>Ga0209966_1000127_pt1 | contig 33107 bp, 41 predicted proteins | sample RhisoiCoNPM_FD_187575 | JGI IMG/M metagenome (GOLD analysis project Ga0209966, IMG submission 187575) | Arabidopsis thaliana rhizosphere microbial communities from the Joint Genome Institute, USA, that affect carbon cycling - Rhizosphere... | ecosystem: Host-associated > Plants > Roots >... | reverse complement strand
ATCGTCACGATCGGCGGCGGCACGGGACAGTTCACCCTGCTGACCGGCCTGAAGAAATATCCGGTGAAGCTCACGGCCGTCGTCTCGATGGCCGACGACGGCGGCTCGACGGGCGTCCTCCGCGACGAGCTCGGCGTGCTTCCGCCCGGCGACGTGCGCCAGTGCCTCGTCGCCATCTCGGAAGCGGACACCATCGTCCGCGAGCTCTTCAATTACCGCTTCGACGCCGGCGGCCTCAAGGGCCACAATTTCGGCAACATCTTCCTGTCCGCGCTCGAGAAGATCACCGGCAACTTCGACGAGGCGGTCCGCGTCGCCGGCATGGTGCTGGCCACCCGCGGCACGGTCATGCCGGTCACCACCCAGAACACGCGCCTCGTCAGCGGGCGCGGCGACCTGTGCATCAACGGCCAGTACGCAATCGAGATCGCGGAGCTCCCGAAGGACCCGGACCTGCGCCTCGAACCCGACGTCTACGCCAACCCCAAGGCCGTCGAGGCCATCGACGCCGCCGACTGCATCGTCATCGGTCCCGGCAACTTCTACTGCAGCATCCTGCCGAACCTGCTCGTGAAGGGCGTCGCCGAATCGATCGGCCGGGCCAAGGGCAAGGTCGTCTATAACTGCAACCTGATGACCAAGAAGGGCCACACCGACGGCTTCACGGTCGACGATTTCATCGCGGGCATCGAGCGCTACATCGGCAAGGGGCGCATCGACTTCGTCACCTGCAACAGCGTGATGCCCGAGCGCGAATTGCTCGAGCGGTACGCCGCGGAAGGGGAGTTCCCGGTCCCTCCGATGGCCCCTTCGGTGAAGGAGGAACGCGTCTACCTGGCCGCCGACCTGATGTCGCGCACGATCCCGGTCCTCAAGGCCGGCGACCCCATCAAGCGCACGCTCATCCGCCACGATCCCGACGTCCTCGCCTCGCTGATCGTCACGCATTGCCTCGGCGGACTATGAAGGGCACCATCGTCTTCGATTTCGACGACACGCTCGCCGATACCGTGCGCTTCAAGAAGACGCTGGACGCTTCGCGCATGCGCGAGTTCGTCTTCAAGGACGCCGACGCCGTCTTGCGGCGGCTCAAGGACGAAGGCTGGGAACTGGCCTTGCTCACGGTCGGCGACCAGGGCTGGCAGGCCTGGAAGGTAGCCGGCTCGGGGCTCCTGCCGTACTTCGACCACGTCCTCTACACGGCCGAGCCGAAGACCTCGCGCGTCGCCGCCATGCTCGCCTGGACCCCGCCGCTCGTCTTCGTCAACGACAACGGCGCCGAGATCGACGCCCTGCGCGGCCTCCTGCCGTCGGCGAAGATGGTCGCGGTGCGCGGCCCGAAAGCGCTTCCCGCGAGCGCCGACGTGCCGGTCTGTTCGGATCTGGAGGAAGTTTACAGGTGCATCGCGATGGGCTAAGGTGGTGCGGATATGAACAGAATCGTCATCCTCGCTGCCGGCAAGGGCAAGCGCATGGGCCCTTCGGACCGCCCGAAAGTCCTCCACACCATCCTCGGCAAGCCGATGCTGGCGTACGTGCTCGACGCCGTCGTCGAGTCCGGCGTCGACGCCAAGCCCGTCGTCGTCATCGGCCACATGGCCGAGCACGTCCGCGCGGTCTGCGGCGAGGCCTGCGACTACGCCGTGCAGTCCGAACTCAAGGGCACGGGCGACGCCGTGATGCGGGCCCGGCCGCTCCTGGAGCGCTCGGCGGAGCACGTCCTGGTCCTCGTCGGCGACCAGCCGTTCGTCCGGCCTTCCACCATCCGGCGCGTCGCCGACACCCACGCGGCCTCCGGCGCCGTCCTGACGCTCGGCACCGTGACGGTCCAGGATTTCGGGGACTGGCGCGCCCCCTTCGCCGATTTCGGACGCATCATCCGCGGCGCGGACGGGAACGTGGCGCGCATCGTCGAGGTCAAGGACGCGACTCCGGAACAGCTCGCCGTCAAGGAAATCAACCCCAGCTATTACTGCTTCAAGGCGGAATGGCTCTGGAAAGCCCTGGAAAGCCTGACCGCGGACAACGCCGCCGGCGAGTACTACCTGACGGATCTGCTGGGCAAGGCCATCGCCGCCGGCGAGAAGGTGAGCGCCGTGGCGATCGCGCCGGAGGAGGCGCTCGGCGTGAACACGCTCGAACAGCTCGCCATCGCCGAGTCGCTGATGAAAGCGCGGAAGGACTGAATACAAAAGACTCCTGCAAGCATGGCACAGGAGTCTTTCCGGGAAGAAGCAGTTTACTGCTTCTTCTTCTTTTTCGCCGCCTTCTTCGGAGCCTTCTTCTTGGCCGCTTTCTTCTTCGCCATGAAAATCACCTCCCCTTTCTGAATCGTGATCGCATACTTAAAGCGCGAGCACTCTTACGCTAAGAATTGTAACACACTTCGAGAGCGCGCAAGCGCTTGCGGCGCTCAGACTGTGGATAAATTTTCCTGCGACGCGCGGCGATAATCGTCGGCGAGACGCTCGATGTCGTTCTCGTCGCACTCGCCCTTCTGCAATTCGAGGATCAGGAGCGGCGCGTCGCCGCGATTGCCGACGCGATGCGTCTGCCGCACGCCGACGCGCAGCATCATCCCCGGCGCGATCGCGCGCTCGACGCCGTCGAGTTCGAAGACGCCTTCGCCCGACACGACGATCCAGAATTCCTCGCGCTTGAAATGGCGCTGGAGGCTCAGCCGGTGCCTCGGCGCGACCTCGATGAGCTTGACCAGGAAGCCCGCGGCCTCGAAGAGGTTCTGGTAGGCGCCCCAGGGCCGTATTTCCGTGGGTTTCGGGAGGGTCATACCCTTGCATTGTAAGGAGGAAATCGGCATTTCGTCTATGGTAGAATGCCGGGGAGAGATTTCATTCATAAGAAGAAGGCTATGGTCCCACAGTGGAAACGCTGGATCGGAGCCGCCGCGGTCCTGCTCCTGGTCGGAGCGGGATGCCAGGCGAACGTCCAGCCGGAAGCTTCAGTCGACGCCGGAGCGGGCGCGACCGGAGAGACGGAAGACGACGGAACGACGCAGGTCGACGTCAGCGCGTCGTCCAGCGTCGACGCCGAGATCGACGCGGCCGTCGACGCGGCGCTCGGAGAATCGGACGCCGACGCGGCGACCGAGATCGAGGGCAATTCCGACGCGGACGTCATGAACAACGACTCCGCCGAACTCAACGCCTACGGGCAAACCTATGTCGAATCCGAAATCAAATAAGCGCCTCATCGCCGCGGCCGCCGGCGCCGTCATGCTGCTGACCTCGGCCCTGCCCGCGTTCGCGCAGTCCGGCACGGGCACGCGCCCGACCGGAAACGCCTGCGAACGCTTCACCCGGCTCGCCACCATGATGGAGGCGCGGGTGAACGAAGGCCGCACCAAGCTGCTCGCCCGCCGCGACGAGCGGAAGACCAAGCTCGACGACCGCCGCGAGGACCGCGAGAACCGCCTCGAGGAGCGCCGCGACAAGTGGGAAGACGCCTGGGAACAGCGCATCGAGCGCCTCGAGGAGAAGGCGGCTTCCAACACCGCCGCCGTGGCAGCCTTCAAGGCCGCGATGGTCGCCGCCTGGAAGACGCGCGATGCCGCCATCGACGCGGCCAACAAGACCTTCCGCACCGGGCTTGAGAAGCTTATCGCGGACAAGAAGACGGCCGTCGAGAACGCCTCCCTGGCCTTCAAGACCTCGGTCTCCGCCGCCTTCGCCAAAGCCAAGACGGATTGCGCGGCGGGCGTCAGCGCCGAGACGGTCATGACGAACCTCCGCGCCTCCCTCAAGGCGGCGCAGGACAAGTTCCAGAGCGACCGCAAGGCCATCGACGGCATCGGCGCCAAGGTCAAGGAGCTCGCCGCGGCGCGGCAGGCCGCGATCGAGAAGGCCAAGGCCGACTTCAAGGCCGCGGCCGAAAAGGCCCGCGCGGACCTCAAAGCCGCCCTGCAGGCCTCGAAGCCCGGCGATTCCGCCACCGGCACGGACGAGACGGAGGACGAAGACGAGGACTAGTTCCGGAACGGAGAAACCCGCCCATCGAGGCGGGTTTCTTCGTTTCAGGCTTCGCCGAGCCGTGAGCGCCAGTCCGCCTTGTACTCCGCGTACCGGCGGTCGAAGTCCTCCTTCGGCGTCGGCGCGATGCCGTAGCCGGCCATCGCCTCCCGGAGCCCGTCCAGCGCGGCCTCGCGCCCGTCTTCCGCGCACAGCCGTTCGAACTCCACGATCTTGCCGTAGCCCTTCGTGTCGTCGAGCGTGACGGTGACGTCGCCGAGCCGGAACGTCTCGCGGACGCGGAACCACTTGATCGAGACGCGGTAGCCGAGCGCCAGGAACAGCTCCTCGAACTTCCCGAACGCCGCCTCGTCCTCGAAGGGGATCTCGATCTCCTTGCGGGCTTCCTCATGCATCTTCCCGCCCTTGTACCAGATCTTCCCGCCGCGCGCGTTGCGCTGGATGCGGAGGTCGGGGTCGCCGTTGCCCTCGAAATAATACGTGACCTGCTCGTCGCGGCCGTCGTACGCGGCGTCGGTCCGGAGCTTCCGAAGGAGGCCTTCGTACTGGTCGTCCGTCACGAACGCGCGGAGTTCGCACTCGATGGTGGCAGGGGTGCTCATAGGCGTATGCGACTCATGGTATGATGAAGCCATCATTCATTCAATCCCCCATATGATGGGATACGGATACGGCGGCATGAGCGTCCTCGGGCTGCTCACCTGGCTCGTCGTGCTCGTCGACCTCGCTTTGGTCGGCGTCTGGCTCTGGAAGCAGGTCTCCAAGAAGTGACCTGAACGAAAAAGACTCCCCGTGAAGGGAGTCTTTTTTGGTGGACCGCGTCGGACTCGAACCGACCACCCCCGCCTTGCAAAGGCGGTGCTCTACCAGATGAGCTAGCGGCCCTCATCGGACGAACGATACGCGTTTTTCCGCGCCTTGTCAATGAAAAGACGCGGCCTGATCAGGCCGCGCCGTCATCCTGGCCGAAGCCGTCGACGAGGTCGTGGTACGCGTGGAAGTCCGTCGCCTCGAAGGTCTTCGGATCGTTGGTCGTGGCGGCGGCCAGGTTCCAGAGCATGATGCGGCGGCGCAGGTCGTCGTCGATCCAGTCGTCCTTCACGGCCATCATCGACGCGGCGACGGCGTCCTCGATGCGGCTCCGGTCGCCGGGACCGAGCGCGCCCGTCGCATCGGCTTGCTCGAGCATGGCCTTGGCCATCTCGCGGCTGCCGATCTCCATCGGAAGCCCCCTGTCGCCGAGGAACCGGCCGTGCAGGAGGCAGGCGCAAAGCTGGAAGCGCAGGCTCATGGGATGCTCCTTGGCGGAAAGGGCGATGGCTGGAGGGTAGGCCATCCGGCTTTGGCGGTCAACCGGGGCAGGTGTATGCTGGAATCACATGGAAGCCCTGTTCCTGGGGACCGGACCGGCCGAAGCGATCCCGCGTATCGGGCATACCGACGCGCTGTGCTTCGACGCCATGAAGCCGCATTCGAGGAGCCGCCGCCTGCGCTCGGCGGCCCTGCTGCGTTCCGGCGACGCGTCGATCCTCATCGACGCCGGTCCCGACATCGGCTATCAGCTCGCTTCGCATCGCGTCCAGAAGATCGACGCGGTGCTCCTGACGCACGCCCACCTGGACGCCGCGGGAGGGCTTCGCACGCTCTCCGACTGGGCCGCGGCGCACGGCGTCATCCTGCCGGTCTATACCGAGCACGCCACCGCGAGGCGCTACGGCGAGTTCTCCGGGCTCGAGTATCGTTTCACGCCTTCCGGGGCCACCGCGAAGGTCGGACCCATGAACGCGCGCTTCCTGCGCGTGCGGCACAGCCTGAAATCCGGTTTCCCGACGTTCGGGTTCCGCATCGGGCGCCTGGCCTACGCCAGCGACGTGGCCTCGATTCCCGGACCGACCCTCCGCCAGCTGCAAGGCGTCCGCACGCTCATCCTCGACGCGGCATTCTGGTTCGAACAGAAATACCGGGGGCATCTGACGCCCGACAAGGCCGTCCGCTACGCGCAATGGCTCGGCGTCGAGCATCTGGTGCTGACGCAGACCGGGCATACCTATCCTCCGCATCACGAGGCGGAAGCGTTCCTGAAGCATTACGCCCGGCGCTACGCGCCCGAGCTCAAGCTTTCGCTCGCGTACGACGGCATGCGGCTGAAGCAGGCGTAAGAAAAAAGCGCGTCAGGTGGACGCGCCGGCGAACGGGGGCGTGAGGCCCCGGCGGAGGAGGTCTTCATCGCCGTAGAGCCACTCGAGCAGCAGCTTCGTGGCCATGGCGAGGCCGAGTCGGTACGGCTCGGCTCCGTGCTTGGCGGTGGCGAACGCGAGATTGACCGTCGCGAGCGCGTCGACGAGCTCGTCATACGGCGGCTTCGGGTCGAGGCGGTCGTCGGCGAAGGCGAGGCGCAGGATGCGTCCGTTGCCCTCGTCGTGCGTCAGGTCCCAGCGGGACATCCGGACGGTCGGCCCTTCGGTCGGGCGTCCGTGGTAGCGGGCCGCGACGTCGAGATGTCCGGGGCCGGAAGGATCGGCTTCGAGATGGAGCGCGCGCGGCAGGACGTTGCGCCACAGGACCTCGGGTCCCGGCGCGTACCGCGGCACCAGCAGGATCACGTGATAGTCCATGACGGCCTCCTCATCCGAGCATAGCAAAACCCCGCGCCTTCGGCACGGGGTTTCGGGTTCAGGGCAGGGGAATCAGGTTCGGCGGCGTCTTGCCGGCAAGCGCGTCGACGATCGCGCGCGCGGCGAGCCGGGACATCTCGGAACGCGTCTCGACGGTGCCGGAGGCGGTGTGCGGCGTGAGGACGACGTTCGGGAGCTTCGCCAGGCCCGGCGCCAGCTTCGGTTCGTTCTCGTAGACGTCGAGCCCGGCGTAGGCGATGCGGCCGGCCTTGAGCGCCGCCACGAGCGCCTTCTCGTCGACGACCGGGCCGCGCGACGTGTTGATGAGGATGGCGGTGCGCTTCATCGACTTCAGGGCCTTGGCGTCGATCAGGTGGCGGGTCGTCGGCAGGAGCGGCACGTGCAGGGAGACGACGTCGGCGTCCTTCAGGATGCCGGCGACGGTCGCGTACGCCGCGCCGTATTCCTTCTCGACGGCCTCGTTGCGCTTCACGTCGTAGTACATCGCCTTCATGTCCATGCCGCGCACGGCGCGCTGCACGAGCTGGCTCCCGATGCGGCCGAGGCCGATCACGCCGAGCGTCTTTCCGGCGAGCTCCGTGCCGAGCAGCAGCTCCGGCTCCCAGCCCTTGTACTTGCCGGCGCGGGTGAACCGGTCGGCTTCCGTGACGCGCTTGGCGCACGCCAGCATCAGCGCGAAGGCGTGCTCCGCGACCGCGGCCGTCAGGATGCCGGGGGTGTTGGCGGCCAGGACGCCGCGCTTCTTGAAGGCTGCGAGGTCGAAGTTGTCGTAGCCGACGGCCAGGTTGGCGACGATCTTCAGCTGGAGGCCGGCGGCCATGAAGAACTCGTCGTCGATCTTGTCCGTCAGGAGCGTGAGGACCGCGTGCGCGCCCTTCACCTCCTTGAGCAGCCGCTTGCGGGGGATGGCGGAGGCCCGCGGCCAGGCGCGGACCTGGTGGCCGGCGGCCCTCAGGATGTCCATGCCGGCCTTCGGGATCTTCCGGGTGACGTAGATCTTGGCCATATCAGGCTTTGCCGGCGGAGCCGAACAGCTCCATCTTATGCTTCACGACCTCCTTCATCAGCTTCTTGGCGGGACCGAGGATCTTGCGCGGGTCGAAGGCTTTCTTGTCGTTGATGAGCGTCTCGCGGACGGCGGCGGTGAAGGCGATGCGCAGGTCGGAGTCGACGTTGATCTTGTTGATGCCGAGCTTCACCGCCCGGGCGATGGCCGCGTCGGAGACGCCGTGGGCGTTCTCGAGGCGCGCGCAGTCCCCGAGGATGGAGCACTGCGTCTTGGTGCGCTCGACGAGCGCGGCGTCGATGCCGGAGGCTCCGTGGAGCACGAGCGGCATCTTCGTCAGCTCCTTGATGCGCTTCAGGCGGTCGAAATCGAGGATCGTCTCGCCTTTGAACTTGAAGGCGCCGTGCGCGGTGCCGATGGCGATGGCGAGCGCGTCGCACTTCGTCGCCTTGGCGAAGGCCAGCGCGGCTTCGGGATTCGTGAGGTGCGCGTCCTTCTCCTCGACGGAGACGAAGTCCTCGATGCCGGCGATGGCGCCGATCTCGGCCTCGACGGAAACGCCCTTCTTGCGCGCCCACGCGACCACTTTCTTCGTGTTGGCGAGGTTCTCCTTCTCGGGCAGGGCGGAACCGTCGTACATCACGGAGGTGTAGCCGGAGTCGATGGCCTTCTTCACGACCTTCAGGTCCTTGCCGTGGTCGAGATGGAAGACGACGGGAACCTTGGACTTGGCCGCGGTCAGGATCATCGCCTTGAGATACTCCATGCCGGCGTACTCGACCGCGCCTTCGCTCGTCTGGATGATGACGGGCGACTTCATCTCGACGGCCGCCTCGATGACGGCCAGCGTGATCTCCAGGTTGTTGGTGTTGAACGCGCCGACGGCGTAGTTGCCCTTGTGGGCCTTGGCCAGGACCGCTTTGAGGGTGGTCAGCATACTAGAAACGGTGCGGCGAGATGCGGGAATGCTTCTTCAGCCAGGCGGCCATCTGCGTCTTGGTGAGCAGGCCGGCCTGGGGACCGACCTTGGTGATGACGGAGGCGGAGTTCATCGTGCCCCAGCGCATGGCGTCGGGGATGGACTTGCCGTGGTTCAGCGCGGCGAGGAAGGCGGTGGCGAAGGAGTCGCCGGCGCCCGTGCGTTCGACGATGGGCGTGTCGGTGATGCCGCACTTCCAGAACTCGCGCCCGTCGTAGGCGTACGAGCCCTTCTGGCCGTCGGTGATGACGGCGATCTGCGGGCCGACGTGGCGGACCGCCATCAGGAGCTCCTTCATGTCGGCGATCTCGCCGACGAGGCGCTTGGCCTCCTCCTTGTTGACGAACAGCACGGTCGTGACGGCCAGCAGCGGCTTGAGTTTCTCGAGTCCTTGCTTGAGCTGGTGCGTGCCGGGGTTGAAGCCGAGCCTGGTCCCGGTCCGCTTCACGTGGCCCAGCAGCTCCTTATGGAGGTTCTGATGGTTCTTGCCCATCGAGGTGAGGTAGATCCACTTCGTGGCCTTCAGCTTGGGGAGCTTGTACTTGCGGTCGATGTGATAGACGAGGATGGTGCGCTCGGCCTTGTAGTTCAGCACGACCGAGTAGTTCGATTCCTGCTTCCGGTCGACATGGACGTATTCCGTCGAGACCTTCTCGCGCTTCACCGTCTCAAGGATCTGCTTGCCCGTCTCGTCGTTGCCGACGATGGAGTAGAACGCGGCCTTGAGGCCGAGGCGCGAGCTTCCGACGGCGTTGTTGGCCGCGTTGCCGCCGATGACGCGCTGGACCTTCTCGACGGGAATCTTGTCGGCGTACGAGAGGCAGAGCTGGCAGACGTCCTTCTGGAGGTTGCAGAGCACCGAGGCTTCGATCAGGTTCACGAACACGTCGAGCGTGGCGTCGCCGACCGAGATCATGTCGTAGACGGGCTTCTTCTGCGCTTTGGGCATGGTGGAAAAGCTAGGTATTTCGACCCTCAGCATACCACAAACGCCCCGTTTCCGGGGCGTTCTTCCTAGCGGTGCGTCTTGCGCTTGTGGGCTTTCTTGACCGCCTTCTTGATGGCGGGGACGTCCATGCCGAAATGGCTGACGAGCTCGTTCGGGGCGCCCGATTCGCCGAAGACGTTCGGGACGCCGACGAACTCCTGGATGGTCGGGCGGGCTCGGGCCAGGTATTCCGCGACCGCGCCGCCCAGGCCGCCGGTGATCTGGTGCTCCTCGACGGTCACGACGGCGTCGCAGGTCTCGGCGGCGTGCAGGACGGCCTTCTCGTCGAGCGGCTTGATGGTGTGGGAGTTCACGACCATGACGTCGAGGCCTTCTTCCGCGAGCTCCTCGGCCGCGACCAGCGCGTTATGGACCAAGGATCCGCAGGCGATGATGGCGACGTCCTTGCCGGTCCGGAACGTCGTCGCCTTGCCGATCTCGAAGGGCGTCTCTTCGGTGGTGAAGACCGGCGTCTTCTCGCGGGCGAAGCGGATGTAGCACGGGCCCTCCCACGCCGCGATCGCCTCGGCCGCCTTCTTCGCCTCGACGACGTCGCAGGGAGCGATGATGGTGATGTTCGGGATCGGCCGCATGATGGCGATGTCCTCGATGGCCTGGTGCGTGGCGCCGTCCGGACCGACGGAGACGCCGGTGTGGCTGCCGATGATCTTCACGTTCACGTCGTTCAGGCAGATGTTGGTGCGGACCTGCTCCCAGGCGCGTCCGGGGCAGAACATCGCGTACGAGGTGATGTAGGGGATCTTGCCGCCGAGGGCGAGGCCAGCGGCGCCGGCCGCCAGGAACTGCTCGTGGACGCCGACCTGGATGAACCGGTCGGGGAACTGCTTCTTGAACTCGAGGTTGCGGGTCGATTCGGTCAGGTCGGCGCAGACCACGACGACGTTCGGGTCCTTCTTGGCGGCTTCGATGACGCCGAGCCCGTAGCCGTCGCGCGTCGGCTTCTGGGGGATCTTGGGGTCGAGCAGGTTCTCGACGAGATGGGCTTCGTTGCGGATGGCCATATCAGAGCTTCGCGTATTCGGCCTCGAGCTTCTCGCCGACGGACTTCAGTTCGTTCACGGCCGCCTCGGCCTCGCCCGGCTTGAACGGCTGGCTGTGCCACAGGAAGTTGTTCTCCATGTACGAGACGCCCTTGCCCGGCACGTTGTGCGTGAGCACGCAGATGGGCTTGTCGAACAGCGACTTGGTGGCTTCGAGCGCGTCGACGACGGCCGAGACGCTGTTGCCGTCGCACTCGAGCACGTGCCAGTTGAAGGCGCGGTACTTCTCGGCGAGCGGCTCGAGCGGCATGATGTCTTCCGTGCGCCCGTCGATCTGGATGTTGTTGCGGTCGACGATGCAGACGAGGTTGTCGAGCCGGTTCTTGCCGGCGAAGAGCATCGCTTCCCAGTGCAGGCCGGCCTCGTGCTCGCCGTCGGAGGTCTGGCAGAACACGCGCCACTTCTTCTTGTCCATCTTGCCGGCGTAGGCGAGACCCGCCGCCTGCGCGAGTCCGGCGCCCAGCGGTCCGGACGTCGTCTCCGCTCCGGGCAGCTTCGCGCGTTCGGGGTGTCCCTGGAGGCGCGTGCCGAGGCGGCGCAGGGTCTTCAGCTCCTCGACGGGGAAGTAGCCGGCTTCGGCCATGGCGGCGTAGCGGATCGGGCAGGTGTGGCCGTTCGAAAGGATGAGGCGGTCGCGGTCTTCCCAGTCGGGCTTCTTGGGGTCGTGGTTCAAGGCGTGGAAATAGAGCACCGCGAAGACGTCGGCCATGCCGAGGGGTCCGCCCTGGTGGCCGCTGCCGGCGTGGGCGACCATCTCGATCACGTGGCGGCGGAGCGTGTTGGCGATGATCTCGAGCTCCTTGATGCGCTTGTCACTGACGTGTGCCATAGTGTAGACAGTATACCACAGGCCCTTTCAAGGAGGCGTTCATGCCAGGGCGCGAAGATTTCGAGGAAGACACCATCGTGATCAACACGAAGACGAACCGGCGCGGCAAGGTCGTACGCGACGAATGGAGCGTCTGCGGCCCGGACGAGGTCGCGGTCCTCTACGACGGCGCGACCGGCTATCTCGGCACCGACTGGCGCGATCTCTGCCCCTTCGATTTCGACGGACTCAACTGAAAACCGCCGGCTTCACCCGGCGGTTTTTTCGTCCTCTTTCAGTTCGTCCGGCGCGACGAGTCCGGTCTGCGTGCGGAGCAGCGCGGCATAGGCGCCGTTCCGGGCCACGAGCTCGTCGTGGCGCCCCTGTTCGACGATGCGTCCGCCCTTCAGCACCAGGATGCGGTCGGCGTCGCGGACGGTGCGCAGGCGGTGCGCGATGATGAACGTCGTGCGTCCCTTCATCAGCGTCTCGAGCGAGCGCTGGATCTCCTCCTCCGTCCGGCTGTCGAGGTTGGAGGTCGGCTCGTCGAGGATGAGGATCTTGGGATTGCGGATGAACGCGCGGGCGAGAGCGACGCGCTGTCGCTGTCCGCCCGAAAGCTTCAGGCCGCGCTCGCCGACCACGGTGCCGTATTTCTCGGGCAGGCTCTCGATGAACGACTCGAGGCTGGCCTGCTTGGCGGCTTGGCGCATCTCGTCGTCGGTGGCGCCGGGGCGTCCGAAGCGGATGTTCTCGCCGAGGGATTCGTGGAGGAGCGGCAGGTCCTGGGGGACGAGGCCGATCTGCGAACGGAGCGAGCGGAGGTTCACGTCCTTGGCGTCGGCGCCGTCGTAGAGGATCGCGCCGCCCTGGGGCAGATGGTAGCGGCCGATGAGGTCGATGAGCGTCGTCTTGCCTTCGCCGGACTCGCCGACGACGGCGACGCGTTCGCCCGGTTCCACCCGGAACGACACGTCCTCGAGGACCGGGACGTCGTCGCGGTAGCGGAACTGGACGCCCTTGAACTCGAGGCCGCCCTTCAGGTCGAGGGTCTTGCCGCTCTCGTAGTCCTCCGGCTCGGCCTTAAGGATGCCTTCCAGCTCGATGTGGGTCGCGGAAGCGCGCGTCAGGTTGCGCAGCTGCCACTGGACGAACTGCACGTGGCCGAAGATGCCCATCGTGTACGCGGCGACGGCCGTGAACTGGCCGACCGTGAAGACGCCGTTCATGACGTTCAGGAGCGCGACCAGCAAGACAAGGGCGGAGCCGCCGCGGGTGATCAGGTTCTGGCGGTTGTACATGTGTTCGTCGAGCCGCGCGTCGTAGCTGACCGCTTCGACGAACTTGCCGCGGTTGGCCTTCAGGCGCGCGCCGACGACGTCCTCGGTCGTCGTCGATTTCACGACCAGGATGTTGCGGATGGCGTCCCAGGCGACCGAACTGACCTCGCGGTCGGCCGCGCGCCAGGCGAACTGCGAGCGCATCGCTTCGGGAAGCGTCTTGTACTTGTAGAACACCAGCCCGCCCACCGAGAGGCCGAGCAGGATCGAGATGCGCCAGTCGAGGAACGCCAGGTACGACAGCATGGCCAGGACCGTCAGCAGGGCCGGGAAGAGATAGAAGATGATGCCGGTGATGACGTAGAGGGTCTCCTGCTCGAAGGAGGAGAGCTTCTGGGTCAGGTCGGCGTTGCGCTGTCCGTAATGGAAGGAGAGCGGCTTGCGGAGCAGGGTGTCGACGGTCCGCAGGCGGTACTGCGAGATGGCGTCGTGCGCGATGATCGTGCCGCGCCGTCCGAGATAGGTGCGGAAGGTCTCCGCGGCGTACTCGAGGATGAGCCAGCCGCCGACGCCGATCAGCACGGCGGTGAGCGCGTCGGACGTCTGCGCGCCGTCGATGGCCCGTCCGAGGACCGCCGGGCCGACCATGCTCATCGCGGCCGCGCCGAGCGCCAAAAGGGAGCACCAGATGACGGTGTTCCGATAGGGAGCGAGCAGGGAGACGATGAAGCGGGCGAACTGGCGCATAGGGTGAATGGACAGGATACGGCGGAAACCCGCGCCTGTCAAAACCGGCCCCTTGCGGGGCCGGTCCCTTCCTTATTGGTTGTAGCCGCCGCCGGCGCTTCCGCCCGCGCTGCCGCTGCCTTCGCCGGAGGCCCCGCCTCCGACCTCGATGGTGCCGCCGCCTTCGGGGACGTTCACGTTGATGTTGGCGCCCGTCTGCGCGCCGCAGCCGGCTCCGATCAAGAGCAAGGCCGCGGCGGTCATGAGAAGTTTTTTCATATGGAGGATCTATTCAGTGACGATGACGGTGCCCTTCACCGTCGGATTCAGGTGGTTGTGGTAGCTCCACGAACCGGTCTTGTCGAAGGTGAAGGTGAACGATTCGCCGGCGCGGAGATCGGTGCCCGAGTCGAAGCCCGGGTAGCCGGTATGGACCGGATGCGGGTCCGAGGCGATCCAGACCTTGGCGCTGCCGGAGTTGGTCCAGGTGACGGACGTGCCCTTCTTCACCGTGAGGGTGGCGGGGGAGAACGTGCCGCCGGCCGTGATGGAGACATCGGCCTTGAGTTCGGCTTCCGTCGTGACTTCGACCGAGCCGCTTCCGGCCTCCACCTCCACTTCGACGCCGGCGTTCGTTCCGGCGTTCGCGCCTCCGCTCGGCGGGGCCGAAGGCGGGACGGGCTGGACGTTCGCGTCGGTCTCGACCTCGACTTGCGTGCCGGTCTGCGCGCCGCAGCCCGCTCCGACGAGCAGCAGGACCGCCGCGGCGCCCAGGAACTTTTTCAGGTTCTTCATAGGTCTATTGGACGGTTACGGTTCCGGTCTGCGTGGAGGCGTTGTGGTTGTGGTAGCCCCAGCTGCCGGCTTGAGTATAGGTGTAGGAGAAGCTCTCGCCCATGCCCAGCGTGCCGGACTGGAGGCCGGGCTGGTCCGTGTGGAGCGGATGCGGGTTGGAAGCGACGAAAGGCTGTCCGCCGTCGAGCGCGATCCAGGTGACCTTCGTGCCGGGAGCGACGGTCATGGCGTTCGGCGTGAAGCCGCTCGCGCGCACGTCGACGTAGCCGGTCGGCCCGGCCGCCAGGAGCTTGTCGATGTTGATCGTCGGGACGCCCGTCTTGAGGGTTTCCTTGTCGTAGCCGCTCGCCGAGGAGATCGGCGCTCCGACCTTGTAGTTGACGAAGAACGCGTCCGGCAGGTCGTCGATCTGCTTGTTCCAGGTCGAGCCGTAGAGCGCGACGGCGACGGCTTCCGAACCGATCGCGCGGAGGATGCCGTTCTTCGAGATGGCGTAGACCGTCGGGTCGCTCTGGATCTTGAGCATCTTCACGCCGGGCCGGTAGGTGACGTTGCCGCCGAGCGGGAGGAGCGAAAGGTCGCCGGCGGAAATCGTCTTGACCGTGGAGAAGTCCGCGTACCACGTGAAGTAGGTGCGCTCGGTCGGGAAGACGTAGCGCTTGCCGTCCGCCGCGAAGTAATACACGGCCGGGTTGGTGTCGCTCTTGATGAGGTCGCCGCTCTGGACGGCGGTCTGCGCGCCGACGGGGACGGCGGCGAACCCGGCGAAGAGCAGGGACAGGGCGATAAGGATTCTTTTCATCATAGGATGATGTTAGTTAGCGGAAGGAGGAGGGGACGTCGGTCCGACCCAGCCCGGCGGGATGAAGGGCGGCGGAGCCCGCTCGGCGGTCTTCTTGCGGACGACGGCGGTCAGGAGGAAGAGCATCAGCGCCACGAGCATCAGGGAGAAGAGCAGGATGGCGACGGAGGCGGGATCGCGCGCGTTCTTGCCCATATCACGCTTCGGATTCGACGTCTTCCCGCAGGGCGGCGAGCGCCTTGGCCGGAGCGCCGGAGTTGAAGACGGCGCTGCCGGAGACGAGTCGGTCGGCCCCCGCGTCGGCCAGCCGCCGGGCGACGCCGACCGCGACGCCGCCGTCGACCTCGATGACGAGGTCCGGGAACTTCTCGCGGAGCTCCGCGACCTTCTCGACCGCGACCTCCTGGAAGCCCTGTCCCATCCAGCCGGGGTCCACGCCCATGACCTGCACCACGTCGGCTTCCGGGATCGCGTCCTCGATGTCCGCCACGCTCGTCTCGGGGTTGATCGAGATGCCCGCTTCCATGCCGTACGACTTCGCGAGGCGCAGCGCCTCCGCCAGGTCGTCGACGGATTCTGCGTGGATGAGCACGCGTTCGCATCCGGCCAGGGACCAGGCGTCGAGCCGCTCGAGCGGGTCCTTCACCATCAGGTGGACCTCGTAGGGCATCGGCAGCGGCATCTTCCGGAAGCGGTCCGGGTCGGCCCAGGTGGCGTTGTCGACGAACTTCCCGTCCATCACGTCGATCTGCACCGTCTCGCACAGGCCTTCGACGGACTCGACCTTGCGGCGCAGCTCCTTCTCGTCCTTCGCGAGGATCGCGGGGAAAATCTCAACCGGCATTTTCTTCGTATTCGCTTATCTTGGTAAGTCGGCGGACGTGCCGTTCTTCGCCCGAGAATTCCGTCGTGAGGAACGCGTCGATGACGGGCTTGGCTTCCTCGATGGTCGTGCTCCAGCCGGCGAGGCAGAGCACGTTGGCGGCGTTGTGTTCGCGCGTCCGGCGGGCTTCTTCCGGAGTCGAGACCGGCGCGGCGCGGATGCCCTTCACCTTGTTGGCGGCCATGCAGACGCCCTGGGAGGAGCCGCAGGCCAGGATGCCGAACGCGCCATCCTCCTTGGCCACGGCCTCCGCCACCTGGAACGCGAAGTCCGGATAATCGTCGTCGGGATCGTTGAAGGTATTGCCCAAGTCGCGGAACTCGTGGCCTTGCTCCTCCAGGTACGCGGCGACCTCCAGCTTCAGCTCGTGCCCGGCATGGTCGGAACCGAGATAAATCATATGGATATAGTATACTGATTGGAGACGCCTTATGCCACGCCGCACCATCATCCTGCCCATCGTCCTCTCGCTCCTGACCTCGAGCTCTTTGATGCTTGCCGTGGTCTTCGCGCAGGACGTGCCGGGCGGTCCGACGACGGATTCGAACACGCAGGACCCCTTCAACGCATGCATCCTCGACGTCTGCGAGCCTCAGCGCGCCCGCTGCGTCGCTTCCGCCGGCTCCGACGCGGCGCTCTTGGGCCTGTGCGAGACGTACGTCAACCAGTGCCTGGAATCCTGCCGCGCGGGCAACACGGGGTACGTCTTCCCGCCTTTGCCGGCTCCCGAACCGGAGCCCGTCCTCGAGCCCGAGCCGGAACCCGTTCCGGAACCGATTCCGGCGCCCGTCCTCGAGACCGAGCCCGTGGCGGCGCCGCTGCCTGAACCCGAAGCTGAGCCCGAACCGGTACCGGAACCCGAAGCGGTCCTTCTTGCGGCTCCTGAAGAGGAGGAGAGCGAGTCCGTTCCGGCCGAGCCCGAAGAGACGCGGCAGGAAGATTCCGAAGCGGAAGAAGAAACGGACGCGGACGATGAGCAGGCCGCGGATGAGAACGAGGCCGAAACGGAGGCGCCGGACGATGGACTGTCGGACGAGGAGCGCGACGCGGCCGACGAACGCGTGCGCGAGCTGGTCGACGCGGACGCCTTCGAACGGATTCCCGGCATCACTTCGCTGAGCGAAGAGGGGGAGGACGAGGCCGAGTGGCTGCCGTCGCAGGAAGAACCCGGCCAGGACGTGTCCGAGTACGTCATCCTGATCGGCGACGCGGATGACGACGGCCTGCCGGACGCCATCGAGGACGAGATTCCCGAAGGCGACCCGACCGCCGAGGCGCTCGCGAGCGGCGCGCCGCTCGGCCAGCCGGACGGCGCAGGCGAGGAAGATCCTGATTTCACCGTCGGGAACGACGAGCAGGAGGACGACGCGTTCGTCCTGCGCGGACGCTGCGAGGCGGACGCCGTCTGCCTGATCTACGTCTACAGCTACATCCCGGTCGTGCTGGCGGTGAAGACCGACGCGTCGGGCAATTTCGTCTACGACATCTCGGACTACGTCGGCTCCGGGCAGCACGTCGCCTACGTCACCGTGACCGACAAGACCGGAAAGATCGCCAGGAAGAGCTCGCCCTTCTCGTTCGCCATCGAAGAGGCGCAAGCCGCGGACGCGCCGGAAGCGCTGCCCGCGCTGGACGTCGATGTCGAAGCTTCCGCCTCGAACCATCTCCTGTACTACATCCTCGGCGCCGGCGGCCTGATCTTGGTCGGCGTCGGCCTCGCGCTGAGCTTGCGCAAGAGGACGCCCTGACGAAAGGGCGTTGACAGGTCCGGTTTTCCGTGGTATTTGAAGGGCACAGGACCTTCAAAGGGGGAACGCGTGAGTTTCAATTACATGGCATTTCCGATGGCGCAGGCGTTGAGCGACGGCGACTACAAGCCGGCCGTCGGCGACGTCGTCCGCGTGAAGACGTACGCCGGACAGGGGATGATCGCCGAGATCGCCGCCGACCGGCGCGACGGCTACGAGCTCAAGTACCCGTCCCCGGACGGCCTCCGCATCCTGCGCAAGATCGTCCCGCACTGGGTCGGCCTCGCCCCGGTCGAGAAGACCCTCGCCCAGATCGCCGCCGCCCGCTTCCGGGCCGCCGGCGCCGAGTCCCAGTTCGAGGCCTTCAAGGCCCTCTGGGGCGAGGAAGGCCTCCTCGCCCTCAGCGGCCACACCGCCCAAGCCCCCAACTAGCCGGGGCTTTTATGTTTACAAATACGCGGCTTTCGCCTAAAGTCACCTTTATATGGCCGCACCCAATTTTCCGGAACTCGAAGAGAAACTCCTGAAGGAATGGGAGGAAAAGGGCATCTTCAAGAAGACGCTCGCGAAGGACGCCCCGAAGGGCGATTTCGTGTTCTTCGAGGGGCCGCCGACGGCCAACGGCAAGCCGGGCATCCACCACGTCCTGGCCCGCGCCTTCAAGGACCTCATCCCGCGCTTCAAGACGATGCAGGGCTATCGCGTCGACCGCAAAGCCGGCTGGGACACGCACGGCCTGCCCGTCGAGCTCGAAGTCGAGAAACAGCTCGGCCTCAAGAACAAGAAGGACGTCGAAGCCTACGGCGTCGAGAAGTTCAACGAGAAGTGCCGCGAGTCCGTCTGGAAGTACCTCGACGAGTGGGTGAAGATGACCCAGCGCATGGGGTATTGGGTCGACATGGAGAACCCGTACGTCACCTATAAGAACGAGTACGTCGAGTCCGTCTGGAACATCGTCTCCGAGATCGAGAAGAAGGGCCTCCTCTATAAGGGGCACAAGATCGTCCCGTACTGCGCGCGCTGCGGCACGGCGCTTTCGTCGCACGAAGTCGCGCAGGGATACAAGGAAGTGACGGAACCGTCGCTCTATGTCCGCTTCAAGGTGAAGGGGGAGAAGGATACGTATTTCCTCGCCTGGACGACGACGCCCTGGACGCTCCCATCGAACACGGCGCTGGCCGTCGGCCCCGACGTGCAGTACGTGAAGGCGCAGAAGGATGACGCGACGTACATCCTCGCGAAGGAGCGCTTGAACGTCCTCGGCGACGCCGACATCCTCGAGATCCTGAAAGGCTCCGACCTCGTCGGCATGGAGTATGAGCCGCTGTATTCCTTCCTGCCGCTCCCGAAGCCGGCGCACCGCGTCGTGCCCGGCAGCTTCGTCTCGACCGCCGACGGCTCGGGCATCGTGCACATGGCACCGTTCGGCGAGGACGACATGAACGTCATCAAGGAGAACGATTTCCCCGTCCTCATGACGGTCGGCCTCGACGGCGCTTTCATCCCTGAAGTCGCGCCCTGGGCCGGGAAGTTCGTGAAGGACGCCGACCCTGAGATCATCAAGGATCTCGAGGCGCGCGGCCTCCTCTATAAGGAAGAGCCGTACACGCACGACTACCCGTTCTGCTGGCGCTGCTCGACGCCGCTCCTCTATTACCCGAAGGACTCGTGGTTCATCGCCATGAGCAAGCTGCAGAAGGAGCTCATCGCCAACAACGAGAAGATCAACTGGGAACCGTCGCACATCAAGGAGGGCCGCTTCGGCGAATGGCTGCGCGGGATCAAGGATTGGGCGATCTCGCGCGACCGTTATTGGGGCACGCCGCTTCCGCTTTGGGAATGCGAGTGCGGCAAGGTCCGCGCCGTCGGTTCGTTCGCCGAGATGAACGGGAAGCGCTTCCGCAAAAACCGCTTCTTCATCGCGCGCCACGGCCAGGCCGTCTCCAACACGAACGGCTTCCTGTCTTCGTGGCCGGAAAAGAACGGCGACGTCCACCTGACGGACGAAGGCCGCGCCGCCGTCACCGCGACCGCCGAAGCCCTGAAGAAGGAAGGCGTCGACCTCATCGTCTCCTCGGACCTCAACCGCACCAAGCAGACCGCCGAGCTGATCAAGGAGATCACCGGCGCCGAACTCGTCTTCGATCCGCGCCTGCGCGAGATGGATTTCGGCGTCTGGAACGGGAAGTCGGAGACCGACTATAACGCTCAGTTCGCCTCGCTCGAACAGAAGATGTCGACGACCATCGAAGGCGGCGAAAGCTTCACCGACGTCCGCGCCCGCATGATCGAGGCGGTGACCGAACTCGACCGAACGCATCAAGGCAAGAACATCGTGCTCGTCTCGCACGGCGATCCCATCTGGATCCTCGAGACCGCGCTCACGGGGGAGTGGTCGGCCGCCGCGCTCGAGGCGACGGGCAAGGCCTACGCCGCGACCGGCTCCTTCCGCGAACTCACCGTCCCGAACTGGCCGTTCGACCACAAGGGCGCGCTCGACGTGCACAAGCCCTTCATCGACGCCGTGACGATCGAATGCGCGTGCGGCAAGGAGATGAAGCGCGTCCCCGAAGTCATGGACGTCTGGTTCGACTCGGGCGCCATGCCGTTCGCGCAGTGGCATTATCCGATGGAGCACAAGGAGAAGGTCGACGGAGGAGCCGCCTATCCGGCCGACTTCATCTCCGAGGCCATCGACCAGACGCGCGGCTGGTTCTACACGCTCCTCGCGGTCTCGACCCTGCTCGGCAAGGAACCCGCCTACAAGAACGTCATCTGCTTGGGACACCTGCTCGACGCCAAGGGGCAGAAGATGTCGAAGTCGAAGGGCAACGTCGTGAACCCGTGGGACATGTTCGCCAAGTACGGCGCCGATGCCGTCCGCTTCCACCTCTATACCGTGAACCAGCCCGGCGAAGCCAAGCGCTTCGACGAGAAGGAGGTCGACGGCGTGGTGAAGAAGCTGTTCCTCATCCTCTGGAACTGCCTCTCCTTCTACCAGATGTATGACGCAGGCACTCCGGCCAAGCCGGAGGCTCCCAAGCCCGCGCACACGCTCGACGCCTGGATCCTCTCGGAACTGAACGCCGTCACGAAGACCGTCACCGACAGCCTCGAGAAGTTCGACGTCGTCACCGCCGGCCGCGCCATCTCCGACTTCGCGGGCGACCTCTCCACCTGGTACCTGCGCCGTTCCCGCGACCGCTTCAAGAACGGCACCGACGAGGAGAAGGCGTCCGCCGTCGCCACGCTCGGCCACTGCCTGCTGACCGTCTCGAAGCTTCTCGCGCCGTTCACGCCGCACGTCGCGGAAGGCCTCTACAAGGAATTGGGCGGAGAGAAGGAGTCGGTCCATCTCGACGCCTGGCCCGCTTCCGGCGCCCTCGACGAGAACCTGCGCTCCCAGATGAAGCGCGTCCGCCAGGCCTGCTCGCTCGGCCTCGAGAAGCGCGCCGCCGCCGGCCTGCCGGTGCGCCAGGTGCTCGCGAAGCTGGAGATCGAGGCGGAGTGGCCCTTCGAGCCGTGGATGCTCGAGATCGTCGCGGAAGAGGTGAACGTCAAGGAAGCGACGTACGAGAAGGACGACGAGTTCGAGGTCGAACTCGACACGACGCTCACGCCGGAGCTCAAGCGCGAAGGCGCCGCCCGCGAACTGACGCGCGCCGTGAACTCGATGCGCAAGGAAGCGAAGCTGACGATCCAGGACCGTGTCACGCTCCTCACGGACGGCCTCGAAGGCTTCTGGAAGGAGACGCTCGACGCGCACGGCGTCTCGATCATGGCCGACGTGAAGGCCGACGGGATGAAGGACGGCCTCGACGGCGCGCTCGCGTCCGGCGAAGTCGAATCCGATGGGCACGCGCTGAAGTTCGGCATCATCAAGACGTAAGAAAAACGCCCGCTGCGCAGCGGGCGTTTCCGTTCCTGTCATTCCGTCGGGATGTCGTATTCCTCCGCGTACTTCTCGATGTCGGCCTGCATCTGCTCGTACTCGCGTTTCTCCTCGTCCGTCATCTGACCGAACGGGTCGATCGGATTCGCGCCCATCTCCTTGATGGTGCCGGCCGGCGGATCGACGGTGACGTTCCCCGGCGTGATGACCATCTCGAAGTAGCCGCCGTTGGCCGATTCGGTCCGCATCTTGCGCATCATGTAGTCCCGGTCGTCGAACCACCAGTAGGAGACCTCGGGATAGGACGGATCGGTGACCTTGTACTTGAAGCACGTCCGGTCCCCGCACGCTTCCTTGCCCTGCTTCTCGTAGACCGTCTCGTCCTTCGCGATCTCTCCGTCGTCGGTGTACTCGACGTCGATTTCCGGCACGGCGGCGCCCGGCGCGACGGCCTGCTGGGGCGGGAACTTCCACCAGACGTCCGCCTCGTAATCGCGCATGTACGTCGTCCCGTCGATCGTGATCATGTGCGAGATCTCCTTGCCGCCCTGCTTCGAGAGCATGCTCGAGCGCGCCCCGCCGCCGGACTGCTTCACGTCGGTCGTCATGGCGGGCTCGCCCGGCTCCTGCGAGGTCATGGTCGAGCTGTAGGAGGGCGCCTCCTTCCAGTTCATCATGAACCGGCAGAGGTCCTTGTCGTCGTACGGGCAGGGGATCCCGGCCAGGGGATTCGCGGCCGATGGCGATTCCGGCGGCGCGGTCCGGCTCGATCCGCAGCCTGCGCCGACGAGCACGAGCAGGGCCGCGGCGACGGCCGTCTTGGAGAGGAAGGTTTTCATAGGGTGGTTATGCCCCGATTGTAGCACGCCCCGGGGTCCGGCGCCGAAGCGTGATTGACGATGGCGGAAGCAGATGGTAAGACGCCCGCACAGGAGGTCTCTTCATGCCCGATATGCGACCGCAACTCAGCCCGAGGTTCTGGATCATGCGCCGCGCGGACGGGACGCGCTTCGTGGAAGCCGCCAAGTTCACGCATCACGACCCCAAGAAGCACCACTTCGGTTCGACCGTCGTCGAGGCGACCATGGAGTTCGCGCTCTCTCCCGACATGGCGAAGCTCTATCAGGGGCTGGCGGCGCTCGACGACGGCCTCGGCGCCCGCACTTCGCCGCACCTGCGCGACCTGATCGGCGCCCTCGTCCTGCAAGCCTACGAGGCCGGCACCCGGTTCAAGGGGAAGAAGTGATGTCGGACGACAAGCGGCCCCCGCTGCGCTTCTGGATCGGCGTACACAGGGAAGGCTCCGGCCGCCAATGCATCGTCGATTTCCACGGCGACACGATGGACGGCGTGAAGGCCGCCTGGAACTTGAGGAATACCGAGCGCCTCACGACGATGGAGACGGTCATCCAGCCGGAGCTGACCCGCGGGTCGGCGGCGTACCTGGAGCTGCTCCGCCGCATGGAGAGCTATCTCGGCGACTCGAGGACGCCCGCCCTCGAGACGTTCCTTCGCGAAGTGGCCATGGCCGCCTACGAGGCCGGCATGCAGAACGGCGGACGGACTCCCAAGCGCCCTTGAACAAGGGCGTCTTTTTCTTTATCGTGAGGAAGATATGTCAGGCGTCCTTCTCGCCATCGTCGCGCTGTTCGGCTGGGGCATCGCGGATTTTTTCGTGCAGAGAGCCACGCGCAAGGTCGGGGTCGCCGCGACGATGTTTTCCGGCAGCCTGTTCGGGGTCGTCGTCGTCCTTCCGTTCGTCTTCCGGGATTTGGGGAAGCTGGCGCGGCCGGAGCACGCGGCGATCCTCACGGCTTTCGCCGTCATCGGCCTCATCACGGCGCTTTTCAACCTTGAGGCGTTCCGCAAGGGGAAGCTTGCCGTCGTCGGCCCCATCATGGGGATCGAACTTCCGATCACCATCCTCTTGGCGGTCGCCTTGCGCGCGGAGCGCCTGACGGCGATCCAGGGAGGTTTCATGGCGGCGGTCTTCCTCGGCATCTTCCTGACCGCCACGAAGGACCCGTTCGCGTTCGGACGGAAACCCTGGGAGAAGGGCGCGCTGCTCGCCCTGGTCGGGGCCGTCGGCCTCGGCGTCTTCAACTTCCTGACCGGGGTCGTCAGCCAGGACGTCTCGCCGCTCCTCGCGGTCTGGTTCAGCCGCGCGGTCTTCGTGGCCGTCTTCGGCGCGTTCCTGACGCTCAAGGGCCGGATGCGGGCCGCCATGGAGGCCGCGCGCCGCCACGCGCCGCTGGTCTTCGGCCTCTCCGCCCTCTACCTGATCGCCTCCGTGGCCTACGGCATCTCCGTGACCCTCATCCCGATCTCCATCGCCACGACCGTCAGCGAGAACTACATCGTCGTGGCGGCCATCCTCGGCGTCGCGATCAACAAGGAGAAGCTGGCGCTCCACCAGGCGCTCGGGGCGGTCGTCGCGGTCGCCGGCATCCTTGCGCTGGCCTGGGCGGGGACGTAAGCTCGACGCATGAAAGACATCGGCAAGAAATACCGCAGGGTCGTCCTCGTCTGCACCAACCAGAAGGAGAACGGCAAGGAGTGCTGCGCGATGAAGGGCGCAGCCGAGCTTCACGCCAAGCTGAAGGAAGAGATGAAGAAGGCCGACCTGACGGTCCGTGTCTCGCGCTCGGGCTGCCTCGACCGCTGCGCCGACGGCATCACGGTCGCCATCATGCCCGACGACATCTGGCTCGGCGGCGTGACGGAGGCGGATATCCCGGAGATTGTCGAAATGGTAAAATGACGTCGATATGAAAGACATCTCTCCCATCCTGAAGGCCCTCGGCCTACTCGACAGCGAGATCAAGCTGTATTTGAGGGCGTTGGAGGACGGCCCCGGCACGGTCTTGGACCTGGCCAAGACGACCGGCCTCTCCCGGCAGGCGATCTACGTCGCCATCGAATCGCTGACGAAGCGCGGCCTGATGTCGAACGCGCTGCGCGGGAAGAAGCGTTTCTACGCCGCCGAGCACCCGGACAAGCTCCTCGATTACGCCAAACGGCGCGACACGGAGATGCATGAGCGCGTCCAGGATCTCGAACGGATGCTGCCGGAATTGGAACTGGCCGCCGGCGGCGAGAAGCCGGTCGTTCGCGTCTTCGAGGGCAAAGAGGGACTGCGCGCGGTCATGGCTGACATGCGGAATACCAAGACCAAGGAATCCTTGGAGATCGCCGATCTCGAGGCGATCTATCAGGCGCTGACGAAAGAGGATCTTGCGGCGATGCGCGATTCCGTGAAGAAAGGCGGCACGAAAGTGCGCGGCTTCTACGCGGGCCAAGCCCAGGAGAACGCCAACTCGGTCGACCGCGTCTCGCTCCCGAAGGAGATGGGCGGCTTCAAATCGCACATCGGCACGTACGGCGACGACAAGATCGCACTCGTGACGTTCGAGGGCAAGATGTATTCGGTCATCGTGGAAAGCAAGCCGCTGGCGAAAGCCATGCGCGTCCTGTTCGAGCGCGCGTTCAAGGGCGAAGGCAAGAAATGAAAAATGCCCGCACCGATGTGATCGGCCGCTGGCATTTCGAGGATAGAGATAGGAGTGTGGGGGTGGGCTAGGCCCCCGGAAGCCCTCTGTCAGTTACCATCCCATAGATCACCTCCTTGGCGTCGAAGACGGGGGCGACGTCGACGGACTTCATGTCCATCGGCATGTGCGTGCGGCTGGTCGCAGCAGACGTGTTGCTATCGGCGCGCATGTCGCTCCTCTTCTGCCAAGGCGGCGGTTCGAGAGTGAGATCTCTGTTCGATGAAGGTACGGGAACTGAGGTTCGGTACACGGGACTCCTTGTGGTCTAGTTTTAGGCGCCGGTCATGGGGGCACCTCCTGTCTTGTGGCTATCAGCTCTAGGCTGACCGGACAAGCTACCAGAAAAAGCTGAAACTGTCAAGTCCGCGCTGGAAGACCTCGCTGAGCCCAGCCGCAAGATGAACGGATGACACGAAAGTGTCATATTTTTATTTGACAGCAAAATGATTTATTACCTTATTTTACAAGACTAATTGAATATATGGTTCTGAAACGTACACCTGGTACTTGACAAGATTTCGGAAGTGTGGTATCGTACGCCGTTCGATAGTCAAGAACCGACTACGAACGCCGCCGGAACAGGCGGGCGCAAGCGGAATGTCGCGAATCGAGTGAGCCCGGACCGGAACCGAGGACTGGAATGCTTGTCCAGTTCTCGGAAACGTCCGACGCGAGACCTCGATGACCGACGTTCACGGAACGGAGTCGACGACGGGCCGAAATAAACCTTCCCTTATCGGGAAAAATCGCCTGTCAGATCGATGTACCCCCACGCTTACGCAGCCTGTCCCGGCGGGAAGCGATCCTTCCAAGCCAACACCTTTCCGGTTGCAGGGAACCGGACGCGTCGAAGCGGAACCTTCGGCTAGCTGTGGTTGATACCTTGGGGCCAGCGAAATACCCCCCAAACCATCCTTCGTCAACGGCGAAGTCAAAAAAACGAGTCGGGTCCCCTTCGGCAAAGAAAGCGTCCCGTCCTTGAATGGGCGACGATGCTGAATCCATGCCGAAGGACGCGGAGGCGAACCGCGGGCGAAGGCGAAAGCCGACGTAATGGGATCTCCGTAAGGGGATCCGGTCAGGTGAAACTCCTGATCCGAAACAAACGCCTCTTTTCATCCGGATGCAGGTCGGCGCAGCGGCCAGAGCATCTTGCGCCTCTTCACAAGAGGCGAGCGCCCGTAGGGCGCGATCGGGGTTCCGCCCCGCCTCCTCCGAAAGACGCCGTTCAGCGGCCAAGGGGAAAAAACGGATGGGACGGCAGGGCCGTCTCAGGGAGTCTCGGCATGAGGGCGAATCCGAGGATCCGCCCAGCCCGAGCTCTCACTGCGCTCGTTTCTCCCGCGAGGCTGCTGATACGGCAGCCACGCCATGAGTGCTGACGGGTCGCCCTTCAGGCGCCGTTGCCTCATGGATGTCGCGGTCCTTCCCCCGCGACATCACTTCGATCTTGCCCTACTAGAGAGGGGTGATCGAAGACATGCGTCGGGAGGAGGCGCATGAATGCAGGCACACGGCTATGGGCCGGGCTGCATCCGTATCTTCCGTCGTAGGTGCGAGAGGTTCCGGCAAAGAGCCTCGCGCATCGTCCGTGGGGATCATCGGGGTTTGCCCCAATGGTCCCGGGAAAGCCCTTGCTCACCTTCGTCCTTATGCCGAGCACGGCACGTCAGCAGCGAGTGCATGAAGCCGGGACTCCCGGAAAGCGAAGGGCTACCAAGCCCTAGGCCACCAGGCCGTCCGCTTTACGGGTGGGAGCCGGTGGCTCCGCCAACTTCATGCGATGCGCACGGACGTGCCGCGGTCCAGGACTGCGGAGCGAGGTTACTTCAAACCAACCATGGAAGCGCCGTGCAATGCACGGCGAAACAACCTGGTTGATCCCCACGGACACCCTTTCTGCGGGCAGGACTGCCGATCGAGGATACTTCTACAATCAAGGAAAAAAGGCCTTGATCATCGATCGTCCTATGACCCCGCGCCTTTCCCGCGGCGTTCCGAGGAACGTCACCGGCCCTCACGCCGCTTCCTCTCGAGGAGGACTGCGGTATGCCATGCGCGCCCTACAGGCGCTTGGCTAAGGGAGGAGCGTAAGCGCCTCCCCGAAACCTCTGATCTCGGGCGGCTGATGAGGCGGCCTGGGAGTAGAAAGAGGACGCGACTTCCCTTCTGGGGGAGCGCGAAGGGTGATGAGGCACCCGCTGCAGACTTTTCCTGAGCTTCCGACGCCGTCGCGTCGGGGCGCGAGGTCATGTGCCTGTGGGCGCTTGGCCGGTGGAGACGTGCAAGACGCGTTTCCCGAACGACCGATTCCTCGTGCCGTGGCACACCAGCCCGGACGAGGATAGGGAGACGCGCATCCCGTGAAAGGGACCGCGAAGGGAGCCTTGCTCCCACCACAGCTCTTTTCTCGGCGACGGCGGCACTTCCTGTGCCTTGGCCGACCTTCGTCCTTTGACGAGCCGCAAGGCCCTAGGACTGCAGGTCGAGGTTACTTCTTCATCCAATGACAAAGAAGAGGTGCCGCCGTCGCCACTTTCGCACCCGGTTCGGGACACATGCGCCAAGGCGCACTGTGCCAAGGATCGGAAGACGTCATGCGCGCCCTACAGGCGCTTGGCGTGGATGAACCCCTCTGGTTCGTCCGAACGTATCGCGATTCCTCCATGAGCGGGGCCGATACGACGGGATCATTCCCGAAGGTGGTGAGGCGAGCCACCACTGCAGTCCTTTTCTCCAACCGCGCAGACCTCCGTCTGCGCTTCTCCCACGAGCGCTCGAGTCATCGAGCCTTCATGGGAGGAACAGTTCGTTCCAACCCAAAACCCAACCCCAGGCTGCCGCCTGGACCACCGGCCAGGATGGCCAGAGGAGATCGACATGCAGAACATCCAGACCCTGATCCAGGCGGCGAAGTCCCCCCGTTCGATGGTCCGCGAGCCGGACCACCTGAACCGGGAGGGCGCGCCTTCCTTCTTCCGCTCCCTCAAGGAGCAGGTCGTGCAGGTCCTCGTGACCGGCACCCTGGGCGACACCTTCTACGCGACGGGCGGCCAGTTGGCGTCCGAAGCGATGGAGGTGCTCGTCCGGGCCCGCACTGAGTGTCCCGAGTACCTGGCCCGCGCCGTCGTGTACGCGCGCGAGCAGGGCTACTTGAAGACGCTCCCGGTGCTGGGACTGGCCGTCCTCTCCGGAGGACGCGGCCGGACCAAGTCGCTCTTCGAAGCGTCCTTCCCCCGGGTGATCCGCACTCCGGACGACCTGCGCGCTTTCACGACGCTGTGTCGTTCGGGCGTGGTGCCCGGCCGGAAGGGCCTCGGCGGCATGGCGGCCGACGCGGTGCGGGCGCATCTGGACACGATCTCGGAGTACCACGCGGTGAAGTACGGCTCGGCCGCTTCCCGCGAGGTCGCTCTCCGCGACGTGATCCGGATGGCGCACCCGCGCCCGTCGACGCCGGCCATGGCCGAGCGCTTCGGATGGCTCGTGGGCGGGGCTGAGAAGCTGGGTTCCGACCCGGCGCTCAACCCCCGCATCCGCGCGTTCGAAGCCTTGAAGCGGGCGGCGACCGAGGACGAGGCGATCGCGCTCATTCGTGAGGGCGGTCTCCCGTACGAAGTCGTCATCCCGTCGGTCAAGGCGGCGACGCCGCGGATCTGGTCGGAGCTGCTTCGGCAGGCTCCGTACATGAACCTCCTCCGGAACCTCGTGGCGTTCACTCGCCACGGCGTGTTCCAGGATGAGGCGAACGTACGGTACGCCGTCGATCGGCTCACGGATCAGCGCGCCATCGAGCGATCGATGGTCCTGCCGTTCCGGTTCTTCGACGCCTGGCGTCGGTACGGTGAGACGGAGGGGCACGACAGCCGCGTCGCGGATAGCATCCGCGTCGCGCTGGAGCGCTCCTTCGTCAACCTGCCGTCGCTCGGCGACCGCACGGTGTGCATCGGGACGGACGTCAGCGCGTCGATGGATTCGCCCGTCTCCCAAAAGGGGACGACGCGCTTCATCGATATCGCCGGCATCTTCACTGGTGCGCTTCTGCGGAAGTGCGAAGGCCGGACGGTCCCGCTCCCGTTCGACACGGGGATCCGCCAGGACTGCTCGCTCTCGAGCCGCGACGATATCCTCGTCACGGCCTCGAAGATCGCAGGGCTCCAGGGCGGAGGCACGGCGGTCGGTGCGCCGGTGGAGTATCTCCTTCAGCGAAAGCTGAAGGTGGATACGTTCATCGGCATCACCGATTGCGAGGACTGGGCGTATGGACGCGAAGGATACGGCTACGGCTGTTCCGCGAGCTTCCTCGACCTGTGGCGCCGCTACAGGAACGAGGTCGCTCCGGAGGCCAAGGCCTTCCTCGTGACCATCGCCCCGTACCGCGACGCCGTCGCCCCTTCGGGCGAACCGGGTGTCCGCTTCATCTACGGATGGAGCGACCGCGTGCCGGGCTACATCGCCAAGAGCCTCGCGACCGGCGAAAGCCAGGTCGCTGAGATCGAAGCGATGCAGCTCTGCGTTGCGGCGGGATCGGCGGAAGCCGATGTCGACCTTCACTCGGACGACGCCGAACAGGCGGAGTCCGAGTAGCCGACCAGGATCAGGCCCGAGGCGCATGGTGCGCCTCGGGCCGATGGTCCGGAAACCCTTTGCCAAGGGGGAACCTATGACGGATACCATCCGTTGTACGGTGCCTGGCTGCAAGAAGGACCTTCCTCCGGAGTCCATGTGGATTCCGGAATGGAAAGCCCTGATGGCGGCCAACGGCGGACGGCGCGTGCCGCTCGCTGACCTCCCGAAGTTCGCGCTCTGCGGGCATCACGGGCACCTTCTCCGCAAGGAGGACGTGCGCGTGTATCGCTACGCCGAGACCGTGGACCGGGAGCGTCAGCAGGCGCAGCGCCGCACGGCCGAGGACCTGTCCTTCCGCCACTACGCCTCGCGCTTCAAGCGCTAGGCCGGTGGCGGAAGTCAGGGACTCGGTCGGCGCCGGGCACATCGGTGGGTCCTGTGTCAGACCTCCGGACGGACGATCCTCGGCGAGGAGCCTTGGGTGATAGCCGTGAAGCAAACAGGAAGTCCTGGTCATAAAAGACCGAAAACAGGACAAGGCCGTCGGGAGGCCCGCGCTGCCTGCGCGAATATCCCCGAAAGGCGCGCGAGTCATCTTACACTCGCGCCTTCCCACGAGATTTCGAATCGTTCGAAGCCTCATGGGAGGTGAATGCTTGTCCAAGAAACCGAAGCGCGAACGCGTTTCCGTCCAGCTGAAGAGACGATGGAAGAAAGCCGGAAAACCCGGAAGCCTGCGCGAGTTCGTGTTCTTGCTTACCCTGAGCCGCTACTGTCCCGGACTTCTCGAAGAATATTACTTTGATCTTTATCGGAGGTGGCTATCGAACAAGGGACTGGAGGTCGATGTCACGGAATATCTCGGATACCTTTCGTTTCGTGAGTGTGAGAGGTTGTCGTGGCGATTGACGTGGGGTCGGTGAAGGTCGGTAGGTTCTTGGCACGAGCTCTTCTCGCGCTCGCGCCTTCCCATCAATCCTCGAATCTCGAGGCGTGATGGGAGGGAAAATATGAGACTGTTCCTTGCGATCCTGACCGTCGTCAACGCGCTGTGCGCTTCATACCTGTTTTACAACGTCCCGAACATGACGGAGGAGGGCAGAAACATGACCGTGCTCGGCGTCTTCTTGGCACCCGTCGCTTTGATGCTTTGGGAGAGTCCCAAAACGAGGAAGCGATGACTGCGCGAGCCCTCCGGCTCGCGCCTTCCCATCAGTTCTCGGAGAGCGAGCCCTGATGGGAGGAACATGCAAAACCGAAAGGGTCGCCGGCCCGAACGAACCGGCAACGTCGTCGACGGTAACCTCAAGGCCCTGCGCGAGCGGCGGGAATTCCTGAAGAAGGAAATCCCGCGTCTGCTCTTCGCCGGGTACCGGGGGACCGCCGACGGGGGCTCCGTCCAGGGGCGCTCGCTGACGGCCGATGAGCGGGAAACCGTCATCGCGCTGCGGCAAGAGCTCAAGGACATCGAGTCCACGTTCCGCGCCTTCGGGCTGTAGGAACGTCGGCGGGGCGAGACAATGCCCGGGGCGACGACATCGCCTGACGCCAGAAGCCCGCGATGCGGGCATGCGAAGCTTTTCGGTGGACTGGAACCGAACGCCGAGGCGGAATCCTCGATTCGTCCCTTCCCGAACCTGCACACCGCCCGAAAGGCAAAGGAGCTGCACCATGTGCATGACGTGCGATGATACGAAAGCGATCCTTCAACTGCTCGCCGTCGACGACCCTCGCGCCAGCGACCGTTACTGGTTGTGCGTGCAGGCCGATGACGGGGGTGTCGGCCGCCTGGTGATCCCGGATGGCCAGCAGTTCGACCCGATGGCGACCTTCGCGTTCCTCGTGGAGGAAACGGAGGAGACCGAAGGGTTCCGCTGCACGCGGATGCGGAAGGCCGCGGCCGGCGACGATCCGTCGAGGATCCGTTGCTGGCTGCAGGTCGACTCGCTCGCGGGCGCGGAGTGGGCCTACTTCCTGACCCGATACGCGGCGACGCTCGAGCTCGACAGGGAAAACCTGACGGAACTCGGCGTGCTCGACGCGGCGGTGAAGGCACTGGAGAAGGAGGCGCTCATGCTCTTTCCCCAGCTGCCGGAGCTGAACCGCCAGGCGCTTGCTTGGCGGGACGGGACGGACGAGGAACTCGAACCGTTGTCTGACGCCGACTGATGGCGCGTCCCGCAGGAACCGCGGACAGGTTTCATCACGCCGGGGATTTCCGGCATCTCGGCAAGCGGCGTCTCGCTTGCCGCTTCCCACGAGACCTCGAAGCTCGAGATCTCATGGGAGGGAAACATGGAAGCCGAGACATGGATCGACGGCTGGGCCGACGAATCGCGCGGGAAGGAGGCGTTCGGACTGTTCGCCGTCGCAGGCGACGCCCGGTACCCCATCCCCCGCGCGGAACTCGTCGGCAGCGGCATCAAGGCCGGGACGCGCATCTCGTTCACGCTCCGTTCGCGGAAGTGGAAGGGTCGCATCTGGGTCAAGAAGCTGCTGGCCCGGCCTTAGCCGATCGCGACATTCGAAAATGCCTGGCTCGTTGGGCTCGCCAATGAGACGCTCACCAGGTGCACGGACCTGGACGCCGGGGCGGAATCCTCGAACACGAACGAAGCGAGTCCGGACGCCGCGCAATCCCGCGCGGCGCCGAAGACGAGCTTGATCCATCGAGGAGGCTTCCCATGACGATGTCCGACGCCGTTCACGCGTACTACGTACGCCACGGGAAGTACCTCTTCGACGAGTACCGCGCGATCGACGCGCCGTACCGCCGAGAGTTCCTCGACGCGCTTTACGAGCGCGGTTCGAGGATCTCCGCGGCCCGACCCCACGGCCTATGCTTCTCCGACGATTACGATCGCGGGTGCAGCATGGCCGACGGGATCTCGGAGTCCGGCGGTTCCTCCTGGGACTGTCCGGATCACGGGGGCAACGTGCCCAACCGCCCCAGCTGCTACTGCGCGCTCGATTTCGGAGCGCCGTGGGAGCGGTTGAGGGAGGAGGCGCGGGCGGCGACCGAGGCCTGGGTGGCCGACTGGGAACGCGAGCATGGCAGCCGCTTCGTCACCGACGAAGAGGCGATCGCCTTCCTCGCGGACCTCGTCCGGGAACGTCGGAGGATCCGGCGCATCGTGCGTCGCGAATTCCGTCGGTCTCCGCGACCCAGGTTCGGCGGCGGGGGTTGATTTCCCCGCCACCGCATGCGACCCTTCCGGCGTGGCCTCTCACGAGGCTCGTCGGAAGGAAAAAAGTTCATTTCGGGGACGAAACGGATTCGACAGGGGATCGAGTGCAGAGGATGCGCGCCGTGGTCGGTCTCTTGGCCACGTAAAAAAGAGACCAGCCTGAAACGCGGCTTAAGCGTCATTCCGACTTCGGTCGGACGTCCTCCGCA
>Ga0209966_1000126_pt1 | contig 33281 bp, 32 predicted proteins | sample RhisoiCoNPM_FD_187575 | JGI IMG/M metagenome (GOLD analysis project Ga0209966, IMG submission 187575) | Arabidopsis thaliana rhizosphere microbial communities from the Joint Genome Institute, USA, that affect carbon cycling - Rhizosphere... | ecosystem: Host-associated > Plants > Roots >... | reverse complement strand
CGTGATCGACGGCATCGCGTTCCAGACCAACATCCTGGCGCTGAACGCCGCGGTGGAAGCCGCGCGCGCCGGCGAGCAGGGCCGCGGCTTCGCGGTCGTCGCCTCCGAGGTGCGCAGCCTCGCGCAGCGCTCGGCCAACGCCGCCAAGGAGATCAAGGAGCTGATCGGCGCGAGCGTCGAGAAGGTCGAGAACGGCACCCGGCTGGTCGACGCCGCGCGGGCCTCGATGGAGGACATCGTCGCCCAGGTGCAGAACGTCACGACGATGATCTCCGAGATCGGCTCGGCCACGCTGGAGCAGACCGCCGGCATCGGCCAGGTCAGCACCGCGGTCGGCCAGCTCGATCAGGTGACGCAGCAGAACGCGGCGCTGGTCGAGGAAAGCACCGCCGCGGCCGACAGCCTCAAGCAGCAGGCCCAGTCGCTGGCCGAGGTGGTCGGCGTCTTCAAGCTCGCGAACGCCTGAGGCGCCGCGGGTCAGCCGCGCGGCATCCCGAGCGCGTTCCTGACCATCGCCTCGGCCTCGGGCGCGAGCGCCAGCTCGGCGCCCCAGCGTTCGGACGCCAGCGCGCGCAGCGCAGTCGGCAGTGTCTCGGCGCACAGCCGCTCCAGGCTGGCCGCCAGCGCCACCCGCTGCACCAGCGAGCCGGGACCGCCGCGCAGCAACAGGTAGGGAAACAGCGGCGATACCTCCCACAGCCGCACGGCTTCGCCCGCGAGCATCGCGCGCAGGCCCTCGAACTCGCTGATCGTCGCCAGCACGCGCAGCAGTTCCATCCCACGCGGCGAGCGGTCGACCACGATCAGCCAGCCGGTCGCCGGCCGCTCGTTGCCGAATTCACCGGCCGCCATGCGGGCGCGCAGTGCATCACCGGTCTGCCGCGCCTGCTGGCCGCGGCGTTTCGCCTCCCCCATGCCGCGCGCCTCAGGCGAGCAGGTCTTCGGGCTTCTTGCCCGCGGCCAGCGCGGCCACGAACCACTGCGGCCGGCGGCCGTGGCCGGTCCAGCTGTGGCCCTGGTCGTCGCGGTACTTGGCCTTGGCAGCCGGCTTCTTCTTGGCCGCCACGCGCTTGGCGCCCGGCTTGGGGCCGCGCCTGGCACCGGCCAGGCCGAGATCGGCGGCGGTCAACCCGTAATGGGCAATGGCCTCCTTGATGCGGGCAATCACGCCTTCGGCCTCTTTGCGCTTCAGCGTCTCGGCCTTTTGCTCGAGTGCAGCAATCTGCTTCTGCAATTGCGCCAGGGTTTTGGCCATTTCAATTCCTTTTGGTATTCCCAACGAGAAGCGAAGGATAAGCCGGGCCACGGCAGCACCCTATCAAGCCCGTGTCAGCTCCGCAACGATCGCGCGCGCCATTCGCTCGGCCGCGCCCTGGTGGGCCTGGGCAAAGCGGCGCGCGGCCTCGGCCATCGCGGCGAGCCCGGTCGCGTCGCCGAGCAGGGTTGCGGCGCGGGCCATCGCCGCGTCGGCATCGGCCGCGCGCTCGGCGGCACCGGCGGCGCGGGCGAGTTCGGCGGCCTCGGCGAAGTTGTAGGTGTGCGGCCCCATCAGCAGCGGGCAGCCGCAGGCGGCGGCCTCGATCAGGTTCTGCCCGCCCAGCGGCGCGAAGCTGCCGCCGAGCAGCGCGACGGCCGCGCAAGCGTAATAGGCCGGCATCTCGCCGAGCGAGTCGCCGAGCCACACGTCGGCGCCTCGCGCGACGGCGTCAGGCCCCTCCTCGCCCCAGCAGCTGCGGCGCGCGAGCGTGAGTCCCGCACGCTCGATCCGCTGCGCGACCTCGTCGAAGCGCTGCGGATGCCGCGGCACGACCAGCAGCCGCGCGCCGCTGGCCGCGCCATGGGCGATCCAGGCGGCGAGCAGCGGCTCGTCCTCGCCCTCGCGAGTGCTGGCGGCCAGCACGATCGGCCGGCCGCTCGCGGCGGCCCAGGCGTGGCCGCGCGCGAGCAGGGCCGCATCGGGCGTCACGTCGAACTTCAGGTTGCCCATCACCTCGACGCGCTGGGCGCCGGCGGCGTGCAGGCGCTGGGCATCGGCGGCGGTCTGCGCCAGCACGCGCGACAGCGCCGCGGCGGCGGGCCGCAACAGTGCGGCAAAACGCTCGCCCTTGCGCAGGCTGCGCGCCGACAGCCGCGCATTGGCCAGCAGCATCGGCACGACAGCGGCCCGGGCGCCGCGCAACAGGTTGGGCCAGACCTCGGTTTCCATCAGCACCCCGGCGGCCGGCCGCCAGTGCGCGAGGAAGCGGCGCACCGCCCCCGGCGTGTCATAGGGCAGCCAGCACTGCGCGTCGCCCTCGCGCAGCAGGGCTGCGCCGGCCTCGCGGCCGGTGGCCGTGCCATGGGTCAGCAGCAGGCGCAGGCCGGGGCGCTCACGGCGCAGCGCGTCGATCAGCGCCGCGGCGGCGCGCGTCTCGCCGAGCGACACCGCATGGATCCACAACGCACCCTGCCGGGCCGGCGACGCGTAGAAGCCGAAGCGCTCGCCGACCGCGTGGCGGTACAGCGGCTCGGCGCGGCCGCGCCACCACAGCCGCAGCACATAGACCGGGCCCAGCAGGATCAGCAGGCCGCCGTAGAGCGTTCGCGCCACGGTGGCCATGAGCGGCTCAGTGGGCAGCGGCCACCACCTGCGCATCGGGCTTGACCGCGCGCAGCGCGGCCATGAACTGGGCCTCGATGCGCTGCAGCGCCGCGGGCGTCTGGCCCTCGAAGCGCAGCACCAGCACCGGCGTCGTGTTCGACGCGCGGACGAGCCCGAAACCATCGGCGTACTCGGCACGCAGCCCGTCGATCGTGATGACCTCGGTCGCGCCGGGGAAGCTCGCCGTCTTGCGCAGCGTCTCGATCAGGGCATGGTGCTCGCCCTCGGCGCAGGGCACGTTGATCTCGGGCGTCGCATGGCTGGTGGGCAGCGCATTCAGCACGGCGCTCGGGTTCTTGCTGCGCGACAGGATCTCGAGCAGCCGCGCGGCGGTGTAGGTGGCGTCGTCGAACGAATACCAGCGCTCGCCGAAGAAGATATGGCCGCTCATCTCTCCGGCGATCGGCGCCTGGCGCACCTTCATCTCGGCCTTGATCAGCGAATGGCCGGTCTTCCACATCACCGGCTCGCCGCCGGCCTCGCGGATCGCGGCGACGAGGCGCTGGCTGCACTTGACATCGAAGATCACCGGCGCGCCCGGATGGCGCGCGAGGATGTCGCGCGCATAGAGGATGAGCTGGCGGTCCGGGAAGATGTTCTGGCCATCGGCGGTGACGACGCCGAGGCGGTCGCCATCGCCGTCGAAGGCGAGGCCGAGCTCGGCGCCGGTTGCCTTCACGGTACGGATCAGGTCGGCCAGGTTCTCGGGCTTCGAAGGGTCCGGATGGTGGTTGGGAAAGTTGCCATCGACCTCGGAATAGAGCTCGATCACCTCGCAGCCGAGGGCGCGCAGGATGCCGGGAGCCGAGGCGCCGGGGATGCCGTTGCCCGAGTCGACGACGATCTTCATCGGCCGCGCGAGCCGGCAGTCGTTGACGATGCGATGCAGGTACTCCGGCCCGATGTCCATCGCGGCGCTGCGCCCGCGGCCCTTGGCGTAGTCCTCGGCCTCGATGCGCCGTCGCAGGCCCTGGATCTCCTCGCCATGGATCGCTCGGCCGGCGAGCACCATCTTGAAGCCGTTGTAGTCCTTCGGGTTGTGGCTGCCGGTGACCTGGATGCCGCTGCGGCAGCCATGGTCGCCGCGCGTCGCGGCGACGTAATAGAGCATCGGCGTCGTCACGGCACCGAGGTCGACGACATCGAGCCCGGTCGACGCCAGCCCGCGGATCAGCGCCGCGACGAGCCCCGGCCCCGACAGCCGGCCATCGCGCCCGACGGCGACGGCGCGCTCGCCGGCTGCCCGCGCTTCGGAGCCGAAGGCGCGGCCCAGATGCTCGGCAAAGCGCTCGTCGATCGTCTTGCCGACGATGCCGCGGATGTCATAGGCCTTGAAGATCGACGCGTCCACCTGCATGCGAGCCATCCCTTGTTGAGGTCGGCGCATTGTAGGAAGCGGCCCGCCCGGGCCTGTATCAGCATGCGCACAGGTCCGAAAACGGCGAGTCGCCGGCGCCGCCGTGCCTAAGATGCCGGCATGGACACCGCCATCGATGCCGATGCCGCCTACCGCGCCTGGGCGGCGCGCGATGCGCGTTTCGACGGGCGGCTTTTCGTCGGCGTGACCTCGACCGGCATCTACTGCCGGCCGGTGTGCCGCGTGAAGCTGCCCAAGCGCGCCAACATGCGCTTCTATGCCAACGCCGCGAGCGCCGAGCGCGACGGCTTCCGTCCCTGCCTGCGCTGCCGGCCCGAGCTGGCGCCGGGCCTGTCGCTGGCCGATTCGTCGCAGGCCCTGGCCGAGCAGGCGGCCCGGCTGATGCGCGAGGCGGTGCATGCGGGCCGCGCGAGCGATGTGCCGGCGGTCGCGGCGCGCCTGGGCGTCAGCGACCGCCATCTGCGCCGCATCTTCCAGGCCGCGCATGGCGTGACGCCGATCGACTTCCTGACGACGCAGCGCCTGCTGCTCGCCAAGCAGTTGCTGACCGACACGGCCGAGCCCGTCACCGCCGTCGCGCATGCGAGCGGCTTCGACAGCCTGCGCCGCTTCAATGCCGCCTTCGCCGAGCGCTACCGGCTCAGCCCGAGCGCGCTGCGCCGCGAGGGCCGTCACGGCGCCGGTGACGACGCGCTGACGCTGCGGCTCGGCTGGCGTCCACCCTACGATGCCGAGGCGATGCTGGGCTTCCTGGCGCGGCGCGCGGTCGCCGGCGTCGAAACGGTCGACGGACCCGCCTACCGGCGCAGCCTCGCGCTGCGCCACGATGGCCGACGGCATGTCGGCTGGCTCGCGGTGCGCTTCGATGCGGCGCGCTGCGAGTTGCAGGTCGATCTGGCCCCGGCGCTCGCGCCGGCCCTCGGCGCCTTGCTGCCGCGGCTGCGCCAGGCCTTCGACCTGGACGCCGACCCCGAGCGCATCGACACAGCCCTCGCGAGCCTGCCGGTGCCGCCCTTCGCCGGGCTGCGGCTGCCGGGTGCGATCGACGGCTTCGAGGCAGCGCTGCGCGTCGTGCTCGGCCAGCAGGTCACGGTGAAGGCGGCGCGCACGCTGACGCAGCGCCTGGTCGAGCGCTACGGCGAGCCGGTCGCGACGCCGCATGCCGGCGTGCAGCGGCTCTTTCCCGACGCCGAGACGATGGCCGCCGCCGACGCGGCCGACATCGGCCGGCTTGGCATCGTGCGCCAGCGCGTCGGTGCGATCCAGGCATTGGCGCGGGCCGTGGCCGACGGCACGATCGAACTGCACCGCGGCGCGCCGCTCGAGCCGACGCTGGCCGCGCTGCGCGCGCTGCCCGGCATCGGCGAATGGAGCGCGCAGCTGATCGCGATGCGCGCACTCGCCTGGCCCGACGCCTGGCCGGCGGCCGACATCGGGCTGTACCAGGCCCTCGGCACGCGCGATCCGAAGCGCACGACCGAACTCGCCGAGGCCTGGCGGCCCTGGCGCGCCTATGCCGTGATGCGGCTGTGGCATCACCTGGAGATCCAAACATGAGCCCCTTTCTCGCCCAGGCCCACACCGACACGCCGCTCGGCCGCGTGACGCTGGCCGCCACCGAGAGCGGCCTCGCCGGGCTGTGGTTCGCAGGCCAGAAGCACCATCCCGGGCCACTGGCCGCGCCGGTCGATGCCAGGCAACGCTGGATCGCGCAGGCGCTGGTCGAGCTGGCACGCTACTGGGAGAGCCCGGCGCACGGCTTCACCGTCGCACTGGACGCCCAGGGCAGCGCGTTCCAGCGCGCCGTGTGGCAGGCGCTGCGCGGCATCGCCGTGGGGCGGACGACGAGCTACGGCGCGCTGGCCGCCGGGCTGGGCCGCGCAACGGCGGTGCGCGCCGTCGCGGCGGCGATCGGACGCAACCCGCTGTCGATCGTCGTGCCCTGCCATCGCGTGCTCGGCCGCGACGGCGGCCTGACCGGCTACGCCGGCGGGCTCGAACGCAAGGCCGCGCTGCTCGCGCTCGAGGGGGCGCGGCCGCGCTGAACACGAGGCAGCGCGACCGCGCCGCCGGGCGCGAGGCTGTTTCGAAACGCAAGCGGGCCGCAACCCCGACCGCGCGCCGGGTTCTACTCGGGTGGGCGTCTGCGCGGTCGGGTCCGTGCCGCCGGCCCGGCTCAGGAGGGACTGCGATGCCTTTGAAGCTTCCGACCCTGGCGATCACCGCCGCGATCGTCGTCGCGGCACTGGGCGCTGGCGCGTACTGGTGGTACGGCCGCAAGCCGCCGATGCCCATGGTGGCGCCGGCGCCGGTTCTGCAACCGATGGCGCCGCCGGCCGCGCCCTCGGCGCCGGCCGCCTCCGAACCCGGCGCGGCTCGCCATCCGATCGACGCGGGCGACGCCGAGCCCGCCGAGGCGTCCGCCGCGACGCTGAAGGACGCGCTCGCCGCCTTGCTCGGCCCCGAGAACCTGCTGCGCTTCGTGCTCCCCGAGAACTTCGTGCAGCAAACGGTCGCCACCGTCGACGCGCTCGGTCGCGAGCATGCGGCGCCGCGCCTGTGGCCGGTGGTGCCGACGCCCGGCCGCTTCCAGACCGAGGAGCGCGCCGGGTCGCTCTGGCTGGCCGCTGACAACGCGCGCCGCTACGATCCCTTCGTGCGCTTCGCCGCCGGCATCGACGCGAAGCGCGCCGCGGCGCTCTACAAGCGTCTCTACCCGCAGTTCCAGAGCGCCTACGAGGCCCTCGGCTTCCCCGGCCGCCACTTCAACGACCGCCTCGTCGAGGTGATCGACCTGCTGCTCGCCACGCCGGAACCGCCCGGCCCGTTGCCGCTGGTGCTGACCGAGGTGAAGGGGCCGGTCCCGTCGGTGCGGCCGTGGACGCGCCACGAGTTCGCCGACCCGTCGCTGGAGGCGCGCCCGGCCGGCCAGAAGATGCTGCTGCGCGTCGGCCCCGAGCACGCGCGCGCGCTGAAGGCGCAGCTGCGCGCCTTCCGCGCCGAGATCGCGCGGCCCTGAGCCTCGCCTCAGGCGTGGCGGCGCTTCTCGACGAGCGTCAGGAAGGTCTCGTACTCGCGCTCGTCGACGCCGTAGCTGTGCTCGTCATCGGGAAAGCGCCCGCCCTTGACCTCCTCGACATAGGCCTTCAGCCCCGCGACGGCGACCTCGGTGAGGTTGGCGTAGCGCTTCGTGAACTTGGGCTTGAAGTCGGTGTAGACGCCCAGCAGGTCGTAGGACAGCAGGATCTGCCCGTCGCATCCGGCACCGGCGCCGATGCCGATGGTCGGGATCTCGAGCTGCTCCGAGATCACCTTGGCGATGCGCGCGGGCACCGCCTCGAACTCGAGCATGAAGCAACCGGCATCCTGGATCGCCAGCGCGTCCTCGAGGATCTTCATCGCAGCATCGGCCGTGCGGCCCTGGATCCGGAAGCCGCCGAACATCGCGATCGTCTGCGGCGTCAGACCGATGTGCGAGGCGGTCGGGATGCCGGCATCGACCAGCGCCTTCAGGATGTGCGCCTGCGACCTGCCGCCCTGCGGCTTGACGGCGTCGCAGCCGCCCTCCTGCATGAAGCGTGTCGCGTTGACGAGCGCGCGCTCCACGGTGTTGTAGCTCTGGTAGGGCATGCAGCCGAGCGTGAAGGTGCGCGGCGCGCCGCGCCGCACCGCCTGGGCATGCATCACCATCATGTCCATCGTCGCCGGGATGGTGCTCGGGTGGCCGTGGGCGACCATCGCGAGGCTGTCGCCGACGACCGCGACATCGACGCCGGCCGCTTCGGCCCACTTCGCCGAGGTGTAGTCGGGCACCGAGGTGTAGACCATCTTCTCGCCGGTCTTCTTCGAGTCGCGGATCTCGGTGATCGTGCGCTTCTTGCGCTCGGGCTGCAGGGTGTCGTTCATGGTCGGGTCGGTTTGCGGAAGGCCGCGTTGAGGTCGGCAAAGGGGACGGCGCGCTGCGCGTAGCCGAAGCGGCCCTCGTCGCGCACCTCGCGCGCGGCGCGCAGCAGCTCGCCATAGGCGGCGCGGGCCAGCGAGGAGCCCAGGCTGACGCGCCGCACGCCCAGCGCCTCGAGTTCGGCGAGCGAGAGCGCGGCGCCGGCCAGACCCATCACGACGTTGACCGGCTTCGGTGCGAGCGCGCGCACGACGGCGCCGATGTCCTCGGCGCCCCGGAGCCCGGGGGCGTAGAGCACGTCGGCGCCGGCCTCGGCATAGGCCTGCAGGCGGCGGATCGTGTCGGCCAGGTCGTGGCGGCCGTAGAGCAGGTTCTCGGCGCGCGCCGTCAGCGTGAAATCGAACGGCAGCGCGCGTGCCGAGCGCACCGCCGCGGCGACGCGCTCGACCGCGAGCTCGAGCGGATGGATCGGGTCGGCCGGATCGCCGGTCGCGTCCTCGATCGAGCCGCCGACCAGGCCGGCGTCGGCCGCCAGGCGGACGGTCTCGGCGCAGGCCTCGGGCGCCGCGCCGAAGCCGCCTTCGAGGTCGGCCGACACCGGCAGCGGCGTCGCCTCGACGATCGAGCGCGCATTGGCCAGCGTCTCGTCGCGGCTCACCTGCCCTTCGGCGTCGGGCCGGCCGAGCGCGAACGCATGGCCGGCGCTGGTGGTCGCCAGCGCCTCGAAGCCCAGCCCGGCAAGCAGCCGCGCCGAGCCGGCGTCCCAGGGATTGGGAATGACGAAGAGCCGCTCGCGCTCGTGCAGCGCGCGCAGCCGTGCGCCCTTCCCGGCTTGCGATGCCGGCTCGTCGCTCATCGCGGCACCGGCAGCGCAGGCCGCTCGCCGAGCACCGCGCCCTTGGACAGCGGCTGCACAAGCTGGCGGTACAGGTGCAGCCAGCCGTAGCGTCCGGTCGGCTGCGGCGGCGCGAAGCCCTCGAGCCGCTGCGCCACCTCGTCGGTGGGCACCAGCAGGTCGATGCGGCGCGCGCTCAGGTCGATCTCGATCACGTCGCCGTCGCGCACCGCGGCCAGCGGCCCGCCCTCGGCCGCCTCGGGCATCACCTGGCCGATCGTGATGCCGCTGTTCAGGCCCGAGAGCTCGCCGTCGGTCACCACCGCGACCTCGCTGCCGAGGCCGGCGCCGACCAGCGCAGCCATGAAGCTGGCCGCGAACACCGTGCCCGGGCCACCCTTGGGCCCGAGCATGCGCAGCACGATCACCTGGCCGGGGCGCACCGCGCCGGTCTTCAGGCCCTCGATCGCGAGCGCCTCGTCCTCGTAGACCCGCGCCTCGCCGCGGAAGCGCCGCACCGCCTGCGGCACCGCGGCCAGCTTGACGAGCGCGCCATCGGGCGCCAGCGAGCCGCGCACGATCATCAGCCCGGGTTCGGGCGAAAACGGATCGTCGAGCGGGCGGATCACCCGCTCGTCGATCGCGCCCGCCTGCGCCAGCACGTCGCCGACGCTGCGGCCCGAGGCGGTGCGTGCGCCGCCGTCGATCCAGTGGCCCAGCCGCGCCAGCACCGCGCGCGCGCCGCCGGCGGCTTCCAGCTCCTCGATGCGGTGCGGGCCGTTGGGCCGCACGCGCGTCAGCATCGGCACGCCCTCGCCGGCACGCTCGAACTCGGCGATCACGTCGACCGGGCATTCGGCCTCGACGGCGATCGCGATCAGGTGGCGCATCACGTTGACCGAGCAGCCGGTCGCGACCGCGAAGCGCACCGCGTTGCGGAAGGCCGCCGGCGTCAGGATCGCGCGCGGCCGCAGGTCCTCGGCGACCATCGCGACGATGCGCGCGCCGGCCGCCTCGGCCAGCGCGTGCAGGCGCAGACCATCGGCACGGACCGGCGCGTTGCCGGGCAACGTCATGCCCAGCGCCTCGGCCAGGCAGTGCATCGAGTTCGCGGTCGCGAGACCGGCGCAGACGCCCGGGCCATCGATCGCACTGCGACACATGCCTTGCAGTTCGTCGAGGCCCATGCGGCCGGCCTTGACGGTGCCGACGGCCTTGTAGACCTCCTCGATGTCGACATGGTGCTCGCCGCACTGTCGGCCGAGCTGGTAGCCGCAGGCGAGCACGAGGCTCGGCACATCCAGCCGCGCGGCGGCCATCAGATGAGCCGGCGTGGTCTTGTCGCAGCTCGACAGCAACAGCATGCCGTCGAGCTCGGCGCCCTCGACCTGGACCTCGATGTCGTTGACGATCAGGTCGCGCGTCGGCATCAGGTAGCGCCCCTGGCGGCCGGCGCTGGTGACGAAATCCGACGGCGCCGCGGTGCGGATCTCCAGCGGCAGGCCGCCGGCGGCGCGGATCGCCGCGGCGACGCGCCTGGCGATGCCGTCGAGGTGCTGGAAGCACACCGACAGCCCGCTCGAGGTGTTGACGATCGCGATCTTGGGCTTCTCGAAGTCGGCCTCGGCGATGCCCATCGCACTCCATTGCGCGTGGCGCACGGCCCAGCGCGTCGAGCCGGGTTCGAAGTTGCTTCTCAGCGGTCTGCTCATGGTCGGTGTCAGTCGTCCAGGCGTGCGCCCTGGCGGTTGAGTTCATCGCGGATCGCGCGGCCGTCGAGGTCGCGCACGCCCAGGCGCTCGCGCCGCGCCAGCGTGGCGGCCACGCCCAAGGCGTGGCCGTAGGAAAAGCATTGCGCCGTCACGCGCGCCGAGGCCACCGCCTCGTGCTCGGCCGACAGGCAGCGCCCGCCGAACAGCAGGCCCTCGCCGCGCGCCGGCACGAAGCAGCCCCAGGGCACCTCGTACCAGTCGTTGAGCAGCCACTCGACGCGCGGCTTGGCGCCGGCATGCAGCTCGATCGGCCAGGGCGAACGCGCCACGCCGTCGGCGAACTTGCTGCCGGCGACGACATCGGCGTTGCGCAGCATCGCGACGCCACGCGCCTGGCGGGTCTGGCGCACGCCGACCTGCACCGCGGTGTCGTTGAGCCAGCTCGCCTCGCAGCCGGCCAGCCGGTCCTTGAAGAAGCGCGCGTACTCGCGGGCCTGGCGCCGGCCCTCGACCTCGGCCTCGGTGAAGTCAGCCGCATCGATGCAGTTCAGCTCGCGGCCGTCGGCGCCCCGCACGCGCGTGCAGTTGCACAGCAGTTCGCCGGCGCGCGTGGTCTCGAACAGCCAGATCTTCTGGCGCGGCAGCGCATAGCCCGAAGCGGCGGCCTCGGCGATCAACGCCGTCACCGCGGGCGGCATGATGGTGTCGGCGCCGTAGGCGGCCTTGAAGCGCGCGGTGTCCACGCCCTGCAGTCGGAAGATCATCGTCGGGTTCTGCACCGCGCCGCCGTCGCCGCAGTACGTCTCGAAGCCGGCCATCGCGACGAGGTCGGCGTCGCCGCTGGCGTCGATCGTCAGTGCAGCACGCACGTCGAGCAGGCCGCCCTTGGTCCAGACCGTGGCGCCGCCGATCGCGTCGCCGTCGCGGTGCACGCCGATGGCCAGCGCGTGGTAGGCGAGGCGCACACCGGCGTCGGCCAGCAGCGCGTCGGCCGACTCGCGCCAGGCCAGCGGCTCGTGCACCCGCGTCCAGGTCTTGCCGTACAGCACCGGCTCGGCGAGGCCGCCGCGCTGCTCCATCGCGGCGATGAAGTCGTCGACGAAGCCGTGGACGATCTGCTTGGGCCGCTGCGGCGCGTCCTCGGCTTCGTAGAGACCGCAGACGGTGCCCGACAGCCCGGCGACGGCGCCGCCGCCGCAAAAGCCGTAGCGCTCGACCAGCAACGTCTTCAGGCCGGCGCGCGCGGCGGTGGTCGCCGCGGCGACGCCGGTCGCGCCGCCGCCGACGACCAGCAGGTCGACATCGACGCGTTGCGAGGGACGGGCATCCATGCGCGGTCCGCTCAGCGCATCTGCATCGCGACCGACGGCAGCCAGGTCACCAGCTGCGGCCACACCAGCGTGCACACCAGCGTGAGCAGCTGCAGCGCGATGAACGGGATCATCCCCCAGTACATGTGCCGCATCGTGATCGACGGCGGCGCGACCGCGCGCAGGTAGAAGATCGCCGGCGCCATCGGCGGCGTCAGGTAGCTGGTCTGGATCATGATCAGGAACAGGATGCAGAACCACACCGGATCGAAGCCCGCCGCGGTGACCAGCGGGATGAAGATCGGCAGGAAGATCAGCACGATCGAGATCCAGTCCAGGAAGAAGCCGGCGATGAACAGGATGAACAACATCATCCCGAGCAGCGCCCACGGCGACAGGTCCAGGTGCGTGATCATCGAGCTGGCCAGGTTGATGCCGCCGCCGCCGATGAAAACGCCGGTGAACAGCGTGCCGCCGAGCAGCACGAACATGATCATCGCGGTGACGCGCAGCGTCTTCAGCAGCGACTCGTACAGCCCGCCCCAGCTGAAGTGCCCGTACAGCGCGGTCAGGAGGACCGAGCACACCGCGCCGATGGCGGCGGCCTCGGTGGGCGACGCCAGCCCGGCGAGGATGGAGCCGAGCACCGCGACGATCATCCCGAGCGGCGGCAGCAGGTTGCGCGCGGTGATGCCGAGCTTCTGCACGAAGCTCGGGTCGCCCGGCTCGGGCGGGATGCGCGGCCCCATCTCGGGCTTCAGGACGCACAGCACGAGGATGTAGACGAGGTAGAGCCCCGCCATCAGGAAGCCCGGCAGCACCATGCCGTACATCAGGTCGCCGACTGACAGGTTGGCCAGCGGGCCCATCACGACGACGACAACCGACGGCGGGATGATGGTGCCCAGCGAACCGCCGGCGCAGATCGTCCCGCTGATCAGGCTCTTGTTGTAGCCGTAGCGCAGCATGATCGGGATCGTCAGCAGGCCGACGACCGACTCGGTCGCGCCGATCACGCCGCTGGAGGCCGCGAACACGATGCACATCAGCACCGTGGCGATCGCCAGGCCGCCGGGCAGGCGGCGCGTCCAGATATGGATGGCCTCGAACAGCCGGTCGGCGATGCCCGACTTCTCGAGCATCGCGCCCATGAAGACGAACAGCGGCACCGCGGCGAACACGAAGTTCGACGACAGGTCGTCGATCTTCTCGATGAACTGGTGGATGACGGCCGGGCCGAAGATCACCAGGCCGAAGGCCGCGGCCGTCAGCATCATCGCAAAGGCCACCTGCACGCCGAGGAACATCAGCGCGAAGGCCATCGGCAGCATGAAGAAGGGAAGGTACTCGTTCATGTCGGCCGGACCGCGTTGGCATCGTCTTTCGGGGCGCCCAGCGACTTCAGCAGCTCGCACAGCACCTGCAGCGCGAAGCTCGCGAAGGCGAGCGTGAAGACCGCGCGGAAGGGCCAGACCGGGAGGTTCAGCGCCGACTGGCCGGAGGTCTCGCCGCGCGTGTAGCCGCTCAGGAAGTACTGGAGCAGCGCGTAGCTCAGCCACGCCAGCAGCGGCAGCACCAGCAGGTAGGCGACGCTGTCGATGCGCCGGCGCGTGCGCGGCGCGAGGTGCGTGCTGAACACGTCGACGCGGATGTGCTCGCCCTGGCGCAGCGTGTACGCGAAGCCGAGCAGGAAATGCGAGCCGGTCAGCAGGTAGCCGACCTCGTAGGCCCAGATGGTCGGGGCGCCGAACGCATAGCGCGCGACGACCTCCCAGGTGGTGGCGAGCACGAGCGGCACGAGCAGCAGGGCAGCGACGACGCCGACCGCACCGACCCAGCGCTCGGCCCAGGCAATGAGGCGATCCACTCGCGTCTCCTGCTCAAGGGGTGGGGGAGCGGCCGCGCCGGGTCAGCGGCGGGCCGCGGGAGCGACGGGGCTCAGGCCTGCTTGACCTTCACCTTGCGCCAGTGGTCGGCGTCGCGCCAGGCGGCGTCGAACTCGACCTGGCTCTTGTGGACCTTGGCGAACCAGGGGAACTTGCCCTCCTTCGCGGTCTTGTCGGCCCAGTCGAGGCCGATCTTGCGCGCGGCGAACTGCACCTCGTCGTCGAGCTCGACCATCGTCACGCCCTGCTTCTTGAAGAAGTCGAAGGCCTTGACGTCCTCGGCGCCGATGCGCGTCCAGGTCTCCATCGTCACCAGCTTGGCGACCAGCTCGACGAGCTGGCGGTCGGCCGGAGGCATCTTGGCCCAGACGTCCTTGTTGATCACCAGCTCGAAGGGCGCGGTCGGCTGGTGCACGCCGGGGTAGCTCAGGAACTTGGCGACCTTGTAGAAGCCCGGCGCGATGTTCTCCCACAGCGTGCCCCATTCGGTGGCGTCGATCGCGCCGCGCTCGAGCATCGGGAACACGTCGCCGGCAGCGGTGGTCACCGGCGCGGCGCCGAGGTCCTTCGACATCTCCAGCCAGGCACCGGCGGTACGCAGCTTCAGGCCCTTCAGGTCGGCCAGGCTCTTGACCGGCTTGCGCGAGTGCAGGAAGACCTCGGCCGTGCGGATGAACAGCGGCATCGAGACCACGCCGTCGGCCTGGTCGCGGAACTGCCGCTGCAGCTCGGCGCCGCCGCCCTCGTAGAGCCAGTGCAGCATGCGCTCGGTGTCGAAGGTGCCGGCGTAGCCGCCGAACAGCACCGTCGTCGGGTCCTTGCCCCAGTCGTAGCCCATCCAGGTGTGGCCACATTCGGCAAGGCCGTTCTTGACCGTCTCGGGCACCTTCAGCGCGTTGCCCAGGCCACCGCCGGGGAAGGTCTGGATCTTGAAGCGCCCATTGGAGAAGAAGGCCATGCGCTCGCAGAAGGCCTTGGCGCCGATGTCCATGATCGGACCGCCAGCCCAGCCGGTGGCCATCTTCCAGTTGTAGGTAGGCCCGGCGGTCTGGGCGGCGGCACCGGCCGCGGCGGCGAGGCCGGCGCTGCCGAGCGCGGCGTGGACGAAATTGCGACGCTTCATCGTTGTCTCCTGAGGGGTGGATCGAGCGCGGGCTCGGTGGAACGCGGGCGGGGTCGGTCGGTCGCGCCGGTCAGGCGAACGCCTTCTCTTCTTCGTGGGTGAGCTGCGGGCCGTCGACCGTGACACGCTGCTGCTGCACGTCGTGGCGGCGGAAGCGGTCGACGATCGGACGCAGCTCGGGCTTGATGTGCGTCTCGTCGTAGCCGTTGAACAGATGGCCGAGCAGACCGCGCTTCAAGTCGCTCGTGCCCATGAACCAGTCCGCGATCGGGAAGCTGAGGTTCATGTTCAGGTGCATCATGATCCCCTGGTTGTGGTGCGCGGTGTGGTGGCGGCGGATCGTGTTGACGAAGGGGATGTTGCGTACGAACCAGTTCTCGTGGACGTGGCAGCAGAAGTGGAAGACCTCGTAGACCAGGTAGTGGCCGACCATCGTCATGTAGAGGATGTAGCCGGCGTTCGCGTTGATCAGCTGCGTGGCGATCCAGCCCAGCGCGCCGCCGGCGACGCCGAGCACGATCAGCACGCGCCACGGGAAGAACACGATGCGGAACTCGCGCATCGTGTCGATCGTGATGTCGTTGTCGGTGAAGTACTGGTGGTGCTCGCGGGTGTGGCGTTCGTAGATCGCGCGCAGCGCGAACACGTCGATGCGGCGGTGCATCACGTACTTGTGCATGAACCACTCGACGAAGTTGCCGGCCAGGAAGACCGGCAGCACCAGCGCCCACTCCCAGGTCGGCGACTGCAGTTGACTGATGCAGTACCAGATCGCCGCCACGCCGACCGCGAACATCACGGTCACGTGCAGCGGGCCGTTGTAGAGCGGGCTGATGGCGGACTTGTACTGCTCGCGGAAGCGGCGCTGGCGTTCGGACATCATGGTGCGGGCCTTGCGTGTGCAACTGATATGTTAGTTGCATCGTAGTGGCCGATTAGATCCATGTCAAATCCGGGTCAACCCGGGGCCGCGAGCCTGCTCGATTGGCTTGCGAGTTCGCCTGGCGATGTGATATGTTAGTTGTGCTTTAGTTCGCGGCGCGCGCGGCGCCGGCCGGCTCGGCTATCGTCGCGGCGCGCACCCTCCGCGTCTGCCCACGAGCCCACCATGAAGCAGTCCCCGCGCACCGCCGCCCGCAAGACAACGCTGGCGCGCCGCCGTCCGGCCCACCCCGTCGAGAAGCCGAAGACGTTGACCAGCCAGGCTTACGAGCAGATCGAGGAGCTCATCGTCACGCTCGTGCTGCCGCCCGGCTCGGCGCTGTCGGAAGCCGAGCTGTCGGCGCGCCTGGGCATCGGCCGCACGCCGGTGCGCGAGGCGCTGCAGCGGCTGGCGCGCGAGCACCTCGTTTCCATCCTGCCGCAGCGCGGCGTGCTCGTCTCGGAGATCGACATCAAGCGCCAGCTGCGGCTGCTCGAGACGCGCCGCGAGGTCGAGCGCCTGGTCGTGCGCTGCGCCGCGCGCCGCTGCAGCGAGGCCGAGCGCGCGCGCTTCGAGGCGCTGGCCGAGGCCTTCGCGGCGTCCGGCCAGGCCGACGACGAGACGCGCTTCATGCGCGCCGACAAGGAGTTCAACGATCTGACGCTGGCGGCCTCGCGCAACGAGTTCGCGGCCGGCGCGATGGGCCTGATGCACGGACTGTCGCGGCGCTTCTGGTTCCTGCACTACCGCCAGGCCGCCGACACGCCGCTGATGGCGCGGCTGCACGGCGACATCGCCCGCGCGATCGCCCAGCGCGACGAGGCCGGCGCCGCGAAGGCGCTCGACACGCTGATCGACCACAACGAGGCCTTCACGCGCGCCACCGTCAGCACCGACTTCTGAGCGCAGCGGCGGCGCGCCGCTGTGCGATGCTTCGCGCATGCTGAAGACACTGCGCGACCTGTTCGACACCCTCGCCGCCCCGCTCGCCGACGCCGCGCCGGAGCAGACCGAACACCAGCTCCAGCTCGCCACTGCGGTGCTGCTGGTCGAGGTGATGCGCGCCGACGCCGAGTTCAGCGACGCCGAGCGGCGCGCCGTGCAGGGCGCGCTGCGCGACAAGTTCGCGCTCGCGCCCGACGAGTGCGACCGCCTCGCCGACCTCGCCGTGTCCACCGCCAGCGAGGCGACCGACTACCACGCCTTCACCTCACGCCTCAACGCGCGCTTCTCGATGGAGCAGAAGCTGCGCATGGTCGAGCACATGTGGCGCGTCGCCTACGCCGACGGCACGTTGACGGCGCACGAGAACCATGTGATGTGGCGCCTCGCCGACCTGCTGCACGTGCCGCACGGCGCCTACATCAACGCCAAGATGCGCGCGCGGGAGGCCCCTGCCGGCTAAGTCAGGGCCGCGCCAACGCCGTCTGCTGCGGGAAGGACAGCGCCAGGAAGTCGACGAAGGCGCGCACCCGCGCCGACAGCTGGTGACGCTGCGGGTAGACCGCGTAGATGTCGGCGTCCGGCGTGCGGTACTGCGGCAGCACCGGCACCAGCCGGCCGCTCTTCAGGTAGCGCTCGATGTCCCATTCGGCGCGCATCACGATGCCGTGGCCGTCGAGCGCCCAGTTCACGGCGATCTCGCCGTCGTTGGTGGCCAGCGGGCCGCGCGTCTTGACCGCCTCGACGCGCTCGTGGCGGCCGCGCCCGCTGATCAGCCGCCAGGTGCCGTAGGCCTCCTCGCCCTGGCGGATGCCGATGCAGGCGTGGCGCGCCAGGTCGTGCGGCACCTTGGGTTCGCCATGGCGCGCCAGGTAGGCCGGCGCCGCGCACAGCAGCCGGCGGTTCGGCGCGATGCGCCGCGCGATCACGCGCGCGTCGGGCGGCGGGCCGAAGCGGATGCAGACGTCGAAGGCGTCGTCGGTCAGCGGCGGCGGGTTGACCGAGAGCTGCAGCTGCACCTCGACGCGCGGGTGCTTGCGCGCGAAGCGCGAGATCAGCGGCGCGACATGGCTGCGTCCGAAGCCCAGCGTCGCGTTGACGCGCAGCAGCCCCTGCGGCACCGCGCGCGACAGGCCCAGCAGCTCGGCCATGCCGTCGATCTCGCCGAGGATGCGGCGCGCGTGCTCGAGGTAGAGCTCGCCCTCGGGCGTCAGGCTCATGCGCCGCGTGCTGCGGTTGACCAGCGCGATGCCGACGCGCGCCTCCATCTGCGCCAGCCGCTTGCTGACCGCCGGCGTCGTGACGCCGAGCTCGCGCGCCGCGGCGCTCAGGCTGCCGCTGGACGCCAGCGTTGAGAAGAAACCCAGGTCGGCGGGCTGGATCGCCGGCGTGGCGGGGTTGGCTGCCATTGTTGAATCCAGGTTAACGATGGATTCACTTTAGCCGCGTGCGTGTCGCGGGTCCAGTTCCTACAGTGCGGGCACGCCACCCCACCAGGAGACCCGCATGAAGACCTACGCAATCGCCACGATCCCCGGAGACGGCATCGGCAAGGAAGTCGTCCCCGCCGGCCAGCAGGTGCTCGAAGCCCTGGCCGCCGACGGCACGCTGCGCTTCACGTTCGAGAACTTCGACTGGGGTGGCGACTACTACCGCCAGCACGGCGTGATGATGCCGGCCGACGGCCTGGACGCGCTGCGCGGCAAGGACGCCATCCTGTTCGGCTCGGCCGGCGACCCGCACATCCCCGACCACGTCACGCTGTGGGGCCTGCGCCTGAAGATCTGCCAGGGCTTCGACCAGTACGCCAACGTGCGGCCGACGCGCATCCTGCCCGGCATCGACGGCCCGCTCAAGCGCTGCAAGCCAGACGACCTGAACTGGGTCATCGTCCGCGAGAACTCCGAGGGCGAGTACTCGGGCGTCGGCGGCCGCGTGCACCAGGGCCACCCGATCGAGGCAGCCACCGACGTGTCGATCATGACCCGCGTCGGCGTCGAGCGCATCCTGCGCTACGCCTTCAAGCTGGCGCAGAGCCGCCCGCGCCGGCAGCTCACCGTCGTCACCAAGAGCAACGCCCAGCGCCACGCGATGGTGATGTGGGACGAGATCGCCGCCCAGGTGGCCGCCGAGTTCCCGGACGTCCGCTGGGACAAGGAGCTCGTCGACGCGATGACCGCGCGCATGGTCAACAAGCCGGCCACGCTGGACACCATCGTCGCGACCAACCTGCACGCCGACATCCTGAGCGACCTGGCCGCCGCGCTGGCCGGCAGCCTGGGCATCGCGCCGACCGGCAACATCGACCCCGAGCACCGCTACCCGTCGATGTTCGAGCCCATCCACGGCTCGGCCTTCGACATCATGGGCCAGGGCCTCGCCAACCCGGTCGGCACCTTCTGGTCGGTCGTGATGCTGCTCGAGCACCTCGGCGAGCACGAGGCTGCGGCGCGTGTGATGCGCGCGATCGAGCAGGTCACCTCCAACCCCGCGCTGCACACCCGCGACCTTGGTGGCCAGGCGACCACCGCCGACGTCACCCAGGCCGTGTGCGAGCAGCTCGGCGCCGGCCGCGCCAAGCGTCTGGCCGCCTGAACCGCCCCGTCCGCACCGATCCTCAGGAGACAAGACCATGACGCTGCTGCATTCCTCCCCGCGCCGCCGCCTGCTGCAGGCGGCAGCACTCGCCCTCGGCCTGGCCGCCACCGGCGCCTGGGCCGAGACCTGGCCGTCCAAGCCGGTCACGCTGGTCGTGCCCTTCCCGCCCGGCGGCACGACCGACGTGCTGGCCCGCGCGCTGGCCGACCGGCTCGGCCCGGCGCTCGGCCAGCCGGTGGTCGTCGAGAACAAGCCCGGTGCCGGCGCGACGCTGGGCGCCGACGTCGTCGCCAAGTCCAAGCCCGACGGCCACACGCTGCTGATCGGCGCGGTGCACCACACCATCGCCAGCAGCGTCTACAAGAAGCTGCCCTACGACTTCGAAAAGGACTTCGCGCCGATCACGACCATCGCACTGGTGCCCAACGTGCTGGTGATCAACGCCGCCACGCCGGCACGCAATGTCGCCGAGCTGGTGGCGCTGGCCAAGCGCCAGAGCGGCGGGCTGAGCTACGGCTCCAACGGCAACGGCACCGCGCAGCACCTGATCGGCACGCAGTTCGAGAACGCCACCGGCGCCCCGCTGCTGCACGTGCCCTACAAGGGCAGCGGCCCGCTGACGACCGACCTGCTCGGCGGCCAGATCGCGTTGTCCTTCGACACCATCACGCCGGTGCTGCAGCACATCCGCAGCGGCAAGCTGCGCGCGCTGGCGGTGACCACGGCCAAGCGTTCGAGCGCGCTGCCCGAGGTGCCCACGCTCGACGAGGCCGGGCTGAAGGGCTTCGACATCGGCACCTGGTTCGGCGCGCTGGCGCCGGCCGCGACGCCGAAGGACGTGGTCGCGCGGCTCAACGCCGAGATGGTCAAGGTGATCCAGTCGCCCGATTTCAGGAAGCGCATGGACGAGATCGGCGCCGAGCCGATCGGCAGCGCCGCCGAGGCGATGGCGCGCCAGATCCACGACGAGACCGGCAAGTTCGCGCAGATCGTCAAGACCGCCAAGGTGGCGATCGAGTGAGACGCGGCCCCGGCTGCGCCGGGATCGACCCGAGCCCCGCCGCGGTTGACGCCGCCGCGGGGGCTCGTCGCTTCAGCAGTTGCCCTTCTTGGCCTGGCCCGGCGGGCAGAAGCCGCCCCCGCCTTGCGCCGAACCCTGGGGATCGACGACGACGGCGCCATGCGGCGTATAGACAGCGCAACCCGCCAGCGCCGCGGTGGCCAAAGCGAGACTCAACAATGTTCTGATCATGGAAGCATGCCTTTCGGCCGACAGCGGCCCGCGCGCATCTTAGGAGCCGCCGCCCCAACCCTGCGGCCGACGGTCCGCTGCGGGTGTGCAGGACTGCCGGAAGCGGCCCGGCGCCGTATGTTTCGATTCGTGAGCCCGCCCGTTGTACGCTCTGGGCGATGTTCAAACCCGTCCCTTTCGAACCCGCCGGCTTCCGGCGCTCCCGCGGCGGCCTGCCGCGCTGGCTGGTGCTGCTGCTCGTCGGCCTGGCCGCCGGCGCCGGCGGCGTGCTCTACGTGCAGGCCAACCACCTGCCGCCGCGGCTGTCGGCCGCCGACAGCGAACGCCTGCGCGGCACGCTCGAACGCACCGAGGCCGAACAGCAGCGCCTCACCGCCGAGCTGGCCGCGACCAAGCGCCAGCTCGCCGAGACCATCGCGCAGAAGGAGGCCGCTGCGACCGAGTACTCGGAGAGCAGTTCGACGATCGAGCGGCTGCGCCGGGACATCGCCGCGCTCGTCGCGGCGCTGCCGCCCGACCCGCGCGGCGGCAGCGTCGCCGTGCGCGGCGGCGATGTCAGCGTGCGCGGCGGCAAGCTCGAGTGGGAGCTCGTCCTGAGCCGCGCGGCAGCGCCTGGCAGCGCGCCGCTCGCCGGCGTGCTGCAGCTCGCCGTCAGCGGCCAGACGGCGCGCGATGTCGAGGGCCGCGTCGCGCTGGCGCCCGTGCCGCTGAAGCTCGGCGCCCACGAGGTGCTGCGCGGCAGCGCCGCGCTGCCCGAGGGCTTCCGCCCGCGCCAGACGACGATCCAGGTGCTCGACCGGCCCGGCGGCTCGCAACTCGGCATGCGCGTGCTGCTCGTCGACTAGCGCGTTCCCCGGGTGACGCCCGGCCGTTGGCTCGCCGGACCGCCGTGTGCGACGATGCATCCAGACCATCGAGCCCACGCGCCACTCCGATGAACGACCCGTCCGGCAGCCAGGGACTGACGCGCCAGGAGATGGAGCAGATCCTGGCCGTGACGCGCGCGCTCGCGGCGCCGTTCGACCTGCGCAGCATGCTGGCCACCGTCGCGGCGGCCGCCCGTCAGGTGCTTCGAGCCGAACGCAGCTCGGTCTGGCTGCACGACGCGCCGCTTGGCGAGCTGGTCCTCGAGATCGCCAGCGACCTCGCGGCCGTGCGCATCCCGGTCGGCACCGGCCTCGTGGGCGCCTGCGCGCGCGACCGGCTCACGATCAACGTGCCGGACTGCTATGCCGATCCGCGCTTCGACGCTGCGATGGACCGGCGCTCGGGCTTCCGCACCCGCTGCAGCGTGACGCTGCCGCTCGTCGACCCGCGCGGCGCGCTGGTTGGCGTGATGCAGGTGCTCAACAAGGAGGGCGGCGTGTTCGACGACGCGGACGTGCTGCTGGCCGAGGCACTCGCGGCGCAGTGCGCCGTGGCGCTGTCGCGGGTGCGCATGACCGAAGCGTTGATCGAGGGCGAGCGGCTGCGCCAGGAGCTCGAGCTGGCGCGCCAGGTGCAGCAGAGCACGCTGCCGGCGGCCATGCCCGTCGTTTCCGGCTACGACATGCACGCGCACTTCCAGCCCGCCGAGCAGACCGGCGGCGACACCTACGACCTCGCCCTCGTCGCGCAGGGGCTGCTGGTCGTGCTCGCCGACGCCACCGGGCACGGCATCGCGCCGGCGCTGGCCGTCACGCAGATGCAGGCGATGCTGCGCATGGCGCTGCGCCTGGGCAGCGACCTGCCCACCGCGTTCCGCGAGGTCAACGACCGGCTGGCCGAGACCCTGCCCGACGACCGCTTCATCACCGCCTTCGTCGGCCTGCTCGACCCGGGGACCCACCGGCTGCGTTTCCTCAGCGGCGGGCAGGGCCCGGTGCTGCACTTCCACGCCGGCAGCGGCGCCTGCGACGTCCTCGGACCGACCAGCTTCCCGATGGGTGCGATGCCCCTGGCACGACCGCGCCCACCGGTTGAGCTGGCGCTGGCGCCGGGCGACTGGGTGGTGCTCCTGTCGGACGGCATCTACGAGACCGCCGGTCCCGACGGCAGCACGTTCGGCGAGGCGCGCGTCATCGACCTGCTCCGCGCCCATGGCGCGGAGCGCGCGGAGCAGCTGTCCGGCCGGCTGCTGGACGCGGTGCGCGACTTCGCGCAGGGCGGGCCACAGGCGGACGACATCACCCTGGTCGTCGTGAAACGCGAGGCTGGGGACGGAGCGTGAGACGCAGCTTTCCCCGCCGGATCGACGCGTTGCCCGCGATCGTCGCGTTCACGCGCGAGGCCATGGCCGGCCTGCCGCTGGACGCGGCGCAACGCCACGCGGTGGAATTCACCATTGAGGAGTTGTTCACCAACATGGTGAAATACGCGCACAACGGGGCGGCAGAGATCGCTCTCGAGCTCGCGAACTCCGGGGGAGGACTGCAAGTGACGCTGATCGACGCCGGCGTGGACCGGTTCGACGTGACCCAGGCACCCGACGCCGCCGTCGATCGTCCGATCGGCGAGCGCGAGCCCGGCGGGCTCGGTCTCCACCTGCTGCGGCGGGTCGTCGACTCCCTGAGCTACAGCTACGACGCCGAGCGCCGGGAAGGCCGCACGCGCTTCGTGGTCAGTGCCCGCGCTGCCCATGCTGACGATTGAGGCCAGCCCCGACGGCAGCGTCACGCTGGCCGGCCGGCTCGACGCCGTTCAGGCGCCGCAGGCCCAGGCCGCGTTCGACCGCCTGGGCGGCCGCGTTGTCGTCGACTGCACAGCGCTCGACTACATCTCCAGCGCCGGACTCGGCGTGCTGCTGAAGACGCAGAAACGCCTGCTGGGCGCGGGCGGCGGGCTGCGGCTGGTCGGCGTGAGCCGGCACATCCGCGACATCTTCGTCTATTCCGGCTTCGACCAGATCCTCGAGATCGAGCCCGCAGCCTGACGGTTCGCCCAGGCCGGACCCAACTTTCCGTCGCGCTGGCCGTACTTGTGGATGACGACGACGATCAGGCCGCGCTCGCCGCGTACCGCGCTGGAGATCGAACGGCCTTCGTGAGACTCGTCGAGCGCTACCAGCGCCCGATCTACAACGCGGCTTTCTGGATCCTGCACCGGCCGGAAGACGCGAGCGACGTCACCCAGGCGGCATTCCTCAAGGCCATTGAACGACTCGACGACTATGACCCGCAGTACCGCTTCTTCAGCTGGCTCTATCGCATCGCGGTCAACGAAGCGGTCGACCTGTACCGCCGCCGAGGGCGGGAGGAACCGCTCGAGGACGGCTTCGACGGGCTGCTGGACGGCGCCGCCGACCCCCAGGAGCGGCTGGCCGAGTCCCAGGACACGGCAAGGGTGCGCCGGTGCCTCCGGCTGCTCGGCACGAACGACCGCACCGTGGTGACGCTGCGGCACTTCGCCGAACTGAGCTACGAGGAGATCGCCCAGGTGCTGGAGGTCGACGAAAAGACCGTGAAGTCCCGGCTGTTCGAAGCCCGCAAGCGGTTACGCACCCTGATGAACGGCAGACACTGACATGAGCCCCGACCAACGCACCGAACGGATCCAGGCCGTGCTGGACGGATCGGCCACGGCGGCCGAACTCGTCGAGTTCGAGCGCCTGCTGGCCACCGACCCTTCGGCCCGGGAGGAACTGACGTCGTGGCGGCGCCTTTATGAATCGCTTTCGCAGGTCGGCCCGGCGCATCCGCCGGAAGGCTTGGCGGCGCAGATCGCCAACGCGATTCCCGACTATCGCCGCGCCGAACCCGCCAATCGCGCATCGGCGGGCCAACCTTTCTCGCGCCCGGCCGTACTTGCAGCAGGACATTCGAGCGACAGGCGCTTGGCCTACACCGTACGGTCCACTTTTCGCCGGCTTGGCCGGTCCAGCAACCACGAGGAGGTCCACGACATGAACTCGAAGCGCAAGATCTGGGTAGGGGGTGGGATGGCGGTCGTCGCGGTGGCCGTGGCGGCCTTCGTGTTCGACTACCCGCCGGGTTCCGAGGACGCGCTGGGCACGATCGTCCCGGCCGAACGCTATCGTGCGCCGCAGGCGAACGGCACCGACATCAAGGTCGAGACGTCGCCCACGGCGACGGCACCGACGACACAGTCGCCGGCCGTCGATGCCAAGGCGTTGGACGCCAAGTCGTTGGACGCCAAGTCGCTGGATGCCAAGTCGCTGGATGCCAAGTCGCTGGACGCCAAGTCGCTGGACGCCAAGTCGCTGGATGCCAAGTCGCTGGACGCCAAGTCGTTGGACGCCAAGTCCCTCGACGCCAAGTCGATGGACGCCAGGGTGCGCTAAGTCCGGCCTTCGGGCAGACTTGGGACACTGGTCCACTTTGCCCCTCCTCCATTGATCGCCACTGGAGAATTCGCGAGCCGCCCGAAATCACGAGCCGCCAGGCGCTGCCTGGCGGCTTGTCTTTGTGGGATCGCGCTGCTGCTGGCGTTGATGTCGCCGGCTGTGGCGGCTGAAGACGACAGCCCGCTGGGACTTTCGTACACGCTGGCGCCGGACCTGCGCCTGGTCTACCCGGACGGGCTCGGCTACCTCGCGCCGCACGCCTTGCGCACTTTCGCCAACGCGCGCGACTGGCAGCGGCGCAGCTTCGGCTGGCGCGCCTGGGAGCCTGTCACGGTGCGGCTGAAGGACTTCTCGGACTACGGCACCGGCTCCGCGTGGTCGCTGCCGCGCAACGCGATGTCGTTCGAGGTCGCGCCACCCCTGCTCGCCTTCGAGACGACGGCCAGCACCGAGCGCCTGTACGCGCTGATGAACCATGAACTGGTGCATGTGGCCACGACCGATGCCGCGTCGACCGACGACGCGGCGTGGCGGCGCCTGCTCGGCGGCAAGGTGTCGGTCCAGCCGCAGCATCCGGAGTCGCTGCTGTACGCCTACCTGACCGCGCCGCGCTTCATCGCACCGCGCTGGTACCTCGAGGGCGCGGCTGTCTTCCTGGAAACCTGGATGGTCGGCGGGATCGGGCGCGCCCAGGGCGGCTACGACGAGATGGTGTTCCGCGCCCTGGTACGCGACGGCGGTCACTTCTACGACCCGCTCGGGCTGGCATCGCGCGGCGTGCGGGTCGATTTCCAGGCCGGCGCCAACGCCTACCTCTACGGCACGCGCTTCTTCACCTGGCTGGCCTACGCGCACTCGCCCGAGAAGGTGATCGCCCTGCTGACCCGTGACGAGGGCAGCCACCGCTACTACGCCGACCGCTTCGAGCAGGTCTTCGGCATGCCGCTCGAGCAGGCCTGGGTGGACTGGATCGCCTTCGAGCGGGCCTTCCAGCAGCGCAACCTCGACCGCGTCCGCGAGCAGCCGATCACGCCGCAGCGCCAGCTCAGCCGCACGGCGATGGGGTCGATCTCGCGCACCTATTTCGACGAGGCGAGCGGCATCCTCTATGGCGCCTTTCGCATGCCCGGCGTGGTCGAGCATGTCGGCGCACTGAACACGCGCGACGACAGCTACCGACGCCTGGGCGACATCAAGAAGGGCATGCTCTACCGCGTGGCCTCGTTCGCCTTCGACGCGGCCAGCGGCACGGCCTTTTTCACCAACGACAACCTGGCGTTCCGTGACCTGATGGCGCTGGACGTGCGCACCGGCGAGCAGCGCCTGCTGCTGAAGGACGCGCGCATCGGCGACCTTGCCTTCAACCCGGTCGACCGCTCGCTGATGGGCGTGCGCCACCACGACGGCCTGGCCTCGCTGGTGCGCATCCCGCCCCCGTACACCGGCTGGTCCGTCGTGCACGAGTTCCCTTACGGCGTGGTGCCGTCCGACCTCGACATCTCCCCCGACGGGCGGCGCCTGTCGGCCTCGGTCAGCGAAGTCAACGCCGACCAGTTCGTGCGCGTCTGGGAGCTCGACCGCGTGCTGGCCGGCGACCTGCGCCCGCTCAGCGAGTTCGGCTTCGGCGCGTCGGTGCCCGAGAGCTTCGTGTTCTCGCGCGACGGCCGCTACCTGTACGGCAGCAGCTACTACACCGGCGTCTCGAACATCTTCCGCTATACGGTCGCGAACGGGCAGGTCGACGCCGTGTCGAACGCCGAGGTGGGCCTGTTCCGCCCGGCCGAGATGGCCGACGGCCGTCTGCTGGTGCTCTCCTACTCGGCCGAGGGCTTCGTGCCGGCGGTGATCGAGCCGCAGCCGCTGACCGACGTCAGCGCGATCAGCTTCCTCGGCACCGAAACGGTCAAGCGCCATCCGGTGCTGACCACCTGGCAGGTGCCGCCCGCGAAGGCGGCCGACGACGGCGAGCCCCCGCCCCGCCACGCGCCCTACCGGCCGCTCGAGCATGTCGGCTTCGTCAATGCCTACCCGGTGCTGCAGGGCTACAAGAGCGCCACCGGCGTCGGCTACCGCTTCAACTTCGAGGACCCGATCCGCTACGCCGGCCTCAGCGTGACCGCGGCGTGGACGCCGAGCACCGACGACCTGCCGGGCGACCAGCGGTTGCACCTCGACGTCGAAGGCCGCTACCTGGGCTGGCGCGCCGCGCTCGCCTGGAACAAATCCGACTTCTACGATCTGTTCGGGCCCACCAAGCGCGGTCGCAAGGGCTATGCGCTCGAACTGCGCCACGAGCACCTGCTGGTCTACGACGAGCCGCGCCGCCTCGAGCTCACCAGCGAGCTCGCGCACTACGGCAAGATCGATACCCTGCCCGGCGCGCAGAACATCGGTGCCGCCTTCGAGCGCCTGACGACCGCCGACGTCCGCCTCGATTACAGCGACCTGCGCCGCTCGCTCGGCGCGGTCGACGACGAGAAGGGCTGGACCTGGACCGCTGGGCTGGGCGCAAGCCGCGCCGGATCGATGGGCGCGGTGCAATTCCGCGGCGGGATCGACGTCGGCCTGCCGCTGCCGCTGGCGCATTCGTCGGTCTGGTCGCGCACGGCCTTCGGCGCGACGAGCGGCGCCCGCGGCAACCCGATGGCGAGCTTCTACTTCGGCGGCTTCGGCAACAACGTCGTCGACCGCGCGGCGGTGCAGCGCTACCGCGAATACGAGTCGATGCCGGGCTTCGAGATCGACGAGATCGGCGCGCGGCGCTTCGCCCGGCAGATGCTCGAGTGGACGTTGCCGCCGGTGATCTTCGAGAACGCCGGCCTGCCGGGGCTGCACGCGACCTGGCTGCGTCCCGCCACTTTCGCGTCGGTGCTGTGGACCGATGCCGACGCCCCGTCCACGCCGCGGCGCTACGCGTCGGTCGGCGCGCAGTTGGACCTGCGGCTGTCGACGCTGCACTGGTACGAGATGATCCTTTCGGTCGGCTATGCGGCGGGCTTCCGGGACTCCTCGCGCGCCGGCCACGAGTGGATGGTGTCGCTGAGGATCCTGTAGCCTCCACGCGATGCCCGACTCGCTGCTGCTGCCGACGCTCGTCTCGCTGCTGCCGGTGCTCGGCTTCGTCGCGCTGCTGCTGTTCCTCGACAGCTACAAGCTCGTGCCGCCCGGCCGGGTCGCCGCGCTGCTGGCCGCCGGCGGCGCGGCGGCGGTCGCGACCTACCCCGTCAACGGCTGGCTGCTGCAGCACCTGGCGATCGATCTGGCGTCGTTCTCCCGCTACGTCGCGCCCTGGGTCGAGGAGTCGCTGAAGGGCGCGATCATCCTCGCGCTGCTGCGCCGCCAGCGCATCGGCTTCCTGGTCGACGCGGCGGTCGCGGGCTTCGCGGTCGGCTGCGGCTTCGCGCTGGTCGAGAACCTCTACGCGCTCTGGCGCATGCCCGGTGCCGGCATGGGCACCTGGGTCGTCCGCGGCTTCGGCACGGCGGTGATGCACGGCGGCGCGACGGCCGCGCTCGCGCTGGTGTCGCTGGTGCTGCTCGAACGCCGCGAGGGCCCCACCTGGCGCGCCGCGCTGCCGGGGCTGGCGATCGCGGCGGCGCTGCACTCGGCGTTCAACCACCTCAGCGCGCAGCCGCAGATCGCGGCGCTCGCGGCGCTGGTGGTGGTGCCGGCGCTGCTGCTGGTCGCCTACCACCGCGGCGAGCGCGCGCTCGCGCAGTGGCTCGGCCGCGGCTTCGACGCCGACGCCGAGCTGCTGGCGCTGATCCAGTCCGGCGCGCTGCCGGACTCGCCGGCCGGCCGCTATCTGGCCACACTGCGGCAGCGCTTCGATGGCCCCGTCGTCGCCGACCTGCTGTGCTACCTGCGGTTGTTCACCGAGCTCGCGCTGCGCGCCAAGGGCCTGCTGCTGATGCGCGAGAACGGCTTCGACGTACCGGCCGACGAGGACACGCGCGCCAAGTTCGCCGAGCTCCACTACCTCGAGGGCAGCATCGGCCGCGCCGGCCTGCTGGCGCTCGCACCGCTGCTGCCGATGCGCCGCAAGGACCTGCGCCAGCTCCACCTCGTCGACGCGTGAGGTCTCGAGCGGCCGTTACCATGCGGCGGCCCCATCGACTGGAGACCGCCATGCGCATCCGCTGGTTCGCCCTGCTGCTGGTCGCGCTGCTGCCGCTGACGTCGGCCGCGCAGCGCACGCACAAGCCGCCGCTGCACGGCCAGCAGTGGATGGCGGTGACGGGCAAGCCGCTCGGCGCCACTGCCGGCGCGCGTGTCTTCCTGGCAGGCGGCAATGCGGTGGACGCCGCCTGCGCGATGCTCGCCGCCACGGCGACGATGTGGGACGTGCTGCACTGGGGCGGCGAGACGCAGGCGCTGATCTACGACCCGCGCGCCGGCAAGGTGGTCGGCATCAACGCGCTGGGCGTCGCGCCGAGCGGGGCGACGCCCGAGTTCTTCCGGTCCAAGGGGCTCGATTACCCGCCCGCCTACGGGCCGCTCGCGGCGGTGACGCCGGGCACGCCGGGCGGGCTGATCGTGATGCTGGCCGAGTACGGCAAGCTCTCGCTCGCGCAGGTGCTGCAGCCGGCGATCGAGCTGGCCGACGGCTACCCGATGGAGGCGCAGACCGCGCGCTACATCGAGCACGACCGCGCGCTGATCGAGCAGTGGCCGGATGCGAAGCGCATCATGTTGCCCAACCCCGGCGGCAAGGCGCCGGAGGCGGGCCAGCTGTTCCGCCAGCCCGAGCTGGCCGCGACGCTGCGCAAGCTGGTCGCCGCCGAACGCGACGCGCTGGCGGCCGGCAAGGACCGCCGGGCGGCGATCCTCGCGGCCTTCGACCGCTTCTACAAGGGCGACATCGCGGCCGAGCTGGTCGCCAGCGTGCGCGCGCAGGGCGGGCTGTTCACCGCCGAGGACCTGGCGAACTGGACCGTGCGCATCGAGGAGCCGGTCAAGACCACCTACAAGGGCATCGAAGTCCACAAGCTCACCGCCTGGACCCAGGGGCCGGTGCTGCTGCAGGCGCTGAACATCCTGGAGAACTTCGACCTGCGCGCGATGGGCTACAACAGCGCGCGCTACGTCCACACGGTCTACCAGGCGATGAACCTGGCCTACGCCGACCGCGACTTCTACTACGGCGACACGACGCTGCCGCCCGAGGAGCCGGTGGCCGGGCTGCTGTCGAAGGACTATGCACGTTCGCGCGCGAAGCTCGTGAACCCGGAGCGCAACGACGCGCAGGCCGCCCCTGGCGACCCCTACCCCTACCAGGGCGGCCGCAACCCCTACCTCGACCTGCTGAAGCGCTGGAACGAGCCGCGCACGCCGCGCAAACCGAGCGCCGGCGGCACGCCGGTGGCGTCGATCGACTCGTTCGACGGCGCGTTCTTCGCCGGCACGACCTCGGTCGTCGCGGCCGACCGCGAAGGCTGGGTCGTGTCGATCACGCCCAGCGGCGGCTGGGTGCCGGCGGTGATCGCCGGGCCGACCGGCATCGGCCTGTCGCAGCGCATGCAGAGCTTCGTGCTCGACGCCGCCGAAAACCCGTTCAACGTTCTCGCGCCGGGGAAGCGCCCGCGCGTCACGCTGACACCCTCGCTCGCGCTGAAGGACGGCAAGCCCTGGCTCGCCTTCGCAGTGCAGGGCGGTGACGCGCAGGACCAGCACCTGCTGCAGTACTTCCTGAACATCGTCGAGTTCGGCATGACACCGCAGGAGGCCGCCGAGGCGCCGGCCTTCGTCAGCGAGCAGATGCGCGAATCCTTCGAACTGCACCAGGCCAAGCCCGGCGTGCTCTGGCTCAACGACGTGACGCCGCCCTATGTGCGCAGCGAGCTCGTCAAGAAGGGTTACAAGCCCAGCTACGGGGCCCGTACGATGGGGCCGGTCAATGCCATCCTGATCGACCCGAAGCAACGCACCTTCTGGGGGGCGTCGTCGAACCACGGCGAGGATCACGGCATCGGCTGGTGAAACCCGCGCCCCCGCGGCGCATCGACCGAGGAACGACATCGCATGGCCTGGATCGACCGAATCGACGACCGCGACGTGAGCGTCATCGTCTCCGAACTGCTCATCGCCACCGCCGACAGCACCGACCCGCTGGTCGACGGCTCGGTGGGTGAAGTGCTCGCGACGCTGCGCCGCAAACTCGGCATGGACGTGGTCTTCGTGTCCGAGTTCGTCGACGGTCGCCGGGTGTTCCGCTTCGTCGACCACAGCGGCCCCGAGGCGGTGATCCGCCCCGGCGACAGCAACCCGGTCGAGGAGAGTTTCTGCCAGCGCGTCGTCGACGGCCGGCTGCCCGGACTGATCCACGACGTGGCGCAGCTGCCGCCCGACACCGACCTGCCGCCGACGCCGCTGCGCCTCGGCGGACACCTGAGCACACCGATCGTGCTGAAGACCGGCGAGGCCTACGGCACGCTGTGCTGCTTCAGCGCGAGGCCCTCGCCGCAGCTGCGCGCGCAGGACCTCGAGACGCTGAAGCTGTGCGCCAAGCTCGTCGCTCGCAAGGTCGAGCTGACGCGCCGCGACGGATTCGGCGAACCGCCGGCCGACTGGGGCCTGGAGCCGATGTCCGGCACCGGCGCCGCGCGCCACTGACGCCGCCGGCCGCCGCGCCCTACACTGCGGGCCGCCGTCCGCCCGCCGCTCCCTTGCAGATCGACACCCTCCGCCAGCGCCTGCGCGCGCTCGGCGCCAAGCCCCGCCACGAAGCCAGCGTGCTGCGCCACTGGGCCTGCGCGCTGCCGCAGCAGCGGCGCGGCGCGCGCGAGGACGTGCTGCCGCAGGCGCTGCGCGAGGCGCTGCCGGCGATCGAGGCCGAGCTCGACGCGCTGGCCACGCTGCGCACCGAGCACCCGGCCGCCGACGGCTCGGCGCGGCTGCTGGTGGCGCTGGCCGACGGCCAGACCGTCGAAGCCGTGCTGCTGCCGCGCGCCGAAGGGCTGTGCGTGTCCACCCAGGTCGGCTGCGCGGTCGGCTGCCGCTTCTGCATGACCGGCCAGGGCGGGCTGCTGCGCCAGCTCGGCGGCGCCGAGATCGTGGCCCAGGTGGCGCTGGCGCGCCGGCGGCGCGCGGTGCGCAAGGTCGTCCTCATGGGCATGGGCGAGCCGGCGCACAACCTCGACGCGGTGCTCGACGCCATCGACCTGCTCGGCACTGCCGGCGGCATCGGCCACAAGGAACTGGTGCTGTCGACGGTGGGCGACGAGCGGCTCTTCGAGCGCCTGCTCGCGCCCGATGCGGCGCGGCGCGTGCGGCCGGCGCTGGCGCTGTCGCTGCACAGCACCGACGCCGCGCGCCGCGCCGAGCTGCTGCCGCGCGCACCGCGCCTCGCGCCCGAGTGGCTGGTCGAGCAGGCCGAACGCTACGCCCGCGCGAGCGGCTACCCGCTGCTGGTGCAGTGGACGCTGCTGGCCGGCGTCAACGACGATGAGCGCGAGATCGACGGCCTGGTCCGCCTGCTGCATGGCCGCCGCGCGGTGCTCAACCTGATCCCCTACAACCGCGTCGACGGCATCGACTTCGAGCGCCCCGAGCGCGAGCGCGCCGAGGCGATGGCCCGCACGCTGCACCGGCGCGGTGTGCTGACCAAGCTGCGCTATTCGGCGGGGCAAGAGGTCGACGCCGGCTGCGGCCAGCTGCGCGCACGCACCGAGGGCGGCGGGCGGCGCGTGGTCGCGCTCGCCATGGCGGGCTGACCGGCGGCCTGAGGCGGCAGCGCTGGCGGAGCGTCGCCGTACGGGGCGCCAGGCACTCGGTCATCCGCGAAGAATTCGGCCGCCTGAAGGCGCTCGCCCACCGAGCGCGCCGGGGCCGCTCCGCGAGGAAAGCCTGCCGCCTGCGGGGACGGCGGGGATTGACTTGTGCGTCACTCCCTCCTAGCGTTCTTGCCGTTCAGATCCAATGTCGGTTAGGCAGAGTCGCGTGGCCCGATCGGGGGTATCGGCTCGGAGACCATGTCATCCGCAATGTCCGAGACGTACTCGCGAAGACCTCGGACATGACCAGGCCGCTTGTGCTCGATGCGCGCGAAGCCTCACTCATGAAGCGGCGCGCTGCCGGCCAACTTTGACGAGGCGCCTCGAGCTCAACGCATTGCATGTTCACCCGGAGGAAGCAAATGTCACTTCCCTTCCATCACAAGCAAGGCGGCAAGGCCTCCGAAGCCATTCTGGTTGGCATCGTTCTGGCGCTCGTCGTTGGCGGTAGTGCGCCTTGGTGGTGGACCAAGGCGTTCCCTGAAGCTCAAGGCCCGGGCACGACTGCTCCGCAGAAGGGAACCTACATGGGAGCACTGGAGGGCGCCACCAACCGGCACGGGAGCGACCTTTCCGCCGTGGGAATCCAGTCCAACAGCGCCGCAGAATGCTCTGATCTGTGCGATGCCGAACAGAATTGCAGGGCGATGACCTTTGTGAAGCACAGCAGCGCCAATGGCGGGATTTGCTGGCTCAAAGGAGCCATACCAAGCCCGACGCCGAATCA
>Ga0209966_1000124_pt1 | contig 33635 bp, 33 predicted proteins | sample RhisoiCoNPM_FD_187575 | JGI IMG/M metagenome (GOLD analysis project Ga0209966, IMG submission 187575) | Arabidopsis thaliana rhizosphere microbial communities from the Joint Genome Institute, USA, that affect carbon cycling - Rhizosphere... | ecosystem: Host-associated > Plants > Roots >... | reverse complement strand
CGCGCTGGTGCCCACCGCCGGATTGCTGGTCGCGCTCCGACCCTACCGCCGCTTCTGGACGGTGCTCGCGACCCTGGTGGTGGCCATGGCCATCACCGGCCTCGCCGCCGCCGCGCTCTTCGCGGCGGGCCGGCACGCCAGCGGGTCCCCGCTCGCCACGCTGGCCATGCTCTCGGTGCTCCGGATCCTGATGGCGCCGCTCCTCGCGATCGCCTTCCTCCTGTTCGCGGCGCTCTCGCCCTACCGCTCGCCGCGCCTGGCGTGCCTGGCGGGAGGCGCCGCGGAGGTCGCGGTGAGCGCGTACGGCGCGCTCGTCTGGTTCGCTCCGCTCTTCCTCGGCGGGGTATAGTCTTCGCGAGCGGTGGCGAATACAACGGTGCGCAGCGCAATCGACAAGCTCGCCAGGCTCCTCGTCCAGGAGCCGGAGAAGGGACGCGCGAAGAGCGTGCCCGCCACCGCGGTGCTCGACGACGGCCTGAAGGTCCAAGTCACGGGCCAGCACGGCGAGCAGGTGTCCACCGACATGTCGCCCGCCCTGGGCGGGACCGGCTCGGGGCCGAACCCGGGCTGGCTCCTGCGGGCCGCGATGGCCTCGTGCCACGCGACGGTGATCGCGATGCGGGCGGCCCACACCGGCGTGGTGTTGACCCGGCTGGAGGTCACCGTGTCGAGCGAGTCGGACGTTCGCGGCATGCTCGGCACGGACGATGGCGTCTCCGCGGGTCTCTCCGGCCTGCGGACCCACGTCAAGATCGGCGCGCTGAACGCCCCCGCGGGCCAGCTCCGGCAGATCGTGCAGTGGGCCGACGAGCACTCGCCGGTCGGGTGCACCATCCGCCAGTCGCCGGCGAACGCGATCGAGATCGAGGTGCTCTAGTCGGTATGTGCGCGGAGGAGTGACTCGCATGGATGTGGAGAAGGAGAGCGATATGGTAGACCGCCGTCACTTTCTCAAGCTCGCGGGAGTCGGTGTGGTCGCGTTCGTGCGGCCGGCCGGTACGGTCGCCCAGTCGCCGCTCAAGATCGGCTCGGTGGGGGCCGGACGCATGGGCAGCGCGCTCGGTGGGCTCTTCGTCAAGGCCGGGCACCCGGTGATGTTCTCGTCGCGACATCCGGAGAATCTGAGGGACCTCGTCCAGCGCCTCGGGCCGCTCGCCCAGGCCGGCACGGTGGAGCAGGCGATCGCCTTCGGCGACGTGGTGGTGATGGTGGTGCCCTACACGGCCCTGGAGGAGATCGGCCGTGCGCACGGCCCCGCGCTCGCGGCCAAGCCGCTGGTGCTCGACATCTGCAACCCGATCGCCCGCCGGGACGGCGCCGAGCTGGTCAAGCGCGTGGAGGAGCAGGGCGGGGCCGGGCTGGCCAGCGCCAAGCTGCTGCCCGGCTCGCGCATCGTGCGGGCGTTCAACGCGATCAGCTACCTGCGGGTCGGGTCGATCGCCCATCGGCCCGGCGGCTTCGTCGGCGTGCCGATCGCCGGCGACGACCCGAAGGCGATCGGCATCGCGGAGGGCCTCATCCGCGGCATCGGCTTCGAGCCGGTCCTGGTGGGCGGTCTTGCCAAGGGCAAGTACCTGCTGCCCGGCACGCCGCTGGCGGAGGAGCACACGCCCGCGGAGATTCGACGCATCGCCGCCGGCCTGCCCTGAGCCGCGCCGCTCCTGCATGGTCGCGCCGGATCGACCGCTCTCCGCCGCGCTGCCGGGCATCTGGGAGCTGGTGTCCCGGGCCGAGGATGCCTGAGACCCGGATGCAGGTCGATCTTCGCGTGCCGGTGGGCACGACGATCCCCGGCGTGGTCGACTTCATCGCTCGCTGCGAGGACGCCGGCCTCGACGGTGTGGGCGTGCACGATCACCCGCATCGCGGCCGCGATGTGTACATCACGCTGGCCCTGGCCGCCGCGCGCACCCGGCGGCTGCGACTCTATCCCGCCACGTCGAGCCCGGTCGTGCGCCATCCGCTCCTGCTCGCCTCCGCGATCCAGTCGCTGCAGGAGATCGCGCCCGGCCGCGTCGCTCTGACGGTGGCGCCCGGATTCCTGGCCGCCCGCGCCATCGGCCGGTCTCGCGGGACGGTGGCCGTCATGCGCGAGGCGGTCCTGGCGATCCGGCGGCTCCTCGCGGGCGAGCCCGCAGAGTTCGAGGGGCGCACCAGTCGGCTGCTGAACACGAGCGCGCCGGCGCCCCTCGTCTACTTGCTGGCCGCCGGGCCGCGCATGGTCGAGCTCGCCGGCGAGGTCGCCGACGGCGCGCTGCTGATGGTCGGGATCGATTTGCAGGCGATTCGGACCGCCCGGCGGCACCTGGAGGAAGGCGCCCGTCGCGCGGGGCGATCGCTCGCCGGGTTCCGTACCATCTTCATCGTCACGATGGGATTGGCCGATCGGCTGGAGGACGCCCGGCGCTGGCCGCAGCGCTGGGTCGCGTCGGGCCAGAGCTTTCTCACCTACCCGAGCGCGTCGAACCTGTACTGGCTGCGGCACGCGGGGATCCCGCTCGAGGCGGATCACGATCCGGCGTCGCTCTCCGACGCGACGGCGGCGCGGGTGTGCGACGCGTTCGGGCTCTTCGGCACGGCCGAGCATTGCCGCGACCGACTGCTTCGCGCTCGAGAGGAGGCGGCGGTGGATCACGTCTTTCTCTTCCCCGCGCACACGGTGGACGGAGGCGGCGACCTGCCCGTTGCCGAGATGCAGGCCTTCGCCCGCGTCATCCGGCCCGGCCTCACGGCCGCACCCTGATTCATTCCGATGCCAGTCAGCATTCCGGAGGTCATTCCGCGATGAGCCCGGCCGACTCCTGGGATTCCGCTCGTGCCTACGAGGCGTACGCCGGCCGGTGGAGCCGGAAGATGGCGGTGGAGCTCCTGCGCTGGCTCGCTCCGGCCCCCCGCCGGTCGTGGGTCGACGTCGGATGCGGGACGGGCGCCCTGACGTCCGCCATCCTCGCCGCCTGCGAGCCCGAGTCGGTTCGCGGCATCGATTCGTCGGCCGGCTTCGTGGAGCAGGCGCGCCGTAGCATCGCCGCGCCGCAGGCCCGCTTCGAGACGGGCGACGCCACGCGCCTGCCGTGGGAGACCGGCGCGTGCGACCTGGCCGTCTCCGGCCTGGTCCTCAACTTCGTGTCCGACTCCGCGGCGATGGCGCGCGAGATGGCGCGGGTCACGAAGCCCGGGGGGCGGGTCGCGGCGTACGTGTGGGACTATGCGGGCGGGATGCAGATGATGCGGCACTTCTGGGACGCCGCCATCGCGGTGAGCCCGGACGATGCCCGGCTCGACCAGGCCGAGCGGTTCCCGCTGTGTCGGCCCGAGCCGCTCCAGTCGCTGTTCGAGCAGGTCGGGCTGAGGACGGTGGCGGTCCGCGCCATCGAGATTCCCACCGTCTTCGAGAGCTTCGAGGACTACTGGACGCCGTTCCTCGGACGGACGGGCGCGGCCCCTACCTATCTGGCGTCGGTCACCGACGAGGTGCGCGAGGGGATCCGGCGGCAGCTCGAGCGCCGCCTGAGCCCGGCTGGCGGCGGCCAGATCGCTCTGACCGCGCGAGCCTGGGCGGTGCAGGGCATCGTCTAGGGGGTATGCTGACTCCCTGGCGGGCGGGGGCGGCACGGCGCGGTGGGAAGCGCCCGGCCCATGACCGGAGACCGACGACGGAGGAGATCCGATGACGAGACGCCGATCGATCATGTCGACGTGTGTGTTCGCGCTGGTCCTGGCCGGGTGTGCCTCCTCCGAGCAAGGCGTGCTGCTCGTGGACAACGAGGAGCGGGTTCGCGGGTGCCGCCCGCTCGGCACCGTGTCCGACAACGAGATGGAAGACCTCCAGAAGAAGGCGGCCAAGCTGGGCGGAAACGTTGCGCTGATGACCCCGCAGCGGAAAGCCAAGGGCGGGATGTTCGGGATGCAGGAGTACATGACCGCCGACGTGTATTCCTGCCAGGCGAGCAAGTAGGGAGCGCGCTCCGGCTGACCCGATGCCCTGGCTCTTCTCGTACGGCACGCTGCAGCAGGAGGCCGTCCAGCTGTCGACCTTCGGGCGCCGGCTGGCCGGCCAGGCGGACGAGCTGGTCGGCTTCGAGCAATCGCGGCTGACGATCGAGGATCCCGACTTCGTGGCGACGAGCGGCAGCGCCGATCACGCCATCGTGACGTTCAACGGCCGGGCCGACAGCCGCGTGCACGGCATGGCCTTCGAGCTGTCGGACCGCGAGCTCACCCAGGCCGACCAATACGAGCCCGCCGGCTACACGCGCATCGCCACGGTGCTCGCGTCCGGCAAGCACGCCTGGGTCTATGCGGCCGCGGAGCGCTCGGCGCCATGAGCCGACGAACCGCGCGCGTCGTCCCGGCGCTCAAGTTCCGCAAGGTCGAGATCAAGCCGCTCTGATGGCCGAGCCGCTCCGGGCGCTGAACCTCCGCCGCTGGATCGACGAGCACCGCGATCTGCTGAAGCCGCCGATCGGGGCGGAGGTGGTCTGGAAGGACGCGCAGTTCATGGTGATGGTGATCGGCGGGCCGAACGCCCGCCGGGACTTCCACGTCGACCCGCGCGACGAGTTCTTCTACCAGATCGAAGGCGACATGGTGCTGGAGTACATCGACCGCGACGGCCGGAGGCAGCGCGAGCGGATCCGCGAGGGGGACGTGTTCCTGCTGCCCGCCAACACACCCCACTCGCCGCAGCGGCTGCCCGGCACCGTGGGTCTGGTGATCGAGCCGGTGCGCGGCCCCGACGAGCCGGAGAGCTACGCGTGGTACTGCGAGCGCTGTGACGCGCGGCTCTACGAGATGTCCCGCGGCGAGGGCGATCTGCTGCTGGACCTCAAGAAGGTATCGGAGCAGTTCAATGCCACCGAGGCGCTGCGCACGTGCCGCGCGTGCGGCTATGTCCAGCCGGTGGCGACGGGCCCGAGGGGGTAGCGTGCGGAGGCGGGCGGGCGCCGTCGCACTCGGCTGGCTCGTCGTGGCGGCGCCGGCGAGCGCCGCGGACCACGACGGCCGCTACACGGGTGTGATCACCTGCGATGTGCTGCCCGGGCAGACCATCCAGGCCCTGAAGACCGAGTTCTCGATGACGATCGCCGACGGTCAGGCGGCGTACGAGCGCGAGGTCTTGCGGCCGAACAACACGCAGCGCCTCGGCATCACGGAGCGAGGCACCGGCACCGTGTCGCCGAGCGGCGAGGTGGCGCTGACCGGTTCCGCCCGAGGGCAGACGTGGAGCTACGAGGCGGACTATCGCGGCCGGTTCAACGGCAAGGACCTGAGCCTCTCGGGCACTCAACAATGGCGATTGCCGAGCAAGGCCACGCATTCCCGTCCCTGCACCGTGACGCTATCGCGGTAGCCACCGCCAGAAGGAAGGTCTCGGTAAGACTCTCCGTCCCCGGTGCCGCCCGCCCGCGGTAGCGCGCGATTTCTCAGCCTTTCCATCTCGGCATGCCTCGTGCCCCATGGGGACAAGGAGGCCGACCATGGAACGAAATGAACGGGCGCGAGGTCTGAGTGGCCTGCTCTGCGCCACGGCGGCCACAACGTTGCTGCTCACCGGCTGCGCCGGGGCCTGGAGCGTTCCCGAGGGTGGCGAGCCGCAGTTCCAGCGTGACGCGTTCGCGTGCGAGCGTGACGCAACGGCGCAGTCGCCTGCCCCGCGGACATCCACGAAGATGCCGGCGCCCGCCGGGTTCGTCCATCCCACCGCGGACTACACCATGGCCCCCCAGGGGCTGCACGACGAGCTGGGCACCGCGTCGGGAAGCCGAGCCCAGCGGGCGTGGCTGGTCGATCGCTGCATGGAAGCGAAGGGCTATCGCCGCCAGTAGCACCAAGCCGAGCGCAGGTCGCATGCTATCCTCGTGAGCCGTAGTCGCTGGTCTGCGAGCATACGCGGTTCGCACCGGAGGGCAGCATGATCATCGGCCTGGCATCGCCTCGCGTCGCCACCTCGCTCGAGGACGGCCTGGACCGGATCGAGCGGCTCCTGTCCGAGGCCGCCGCGCAGGGCGCCCGGATCGTGTGCTTCCCCGAGGCGTACCTGCCGGGACTGCGCGGCCAGGACTTCGATGTGCTGCCCTTCGAGCGGAAGGACGAGGAGCGGGTGCTCGACGCCGCGGCGGCCCTGGCCCGCAAGCACGCGGTGGCCACGATCCTCGGCATGGAGCGGCTCACCGACCGCGGGCGCCAGATCGTGGCGGTGGTCATCGACGCGCAGGGTCGGATCCAGGGCTACCAGACGAAGACGCAGCTCGATCCGAGCGAGGACCGGTTCTACGTGCCCGGCCATGGCCGGCGGCTCTTCGAGGTGGATGGCGTCACGTTCGGGGTGGCGATCTGCCACGAGGGCTGGCGGTATCCGGAGACGGTGCGGTGGGCGGCGGCACGCGGCGCCCGGATCGTGTTCCATCCGCAGCATACCGGCAACGAGCGGGCCGGTATCCGGCTCACACGGTGGGGGCAGCGCGAGGCGCCGTACTACGAGCAGGCCATGCTCATGCGCAGCCGCGAGAACACCATCTACTTCGGCAGCGTGAACTACGCGCTGCGCTACCCGGAGTCGGCGACCAGCCTCATCGGGCCGTCCGGCGAGTGCCAGGCGTATCTGCCCTATGGCCAGGAAGGCGTCCTGGTGCAGGCGCTCAAGCTCGAGGACGCCACCGGCCTGCTGGCGTCCCGCTATGCCCCCGAGCGCTACCGCGAGGAGCCGTGACGCCGAAGCGCTACCGCGAGGAACCGTGACGCCGCACAAAGAGACCGTGCAGCGGTACATGGACGGCTTCCGGACGGGCGATCACGCCCTGGTGCTGTCCTGTCTCACCGACGACGTGGAGTGGATGATTCCCGGCGCGTTTCACCTTTGCGGCAAGGAGGCCTTCGACGGCGAGATCGAAAACGACGCGTTCGTCGGCCGTCCGACCATCGAGGTCACGCGTCTGGTCGAGGAGGGCGACGTGGTGGTCGCGGAGGGCACCGTGCGATCGGCGCGGCGGGACGGCGGCACGCTGAACGCCGTCTTCTGCGACGTCTTCGTGATGCGCGATGAGAAGATCAGGCGTCTGACCTCGTACCTGATGGAGCTCGGGGCGTAGTGCCGACGTATCTTGCGGTGCGGCGCGTGCGGGGGCCGGCCTGGAACCGGGCGCTCCCCATGCGCTCGCAGGCCGCGTGGGCCGAGCACGCCGTCTTCATGAACGCGCTCGCCGCCGAAGGGTTCGTCGTCCTCGGCGGGCCGCTCGGCTCGGGCGAGGAGGTGCTGCTCGTCATCGACGCGCCCACCGAGGAGACGGCGCGGGCGCGTCTCGCCGCCGATCCCTGGAGCACCGCGGGCCTGCTGGAGATCGCGAGCGTCGAGCCGTGGGCCGTGCTGCTGGACGGCCGCGTCCCCGGCTGATCGTCGGCGGTATGGACCCAACCGGGTCGGAGGGAGCCACGCGATGAAGGTCCTCATCAAGAGCGCCTGGGGCTCGAACGATCCGACGCAGGCGGCCTTTCCGTTTCATCACGCCAATGCCTTCGCGGAGGCCGGCCACGAGGTGCAGATCTTCCTGCTGGGCGAGGCGGTCTCGCTCATGCGGACGGTCGTGGCCGGCTCGGTGATACCGGTCGGATGGGCGCCGCTCTCGGACGCGCTGGCCAAGGTGATCGGCCACCGGATCCCGATTCACGTCTGAGGGGCGTGCTCACGGGCCCGTGGGGTCCTGGACGCCGACCTGGTGGGCAAGAACGCGGCCTTCTCCGACCCGCCCCGCTTCGTCGGCCTCGTGGAATGGGCGGACAAGATCGTCACCGAATAGCCGAGCATGCTCCCCACCCCCGCGAGGAGAGGGCAGGGTGAGGGGGTTTCGCGGGTGTCGATCGCGAAGGCCGTCGGGCGACTAGAGGAGAGTCACCGCGAGCCGTGAGAGAGTGACTCCGACGAGGAGGCTTGGGCGATGGCAGCCATCCAGCGGATCACCCCGTGTCTGTGGTTCGACGATCAGGCCGAGGAGGCGGTCGGCTTCTATACCTCGATCTTCCCGAGGTCGAGGGTCGTGACCATCTCCCGGTACGGCCAGGAGGGACGCGAGATCCACGGCAAGCCGCCGGGCAGCGTGCTGACCGTCGCCTTCGAGCTGGACGGGCAGGCGTTCACCGCGCTCAACGGCGGCCCGATCTTCAAGTTCAACGAGGCGGTCTCCCTGCAGGTCGCCTGCGAGACGCAGGCCGAGGTGGACCACTACTGGGCGAAGCTGGCGGAGGGTGGGGACCCGGAGGCGCAGCAGTGCGGCTGGCTCAAGGACCGGTTCGGGCTCTCGTGGCAGATCGTGCCGCGCGTCCTGATCGAGATGATGAGCGGCCCCGTCTCGGACAAGTCCGAGCGCGTCATGAAGGCGATCTTCCAGATGAAGAAGCTCGACATCGGCACGCTCGAGCGCGCCTACGCCGGCCGATGAGGTGACGTGGAGCTCTACATCTTCGCCCGGTTTCACTCGCGCGCCGGTGACGACGGCGGGCTGGCCGCCGCGCTCCGAGACGTCCTCGCGCCCACCCGCGAGGAGCCGGGCTGCCTGGGCATCCACGCGTTCCGGTCGAGCCGCGACGCGCGCCTCTTCTACATCCACTCGCGGTGGAAGGACGAAGCCGCGTTCGATCGTCACGCCGCCCTGCCGCACACCGTACGGTTCGTGGAGCGGGTCACGCCGCTGATCGACCACCCGCTCGACGTCACCCGCGCCGAACAGATCGGCTAGGGACTCCGCGAGGCCCCGACGCTGACCTACCCCCGGCCGTTCTTCGATCTCCAGCTTCACTTCGCCCGCGCCGTCTCGGTCCTGTCCGGATCGCCCTGGGAGCGGGTGCTGCTCGACTACACCAACCTCTACGTCCGGTTCGGTCTGGGCCGCGCCTTCGATCCCGCGCATCCCGGCTGGCGCGAGTACGTGGCGGGGCTTCGTGGCCCGGGGCACGATGACGACTGGACGTATCGCTTCTACCTGACGCGCGCGGACCGCCCGGCCGGGCCGCCCGCCGTCATGCGCGCCGGCTGCTTCTGGTATTCCCGGCTGGATGCAGGTCGAATCCGCCTTCACTTCCAGAACGCCGAGACCGATGGATGGAGCCCGCTCGACACCGAGCGCCGCGATCGGCGCCGGGCCGACCTGGCCGCCCTGTTCGACCACGTGAAGCGAACGTGGGATCGGCCCCCGCGCGTCGCCGGCGCCTCCTGGCTGTACAATCTCCCAGCCTATCGTCGCTTGTTCCCGCCCTCGTATCTGGCGACGGCTCGCGTGGTCGGTCGGCGGTTCCGCTCCATGCCGCTGTGGGGGCAGTTCCTGGATCGTCGCGGGGAGATCCGGGAGCGCACGCGGCGCGAATTCGTCGGGCGGCTCGGCCGGCAGTCGAGCCTGGACGGGCTGGATCACTGCTTTCCGCTTCAGGTCCTGTCGCTCGAGGCCTCGGCAACCGAGTTCCATGACTTCTACCGGATCTGACCGCCAAGCCAGGCCACGCGGCCCGCGCCAGTACGACCCCCAGCGGGGCGCGAGACCTGCGCCGCGAGCGGGCCACCGCGTCGCCCCGGGTGAGCGCTATCGCGCGCCCGCGCTCGCATCGAGCGTGAACGGAGCGGGCCACGGGCCGGTGACGCCCGGGATGCGGCCGATCGGCACGCGCTGACGCGCTTCCTCCTGCCAGGCGGTGAACGCGCGGGTCACCATGTCGGCACGCAGCTTCTCGCGCGTGCGCGCCCGCGTGGCCTCGTCGTGGGCGCCGGGGCCGAGCGCCTCGTCGATGTCGAAGTCGGTGACGAAGGCGAACGCGCGGAAGCGCAGGTCGACGAAGCGCTGCACGCGGCGGTCGGCCTCGATCAGGCGCCGCGCCCACGCGGGATCGACGCCGGCTGCGGTGAGCCGTGCCGCCAGCGCGGCGCCCCCCGCCCTGTCCCAGGCCGCGTCCAGGTCGGCGGCGGGCACGTCCACGTCCAGCTGGACGGACTCGCGCACCGCGAGCTGGGCGTCGAGATACTTCGCGAGATCGGCATCGGTGATCGGCCCGGCGGACCGCTCGAGACCGAAGACGCCGAGCGCGCGCGCGAGGGTGACCTCGCTGAGGGTGACCGGTCGCGATGCGACCTCGGCCAGCACTTCGTCGATCACCCGGAGATCGGCGGCGCCGGCGGTGCCGGCGGTCGCGAGCAGGAGCAGCGCCACGAGCCACGCGCGCATCAGAACGGGTTCCCGACCGTGACGTAGAACTGGACGCGCGACTCGTCGGGGATCCGGCTCAGCGCGTAGCCCACGTCGAAGCGGATCGGGCCGACCGGGGTCTTGATCCGCAGTCCGCCGCCCGCGCCGGTCTTGAACGCGTCGAAGCCGAGGCCCGAGATCTGGGGCGTCACCGTGCCGGTGTCCACGAACACCGCGCCGCCCAGCCAGCGCCAGATCGGGAAGCGCCACTCGAGGTTCAGGATCGCGGTGGCATTGCCGCCGATCGGGTTGCCCTTCGCATCGAGCGGACCTACGCGATCCTCGCGGTAGCCGCGGATGGTGGTGGCCCCTCCGGCGTAGAACCGGTCCTGGATGGCCAGCGCGGCGCTCCCTCCATAGGGCTCGGCCAGGCCGAGGCGGCCGGCCACCGCCACCACCGTCGGAGCCGGCCACTTCCAGAACCAGCGCGTCTCGAGCCATCCCTTGACGAACTCGATATCGCTGCCGAGGTACCGGCTGCCGGTCTCCACCGAGATCTGGTGAAAGCTGCCCCGCGTCGGATCGAGCGGCTCGTCGCGTCGGTCGAGGGTCAGCATGGGCGTGATGCTGCTGATGAGCTGCCGGCCCGGCGTGACGTCCGCCTCGATGAGGTTCGGGTCCACGTTGGAATACCGGACGGACTCCACCCGGTAGCGCAGATCGAGGCGCAGGCCTCGGATCTCGTCCACGAAGATGTCGCGATGCGCATCCAGCCAGAGGCCGATCTGGGTCAGGTCGTAGCCCAGCTGACCGCTCGAGGCCTGGAACAGGTCGGCGTCGAGCCACCAGGGCGAGCCGAAGATGAAGGGCACGCGCCCGAGCAGATCGGTGCGCTGCGACCATCTCGTGACCTCCCCCCCGATGCTCGCGCGCTGGCGGATGCTGACGCTGGCCCCGGTGCCCAGGACGTCGTCGTGCCCGGCCTCCACGAAGCCGCGTCCGCCTTCGGCGTTGCTGTAGCCGACGCCGAAGTCGAGATGCCAGGGCTTGCGCTCGCGCAGGGTCACCTCGACGTCGGCGAACGGGTCGGGCGGCGGGCGCAGCGGATCGATCGAGACGCCGTCGAAGGCCGCGAAGTCGCCGAGGCGCTTCTGCCCCTGCAGCAGCTTGTCGGGGAGCAGGACATCGCCCGACTGAAACGGCAGCGTGCGTCGCACGACGTCCTCGCGGGCCAGCAGCAGCCCGCGCACGAGCACGCGGCCGATGCGGGTCGGCTCGCCTTCCTCGACGGTGTAGGTGACGGTCACCGCGTCGTCCTCGCGGCCGGTTTCGAACCGGGCGACCGCGCCGTGGTAGCCGCGCGTCGCGTAGAGCCGCTCGATGGCGCGTTGACCGTCCGCCGCGTACTGGCTCTCCCACGGGCTGCCCCGCTTGAAGGGCAGGGCCGCCTCGATCTCGCGCGGGGTGAACAGGCCCGCCCCCTGGAACGTGACGGCGCCCGCGGTGAGCCGCGGGCCTTCCTTGATCGGGATGATCACGCGGGCCCGCGCGCGGTCCTCGGAGAACTGCACCTGAGCGGGCCCGACCGTGGCCTCCGCGTAGCCGCGCGCGCGCAGCTGGGCGAGCACGACGCCGACGTCGTGGTCGAGCTGATCCTGGCGGAAGATGCCGCGACGGAAGAGCCCCGGCCGGCGGGTCTCGAGATCCTTGGCGAGCTGGTCGGCGGGCACCGCCTGGTTGCCGGAGAAGGTGACCGACTCGACCACGACCCGCGGGCCTTCCTCGATGGCGAAGTGGAGCACCCGCACGTCGCCGTCGCGGGTCTCGCTCGGCTCGACGCGGACCCAGTGGTAGCCGCGCTCGCGATAGGCCGCCTCGACCTGCAGCGCGCTCGCCTCCTGCTCGACCTCGTCGGCCGAGCCGCTCGTCTCGAAGGTGAGCCGCGATCGGAGCGCGGCCGGCGAGAGCGCCCGGCGGCCCTCGAACTCCACCCGGAACCGGGGGCCGGCGGCGACCTCCACGTCGAGATTCACCCGGTTCGGCCCCGGCTGCCAGTCCGGCTTGCCCGCGGTCAGGCGCGCCGTGACGTAGCCCTCCTGGCGCAGCCGCTCCTCGGCGGCGCGCACGCGGTCCCGCACCAGCGACTCGCGGTAGGCCTTGCCCTCGCGGAGATCGAGCGCCTTGCGCAGCTGGTCGACGGGCAGCCCCGTCTCGCCCAGCAGGCGCACCTCGCCGATCTTCGCCTGCTCGCCTCCGTTCAGGATGACGGTCACGTCGCGATCGCCGGTGCCCGGCACCGGCTCCGCGCGGACCTGGGCCCGGGCGGCGAGGTAGCCGTTCTCGTGGTAGCGGGCCAGGACGTCGCGCTCGGCGCGGGCCAGCCGCTCCGGGCTCGCTTCCTCTCCCACCGCGAGGGCCGCGACCGCGGCCACCTCGGCCAGGTCGAGCCCCGGCTCCCCCTCCCACGAGATCTTCCGGATGAGCGGGCGCGTGGTGAACACGAAGCGCAGGACGATGCCGTCGGGCTTCGGGACCTCGTCCACGCGGATGGCCGAGAACAGGCCGAGTCCCCACAGGCGATCGAGGCTGGCGCGCACTGCGTCGCGGGCCAGCGGCTTGCCGCGCAGCTCGCCGATGGCCGCGCGCACGCGGTCGTCGGGCAACGGCGTGATCGAGGAGGTCTCGACCGCGCTGACCAGGGGAGGCGCGGCGCGCCCGGGAGCCGCGAGCGCGGAGAGGAGCATCAGCGTGGCCAGGGCGGCCCACGCGCGGCCGCCGCTCACGTCACCGGGCTCATCGGAAGCGGAAGCGGAGCACGACGTCGGCGCCGTAGCCGTACTCGCGGTCGTATTCGCCGGAGAGGTACAGCGGGGCCAGGAGCTGGTACTCGATGTGCACCTTCTCGCTGCGGCCGCCCGGCGAGTTTCGCGAGGGCCCGACCGCCGGCGACCGCTGCTGGTCCTCTCCCGGGAAGCCGTGCACTTCGCTGGCGCCGTCCGACGAGGAGCTGGTGCTGATGCGCAGGCCACTCACGCTGGGCTCGACACCCAGCACGTTCTGGGCGAGCATGCGGCCGGCCTCGCCCAGCAGCACGGTGGCGGGCGAGTCGCGCAGGGCGGCGCCGGTCGCGCCGAAGGCGACCAGGGACAGCAGGTCGTTCTGGGAGAGTCGGGGCGTCGAGCTGAACCGCACCTCGATGTTGGACACCGGGCCGGTGACCTGCATGGTCACGTCGTATTCGGCGATGCGCGAGGTGGCGAGCACCTCGAGGTAGGGATCCAGGCGGCGCGGATCGGCGAAGCGCACGATCGCGCTGGTCACCGTCCAGTCGCGTCCCCGGAATTTGATGCGCCCGTCCCGGCTCTCCACCGCGCCGAAGAGGATCGGCCGCACGGTGGTGCCCTCCACGTTCAGCACACCCCCCGCGCGAAGATCCGCGGTGCGGCTGCGCACGACCAGGTTGTCGTCGAGGTCCACGCGCACGCGCAGCCGCATCGGCGTGGTCGGGTCGACGGTGGCGGCGTGCGCGGGCGCCAGCACGAGCGAGAGCACGGTCAGATCGCGCCGGAAGGCGCCGCGGGCCAGACGCGCCTTCCCGGTGAGCTGCGCCTCGCGCGTGAAGCCGCTCAGCTCGAGATCGGCGTCCCACGCGCTGGAGAAGCCCTCGATCTGGCCGAGCGCCACGTCCTTGGCCTGCACCTGGAAGCGGTATCCGCCGGGCTGCCAGCCTTGCAGCGCCAGCGCGCCCTGCGCCTGCAGGCGGCCGCCGCCCATCGTCGCGGTCGCGTCCTTCAGCTGCACCCCCTGGGTGGACAGGGCGAGGCGCGCTTCGATGTCGCGCAGGGTTTCCGGCCGATCGCGCAGCACGAGACTGCCGCGGTGGATCGCCCCGTCGCCGACGAGCGTGGGCGCGGCGACCGCGCCCGATGCGCGCACCGTGAGATCGAGCGTGCCGCCCGCCTCCCGGATCTCGGGCCGCACCGCCGCCAGCATGGCCAGCGGCAGCTGAGCCACCGCGCGCCCGTCCAGCCGGCCATCGGCGCTCACCGTGCCGGCGCCCGAGACGAAGCCGGCTTTCTTGCCGGCGAGGCGGAACTCGGCGACGGCGAGCCCGCCCTGCGCCCAGCGCGCCTGGATCGGGCTCGTGCTCTCCCATGTGTCACCCGCCACGACGACGCGCAGCGGATCGATCGAGACGACGGCGTGGCCGTTTCCAGGGTCGGCGAGCGGCACCCGCGCCGTCCCGCGCGCCGACACGGTGCCCGCGAGGCCGCTGAGCGACGGGCCCAGCATTTGGCCGACCCGCGCCAGATCCACATCCGGCACCGTGACCTCGGCGTCGAGGGTGCCCGCCGCGTCCACGCGTCCGTGACCGCTCGCCAGGAGCCGCGGCTCGGGGAACGAGAGATCGGCGCGGAAGGCGCCGTTCTGCGCCGAGGCGTCGAGCTGCCCGCGGCCCAGCGTGACGTCGCCCACCGCGACGTCCTCCAGCACCGCGCGCGCGGTGCCGGTGAGGTCCGAGGCCGACGTCATCGTGGCGTCGACGGTGGCGCGCCCGGTGCCCCGCAGGGCGACGCCCGACGGGATCACCGCGAGCCGGGCCAGCGGCGCCGGCCCCAGCGTGGCCTGCGCGCGGCCGCCGCCCGCCCAGGCCCAGGTGGCGGTGCCGCGGGTGGGAATGCCGAGCGCATCGACGGAGAGATCGGTGACCTCGATGCGCGCGGGGTCCAGCGCGAACAGCGCCCGCAGCTGCCGCAGCGGCCCGGGCCCCATCTCCACCAGCGGCGAGGTGAGCGTGCCGGTCACGCGCCACCCCCGCGGCGTGCCCTCCGCGCGCGCGGTCAGGGCCAGCGCGCCGCGCCCCCGGGCCGCCGGCGGCAGCAGCGGCGAGACGTCCTCGAGCCGCGCCGCGGGCACGCGCAGCTCGGCGCGCAGCTGCGTCTGGCCGGCCAGCACCTCGGCGGTCAACGGTCCGGTCTGCGGCCACGTCACGCTGGCGTCGGCCGAGAGCCGGCTCTGGCCCAGTCGCGCCTGGCCGTTCTCGACGCGCAGGCTCGACCGGGTCACGCGCAGCGGTACGTCCACGTCGGTCACGGTGGCGCCCCGCACCTGGATCTGCGGCGCGCGCAGCGAGCCGGTCGCCTCGAGGGCGTCGGTGCGGCCGCGCCCCTCCAGGGTGAGCGTGGCGCCCCCGGCGAGGCCGTCGACGCCGAGCGCGGGCCCGAGGCGGGCCAGCTCGCCCTCGACGCGGGCGGTGAGCGCGACGGCGCCGTCGCCGCGCACGCGGCCGGAGGCGGCGGCGGTGAGCCCGGGCCACTGCGCGTCGAGGCGGCTCAGCTCCACGTCGCCGCCGTCGAGCCGCGCCTCGGCGCGCGCTTCACCGCGGCCGAGCGCTCCGAGGGCGCCCGGCAGCCGCGCGTTCACGAGCGCGATCGAGAGCGCGTGCGGATCGGGGCCGGCCAGCGCGCCGCTCGCGTCGAGCCGGCCGGCCGGGCCCTCGAGCCGGAAGCGCTCGACGATCACGCGCGGGCCCTCCCAGCGCAGCACCAGCGGGCCCGCGCTCGTCCACGGCTCGCCCAGCAGGTGCAGGGCGGCCGGCGTCACCCGCAGCACGCCGCGGCCGCTCGCCGGCCGGGCGAGCGGGATCGACGCCTCGCCGCGGGCCGACACGCGGCCCTCGACCTGATCGGCCGCGCCCGAGCCGATCTCCCGGAGCAGCGGCGGCAGCGCCAGGTCGTCGAGGACGAGCGTCGCGTTGATCGCGCCGCCGGCCTCGAGCCGGCCGCGGGCCGTCGCCCGCAGCCGCCGCGTCGGGAACGACAGCTCGCCGTCCAGCGCGCCGCCGCGCACGCGCACCTCGGCCTGGCCCGCGCCGAGCGACACGCCGGCCGCGCTCGTCTGGTCGAGCCGGGCGACCGCGGTCGCGGTGACGGCCCCGCGATCCACCGAGCCGTCCACGGTGGCGCGGCCGGTGCCGCCGAGCCGCAGGGCCGGCGGCACGCCCGCGATCGCGTGCAGCGGCACCGGCCCCAGCTCGGCGTGCCCGCGTCCCGATCCCGCCCACTCCCACACGCCGGTGGCCTCGATGGGGACCGCGGCTGCGCGGGCGCGCGCGCGGGTCACCTGCACGCGCTGGCCGTCGACGGCGAGGGCGGCAGCGAGGCTCTCCACCACGAGGTCGTCCCAGCGCAGGCGTGAGGACTGTACCGTGCCCTCCCAGCGCGAATCGGGTCCCGGCGACGGCGCGAAGCGGAATGTCGGGTCGGCGGCCTCCACGACGTGCCCGTCCGCGACGAGATCGGCGATGGTGACGCGGCCCTCGAGCGTCGGGGTCTGACCGTGTCCGGTCAGATCGGCGGTGGCGGTGGCCCGCCCGGTCAGCCGGCCGAGGCTCAGTGCCCGGCCCATCTCTCCGAGGCCGGCGGTGAGCTTGGCGTGCAGGGCCAGCGACGAGCCCGACGCGACGCGGCCACCCAGCGAGAGGCCGAGCCCTCTCCAGTCCGCCCGCGCGCGAGTGAGATCGAGGCCGCCGTCGCGCGTGCGGCCCTCGGCGCTCGCGGTGCCGGCGCCGAGACCGGCCAGGGCGCCGGGCAGCGCGATGTCGCGCAGGTCGAGCCGGAGATGCGTGTCGCCGCCATCCTGCGCGGTCGCCTCCAGGCGTCCGCGCAGGCGCGCCTCGCCCATGCGGGCCTGCAGATCGTCGACGCGCAACGTCTGGCCGGCCCACCGGCCGTCGAGGGCCAGCTGGATCTTGCCGTCGAGCGTCTGCTCGGAGCCGGCCAGGTGCGCGAGCGCGGTCAGCGCCAGGTCGCCGTCGAGACGCAGGACCACCTCGCGATCGGCCACCCACGGACGCCGCACCTCGCCGACCAGGCGCAGCGCCTCGCCGTGCCAGCGCCAGCCGACCTGGCGGAGGCGGATAACATCGGCGGCGAGACGGCCGTCGAGGGTGACGGCGTCGAACTGCTCGCGACGGCCGAGCGCGTCCACGCGGAGGACCCCGACGCGGCCGAAGACGTCGAGATCGCCCCCGGTCGGCCGCGCCGTGATGTCGGGATCCGCGATCTCGAGGACCATCGCGGGCTCCGGCAGGCGGATCACCACGTGGCCGCCGCTGATGGCGACGCGGCCGATGCCGATGCGCACCGGGCCCGCGTCAAACGACTCCGGCAACGGAAACGGCAGACCACCGCCGCCGCTCGTGGCGGGGACCGTGAAGTCGAGGCGCAGATTCCGGGCGACGGCGGACACGGTGAGCTGACGCCGCCACACGCTCGCGATGTCGAGGCTCACGTCGATGGCGGCGGCTCGCAGGCTCAGCCCGTCCGGCGAGGCGGCGCTCGGGGCGATCTCCAGATCCTCGAGCGTGATCCGGCCGAGCAGGGGACGAAGGCGCACCGCGCCGACGCGCGCCGGCTGTCCCAGCGCATCGGTCAGCAGGGCCGCGACGTGCTCGCGGGTGAACGTCGGACCGTAGAGCCGCACGATCGCCCACGATGCCACGAACGCGACGGCCACCAGGCCCAGCACGGTGAGCAACGCGGCGTGCCACCAGCGGAATCGTCCTCCGATCCACATCGCGTACGGAGTATAGCGAGGTCTCGACGGGGTGGCCGCCCCGTGCGCGTGTCGAGGCGGCGGATGGGACCAAGGCCCTATTGCGGGCGAGTCGAGATGGGCCGTTCCGCCGGCCCGAGGCCCGCGATGGTACGATGCGTCGAGAATGCGCAGTGGCCCGCGACGACGGCGGCGCGAAGACCGACGACACGGGAAAGGAGGGGTGATGGGCGCCGGCGGCGGCACCGATCATCGACATATCGACGAGGTCGCCCGGGCATGCAGCGGATCCTGACCGGCATCCGGCCGACCGGGCCGCTGCACCTTGGTCACTACGCGGGCGCGCTCGAGAGCTGGGTGAAGCTTCAGGCCGACTACGACTGCCACTTCCTCATCGCCGACTACCAGGTTTCTGACTACGCCGACGACCTCCCGCGGGTGCGCGAGGCGGTCTGGGAGGTGGCGCTCGACTGGCTGGCGGTGGGCCTCGATCCGGAGCGCAGCGCCTTCGTGATCGAAAGCCTGATCCCGGAGCACGCCGAGCTCGCCCTGTGGCTGAGCTGGTTCCTGCCGCTGGGCATGCTGCAGCGGAATCCGACCTTGAAGGCGGAGATGGAGGACTTCGGCCGGAAGTCGGTGCCGGTGGCCTTCTTCACCTATCCGGTCATGCAGGTCGCGAACATCCTGTTGCCGCGCGCCCACCTGGTCCCGGTCGGCGAGGACCAGCTACCGCACATCGAGCTGACCCGGGAGGTGGCGCGGCGCTTCAACCGGCAATTCAAGGACGTGTTTCCGGAGCCGGAAGGCCTGGTGGGGCGGGTGCCCCGGCTGGTCGGCACCGACGGGCAGGCGAAGATGAGCAAGTCGCTGAACAATGCCATCTATCTCAAGGACCCGCCCGAGGTCGTGACCGAGAAGGTGCGCTCGATGTACACGGATCCCACCCGACTGCGGGCCACCGACCCGGGCCACGTCGAGGGCAACCCCGTGTTCCTCTACCACACCGTCTTCAACCCCGATCGGGCCGAGGTGGCCGAGCTCGAGGAGCGTTACCGTCGCGGCGCGGTGAGCGACGTCGAGGTCAAGGCCAAGCTCGCGGCGGCGCTGAACACGTTCCTCGATCCGATCCGCGAGCGGCGCGCGCGCTTCGCGGCCCGCATGGGACGAGTACGCGACGCGCTGGCCGCCGGCACCGAGCGCGCCCGCCGGGAGGCGAGGACCACGATGGCCCTGGTCCGCGACGCTCTCGACCTGGGGTATCTCGACCGGTTCCACAGCTGACAGAAGGAGAACGGCCGAGGGTGTCCGCCGAGGGACCATCACCGGCCGTCTCATCGACGCCCTGCCGGACACAGCGTCGCGGCGAGTCCGGCGGACCCACCCGGCACGCTGCGTCTAGACGTCGTCGCGCGCCGGGCTCGGCTGCAGCAGCAACGTGGGCACGCCGCAGGTGCCGTCCCGCAGCGTCAGCACGTGCGTGCCTGGCTTGCGGCCGCGGCGCACCTCCGACGCGTCGAGCCCGGCGGCCTGGAGCCGTTCCCGCGTCGCCTGGGCGTCGGGCACGCGCCAGGAGAGTCCCCACAGCCGATCCGGACCGCTGCCCACGCCGGCGGCCAGATCGTGCGCGACTTCCACGATCAGATCGCCGCAGCGGAAGAAGAGCAGGCGCGTCCCCCACGCGGGATTGGCACGGTCCAGGCGCATGTCGAGGCCGAGGCGCGCTCCGTAGAGGGCGGTGGCCCGCTCCGGATCCGGCGTCCGGATCACCACGTGATCGAGGCCGGCCACCGCCGAGGGCTCGGCGACGAGGGCGGGCGAGCGCGGCAGCGGCGCCTGCTCCATGAGGAAGAGGCGCACGCCGTGCGTCCGCGTGGTCGCGGCGCGCGTGCGTCGGAAGCGGCGGCGACCGCCGGTGGCCGCGTCGACGCTCTCGCCCCCGGCGATCGGCTCGGGCTCGAGGCCCAGGCGCGCCAGGCGGCGATGCGCGCGCTCGAGGTCGGCGGTGGCGAAGGCCAGGCTCGCGAGGCCGTCGCCCTGCGCGTCGAGCACTGCGCGCAGCCGCGCCGCCCCCTCGCCGCCGCCCGCGGGCGCCATCAGCTCCACCGTCACGTTGCCGAGCGCGAAGCTGACCACGGTGGCGCCGCCGCCGTGGGCTTCGGCGCGCCAGGCCGGCGCGCGGCCGAGCAGGGTCTGGTAGGCCGCGACCGCGGTGTCGAGGCTCCGCACCGCGATGACCACGTGATCGAGCGCCCGGATGATCGGCGGGGAGCCCGTGGTGGCGGTGGCCATCGGCGCGATACTGCCCCGGCCTCGTCCGACGCGTCAAGGTATGCTAGACGCCGCCATGCACGACGACGACCGTCCGGTCGGCCGGCTGCTGACGCGCCGCGAGGCGCTGGCCCTCCTCGGCGCCGGGGGCGTGGCCGCCCTGGCCGCCGGGCCCTGGCGGCCCGCGTCGGCCGCCGCGCCGGCGACCTGCATCGCGCGCCCGGCGCTGACCGAGGGGCCGTACTTCGTGGACGCCAAGCTCAACCGCTCGGACATTCGCTCCGATCCCGGCGACGGCACCGCCCGACCGGGCGCTCCGCTCCGGCTGACGCTGCGGGTGTCGCGGCTGGCCGCGGGCGCGTGCGCGCCGCTGCCCGGGGCGATGGTGGATCTCTGGCACTGCGATGCGGCCGGCGTGTATTCCGACGTCGTCGATCCCGGGGGCAGCACCGTGGGCAAGAAGTTCCTGCGTGGATACCAGCTGACCGACGGCGAAGGGCTCGCACGGTTCACCACCATCTATCCCGGCTGGTATCCGGGCCGCGCCGTGCACATCCACTTCAAGGTCCGAGCGGCGGCGTCCGGCGGCCGCGTGCACGACTTCACCTCGCAGGTCTTCTTCGACGACGCGCTCAGCGACCGGGTGTTCGCGCAGGCGCCGTACGCGGCGCGCGGCCAGCGCCGCGTGGTCAACGCCCGCGACGGCATCTTTCGGCAGGCGGGCGCCCAGCTCATGCTGGCGGTGACGCCCGCCGCGCCGGGCTACGCGGCGTCGTTCGATCTCGCGCTCGAGACGGCCTAGATGGCGGCGCCCGTGTCCCGCTACCGGCTGACGAGGGCTCGCGTCGGCTCGACCGAGGACCTCGTCGAGGCCGGCGGCTACGGATACGCGCACTCGTGCGTGACCTCCGAGAACTTTCCACTGCGCTCCGCCGCGGGCGCGCGGCCGGGCGACGTGGTGCTGCTGGCCTTCGATCGGCCGGTCACCGCCGGCGAGGTCCTGGCCGAGGCGGCACGGCTCGGTCTCGAGCGGCCGTCGTACGAGGACGCGCTGCACTTCGGCGCGGAGCACCCGGCGGTGCAGGGCGAGCATCCCGTCGTGTTCCTGCACGATCCGTGGGTGGGCTACTTCGGCCGGCGCGACGTGCTGTGTCTCTGGTCCAACGCGGGGAGGCGGGAGCTGGGCCTCGAGGGCTTCGACGACGCGTGGAGCTCGGCCCATCGGTTCGCCTTCATCGCGCGCGGGGAGTCGGTCGCGCCGAGCGGTGACGCCGTCGCGAGCTGTCGAGCCGCTATCCCGAGGGCACGGACCTGAGCGCGGAGGGGAGGGCGTGAGTGCGCGAACGCGACGGGAGTTCCTCACGGCGGCGGCGGCGCTCGCCGGGGCCACGCTGATGCCGGCCGAGTCGTCGGCGCAGGGCAAGGGCAAGCTCGTGCGGCGCATCCCCAAGACGGGCGAGCCGCTGCCCGCGATCGGTCTCGGCACCTGGCAGGTCTTCGACGTGGCGAACAACCCGCGGGAGCTCGGTCAGGCGCGCGAGACGCTCAAGACGTTCGCCGAGATGGGCGGGCGGATGATCGACTCCTCGCCGATGTACGGCTCCTCCGAGGCGGTCACCGGACAGTTCATCGCCGAGCTGGGACTGTCCGGCAAGCTGTTCCTGGCCACGAAGGTCTGGACCAGCGGCAAGCAGGCCGGCGTCAAGCAGATGAAGCAGTCGATGCAGAAGCTCGGGGTCGAGCGCCTGGATCTCATGCAGGTGCACAATCTGGTGGACGTGCAGACGCATCTGGTGACGCTCCGGGACTGGAAGGAGGCCGGGCGCATCCGCTACATCGGCATCACCCACTACCACAACGGCTCACACGGCGAGCTGGAGCGGCTCATCAAGCCGGGCCAGATCGATTTCGTGCAGGTCAACTATTCCATGGCCGAGCCGGACGCCGAGCGCCGGCTCCTCGGCGTCGCCGAGGAGAGCCGGACCGCGGTCATCGTCAACCGTCCCTTCGCGGAGGGCGCGGTCTTCACCCGGGTGAAGGACCGCCCGGTGCCGGAATGGGCGCGGGAGGCGGGCTGCGAGACCTGGGCCGACTACTTCCTCAAGTGGACGCTCGCCCAGCCCGCGATCACCTGCGTGATCCCGGGGACGCGCAATCCCCGCCACGTGGCCGACAACCTGGGGGCGCTGTCGGGCCGGCTGCCCGACGCGGCGATGCGGCGGAAGATGGCCGAGTACTACCGGTCGCTGTAGGAGGTGAGCGATGCCCCGGAACGAGGGTCGGACGTATCGCCACATCGAGGTGCAGCCGGTCGGCGGATCGCTCGGCGCGGAGATCCGCGGGGTCAACGTGGCGGCCGCGCTCGACGACGCGGTCATCGCGGAGATCCGCCAGGCCTTCCTCGATCACCTGGTGGTGTTCTTCCGCGATCAGAAGCTGACGCCGCCGGCGCAGCTGGCCTTCGCGCGGCGATTCGGCGAGCCGATGGAGTACCCGCAATTGAAGGGCCTGCCCGAGTGCCCGCTGATCACGCCGGTGCTCAAGCTGGCCCACGAGACGATCAACTTCGGCGGGGTGTGGCACTCCGACACGACCTACCTGACGCAGCCGCCGATGGCGAGCATGCTCTACGCGGTGGAGCTGCCGCCGTACGGCGGCGACACGATCTTCGCCAACCAGTACGCCGCGTACGAGATGCTCTCCGACGGGCTGCGCCGGACGCTCGACGGGCTGATCGGGGTCAACAGCTCGACCAAGGCGGATGCGTCGAAGACCCGCGAGGACCGGCTGAAGGCCGCCGGCGTCGAGATGAAGGCGCTCACCAGCGAGCACCCGGTGGTGCGCACGCATCCCGAGACCGGAGGCAAGGCGCTCTACGTCAACCACGGGCACACCGCGCACTTCAAGGGATGGACCGAGGAGGAGAGCCGGCCGCTGCTCGACTACCTGTTCCAGCACCAGGTGCGACCCGAGCTATGCTACCGCTTCCAGTGGCAGCCGGGCTCGATCGCGTTCTGGGACAACCGCTGCGCCCAGCACAACGCGGTCAACGACTACGCCGGCTTCAAGCGCCTCATGCACCGCGTAACCCTCGCCGGCGACACCCCGCGCTGATGGCGGGCCGGGGTCAGGTCTTGCATTACGACATTTTCGCCGCGCGAGGTGTCTCGTCGCGCGCCACGAAAATGTCGTAATGCAAGACCTGACCCCGATCTAGCGGCCGGTCCAGCGGGGCTTGCGCTTCTCGACGAAGGCCTTCGCGCCCTCGACGCGGTCCTCGGTGGTGCGCAGCAGGGTGGCCAGGTCGTTCTCGAGGCGGATGCCGTCGTCGAGCGGCAGGCCGAGCCCACCCACCACCGCCTCCTTCGCGTAGCGCATCGCCACCGGCGCCTTGTCGGCGATGGTGCGGGCCAGCGCCTGCGCCGCCGACGGCAGCTCGGCCACCGGCACCACACGCTCGACCAGCCCGATGCGCAGCGCCTCCGCGGCGGGGATGCGCATGCCGGTGAGGATCATCTCGAGCGCCTTGCCGCGCCCGACCAGCCGCGGAAGCCGCTGCGTCCCGCCGCCGCCCGGAATGATCGCGAGATTGACCTCGGTGAGCCCGAGCTGCGCGTCCTCCGCGGCGACGCGGATGTCGCAGGCCAGGGCCAGCTCGAGCCCGCCGCCGAACGCGTAGCCGCGGATGGCCGCGATGATCGCCTGGGGACACCGCTCCATCTCGCGGCGGAAGTCGACCCGCCGTCGCGCCTCGCGGAACTGGGTGACCACCGGCGGCTCCAGGAACTCGCGGATGTCGGCCCCGGCCGAGAAGGCCTTCTCGCCGGCGCCCTGCACCACCACCGCGCGCACGCCGTCGTCGGTGCGGAGGTGGGTGAACACCTCCAGCAGCTCGCGGCGCATCGCCTGATTCATCGCGTTGTGCACCTCGGGCCGCGACAGCGTGACGGTGGCGACCCCGTCGGTCTGCTCGTAGCGGATGGCCTCGTACGTGGCGGCAGTGAGCCCCCCGGTGCGTGTGTCGATCGGTTTGTCCGTCATGGATCTCAGTCCTTGCCGGCGACGACACCGCGGCGTCGCAGGTCGGCGATCTCGTGGTCGGCGTACCCCGCCTGACGCAACACCTCGTCGGTGTGCTGGCCGAGGGTCGGGGGCGGGCCCGCGTCGGGGGCCTGCGTCTCGGAGAAGCGGAGCGGCTGGCCCATCAAGGTGAGGGCTCCCAGCTCCGGGTGATCGTAGGTGACGGTCATCTGGTGGTGCTGCACCGCGGGGTCCCGCATGAACTGCTGCAGCGTCCGGGTGAGCGCGGCCGGGATATCGCTCGCGGTCAGGATCTCGACCCACTCCGCGGCCGGCCGGGAGCCGAACGCCTCCTCGAGCAGCGGCATCAGCGCGTCGGCGTGGTCGCGGCGCGAGAGCCAGGAGCCGAAGCGCGGATCGCGGGCGAGGTCCTCCCGGCCGATCACCTTGCAGAGCTTCATCCAGAACGACTGGTTGCCGACCGCGAGGAAGAACCACTCGCCGTCGCCTCCCTGGTAGAGACGGTAGGTCGGGGTCTCGCGGAGCACGACCTCGCGGCCCGGGTAGTCCACCACGCTGCCCGACTGCAGCGCGAGCACCGCCTGCAGCAGCGAGGTCTGCACGCGCTGGCCGCGCCCGGTGCGCTCGCGCACGAAGAGCGCGGCCAGCACCGCCTGGCAGGCCAGCGCCGCGCAGTAGTAGTCGGTGGGCGCGATGCGCAGGTACTGGGGCGGCCCGCCGAAGCCCTGCAGGGCCATGAGGCCGCCCATCGCCTGGAGCAGCGGATCGAAGCCCGGACGCTCCTTGTAGGGGCCGTCGGAGCCGAACGCGGTGACGGTGGAGTAGATGATCCGCGGGTTCAGGGCCCGCAAGGTTTCGTAGTCGACGCCGAGCCGCTCGACCACGCCGGGACGCATGTTCTCCATCACCACGTCGGCGTCCTTGGCGAGGCGGTGGACGACGGCGCAGCCGTCCGGGTCCTTCAGGTTCAGCGCGAGCGAGCGCTTGCCGCGATTCCAGCCGTAGAAGCCGGGCAGCTCCCGGAACGAGTCGCCCTCGATGGCCTCCACCTTGATGACGTCGGCACCCAGGTCGGCCAGCATCATGGCCCCGTAGGAGCCGGCGATGTACGACGTCAGATCGACGACGCGGATGCCCCCGAGCGGAGCGGTCATTTGTCGGAATGCAAGACCTGACCCCGGACGATCTGCTCGCGGTGGTGGGCGGCGTCGCCATAGAGGGGCTCGAGCGCCTTGGCGCGCTTGAAGTAGAGGTGCAGATCGTACTCCCAGGTGAAACCGATGCCGCCGTGCACCTGGATCGCGTCGCCGCAGACCTTGCGGGCCGCCTCGCTCACGTAGGACTTGCAGATGGACGCGGCGGCGGCCGCGTCGCCCGCGCCGGCGGTGAGCGCCCAGGCCGCGTAGTAGACCGCGGAGTGGCAGTTCTCCACCTCCATCAGCATCTCGGCGCAGCGATGCCGGATGGCCTGGAAGGAGCCGATGAGCTGGCCGAACTGCTCGCGCACCTTCACGTAGCCCACGCTCATGTCGAGGCACCGGCGCGCCGCCCCCAGCATCTCCGCGGAGGCGCCCACCGCGGCCCGGCGCAGGAGCGCATCCAGGAGGCCGCCCGCGTCGCCGGCGCGGCCCATCAGCGCGTCGGCGGGCACCGCCACGCCATCGAGGCGCATCTCCGACCAGCGGTTGCTCAGGTCGATGCCGATCATGGGCGTGAGCGTGACGCCGGCCGCGCGCGGATCCACCAGGAACAGGGAGACACCTTCGGGCGCCCGGGCCGGGACCAGCACCACGTCGGCCACGTGGGCCCACGGCACGAAGCGCTTGAGCCCGGAGAGCCGCCAGCCGTCGCCGGCCTTCGTCGCGGTGGCGGTGGCGGTGGTGGAGGCGGGATCCCAGTCGAGCGCGTCCTCGAGCAGGGCCGCGCTCGCGCGCGCCTGCCCCGAGGCGATCGCGGGCAGCCACCGCTCCTGCTGGGCCGCGCTGCCGCCCAGCTGGATGCCGAGGCCGCCCAGCACCACGCTGGCGAAGTACGGGCCCGGATATGCGGCGCGGCCCATCTCCTCGAGCACGAGCGCCAGCTCGACCAGCCCGAGGCCGGCACCGCCCTGCTCCTCCGCGAAGGGCAGGCCGAGCCAGCCGAGCTTGGCCATCTCGCTCCACAGCGCCTCGGAGTAGCCCCGGGTGTCGTCGGCCATGGCGCGCACGTGGGCGGGGGCGCACTGCTCGTCCAGCGCCGCGCGGACGGAGTTGCGGAGCAGGACCTGATCCTCGCTGAACGAGAAGTTCATCGAATGCCTCCGACGCGGTCGGCGCGGGATTCCTTCGGGAGTCCCAGGATGCGCTCGCCGATGACGTTCTTCTGGATCTCCGACGATCCGGCGTAGATGGTGCCGGCGCGCGACCACAGGAACGCGTACGCCCAGGTCCCGTGATCGCCCACCGCGGTGTCGACCTCGAGGCGAAACTCCGGCGGCACGCCGTCGGTGAGCTGCCCGTAGGGTCCGAGGATCTCCTCGGCCAGCTCCAGGAAGCGCTTCTCGAACTCGGAGTAGGAGAGCTTGGTCAGCGAGCCGCCCGCGCCGGGGTGCTCGCCGCGCTCCAGCATGGTGAGCGTGCGCAGCGCCCCGTAGCGCTCGACCTCCAGATCGGCCCAGATGCGCCCGAGCTTCTGGCGGGTCACCGCGTCGTCCAGGATCGGCCGGCCGTTGCGCTTCAGCCGCCGGGCCGCGTCCATGAGCGTCCGGTACTGCGACGCGTAGGTGGTGATGCGGGCCAGCGCGCGCCCGCCGCGCTCGTAGCCGAGCGTGGTCTGCGCGATGCCCCAGCCCTCGCCCAGGCGGCCGATCATGTTCTCCTTCTCGACACGCGCGTTGGTCATGAAGACCTCGCAGAACTCCGACGAGCCGGTGATCTGCTTGAGCGGGCGCACGTCGACGCCGGGCTGGCGCATGTTCATCAGGAAGCAGCTGATGCCCTTGTGCTTCGGGACGGCGGGATCGGTACGGGCCAGCAGCAGGCCCCAGTCGGCCACCGCGCCGCCGCTGGTCCAGATCTTCTGGCCGTTCACCAGGAAGTGATCGCCCCGGTCCTCGGCGGCGGTGCGGAGCGCGGCGAGGTCGCTGCCCGCGTTGGGCTCGGAGTAGAGCTGGCACCACATCTCCTCGGCGGTGAGGATCTTGCGGAGATAGCGCCGCTTCTGGGCGTCGGTGCCGTGCACCACGATGGTGGGGCCGACGATGCCCACGCCCAGGCTGTTGGTCGGCGCCGGCGCGCCCGCGCGCGCCATCTCGTCGGCCACGATGGCCTGCTCCATCGGCCGCGCGCCCTGGCCGCCGTACTCCTTCGGCCAGCCCATGCCCAGGTAGCCGGCCTCGTAGAGCCGCCGGTGCCAGGCCTTGCGCTCGTCGAGGTCTCGGATCTGACGCGGCATGTTCTGCTCGAGCCAGGAGCGGACCTGCTTGCGGAACGCAACGTCCTCGGCGGTGTAGTTGAGATCCATGGCGGGGGCCTCCTCGGGTGGGCCAGGCCGGTCCTGGGATGTCGTGCCGCGGTGCCCCGGTTCTAGCACGCACCCGGAGGGCGGTCAACCGCGCGCCCGCGCGAGGGGATCAGCAGTCGGCTTCGTCGGCTCCCGGCCGGCCGGCGCCGGTGATCTCGTAGAGGCGCTCCTGCGAGCGCAGGGCGGGCCGGCCCACCGGCCGGACGCGCTCCGAGGTGCCGTCGGCGAGGATGCGGCGCGCCTTCACGGTGTCGGCCAGCTGCGTCTCGAGGATCTCGCGGATCTGCCGGTGCAGGCTCGGGTCCAGGACCGGGAAGGCCACCTCGACGCGCCGGTCGAGGTTGCGGGTCATCCAGTCCGCGGAGGCGAGCAGGTACTCGGGATGCTCCGCGTTCTCGAAATAGTAGATGCGCGAGTGCTCGAGGTAGCGGTCCACGATCGAGATCACGCGAATGTTCTCGGAGAGGCCGGGGACCTCGGGGCGCAGGCAGCAGATGCCCCGCACGATCAGGTCGATCCGCACGCCGGCCGCGCTGGCCTCGTACAGCTCCTCGATCACGCTGCGGTCCACCAGCGCGTTCATCTTGCCGATGATCCGCGCCGGGCGCCCGGTCCGCGCGTGCTCGGCCTCGCGCCGGATGCGCTCCACGAAGGCGTCGCGCATCGCGCTCGGGGCGAGGATCAGGTGGTGGAAGCGGGTCGGCCGCGAGTAGCCGGTGAGGAGATTGAAGAGCTGGGTGAGGTCCTCGCCGAACGATTGCCGGCTCGTGAAGAAGCCGATGTCGGTGTAGATGCCGGCGGTCCGCACGTTGTAGTTGCCGGTGGCGAGGTGGCAGTAGCGCCGGATCCCGTCCGACTCCTGGCGCACCACCAGGCACGCCTTGCAGTGGGTCTTGAACCCGGGGAAGCCGTACACCACGTGGGCGCCCACCTCTTCCAGCGCCCGGGCCCAGCGGATGTTCGCCTCCTCGTCGAAGCGGGCCTGCAGCTCGACGAGGACCGCCACCTCCTTGCCGTTCTCCACCGCGGTTTGCAGCGCGTGCGCGATGGGGGAGGCCGGGCTCACCCGGTAGAGGGTCATCTTGATGGCGAGCACCCGCGGATCGGTCGCCGCCTCGCGCACGAACCGGATCACGCTGTCGAAGCTCTCGTACGGGTGGTGGACCAGGATGTCCTGCGCGCGGATGGCGCCCCACACGTCGGAGGTGCTCTCCAGCTCCGCCACCGGACGCGGCGGCTGCTGGGGGTCCTTGAGCCGCGGGATGTCGAGCGCGGTGTAGAGCTGCATCAGGTCCGAGAAGGCGGCGAAGCCCGCGCCCTCGTAGACGTCGTCGGCCTGCAGCTCCAGCTCGTCGAGCAGCAGCGTCAGGATGTCGGCGGGCAGATCGCCGTCGTGCTGCAGCCGCACCGCGTCGCCCAGCCGGCGCTCGCGCAGGCTCCGCTCGATGCCGCTCAGCACATCGGTGGTGCGCGTGGACGGCTCGGGCAGGTCGGCGTCCCGGGTCACCCGGATCGCGTGGCTCGAGAGGATCTCGTAGCCGTGGTAGATGCTCGGCAGGTGCAGCCGCACCACGTCCTCGAGCAGCATGAAGGCGCGTCGGCCCTCGCCCTCCGGCAGGGCGATGAAGCGGGGCAGGGCCTGGCTCGGGATGTGGATGATCGAGAGGCGGCTGTGCGGGAAGACGGACGGCGCGGTCGGCCGCATCGAGGCGATCAGGCAGAGCGAGCGGTTGCCCAGGTACGGGAATGGATGGCCCGGGTCGACCGCGAGCGGGGTGACCACGGGCAGGAGCGTGCGGCGGAAGTACTCGTCGAGGAAGCGCCGCTGCTCCTCGGTGATCTCCTTGGGCCGCAGCAGCAGCACGCCTTCCGCGGCGAGCGGCGGCTGGAGGTCCTGCAGGAACGTGCGGTGCTGCAGCTCGACCAGCGCGTGCACGCGGGCCGAGACCGCGGCCATGGCGGCCGCCGGGGTGAGGCCGTCCGGAGTCGGCGTCTGCTCGCCCTCGCGGATGCGCCGCTTCAGGGCGGCCACCCGCACCATGAAGAACTCGTCGAGGTTCGAGCTGAAGATCGACAGGAACTTCAGGCGCTCCAGGAGCGGCACGCTCGGGTCCTGCGCCTCCTCGAGGACGCGCCGGTTGAATTCGAGCCACGACAGCTCCCGGTTGACGAACTTATCGGAGCCCATAGGCGTTCCTTTTCCTGGACGTCTCGTGAAGCAGCACGCCGTCCCGCACCCCGCGCGTGCACACCACCAGGTTGAGATAGCCGCCGCTGATCATCACGTCCTCGATCACCATCGCGCCGGCCAGGATGATGTCGGCGCGCTCGCCCTTCAGCCCGCGGATCCGGCGGCGCTGACGCGAGGAGAGCGCCTCGAACCGCTCGCGGATCGCGGTGACGTCGGACTGCTGGAGCACGAGCCCCTGCCGGTGCTTGCGCTCCCCCGGGTTCGCGCGCAGGTGGATGCTGGCGAGCGTGCGCACCGTGCCGCCCAGCCCCACCAGCACCTCACCGCGCTCGGCGGAGGGCAGCGCGGCGGCCAGGTGGGCACGGATCTCGGCCCGCAGCGCGCGCAGCTCACGCGGCGTCGGCGGATCGTGCTTGAGGAACTGCTCGGTGGTGCGCACCGCCCCCAGCGGCACACTCCCCGTCGAGATCACCCGGCCGTGGCGCACGCGGCTGAGCTGCAGGCTGGCGCCGCCGAGATCCGCCACCACTCCCCGGGCGAAAGACAGGCTCTCCAGCGCGGCCACCACTCCGAAGCGCGCCTCGTCTCGCCCGCTCAGCACCTGGACCTCGATACCCTCGCGGCGCCGCAGCGGATCCAGCAGGCGCTCCCGGTTGCGCGCGTCCCGCACCGCCGAGGTCGCGATGGCCACGATGCGCGGCCCCTGGGCGTGAGGGGAGTAGCGCTTGAAGAAGCGGTGTACGGCACGGAGCGTCCGGTCGATGGCGGCGCGGGGGAGAGTGCCGGGGGCGCCGCCGCCCAGGCGGGTCGGAACGCGCTCCTGGGCGAGGATGCGATAGCCGGAGGTCGGCCGGATCTGGGCCAGGAGGAACCGGACGGCGGCGGAGCCCAGGTCGACGATGGCCACGAGGTCGGGCGCACGCCCGTCCGCTCGGTTTCCATTCGTCCGTGACACGGGCTCAGCACCTCGTATGCGTGCCGCCAAGCCGGCGGACACGGGCCGGACCGCCCCTGCGGTCTGGTCAGTCGCGTGGCCGGTCTTGGGCAGCCCCGGGAAGGGGTCCTAAGGGTACCACGGGGCCCGGTCGGGCCGGGAGGTTCGGCTTATCTGGAGCCGATATATCTGAGAATCCGCGGCTTTACGAACCACAATAGCTGCCCCGGCATGGACGGGCCCTCCGGCAGGCTCACGAGGGCCGCGCCGCCCTTCTTGAAGGCGAAGCGGTCGTCCCCCTGGTGCATCCCGATGAGGTGGGCCAGCAGGCCCGACAGCGTCGGCTCGTGCCCGACCAGGGCGACCGTCGCGTCGGCGCGAAACCGCTTGAGCGTGGTGACCAGGACGTCGACGTCGTCCTGCCCGAGCGCAGGCTCGATCCGGGGCGTCACCCGCCTGAAGGCCCGGGCCGCGATGTCGGCGGTCTCACGCGCCCGGGTCAGCGGGCTGGTCAGGAGGACGTCGGGGCGCCCGGCGATGCGGGCGAGCCCGCGCGCGGCGAGCCGGAACCGCTGGCGGCCACGCCGGGTGAGGGGCCGGTCGTGGTCGCGAACGCCGCCGGTGCCATTGCGCACCGCGGGCGCGTGACGCACGAGCAGGACCTTCATCGCTTCCCGATTACCACGGCGTCGACGCATTCTCCAAGCAGTCGTGCCGTGCTACCGTTTGCTCCGCCATGACGCTCCACCGCCTCCTCCCCGAGAGGCCACGTCGCGCCCCAGAACCGAGAAAGGATTCGTGCGATGGCTGATGCCGCGCTGCCCACCCGTGACCGCGTCGAGGGGTACTTCAAGGAGCTGAACAACTGGGGCCGCTGGGGCCACGACGACCAGCTCGGCACCGTGAACCTGATCACCCCGGCCAAGCAGGCCCAGGCCCAGCGCCTGATCAAGAAGGGGCGCACCGTCTCGCTGGCGCGCGACGTGATCCCGCGCCCCGTGTACATGTACCACATGACGTTTCCGTCCAAGCGCGAGCGGGTCGACGTGGTGCTCGACCGCTTCGACATGGTCTACCACGGGTTCTGGATCACCCACGTGGATGCGCTCTGCCACGTCGGATGGGACGGCGAGCTGTACAACGGCCGCCCGTTCGCGGAGAGCCTCACCACCGACGGCGCGCTCTGGTGCCCGATCGATCCGATCTTCGAACGGGGTATTACGACCCGAGGCGTCTTCCTCGACATCGCGGCCGGGCGGAAGGAGGGCTACGTCACGGTGGGCCACCCGGTGACCCCTCGGGAGCTGGACGAGGCCGAGCGGCGCGCGGGCGTCCGGGTGGAGCCGGGCGACGTGGTGGTCGTGCGCAGCGGCGACGAGAAGTTCCGGCAGGACAATCCCGACTGGAAGCCCCGCATCTCGGAGCACCCGGGCCTGCATCTCTCCTGCCTCGAGTGGTTCCGGGCGAAGGACATCGCGGGCATCTCGTGGGACATGATGGACGAGCGCCCCAGCCGCTACCCCGGTTTCGGCATGTCCGCCCATCTGGCCATCCCGTTCCTCGGCCTGGCCCTCATCGACAACTCGGATCCCGAGCGCCTGGCGAAGGCCTGCGCCGAGGAGGGACGCAACGAGTTCCTGTTCACCGCGACGCCGCTGCGCCTCGTCGGCGCCACCGGCGCGCCGGCACACCCGCTCGCGATCTTCTGAAAGCTTGCCCGGCGCACCCGCTCGGGACTATCCGAGCGGGGCGCCGACGGCGGGCGCCGATCAGCCCTCGTAGACCTTCTTCAGCTCGCTTTCACCCCACTTCACCGCGTCCTCGGGGGACATGCCCTGCACGGCCTTGGCGAAGATGTCGGTGATGATGTACTTGCTGTAGACCTCGGTGGCCTTGGCGTTCGAGGGACCCGCGAACCCGATCATGCGCGAGCCGCGCGCGGCCACCCGGAAGGGCTTGAGCGCGTCGTCCACCGTGCTCCACATCGGGTGGTTCTCCCACATGGTGGTCGCGCCCACGCTGTAGCCGTTCTCGATCGCGAACCACTTGCCGAACTGGTCCTTGCCGTGGAGCCACTTGAGGAAGTCCTTGGCCGCCTTCTGGTTCTTCGAGTACTTCATCAGCCCGTGGGAGAAGGGCACGAAGTAGGGCGGGGTCGGGCCGTTGGGACCGTCGGGGATCGCGAAGTGCGAGATGTCGCTCCACATCGGCTGGCCCGCCTCGTTCTTGACCTTGTCGGGGTTGCGCTTGGCGAAGATGAAGATGGACGCGCCGTTCAGCGTGGCCGCGACCTCGTTGGCGTGGAAGGCGCGGTTGTTGTTGGTGTCGTCCCAGGCCAGCGCGCCCTCGTCGCAGGCGTCCTTCCAGAAGCTCACCATCCACTTCACCGCCTCGAGCGTGCCCTTCGAGTTGATGACCACCTTCTTCCCGCTCTGGTCCACCTCGGTCCCGCCGAACGTCCACATGATCGGGTAGGTCCAGGTGGGCGCGTCGCCGAAGGTGTGGCCGAGCGTCTGGCCGATCGGCTTGCCCTTCTTCTTGAGCGCCATGCCGATCTTCCGGTACTCCTCGAGCGTCCTGGGCGCCTGGCTGGCGCCGGCCTCCGCGAACCACGAGCGCCGGTAGGCGATGAGGCTGCCGCCGGTGCTGTAGGGCAGGGCCAGCCACTTCTTGCCCTCCTGCGCGGCGGCCTGGGAGTGCGAGTAGTACCCGCCCTGCTCCTTGGCCTTCCACTCGCAGAGATCGCTGACGTCGGCGAGGCCGTTCTGGTAGAGGTGCGGCCAGTTGTGCAGCATCATGATGATGTCGGGGCCGGAGCCCGACTGGATGGCCGCGGTGATGCGCGCCTGCAGGTCGTTGGCGTTGATGGTCTCGAGCGTGACCTTCACCTTCGACTGCTCGCTGTACTCGGCGTACTGCCGGCGTAGCTCGACGTCCCCCTCGGGGATGAAGTCCACCCACTGCAGCACCTTGATCTCCG
>Ga0209966_1000121_pt1 | contig 34404 bp, 31 predicted proteins | sample RhisoiCoNPM_FD_187575 | JGI IMG/M metagenome (GOLD analysis project Ga0209966, IMG submission 187575) | Arabidopsis thaliana rhizosphere microbial communities from the Joint Genome Institute, USA, that affect carbon cycling - Rhizosphere... | ecosystem: Host-associated > Plants > Roots >... | reverse complement strand
TCCTGCGTTCCTTGACTTGAAGCGTGTGGTCATGGAGGACGCCGGCCAGTTTCGTGACCTGCCCGGACGCGTCCTTGACCGGGGTCACGAACACCGAAATCCAGCGCTCCTTCCCGTCTTTCCTCCGGATGCGGAACGGTTTCTGGACCGCGCCCGAAACCGCGGCTTGCGCGTCCTGCAGGACGCGCGCGCGGTCTTCTTCGACGATGTCATCCATCCAGATCCTGGGATTGCGGAGGATGTCCTCCAGCGGCCTGCCCCACATCTCCGACCACGCCGGGCTGATGTAATACAGCGTCCCGTAATCCGCCGAAACGACGAACAGGGCGTCTTTCGTCTGTTCGGCGAACTCGTGCAGCATCTGCGCCTGCTCCTGCATCTTCCCTTCGAAGCGGCCAGTCTGGCGCTGCTCGTGCCGGTATAGCAGGTAGAGAAGTCCTTCGATGAACAGGAGCGACCCGGTCGCCAGGAGCATGATCATGAATTCCGAACGCTGGACGGCCGCCAGTTCGTGCGCGTCGTGCATGCCGATGCTTTCGAGCTGTTCCAGCAGGAACCACGTCCCGGCCAACGCCGCGATCAGGACGCCGAAACCGGCCACCAAGAAGTGTTTGGATTTGAGGACGTTTTTCACCAAGCCGCTGTTGCCCATACGTAGCCAGTATACAGGAAGTCGAAGCCGAACGGGCGGGCTTGACGCCGAGCCTTCGGCCCGCTATCGTCGGCCCACACCGATCATTCAGGAGGAACGATGCCCGAGACGAAACCCGACTTCCACAAGCACCCGAAGAACATGCATGACACCGTCTACGGCGCGAAGCTCGTGGCCGGCGACGTGCTCGAGCCGACCGACGTGTACGACTCGTCGAGCGGATTCTGGGAGCAGTGCACGTGTCCCGGCGCCGCGCTCGGCGAAGGCACGGCGACGACGTGGATCCGTCCGATGACGGTTCCCGCCGGAACGATCTTCGTCGAAGCGCGCCCGGGTTCGCCGCGGCCGCTGCCGGTCGCGCCGTCGACGCCCGATCCGGACGAGACCGCCGAGACCTGACCGCCCTCCGGCGGTTTTTTTCTTCGGCGGGTTCGCCGGACGTCCGGCGAGGCGCTATACTTGTACGGCTATGCGCAAGACCACCAAGACCATCGGCATCTTCCTCGCACTGACCCTCGGCTACCACTACCTTTCGCCTCGTATCGCGTCCGACATCGGAGGACTCCTCCTGACCATCTCCTCCTTCCTTTTCGCCACGTTTACGGGATTTTTCATGTCCCGGCAGAGCGATCGCTACTCCGCCATCCGGGGGCATATCGCGGATTTCGACGGGGGCCTGACCGCCATCTACCGGGACTTCGGCCACCTCTCCGGCGACCTGCAGGCGAGCGCGGCCGCCGTCATCCGCCGGCACTACGAAGCCATCGTGAAGCACCGCGCCTGGGACTGGCACTTCGTCAACAAGTCGAACACCCTCACCTCGCTCCATGGCGTCCTCGACGAGACCGTGCCGCTCGACACGGGCGCGACGGTCCGAAGCAAGGCCGTCGAGAACGTCCTCGAGACTTTGAACCGCCTGCAGGCCGTCCGCAAGAACATGGTCACCCTGCACGTCGAGCGCGTTCCCCTCTTCCAGTGGGCGCTCATCTACATCCTGGCCGTCATCCTGCTGACGTCCATCTCCGGCATCCCCTCGTCGATCTTCGGTTCCATCCTGAAGGGCGCGTTCGGCACGTCCGCCATCCTCGTCCTGATGCTCCTGCACGATTTCGACGGCCTCAAGTTCTTCGAAGGAGCCATCGGCACCAGTTCCGCCCAAGACGTCCTCGGCATCCTCGAAGGCCGGAAGTAGGGCGCATGGCAGACGAAAAACGCCCGTAAAACGGGCGTTTTCGCGTTTTCCGGTCAGTACATCCCCTTGCCGTCCAGGGACCAGCCGATGACGCCCGCGTTCTTGTACTGCCAGAGGTACTTGCGCGGCGGGTTCGTGCGGTACTTGGAGCGGCCGACGCTGTCGCGCGTCCAGTAGTCGATGGACTCGTCGTGCGTCAGGAGCAGTTCCTTGACCGCGTTCGCGAGCGTCGTCCTCTGCGCCGCGTCCGTCGTGAAGTAGGCGCCGAGCGCGATCGGCACGCTGACGTCGAGCGAGTGCTCGAAGCCGTCGTACGGATTGTCTTCCGGATCGCCCTTCGGTCCGTAGCTGTAGGCGATGTAGTACGGGAACCATCGGCCGACGCTCATCGGACCGTCCATCGCGGAGGTCCGCACGTCGACGGCGCGTTCCACCTCGCAGCGCGCGAGGTCCGCGAGCGAGGCCGGCACGGCCGCGTTGCCGACGGCCTGATAGCTGCGGAGGTAGCCGTACGCCAGCAGGCTCGACATCCACGGGGAGAAGGTATTGGCCTGATCTTCCGGGGGATAATTGAAGCAGCCGTTGGGCGGATTCCCGTCGACCGCGGCCGTCTGGCGGGCGCGCATGGCGGCGATGCCGTCGTTCACCACGGAACGCTGGTGGGCGCTGCCGGTGAGTTCGGCGTCGATGGCGTGCGCCAGGAGCGCGTAGCCGCGGTGGCGCTCCGTCTCGCCGGAGCCTTCGAGGTCGATATGGAACTCCATCCCCCACGAGATGTGGCCGATCTTCTTCAGGATGTTCGCGTCGCCGTTCAACAGGTAGTTCGTCAGCAGGTTCTCCGCGTACGAGTACTTCAGGTCGTGCCATGAGTTCGTCGGCGACGGGTTCTTCAGCTTGAAGCTGCCGACGCAGTACGGGTAGTAGGTGCCGGAGCAATCCTGCGGCCCGTAGAGGTTCTGCTGGTAATGGTCAGCGGCGCGGTTGGCCTCGCGGAGCATGTCCACGTTGCCGGTGCGGAGATACCCGTTATAGAAGGTCTGCGCGCGGTCGTAGAGCCACGGCTCCGGGTCGGTGTAGAAGTCGATGATGTCGTCGGGCGAGGTCACCGGCCAGGACTGCTTCTTGGAATGGTCGTTGATCAGCGAGTAGAAGAAGTCGTCGGTGGCCTGGTCGGAGTCCGCCATGTAGGCGCGGGTGCCGGCGAGGTTCACCATCGGGACGAGCGAGGCGCATGAAAGATACGCGTGATCGATGGCCGCCAGCACGCGCGGTTCGCGGATCGTGAGTCCGCTCGTGTTCACGGAGGGCGCGTACGTGCCGTCGTTCACGACGCGGTAGGTGTCGGCGACGGGCGTCTCCGTCGGGAGGCTTTGCGTGCGGGCGCGGTTGAGTCCGACGGTGACCGTGACGGGCGCGCTCGAAGCGAAGTTCATGTCGAACTGCACGAGCACCGAGCGGATGCCGGGGTTGCCGGAAGCCGTCAGTCCGTCGCAGAGCAGGCTCTGCGGCGGCATCTGTTCCCAGGCCCCGAGACTGCGGACGAAAGCGGGAATCTCCTGGCCTGAGGCGTTCATGACCTTCACGTTCGCCGCGTTCACGAGGGCTCCGGGCGCGAGCGGCAGACCGAAGGAGACGCGGCGCGTCCCGCCGACGGCGTCGGCGGACGGATGCAGGGTCACCGTCACGTCCTTCACGGCCGCGTTGGAAGCGGCGCCGTTCGAAGAGACGTCGTTCCGCAGATCCATCTCCGCGGTCATGGAGCGGAAGTTGGTCGGGCGGGTCGCGAAGCCGGCGACTTCAAGGTCGGTCGACGGGCTGGGCGTCGGGTCGGGGGTCGGATCCGGTGTCGGGTCCGGCGTCGGGTCAGGGTCCGGCGTCGGGGTCGGCGTCGCGGAACCGATCTTCTGCACGACGTAGAAATGCGCGTCATCGGCGACGGCGGAGATCGCGCCGTCGTCGTTCAGTTTGAACTGGAAGAGGACGCGGTCGAGCTGGGCGCCGGCGAGCGGAAGGTTCTGATAGACGTCGACGACGGTCGTCGCCGCGACCGGATACTCGCCGCAGGTCGAACGAGGCGCGGAGTCGCTCTGGACGTAGGCGATCGCACAGACCTGGAGCTTTTTCGTCGAAGCCGAGCCCGTCTCGACCCGGATTTTCGCTTTGGCGGTCAGCGAATCGGCGAGCGGTCCGGCCTCCCAGGCGTAGTCGTGGTAATGCCAGACGCGGCCCCAGCCGTTGACGTTCACGCGCAGGCTCTTCGCGCCCGCGATGGGGTTCGCCGTCTCATGCGCGACGCTGCCGTCGCCCGCAGAGTTCGGCTCGAAACCGCCGAGCGACGTCTCGAAGCCGGTGTCGGCGATGAGATCGACGAGCTCGTGCTCGGCCGGGACCGCCGGAAGCTGGCCCGACGGCGTCGGGGTCGGCGTGGGCGTTGGAGTCGGCGTCGGAGCCGGCGTGCCGGTCAGTCCCTTGTCGGCGTCGATGGTCGGCGCGGACGCGAGTTCCGCGTTCTTGTCGTAGGCGGCGGCGGAATCGACCGTCGCGCCCATGCGGTAATTCGTGAAGAAAGCGTCCGGGATGTCGTGCACCTGCTTCGCCCAGTTGGCGCCGTAGATGGCCGCGGCGACCGATTCGGACGCGAGGGGGCGGAGGATGCCGCCTTTGGAGATTGCGTAGACCTTAGGGTCGGTGTCGATCTTGATCATCTTCGAACCGGGCCGGTACGTGACGTTGCCGCCGATGGCGATGGCGGCCATCTCGGCGGCCGTGACGGTCTGCACGCCGCTGAAATCCGCGTACCACGTCTTGAACGTCCGCTCGTTCGGGAAGACGTAGCGCTTGCCGTCGGAGCCGTAGTAGTACACCGCCGGATGATCCGAGCGCTTGATGAGCGCGCCTGTCGTCGGCGCCGCCATGGCCGTCAGCGGGAGTCCTGCGACGGAAGTCGCGAACATGAGCGAGACGATGATGGCCTTGAAGGCGTTTCTCATGCGCATGGTGTGATCGTTAGCGGAAAAAATGAATGATAGCACGCGACGCGGAGCCGGTGAAGGTACGTTACGGAGACGGAACCGGCGGCGGAATCTTACACGCTGAAAGATTCTCCGCGGGCTTCCGTCTTGACCCAGGTACGGCGCGCGCGACGACGCCGCGCCGGCTTGCTCACGAACCGCACCGCGACGCCTCTATGAAGAACGGAAACGGAGAAGGCGGCCTGCTCGGATTCTGGAAAAGCCGCAACCTCAACGGCTGGATCCTCTTCTACCTCTGCATCTACGTCGTCCTCGTCATCAAGCTCGTCACGCTGAAGAGCCTCGACGACAACCTGCTCTTCGGCATCTACAGCCTCGCCGTCTCGTTCTACATCATCAGCCGCTTCCTGCTCGCGCATTTCTACGAGCCGCACGACGCATACTTCGACCCGTCGTACCTGCCGACCGTGACGTTCGCCGTCCCGTCGAAGAACGAGGGCGAGAACATCCGCGAGACCATCCTGAGGATCGCCGCGTCCGACTATCCGAAGGAGAAGTTCGACGTCATCGCCATCGACGACGGGTCGACGGACGCCACGCTCGCCGAGATGCTCGAGGCGAAGCGGATCGCCGCCGAACGGTTCGGCGTGCGCGTCGAAGTCGTCGAATGGAAGGTCAACAAAGGGAAGCGCGAAGGCATGGCGGCCTGCGTGCGCTGGTCGGACAAGGACCTCGTCGTCTTCATCGACTCCGACAGCTTCGTCGAACCCGGCACGCTGAAGGAGCTGACGAAATATTTCGCCGACCCGAAGGTCGCCGCCGTCGCCGGCCACGCCTACGTCGCCAACGCCGACGAGAACCTCATCACCAAGATGCAGTCGGCCCGCTATTTCGTGGCGTTCAAGGCCTATAAGGCCGCCGAATCGCTGTTCGGCGCGGTCACCTGCTGTTCCGGCTGCTGCTCGGCCTATCGCCGCAAGGACGTGCTGGCCGTCATCGACCGCTGGCTGAACCAGAAATTCCTGGGCGTGACGTGCACCTACGGCGACGACCGCAGCCTCACCAACTTCCTGCTCGACGCCGGCAAGACGGCGCTCTTCTCCCCCACCGCCATCTCCTACACGTTCGTGCCGAACACCTTCCGGCAGTTCATGCGGCAGCAGCTGCGCTGGAAGAAGTCCTGGGTGCGCGAGAGCATCAAGGCCGGCTTCTTCATCTGGAAGCGCCATCCGATCATGAGCGTCTCGTTCTATCTCGGCATCATCCTGCCGCTGCTCGCGCCGGTCATCGTCTTCCGCGCGCTCTTCTGGTTCCCGTTCACGACCGGCGTCTTCCCTCTGTTCTACGTCTCGGGCCTCCTGCTGATGGCCTTCGTCTACGGCCTCTACTACTACATCTACACCAAGGACCGGAACTGGATCTTCGGATCGCTCTTCGCCGTCTTCTACACCATCGTCCTCATCTGGCAGCTGCCGTGGGCGATCCTGAACCTGCGCGACGCCCGCTGGGGCACGCGCTGAACGGAATCCCATGTACGACAAAGCCAAAACCCGACGCAAGATCTTCGCCGTCTCCCTCACCGCCGCCGTGATGGCAGGCCTCCTGTTCGTCTACGACCTGAATGCCGCCGCGGTCGAACGCGGCGTCCACGCCGTCACGAGCGCCCTCTCGCCGATGCGGGCGCTCAAGGAGCGCGCGCTTCGCGCGGAGCTCGAAGCGCTCGGACCGGCCGAGGAAACCGATCCCGCCATGCCGTGGAGCGGCGTGCCCGTGTTCGTCTACCACGGCATCGTCAAGAAGGCCGACCGCTTCAACATGACCGAAGCGGCGTTCAAGGACCAGATGTTCGCGCTGAGACGCGCGGGCTACCGGACCGTCACGCTGAAGGATTTCCAGGCCTTCGTACGCGGCGAGAAAACGCTGCCGCCGAAATCCTTCCTGCTGACCTTCGACGACGGCCGCACCGACAGCTACGAAGGCGCCGATCCGATCCTGAAGACGGTCGGATTCAATGCCGTGATGTTCGTCGCGTCGGGAGCCTCGATGCCGAGCGAGGACGTGCGCTGGTCGTATTACGTCTCGCCGAACGACATCAAGGACATGCTCGCGTCCGGACGCTGGGAGATCGGATCGCACGCCGTCCAGGCCTCGGGCGGAAGGATCCCGATCGGCGAGGACGGGACCGAGGCCAACTTCCTCAGCAACCGGACGTGGCTCGAAGAAGAGGGGCGCCTGGAAGACCGCGCCGAATACGCGGCGCGCGCGGCGCACGAACTGCAGGATTCGAAACGGGAACTCGAACGGGCGTTCGGGGTCGGCGTCGAAGCCTTCTCCTACCCCTACGGCGACTACGGCCAGCAGAGCCGGAACGAGCCGGAAGCCGTCGCGACGATCGGCTGGCTGGTGTCGGAAGTCTACCGATTCGCTTTCCGGCAGGTCTGGCCGAACGATGGCGAATACGCCTTCAACCACGCCGGAGCCGATCCCTATCGCCTGAAGCGCATCGAGACGCCGACGGATTGGAGCGGCGAACGCCTCCTCGCCTTCCTCGAGACGGCCCGCGACAAGCCGCTTCCCTATCAGGACGCCTTCGGGCGCGACGCGGGCTGGGAAGCCACGTGGGGCGAGGCGCACGTCCGCGGCGACGGCCTGTCGCTCGCGGCGGCGCCGGAGACGACCGGCGCGGCGGCGTTCCTCGACGGCACGCGTTCATGGAAGGACTACGCGATCGAGGCGCTCTTCAGCCGGCTGGAGGGCAGCCACCTCTCGCTCCTCGCGCGCTACGAAGATCCGCGCAACTATCTGGCCTGCACCTTCGGCGGCGGCCGCGTGAAGATCGAGCGCGTCGCCGGCGGCGGCATCGAGAAGCTGGCGGACGCGGCCGTCGACGCGGCGGTTTCCGCCACGGGCACGCCGGCCGGCATGCGCGTCCGGGGCGACACCGTCGAATGCCTGATCGGCGGCGCGTCGGTCGTCTCCGCGACCGGCACGTCCGGCGCCGGCGGCGTCGGCGTCCGGACCTGGGACGAGGACCCCGGCGAGGCCGGACTGCTGGTCACGAGGCTCTCGGTGATTCCCTTATACTAAGAAACATATGGCTCACGTCATCATCCTGGCCGCCGGCAAAGGCGCGCGGATGCGCTCCGAACTTCCGAAGGTCCTGCTCCCGGTCGGCGGCGTGCCGATGATCTGCCGCGTCGTGCGCGCCGCGGAAGAGATCGCCCCGCGTCCGGCCATCGTCGTCGGGCACCGCGCCACGGACGTCATGGCGGCCGTCGGCGAACGCGATTTCGTGCTGCAGGTCGAACAGCGCGGCACCGGCGACGCGGTCCGCTGCGCGCTGGCGGCTTTCCCGACCGACGCCGAAGACGTGGTCGTCATCCCCGGCGACCACCCGTTCATCACCACCGCTTCGCTCCGCAAGATCATCGAGGCGCGCGCCGAATCGGACGCCGCCGTCGCGCTGGCGACGCTGTCCCTGCCGGACTTCGAAGGTCCGCGCGCGCAGTTTTCCGGCTGCGGACGCGTCATCCGCGAGGAGGACGGCTCGATCGCGGGCGTCATCGAACGCCGCGAAGCGACCGAGGAGCAGGCGCGCATCACGGAAGTGAACGTCAGCTATTACTGCTTCCGCGGCGCGTGGCTGAAAGAAAACGTCTCGCGGCTCGTCTCCGATAATACGGCCGGCGAATACTATCTGACGGACCTCGTCGTCGCGGCCGCCGTCCAGGACGAGAAGATCGTCGGCGTCCCGCTCGACGATCCGCGCGAAGGCCTGGGCGTGAACACGCCCGAACAGCTCGAAGCCGCCTCCGCGGCCTGACGTCACGGGACCGATCCGCGCCGCGATGCATACCGGCGCGCCTCGGTCCCGGTACCTCCGGGCCGGCCAAGGAGGTCCTCATGTCCCGAAAGAACATCGCGGTCTTCGTCCCCATGCACGACGAGCGCGAGACGATCGGCCCGACGCTCGAACGCGTCATCGCCGCCGCCGGCGACCGCCTCGGCCTCCTGGTCGTGGCGGACGACGCCTCGACGGACGGCTCCGGCCGGATCGCCGCCCTGCACACCGACCACGTGGTGCGCCTCCCGCGCAACGGCGGCAACGGCGCCGCCACGCGCGCCGCGCTCCTGCATATCGCCGCGCATGACGACGGCATCGCGCACGTCATCCGCATCGACGGCGACGGCCAGCACGACCCGTCGCTCCTTCCGGACGTCATCGCCCGGCTGGACGGCGGCGCCGACGTCGTCGTCTGCTCCCGCTTCCACGCCCTTTCCGACGTCTCGCACGTCCCGCCCGACCGCCGTCTGCTGAATGCGTCGGCGGCGCTCTGGATGCGCGAGATCACCGGCTGGCCGGTGAGCGACGCCCGCAGCGGATTCCTGGGATTCCGCTGGAGCCTGCTCAAGCCCGTCGTGGCGTCGCTCCGCACCGAGCGGTACGGCATCCCGATGGAGCTGCTGCTGCGCGTCTGGCGGCAGGACCCTTCCGCGCGTTACGCCGAGATCCCGCACCCCGCGATGTACCAGCCGGGCATCTCGGCGCGCCTCGACCGGAAATACCGCGACGAGACGCTCGCCGACAAGACCGCCCGCATGGACGAGGCCTTCAAGGTCTTCATCGCCACGTGCCGCTCGATCGGCATCCTCTGACCGGATGACGGCCTCCCGTCGTCCGTTTTCCAGGATGGCATCAGTCCTAAACCGATACCCATGAAACGCATCGTCAACGTCCGGACGCTGGGCGCGGCCGCCGTCGCCGCCGCGGTCATCGGCGGGTTTTTCGCGAGGGAGCTCTCCGAGATCGCGAAGGAGGGCGCGATCCTGCAGGCCGAAGCGGCGACCGCCGCCGCGCTGAAGCTGCCGTTCACGTATCCCTTCAGCGTCGACGGGCGGCTTGAAGAGGTCGGCGTCATGGAGAACAGCTCCAGCCCGTACTGGTGGGTCAGTTCCGGCGCGTTCCTCGATCTCGCGGCGGGGCTGGGCATGACCAACCACGGCGACCTGCCGCTCGGTTCGAAATGGCAGAAGCTCTACGCGGCGAACAATCCCGTGGACACGGACGTCGGCTTGCATCCGCAGAACATCTTCCGGATGGTCCTCCGCACCGAGTGGCTGGACGTCGCGCACGAGGCTTCGTTCCGGATCGACGCCGACCGGCTGAGCGGAAGCCCGAGCCGTTCGGCCTCGAACGGCCTCATGCAGATGTCGCGCTACGTCGACGAGAACAACCTGTACTACACGGGGCTGCGCGTCGACGGATACGCCGTCATCAAGAAGAAGGCCGCCGGGAAGTACTACACCCTCGCCTACAAACCGGTCATCAAGTCCGGGAAGTACGATCGAGCTCTCAACCCGAACGTGCTCCCCCACGGCTCGTGGATCCGCCTCAAGACCGTCACGAAGAACCTCGACGCGGACCGCGTCGCGATCAAGCTCTACGCCGACCTCGGCGCGACGGGGACATGGAAGCTCGTGGCGGAAGCCGTCGACGACGGCGCGCACGGCGGGCCCGCGCTCACGCGCCCCGGACGCGTCGGGTTCCGCACCGACTTCATGGACGTATCGTTCGACGATTTCAGGATCGGCTCCGCCGAGTGAACGGAAAAGAGCCGCCCGCGGGCGGCTCTTTCGTTCAGAGGTCGAGGCTCTTCGTCGGGCGCATGACGGCCTTCGGGTCCGTCTTCCACGCGTCCGAGACGTCCGCGTACAGCTCGAGCTCGTTGCCGTCGGGATCCTCGATGTAGACGCTGTGCGTCACGCCGTGGTCCGCCGTGCCGACGATCGTCACGCCCTTGTCCTTGAGTTCGCGGTAGACGGCCTTCGCGGCTTCGGCGCCGTCGCCGATCTTGAAGCCGATGTGGTACAGGCCGGGCTTCGGCCGTCCGCCGCGTTCCGGCGCCCCGCCGACCTCGAGCAGCAGCATCTCGTGGTGCGTGCGGCCCGAAGAGAACGCGGCGAATCCGCGGCCGCGGTCGATCTCCCGGAACCCGAGCGTGTCGCGATAGAAATCCGCGACCTTCGCCAGGTCCGTGACGTACAGCACGACGTGTCCGAGTTCCTTGATCTCCATGGTCACTTCCTCATGAGCCGCGCGTACAGGTCGGCCGTCTTCCTGGCGATGACGTCCCAGTCGTATTCCTGGCGGATCCAGGTCCGCGCGCGCTCGCCCCGCTCCGCGACGATCTCGGGATGGTTGAGGAGCTCGCGCAGTTTGGCGCGCAGGTCCTCGACGTCGGCGTTCACGAAGGTGAGGCCGCTGTGGTCGATGGATTCCATGTTCTCGGGAATGTCGGAGACGAGCACGGTGCGTCCCGCCGACATCGCTTCGAGGATGGAGATCGAAAGGCCTTCCGCTTCGGACGGGTGCGCGTAGAGATAGGCGTTGGCGTAGAGCTGCTCGAGCGTCTTGCCGTCCTGGAAGCCGGTGAAGACGATGGCGGAATTGCCTTCGCTGAGCGCCTTCAGCTCTTCGGCGTAGTCGCTGTGCGCGTCGCCGGAGCCGACGATGACGAGCTTCACGCGGTCTTCGAAACCGTCGAAGGCCTGCACCAGATGATGGATGCCCTTCGGCCGCACGAGGCGCGCGACGGTCAGGATGTAGCCGCCGGGCTTGAGGCCCCACCGCGCGAGCAGATCGCTGCCGGGATGCGGCTTCGGCGTGGCGCCGTTCGGGACGTACTCCACGTCCTTGAAGAGCTTCTCCTTGCAGTACCGCTTGATGCTCCGCGAGACGGCGATGGTGGCGTGCGGGAAGCGCGTCGCGGCCCACTCGCCGAAGCGCAGGTATTGGCGCGCGAAGAAGCCCCATTTCGCATTCTGGCGGTCGAGGCTGTGGAAGGTGACGACGACCTTCGCCTTCGGCTTGAAGAGGCGCGGGATCCAGGCCAGCGTGGCCGGTCCGACGCCGTGATAGTGGATGACGTCCGCGGGGCGGACGAGGGCCGACAGCGTGGCGGTGAAGGAATGCGTCAGCGCGTCGAGCGACCTGGTCGGGATCGAAGGCGCGCGCTGGAGCTTCACGCCTTTGTACTCCGTCAGGCGCGCATCGGCGTACCGCGGGCGGACGTAGCACGTCACCTCGTGTCCCATGGCGGCGAGGCGCGTGGCCAGCTCGTCGACGTGGCGCTCGATGCCGCCGGAGTCGGCGCTGACGGGGAGCCCTTTCTGTCCGATCATCCTGATGCGCATATGCCCACAGTCTAGCACGAAACGAAAACGTCCCGGCGCGGGCCGGGACGTCTTTACAGGGCTCCCAGATCGACGCGCGCGTCGAGGCGGATCTGCGCGACGAAGTCGGGGATGTGGCTGACCATGATCATCGCGCCCTTGTACTCGTCGAGGGCCTTGGCGATGACGGGCAGGTGGCGGAAGTTGATGTGGTTGGTGGGCTCGTCGAGGATGAGCAGGCCCGGCCGCATCAGCACGAGGCTGGCGAAGGCCAGAAGGCCTTTCTGTCCCTCCGACAGGTTCGCGATCTTCGTCGCGAGCGCCTTGCCGTCGAGCAGGAAGCCAGCGGAGATCGAGCGCAGATCGTGCTCGCTCTTCTGCGCCATCACGCCGTAGAGGAAATCGTAGCCGGTCTTTTCGAAATCGAGCGTCGAGAAGTCCTGGCGGTAGTAGCCGACGACGATGTCCTTGCCGTACGTCACGCCCTCGGCGGTCCGCTGATAGATCTTCTCCAGGAGCGTGCTCTTGCCGATGCCGTTGGGGCCTTCGAGCAGGAGGTGCGTGCCGCGCCCGAGCTGGAGGTCGACTTCCTTCACGACGGGCTCCCCCGCCTTGATGATGCCGACCTTCGTGATGTCCAGGATCTTGCCGTTGAAGTCGAAATCGAACTGCTGGACCGGGATCGTGAAGTCGCGGATGGTGCGGTCCTCCTGGCGGAGCTCCACCATGCTCTCCTCCGCTTCTTCGGCGGCCTCGCGCATGCGCTTGGCGACGGAGCGGAGCTTGCCGCCCTTGTGGGCGAAGACCTCGGCCTGCTCCTTCTTCTTGCGGATCTCGGCCTCGGCGCGGGCGTTCTGCTGGCGCTCGCGCTCGATGCGCTGGGCGATCTCCTCGACGACGTTCAGGTAGTTGCCGACGTACTGCTCGATCTTGTGGGTGTGCGCGTCGAGGTAGATGACGCCGTCGGTGAAGGCGTTCAGGAAGTCGGCGTCGTGCGAGATGACGATGACCGTCTTCTCGTACATCATCAGGAACCCGGTGAGATGCTCGATGCCGGCGGTATCGAGGTTGTTGGTGGGCTCGTCGAGCAGGAGGATGTCCGGATCCTGGATGAGCGAGTAGGCCAGGAGCAGGCGCGCCTGCTGTCCGCCCGAGTGGGCGCGGAGCGGCTTCGACACGTCGGTCACCAGGTTCACGGCGTCGAGGACTTCGGCGACGCGCTTGTCGAGGTTGTACGGGACCGTCTCGAAGGTGCCGGCGAACCAGTCGCGGACCGTCATGTCCATCTGTTCGGCGGGGATGACCTGCTTGGCGATGCCGACCTTGGCGTCGTTCGGGGTCTTGAAGACGCCGCCGGACTTCGGCTTCAGCTCGCCCAGGATCATCTTGAAGAGCGTCGACTTGCCGGCGCCGTTCTGGCCCATGAGCGCGATGCGGTTGCCGTTGCGCACGGAAAAGCTGGCCTCATCCAGGATGGGCTTGGTCTCCCCGTAGTCGAAGCTGACTTCGCTGAAGCGAAGGACGACGTGGTCGTTGGCCATAACGCGGGTAGGATACGCGGTTTTTCCCGTCTTGGCAAGGGGCGTACCGGGCAAACGAAAACGCCCCTTGCGGGGCGCTTCCGGTGCGGCCGTTAGGCGCGCTGAACGTTGGTGGCGCGGGGGCCCTTTTCGGACTCCTCCGTGTCGAAGGCGACCTTATCGCCCGGCTTGAGCTCGTCGAAGTTGACGCCGACGAGGCCAGTCTGGTGGAAGAAGAGATCCTTCCCACCGTCATCCGGAGTAATGAAGCCGAAACCCTTCTCGTTCAAAGTCTTGACGGAACCGGTCATGTGTTTGGTCTACGATGATTAACCCATCCTTTATAGCATATGGCCTGGAACCTGTCAATGGCCGGCGGGCGCTTCCCGTCAAGGCCGTATCTGCTATGATGCCCGCGACATGAAAGACCTCTCCGCCCTCGCCGCCAAACACGCCGCCGACACCGTCCGTCTGGCCTTAAAGCACGAACCTGCCCGCAAGGCGCTGGTGGTCTTCGACGCGCAGTCTCCCCTCTCCCGGCTCGTCACCGAGGCCTACCGGTCGGCCCTGCCGGAGGCCGAGTTCGTGGATTACGACGCCACGACCAGGGAGACGATCCTCGCCGCCATCGAGCTGCTCCAGCCCCGCGACCTCGTCGTGATGATCCAGTCGATGACCTTCCGGCTCGACGAGTTCCGCATCCGCATCGAACTCTTCAAGCGCAAGCTGGCCGTCATCGAGCACGTGCATCTCGAACGCGCCACCGACGACCGCCAGATGGAGATCTACGTCGACGCGATGGCCTACGACCCTTCCTATTACCGCCCGCTCGGCCACGCGCTCAAGGCCAAGATCGACGCCGCGGAGACCGTGAAGGTCTTCTGCGCCGGCACGACGCTGACCTACGACGGCGGCATGGAGCCGACCAAGCTGAACATCGGCGACTACGAAGGGATGACGAACGTCGGCGGCACCTTCCCGATCGGCGAGGTCTTCAGCGAGCCGCGCGACCTCGCGATGGTGAACGGCGAAGTGAAGCTGTTCGCCTTCGCCGGCCTCGACCACCTCGTGCAGATGCACGAGCCGTTCACGGTGCGCATCGAGAAAGGCATCGTCGTCTCGCACGAAGGCCCCGCCTCGTTCCAGGAAGTGCTCGACCAGATCAGCGCCGACGAGCAGGTGATGGTGCGCGAGTTCGGCATCGGGCTCAATCCGGCGATGGGCAAGGACCGCCTCCTCAAGGACATCACCGCCTTCGAGCGGCAGAAGGGCCTGCATCTCTCGCTCGGCGAGAAGCACGGCGTCTACAAGAAACCGGGGTTCAACCCGAAGAAGACGCACTTCCACATCGACGTCTTCGTCGACGTCGAGCGCATCGAGGTCGACGGCGAAGCGTTGGTCTACTGAAGGCGCGGCATCCGCAGGACCGCGCTTTTTTGCTATCATAGGGGTACATGCGCCCCCTCATCATCGGCCTCCTCGCGCTCGCCATGCTGGCACCGGCGGGTCCGGTCTCGGCGGCTCCGGGTCCCGGATCGCTCATCAAGCTCGCGTGCCCCAGCGGAGCCGCGGCGAACGACCCCTGCAAGGCGGTCTACTACTACGGCAGCGACGGCAAGCGCCACGCGTTTCCCAACGAAGGCGTGTACTTCAGCTGGTACGCGGATTTCGCCGGCGTGCAGACGGTCGCCGCGTCCTTCATGGCGGCCCTCCAGCTCGGATCGAACGTCACCTACCGGCCCGGCGTGAAGATGGTGAAGTTCCTGACGCTCGACAAGACGTACGCCGTCGCGCTCGGCGGCGAACTGCGCTGGGTCGCGTCCGAGACCGTCGCGCGCGACCTGTACGGCACGTCCTGGAACGCGCTGATCGACGACATCGCGGACGCCTTCTACACGGACTACCGGTTCGGCGCCGATATCGCGAGCGCCGCCGCGTACGACAAGGCCGCCGAACTGGCCGCGGCGCCGACGATCGACGAGGGGCTCGAGAGCACCCATCGCGACTTCCGCGTCGCGACCCCGATCGGCGCCTTCGACCTCGACCTGGTGAAGCTGCGCCACGACCGGTTCACGATGATCACCGACGTGGCCGCCGCTTCCGACTGCGGCGACGGCTGCGCCGTGAAATCGCTCGCCGACTACGCCTCCGATCACGGGGCGACGATAGGCATCCACGGCACGTACTTCTGCCCGCCCGACTACGCGGACTGCGCCGGCAAGACGAACACGTTCCTCTCGCCGGTCTATGACACCGAATCCGGGACGATGATGAACGCCGGAAGCCTCGCCGTGCATGAGGGCCCGATGATCGCCGAGGCCGTCGACGGACGCCGCTTCTATTTCCACCGCACCAAGGACTTCGGCGGATCGGTCGCCTCGTTCGAGAGCGTCCACGGCGCCGAGCTCCAGGCCGCCATGGCGAATTACCCGTCGCTGATCGAACACGGCGCGATCGTCGTCGAAAGCGAGAAGCGCCTCGACGAAGGCCAGAGGACGGTCAAAGCCACACGCGGCGGCATCGGCTGGAACGGACGATCGACCTTCCTCGTGGTCGCCCGCTCGGCCACGGTCGTCGATCTCGCCTACATCCTGCGGGAGCTCGGCGCGACCGAGGCCATGAACCTCGATGGGGGCGGAAGCGCGGCGCTGTTGTATGATGGAGCATACAAGGCGGGACCTGGACGCCTGCTGCCGAACGCCATTCTCTTCAAGAGAAAATGAACGGTATGCCGAACCAGAAGGAGAAACGGTCGACGTTCCTGCTCAAGCTGGCGGGGGTTTTCGCAGCGTACTTCATCGCGGGAAAGGTGGGCCTTTCGTTCGAGGCGGTGAGCGGCTTCGCCTCGCTCGTCTGGCCGCCGACCGGCATCGCCATCGCCGTCATGCTGCTCTACGGACGCCGGTACTGGCCGGCCGTCGCGCTGGGCGCCTTCGCCGTCAACCTGTCCTCCGGCGCGCCGCTCGGCTCGGCCGTCGGGATGGCGATCGGCAACGCGCTCGAGGCCGTCGTCGCTTCCTGGCTGCTGATGCGCGACGCGCGGTTCCGATTTACCCTGGAAGACCCCCGAAGCGTCTTCAGCTTCGTCGGCCTGGCCGCGGGCCTGAGCACGCTCATCAGCGCGACGATCGGCGCCACGAGCCTGTGGCTCGGCGGCGTCGTCACCGCGCAGGATTACGCGGCCACCTGGACGGCCTGGTGGGTCGGCGACACCTTCGGCGCGCTCATCGTCGCGCCGTTCCTGCTGGTCTGGCTCGGACGCGCCGCTTCCTTCGAGAAGCTGCGGGGCCGAGGCACGGAGATCGCGTGCATGCTTGCCGTCTTCGCGGGCGCCGCCGCGCTCATGTACGGCAATATCGAGGCGGGCGTCATCACGGCGATGTCGGCTTCCCATATCATGCTGATCCTTCTGGTCTGGGCCGGCGTAAGCTTCGGCATGCGCGGGGCGACATCCGCGATCATGGCCTTTTCCTTCATCTCGGTGTACGCCACCGCGCTGGGCGTGGGGCCGTTCGCCGCGTCGGATCTGAATGATGGCCTCGTCTCCCTGCACCTCTTCATCGGCACGAGCGCGATCATGGCGCTCTTCCTCGGCAGCGCCCACGACGAACGCATCCGCGCGGACGCGGATCGCGCGTCGCTCCTGCGGGAGGTCGACGAGCAGGCGGAATACACGCGCTCGATCATCGACCTCGCGCCAGTCGGCATCAAGCTCCTCGACCCGGCATCCAACTTCCTGCAGATCAACCCGGCCGGCCTGCGCATGGTCGAGGCGGATTCCATACGGCATCTCGTCTCCCGGCCGATGCTGGCGATGACCGATCCCGACGACCGCCCCGCGTTCGCGGCGCTGCTCAAGAAGGTGTTCGAAGGCGGTTCCGGCGGCCTGCGGCACGCGATCACGGGCCTGGGCGGCACGCGGCGGACGCTCGACGTGAAGATGGTCCCGTTCCGCGACGCGAGCGGGAAGGTCACGGCGGCGCTCGCCATGTTCGACGACAAGACCAGGGAGGTCGAGCAGCAGCGCCAGTTGGAAGCCGGCCATGCCGAGCTGGAACATCTGAACAAGGCGATGATCGGCCGCGAACTGAGGATGATCGAGATGAAGAAGGACCTGAAGAAGCTGCGCGGCGACGACGAAAAAGACCGCACCTGAGGGTGCGGTCTTGCGTCAGAGGGACGGTCCGTCTTCCGGACGGGCGTCGCGGCGCTCCGGACCGGATGGCGGCGGCGTCCCGTTGCCCGTCTTCGGCGCGGACGGAGCCTCGTCGAAGTCGGCGCTGACGCTCTTGAAGGCGCTGTCCGAGATGCGCTGGTAGACGCCCTGGATCGCGCGGAAGATCGCGCTGAAGAGCTTGCGGATCGGGTCGTCGATCAGGGTGACCAGCATGCTCCACGGCCAGTAGACCATCCAGGCGGTGATCTTGCCCTTATAGTCGCGGGCGCGCGGCGGGAACGTGCGCACCGACGAGTTCCGGGCGAGGTAGCCGTGGGGCTGGCCCATCTGCTCGCGCCAGCGCGCCTTGAGGTTCTCCGGGATCGCTTCGCCTTGGACGTCGTGGTTGCGGAGGAACTCGCGCTTCCGCTCGTCGTACTCGTCGCGGACGCGGCGGACGAAGAACCACCACTTGGCGACGGACCAGGCGGTGCCGATCGCGAAGTAGGCGGCGAACCAGACGAGGAACTCCGCGGCGTGGCCTCGCAGCCAGTGCAGGACGTTGAAGTCGCCGAACAGCGCGAGCGCCAGGAACGTCCCGAGCATGAAGAGCGTGGCCTTGCCGAAGCTCTCGCGGGTGACGCAGACGCCGACGCAGAGCGCGGCGGCGCCCAGCAGCAGCCAGAACCAGAACGTGCCGATGACGAACAGGCTGAACAGCATGCGGATCTCCTTCGTGCGTGGAAAAGGGCGGTGGACGGCCGGAATGGGACCACGTCCGGCTTGAAACGTCAAGACGGAAGTGCTTTCATATATGAATGCTCCGCGTCCCGCATCACCGCCAGATCAACGAGTGGACCTGCGGCCCCGCCTCGATGGCGATGGCGCTGGGCGCTTTCGGCGCGCGGGCTTCGCAGGCCGCGCTGGCCCGCGAGGCCGGCACGAACGCGAAGCGCGGGACGACGCGCGCCGGACTGGTCCGGACGCTCCGCGCGCACGGGCTGCGCGCGACGGCGCGCCACGGGCGCACGCTGGCGGAGATCGAACGGCTCCGGCGCGATGGCCGGGTCGTCATCGTCCTCTACGTCGAGACGGAGGCGGATGAGGCGCATTACGCCGTCTTCCTCGGCCTCTCGCGTGGCCGCGTCCTCCTGAACGATCCCTGGCACGGGCCGCGCGCCTCGCTCGCCCGCGCCGAGTTCCTCCGCCGCTGGCGCGGGACCGCCAAGGCCTGGACCCGCTGGGCCTGCGCCATCGACCGACCTGTTTCCTGATTCAACTTCCCATGAATACGAAGCGTCCCTTGGCCGTCATCTTCCTCACGGTCCTCGTCGACCTGATCGGCATCGGCATCCTCATCCCCGTCATCCCGCAGCTGCTCGCCAACCCCGAGTCGCATTCGTATCTCCTGGGCGGCCAAGTGTCGCCTCGGCAGGGACTCCTGATCTTCGGCCTGCTGACGGCCGTCTATCCGCTGATGACCTTCCTGTCGGCGCCGATCCTCGGACAGCTCTCCGACCGCTACGGCCGCCGCAGGATCCTGGCCGTCTGCCTGTCCGGCACGGCCGCCGGCTACGTCCTCTTCGCGATCGCCATCCTCACCAAGAACCTGCCGCTGCTGTTCATCGCGCGCATCATCCCGGGCATCACCGGCGGCAACATCTCGGTGGCGCAGGCGGCGGTCGCGGACATCTCGAGACCGGAAGACCGCGCCAAGAACTTCGGCCTCCTGGGCGCCGCCTTCGGCCTCGGCTTCATCCTCGGACCCTTCATCGGCGGCAAGCTCGCCGATCCCTCGGTGCTGCCGTGGTTCGGCGCGGCCATCCCGTTCTGGTTCGCCGCCATCCTTGCCGCGCTGAACTTCGCCTCGGTCCTGCTGTTCTTCCCGGAGACCCACAAGACCGACGCCGCCGCCAAGGCTTTCCGCTGGCTGAAGTCGATGGGCGACATCGCCGCGGTGTTCCGCTGGAAGGAACTGCGCGGCCTCTTCGCCGCCTCCTTCCTCTTCTATTCGGGCTTCGGCTTCATCTCCTTCTTCGGCGTCTACCTGACGGACCGGTTCGGATTCACCGAAGGCGACACCGGGAATTATTTCGCGTACGTCGGCGTCTGCATCATCCTGGCGCAGGCGGTCCTCATCCGTTTCGTCACCAAGCGCTGGAGCGACGCGCACATCCTGCGCGTCTCGATGCTCGGCACGGCCATGACGCTTTTCGCCTACATCCTGGTGGGCGAGCCCTGGCAGCTGCTGCTCATCCCGCCGTTCATGGCCGCTTCCAACGGCCTGTCGATGGCCAGCCTGACGAGCCTGGTCAGCCGGACGGCCGGCGCCGAACGCCAGGGCGAGATCCTCGGCCTGAACGTCAGCCTGCAATCCCTGGCGAACGTCGTGCCGCCGCTCCTGGCCGGCGCCATCGCGGCCCGCTGGTCGACCACCACGCCGATCGCCGTCGGCGCGGCCGTCTGCCTGTGCGCCTGGGCCGCCTTCGGCCTCATGACCCGCGCCGCGAAAGCGCCCTGAACCGCAAGACCGGCCCGAGAGGGCCGGTTTTTTGGTATACTTGGAGCATGACGGACCCGGAACTCAAAAAGCTCCTTGCGGAGACCAAGACGATCGCCTCGGTCGGGCTCTCTTCGAACCCGGCGCGGGCGAGCTGGCGCGTCTGCACGTACCTGCAGAAGCAGGGCTACCGGATCATCCCGGTCAACCCGAACGAGACGGAGGTCCTCGGCGAGAAGGCCTATCCCGACCTGAAGTCGGTGCCGGAGAAGGTCGATCTCGTGCAGATCTTCCGCCATCCCGACGCGGTCCCGGCGATCGTCGAGGACGCCATCGCCATCGGGGCCAAGGCCGTCTGGATGCAGGACGGCGCGGGGAATCCCGCGGCCGCGAAACGCGCCGAAGAAGCGGGGCTCGCGGCCGTCGTCGACGATTGCATGCTCCGCGTCCACGCGCGCGTCATGTGAACCTCGCGCGCCTTTCCGGCGCGCGTTTTGCTATACTGGACGCATGAGCCACGTCTTCCTTGAACTCACGCTGGTGCTCGCGCTCGCGACCGGCTTCGGCATGCTCGCGCGCTGGCTGAAACAGCCGACGATCCTGGGCTACATCGCCACGGGCCTCATCGTCGGCCCGCTCGGGTTCCTGAAGCTCAACAGCCCGGAGTCGCTCGACGCGATGGCGGAGCTGGGCATCACCTTCCTGCTCTTCCTGGTCGGCATGGAGATGCGCTTCAAGGACCTGAAGCACGTCGGCAAGGCGGCCCTCTTCACCGGCATCGGGCAGATCGTCTTCACATCCGCCATCGGCTACGCGCTGACGCGCCTGCTCGGCTACGGAGGCCTGACCGCCCTCTACATCGCCGTCGCCCTCACCTTCTCGAGCACCATCATCGTCGTGAAGCTGCTCTCGGAGAAGCGCGAGCTCGAGAGCCTGCATGGCAGGATCGTCATCGGATTCCTGCTCGTGCAGGACTTCGTCGCCCTGCTGTTCCTCATCCTGCTCACCAGCCTTTCCGGCATGGGCGAAGTCACGCTGGCGACGTTCCCCTACGGCGTCGTCGCCTTCGCGTTCCTCAAGGGCGCGGCCCTCCTGGCGTTCTCGCTCGCCGTCGGCCGCTGGGTCATGCCGCCGCTCCTGCGCTCGGTCGGACGCTCGCAGGAAGTGCTTTTCCTGGTCTCGATGGCCTGGGGCATGGGGATGGCGGCGATCGCGGGGCTCCCCCGGGTCGGGCTGACGATCGAGATCGGCGCCTTCCTGGCGGGCATCGCGCTCGCGAGCAGCGTCGAGCGGCACCAGATCTCGAGCCGCATCAAGTCGCTCCGCGATTTCTTCATCGTCGTGTTCTTCATCGTGCTGGGATCGAAGATGGTCCTGAGTTCGGCCGCCGCCGTCACGACGCCCGCCGTCGTCCTGTCCCTGTTCGTGCTGATCTTCAATCCGATCATCATGCTCGTCATCATGGGCGCGATGGGCTTCCGCGCGCGCACGTCCTTCATGGCCAGCATGACCGTCGCGCAGATCTCCGAATTCAGCCTGATCCTGATGGCGGTCGGCGCGCGGCTCGGACACGTGACGCCGGACGCGGTCTCGCTCGTGACCGTCGTCGGCATCGTGACGATCGCCGTCTCGTCCTACCTCATCATCTACAGCGAGACGCTCTACGGCTGGCTGAAAGGGCCGCTCAAGGCCTTCGAGTTCCGCGCGCCGAAGGAACCGGCGCTCCTGAGCGCGCCGCGGCGCGATCACGTCGTCCTCGTCGGCTGCCATCGCATGGGCCACAACATCCTCGCCTCGCTCGAGGAGATGCATAAGGAATTCACCGTGGTCGATTTCAACCCGGAAGTCGTCGACCGCCTCGGCAAGCGCGGCATCCACGCCGTCTTCGGCGACATCTCCGATCCGGAGATCGCCGACCGTTCCGGACTCGAACGCGCGCGCCTTGTCATCTCGACCGTCCCGGGCTTCGAGGACTCGCGGGCCATCCTGGAGTTCACGCGCAAGCGCAACCCGAACGCGCGCATCATCCTGACCGCCGAGAACGAATACGAATCCCTCGACCTGTACGAGGCCGGCGCCGATTACGTGCTCCTGCCGCATTTCATCGGCGGCCTCCAGCTGGCGCGCCTGCTGGAAGGCGACCGTTCGCTCGAATCGCTCGGCCGCCTGCGGGAGCAGGACCTGGCCATCATCACCGGACACCCCTGAACGCCCGCGTTGACACGCGGGCGTTTTCCTCCTATGTTGCCCGCCAGGAGGCGCCTGATGTGCACCGTCATCGTCGGCTACAAGCTCTTTCCGCGGCATCCGCTCGTGATCGCCGCGAACCGCGACGAACTGCTGGACCGCGCCTCGGAACCCCCGGGCGCAGGTTCACTCGGCGGCCTCCGCACGATCGCGCCGCGCGATCTCCAGCGCGGAGGCACCTGGATCGGCGTGAACGAACGGGGCGTCTTCGCCGCCGTGACCAACCGCCACGACGTCGCGTCGGTCCGCGGACAGAAGTCGCGCGGCGAGCTCGTCAACCGCGTCCTGGAGATGGGCGAGGACGGACTCGTCGCGGCGCTCTACGCCGCGCGCAAGGACGACGCCCGCGACTACAACGGCTACCATCTGATCGTCGGCGACGCCGAGCACCTGTGGGTCCTCGCCGGCGACGGCAAGGAGGGGCCCGAACGCCCGCGCGCCCTGAAGATCGAGGAGCCCGGGCTCGTGATCGTCTCGAACCTCGGCATCGGTCCGGCGCACGCGCCGCGCGCCGAGGAAGTCGAACGCGTCTGGATCGGCCGCCGCCTCGCGCGCACCCGGCCGCACCGCGCGACCTGGGACGCCCTGCTGACCATCCACGATCCGCGCCCGGACGGTTCCGAGATGAAGCGCATGGCGTCGACCTGCATCCACCGGCCGGCGGCGGACAACTACGGCACGAAGTCGTCGGCCTTCATCCTGCTGGATGCCGCCTGGGGAAACTACGGCCCCGAGTGGCGCTGGTGGCACCGGGAGCGTCCGGACGGCGGAACGCACAACTGCGCGGGCCGCTGGCGGCCGGAGCTGAAGCTCCCCATCGTCCCGTCGGGACGCGACGGATAAAAAGTCCCCCGAAGCATCGCTTCGGGGGCGTTTTCGTTCATGGGCACCAGTCGTCGTCGGGACACGGAGCGCGCGGCTTGCGCCGCTTCTTCTTCCGTTTCGCCTTCGGTTCGGCCTTGGGCGCGGATTCCTTCATCCATTCCGGATCGGGACCCGCCTGCTTCGCCGCGTACCACTTGTCCTTCTCCTCGTCGTACATCTCCCGCGTGACGAGGCCGGGCTTGTCCTTGATGGGACCGTAGCGGTGGACGAAGTAGCGTCCGGCCTTGAAGTCGCCGGCCGCCATCGCGGCGCGGAAGGCGATCAGGATGCCTTCGGAACGGAGCGCCTCGCTCGTGCCGTACTCGGCGGCTTCGGCGGCGTCTTCCCATTTGCCGAGCTCGATGAGCTTGTCGAAGGCCTTGCGCTGCCATTCCATCGTCGTCGAGAAGTTGGCGATGAAGCGGTAGCGTCCGCGCTCCCAGAGATAGGCCATGAAGCCGTCGTGGAAGCCAGGATGCATCTTCAGCGCCCCGACGAGCTTCGTCTCGCACGTGGCGCGGACGGCTTCCTGGTAGAGGAAGATCCGCCCGTCTTCGCCGTGGGTGCCGTGCGGCAGGAGCTCGAGCGCGAGGTTGTACTTCCTGCCGCGCACGGCGGCGAAGAACCAGGCGTCCGCGTCCTTCGGATCGAGCTTCCACTTCGAGGAATCGATGATCTCCTCTTCGCAGTTGGCGTTCTCGATGAGGTTCGCCGACGTCTTCGGTCCGACCGCGAAGGCGACGAGCGCCTTCACGCCGTCCGTGCAGTCCGTGTAGTAGAAGAAGTGCCACAGGAACTGCGACACCTTCACGTCGTCCCAGTTCGAGGCGGCGCCGTGGCGGATGGCGTACTCGTCCTTGTCCTCCAGGAGCGCGCGGTCGATGATCTCGGTGCGCAGTTCCTCGTGGACCGGACAGCCCTCGTCGAGCAGGAGATAGAGCGGCCCGTACGAATCCGACTCCGCCTTCAGGATGGCGGCGCGGCCGACGGTCTCCCGCGCGGCCTTCTTCGTCGGACCGTAGCGGCAGGCGATGCGCGCCTCGACGGCGAGCTTGCCTTGGGCGGCGTGCAGCCATCCCAGCCCGTCCTTCGCCTCCTTGCGCCGCTGGTACGTCGCGTGGACGCGGTCGTAGTCGCGCCGCGCCTCGTCCAGGGCCATGCCGACGGCGCGGTCCGGAAAGCCGAACCGCGAGGCGATTTCCGCCGCGGGCGCGTAGACGCCCGCGCGCATGAAGCTCCAGTAGGCGCGTTCGGCGGAATCGATCCAGTCCTCGCGCGTCATGCCCTTCGCCTCGGCGAAGGCCTCCGCGTCGTCGATGGTGTCCGCGACGTTGATCAGCAGATCGAACGCATGGAGCGTTTCCGGATCGGCTTTCGCCGCGCTCTTCACCGGCCCCCGCGCGTGCAGGCAGCCGGCCAGGAAAAAGGCCGTCGCCAGCAGTGCGCGCATGGGTTCCTCCGTTTTTTCTTTTGAAAAAGACCTCGTAGCCAACGTAGCTCACCCGAGGTCTTTCCGCAACGACGCCAGCTTCTTCAGGAAATCGATGCCGTTCGGCAGGAGCCGGACCTTGCTGACGCGCCCCGGCGCGGAACGGTCGGTCCAGCGCACGGGGATCTCCTCGATCCGGAAGCCTCCCCGCGCCAGGCGCGCCAGGAACTCGGTGTCGAAGAAGAAGCCGTCGTCCTTCACCCGCGGCAGGACCTCGTCGCGGACGCGGCGCGAGAACGCCTTGCAGCCGCACTGGAGATCCCGGACGCGCAGCCCGAGCGCGAGCCGCGCGGCCAGCGCGTAGACCGCGGTGGCGAGGCGGCGGACGAACGGCCGTTCGACGACCGCGCCTTCCAGCCTGCGCGATCCGACGGCGGCGTCGGCGCCCGCCTCGACGGCGCGCACCAGCGCCTCGGCGGACGCGAAGTCGGCCGAAAGGTCCGCGTCCATCATCAGGTAGACGTCGGCCTCGACCGCGGCGGCGGCGCGCTTCACCGCGCCGCCCTTGCCGGGCGCGTGCGACGTGACGGCGAGCGTCTCCGGCAGGAGCTTCTCCATGAGCCGCGCGACCCAGGCGGTACTGTCGGTCGAGCCGTTCTCGGACAGCACGAGCGAGAACCCGTCGCCGTACGCCTCCCTCCCCCACCACGAAACCCGCTTCGCGTTCCTCTCGAGGATCGCGGCTTCGTCGTGCGCGGGGATGATGGCGGCGACGCGCATGTCAGCCCTGGATCCTCGCCGACGCTTCCGCGCGGAGCTCGGGCGCGTTCAGCAGGATGGCGCCGATGACGCGCCCGTCGAGCAGGCGCTCCTCGACGATCTTCTTCCCGGCCTCGACGACGCGCGTCGCGGCGGTCGAGCCGCGGATGTTGCGGCATTCGCCGAGGAAGATGAGGTTCGCGCCCGGGATGACGTTCGTCGTGTATTGCGTGAGCTGGAGGTACGGCGCGTCTTCGCCGAGCAGGGCCTTGCCGACGTGCCGGCCCTGGGCCATCGCGTTGGTCCAGTTGCCGACGACGTGCCGCAGGCCGCCGAGCTTGCCGTCCTCGAATTCGGCGCAGTCGCCCGCGATCCAGACGTCCTGATGCTTCGCCTTCAAGGCGGCGTCGGCCGCAAGGCCGTGCTCGCCGCGCAGGTCGCCGAAGGGCTCCATCGGGACTTCGACGCCGATGCCGATGGCCACGAGGTCGCAGGCGACCGTCGAGCCGTCGGACAGGCGGACGCCGTCCGCCGCGCGTTCCGCGACCTTGGCGTGATTGCGGACCTCGACGCCCGCGGTTTCGAGCGCGGACTGGACCGCGGCGGCGATCTCTTCGCCGAGCATCGACGTCCAGAAGCGCGGACCGCGGTTCAGCACGGTCGCCTTGGCGCCTTTCGCCAGCGCGATGGCGGCGAACTCGAGGCCGATGAAGCCGGAACCGACGATCGCGAGGCGCGATTCCGGCCGGACGGCTTCGGCGACGGCGGCCGCGTCCTCGTACGTCTGGAGGCGGAGCGGAGCCTGCGCTTCGGCGCCCGGCACGTCCCAGGCGCGCGGCTTGCCGCCGACGGCGATGACGAGCTTGCGGTAGGCGATCTCCTCGCCGTCCGAAAGCGCCGCGACGCGGCGTCCGTAATCGACGCGCGCCACGACGCGGCCGAAGAGCGTCTCGATGGATTTTTCCGGATAGAACTCCTTCTTCTTGAGGAACGCCTTGTCCGGCGAGATCTTGCCTTTCACCGCGTTCGGCAGGAGGACGCGCGAATACAAAGGATGCGCCTCGTCCGAGACGATGAGGACCTCCCCCGCGCCGCCGCCGGCGCGGTACGTCTCGGCCGCCGTGGTCCCGGCCACGCCGCCGCCGATGATGAGGATCTCGACCTCGCGCATAGACGAAAGCTACCCGCCTTACGGGTAGACCTGGTTGCCTTCTTCGTCGTAGAGGAAGATGGCTTTGGTCGGGCAGGACTCCGCCGCCATCTTGATGGTCTCGGCGTCGTTGCCCTCGAGGTTCACCAGATACGCCTTGTTCTCCTCGTCCATCTGGAAGGTCTCCGGCGCGATGACGACGCACGAAGCCGCCCCGATGCAGAGGTCGCGGTCGACGACGATCTTGGCGATCTTGAGCGGTTTCTTGGCTTCTTCCATATCGCGGCCAGCGTATAAGAAAACCGCCCCTCGGGCAAGGGGCGGCAGCCTCTCTTCAGCGATATCTCAGCGCGTCGACCGGTTTCTTCCGCGCGGCCTCGCGGGCGGGCAGGATGCCGGCCAGCACGCCGACGGCCATCGTGAAGGCCAGGACGAAGACGATGGTGGCGAGGTCGACCGAGGCCGCGAAGAACTCGAAGCCTCGCGCGCGGGCGAGGGCGGCGACCAGGAGCGCGAGCCCGGCGCCGCCGAGCGTGCCCAGCAGTCCGCCCAGGCCGCCGAGCAGCATCGATTCGAGGACGAAGACGGCCATGACGTGCCAGCCCCGGGCGCCGACGGACCGCATCACGCCGATCTCGCGGGTGCGTTCGAGGACGGAGGTGTACATGGTGTTCATCACGCCGATGCCCGCGACGATGACGGCCACCGAGGCGATGAGGAAGAGCGCCGACTGCACCGTGCCGACCACGTTCCCGACGATCTGCTGGGACGTGGCAGGGGTCAGGACGGAATAATCCTCGAGGTCGCGCTGGCCTTCAAACGCCTCCTCGAGGTCCCGCCCGACGGCCTCGATGTCGCGGCCGTTCTCCACTTTCACGAGCATGCCGCTGTATTCCCCGCTGACGCCGGTCAGCTTCTCGAACAGCCCGATGGTCATGAGCGCCATGTTGTCGCGCGTGCTGTCGCCGAACGGGGCGAGGATGCCCGTCACCGTCACCCGGTGCCCGCGGAAGTCGACGGTGTCTCCGACGCGGATGGGGTCGCGGAATCCCTTCTCCGCGATGGTCGCGCCGAGCACCATCTCGCGGGCGTCGTCGTCGGACATCCATCGGCCCTCGGCCAGCTCGATGCCGAGCGACTCGACCAGGAACAGCTGGATGAGGTCGCGGCCGCGCGCCTCGATGGAGACGGTCTCCTCGTCGCCGCGGAAGTTCGCGGGGATCAGGTAGGAACTGACGATCGGCATGACGGCGAGCACGCCGTCGACGTCGCGCGCGGCGTCGGCGTCGTCTTCCTTGAATTTCCCGCCGCTCATCGCCTGCCCGAACGGGTTCGTGGCGTCGTACGGCAGGGTGAAGATGAGGTCGGTTCCGAACTGCTGGAGCTGGCCGGTGATCGATTTCTGGAGCCCGTTGCCCAGGAAGACGAGCGTCAGCACGATCGAGATGCCGAGCACGATGCCCACGATCGTCAGGCTGGCGCGAAGCCTCCGATGCAGCAGCGAGTGCGTCACCAGGCGGAAATAGCCGGAAAGCAGGCGGACGAAGCTGAAGCGTTCACTCATAGCGGAGGGCTTCGGTGGGATGCAGGCGCGAGGCGCGGACGGCGGGGATGGCCCCGAAGACCGAGCCGATGACGAAGGTGAAGACGAGCGTGCCGAGCACGACGGCCGGATCGAAATCGATCTGCAGGAGGGCGAGGTCGCGGCTGGCGGCGGCGAATTCGATGGCTTTGGCGAAGCCGTACGAGATGAGGATGCCGAGCGCCCCGCCGATGGCGCCGAGCAGGCCGGCTTCGGAGAGGAAGAGGTACAGGATGCTGCGGTCGGTCGCGCCGAGCGCCTTCATGATGCCGACCTCGCGCGTGCGTTCGAGCACGGAGGTGAACATCGTGTTCATGATGCCGACGCCGCCGACGATGAGCGCCACCGCCGCGAACGCGCCGAGCACGAGCTTCACGATGCCGAGGATGCCGCCGACGATCTCGAGCGCGTTGTCGGACGTGAAGACGGTGAAATCTCCGGACCCCCGGCGCCGTTCGAGCTCGAACTTCACGTCTTCCGCCACGCGCTTCACGTCGAGCCCCGATTCGACCTTGGCGATGCCCATCATCGCTCCTCCCCGCTCGCCCGTGATGGCGCGGAATCTGTCGGTGGACATGTAGATGCGGGCGTCGTCGTCGGGCGCCCCGACCGGCTTCAGGATGCCGGCGACGGTGAAGCGCTTGCCGGAAACGATCATCTCCTCGCCGACCTGGACCGTACGGGAGAAGCGATCGTTGGCGACCAGCGTGCCGAGCACGACGAGATCCTGCTCGTCGCGCGTCGGCCAGGCGCCGGTCTCGATCTCGAAACCCTGGGATTTCTCGAAGACCGCGCGCGTCTCGAGCCACGGGCTCCCGCTCACGTTCACGACCTTCTCTTCCCCTCCGTATTCGACGCGGAAATTCTTGACATGGAAGCCGAGGGCGAGCTCGACGCCGCGCACCTCGCGGATGCGGCGCAGGTCCTCGTCCTTGAGTTCGCCTCCCCCGCCGAGCAGTCCCCCCAGCGGGTCGTCGGACTTCCCGGGCACCACGAACAGCAGGTCGCCGCCGAAGGCCTGCATCTGGGACGCGAGCGCCCTCTCCATGCCGTCGCCGAGCAGGACGAGCGTGAGGATGAGCGTCGAACCGATCACGATGCCGAGCACCGTGAGGAACGTGCGGCGCTTCCGGAAGAGGAAGCTGCGGAGGATGATCTGCAGGAACGCCCTCATGCCTTCGGCCAGATGGCCTTCTCCGCGGTGCCGTGGTTCGAGATGAGCCGGCCGTCCTTCATCGTGAGGATGCGGCGCGTGTTGGCGGCGATCTGCGGGTCATGCGTGATGATGACGACGGTCTTGGACGACGTGCGCCAAAGGTCCGAGAGCAGTTCGATGATCTTCTTGGACGTCTCGGAATCGAGGCTGCCGGTCGGCTCGTCGGCGAGGATGAGATCGGGATCGTTGATGAAGGCGCGGGCGATGGCGACGCGCTGCTGCTCGCCGCCGGAGAGCTCGGACGGGCGGTGCGTCATGCGGGACTTGAGGCCGACGGAATCGAGCAGCTTCTCGGCGCGCTTCACCGCCGCCGCGTCGGCGGCGCCGCGGAGCGTCTTCGGCAGGAGCACGTTCTCGAGGGCGGAAAGGGACGGCACCAGGTTGAACTGCTGGAAGACGAAGCCGATCTTCCGGTTGCGGAGGTCGGCGAGCTCGGTCTCGCCCAGGCGCATGACGTCCTTGCCGGCGATGATCGCCTTGCCTTCGGTCGGGACGTCGAGCGTGCCGATGATGTTCATGGCGGTGCTCTTGCCGGAGCCGGACGCGCCGACGATGGCGATGAAGTCGCCGTGATGGATGCGCATCGAAAGCCCGCGCAGGACCGGGACCTTCACTTCCCCGAGGTCATAGGTCTTGATGACGCCTTCGAGGCGGATGAGCGGATCCATCTCGACGTAGCGCGCGGGGTCCGCCTTGAAATCCTCCTGGCAGCTCTTGCTGCAGAAGCCGTAGGACTGCCCGGCGTGTTCGGCCGCGTGGCGCGCGGCGTCGTCGAGGTCGATGCCGCAGACGGGGTCGTACATACTCACTCGACGAGGATGAGGTCGCTCTCGCGGACGCCGGAAAGGATCTCGTAGTCCTCCCTCCCGCGCAGGCCGACGGACACCTCGATCTCCTCGGGCTCGCCCTTGGCGGGCACGATCTTCACGTAATCCTTCCCTTCGCGGCGGTAGACCTGGCGGCGCGGCACGAGCAGGGCGTCATCCTTCTTCCCGACTTCGATGTCGAGGTCGGCGGTCATGCCGATGCGGATAGCGGGCTCCTCGTCGTCGATGGCGATCTCCACGTTGTAATAGATGTCCTGGTCCCGGGCGGTCTCGCGCGAGGCGACCAGGAGCACGTGGCCGGCGAAGACGCGGCCTTCGATGGCGTCGAACGTGAAGCTCACGGGCTGTCCGGGCCGGATGCCGGCGATGTCGAGTTCCGAGACTTCGGCCTCGATCTGCAGGGTCGGCGAGATGAGCGTCCCGACGGGAACGTTCGCGGTCGCGATCTCGCCGAGGCTGATGTCGATGCTGCCGACGATGCCGTCCGCGGGCGCCGTGATCGTGGAGTCGGCGATCTGCTGGTCGATCAGCGACACGGCCGCGCGGGCGGAGGAGATGCCCGCCAGATAGACGGCGCGGTCGACGTCGCGCAGCGGCGCGGCGCGGGACGCGAGCGTGCGCTGGGCGCTCTCCAGCGCGCCTTCGGCGGACTGGACCGCCTGCGCGGCGGCGTTCAGCGACGTCGTGGCGGCCGAGACGGTCGACGCGAGCAGGAGCTTCTGGGATTCGGCGGCGTTCACGGCGGCGTTCAGGTCGATCCAGACGGAGCGGACGTTCGTCTTGCGCGCGTCGAAGGAGGCCTGGCTGGTGCCGCCGACCGGCGAGGAGGCCTGCATGAGGGTGTTGGCGAGGGCGGCGGCGTCGCGGATGGTCTTGGCGTCGGCGATCAGCGCGGACGAGCGGGAATCGCGGTCCGCGTCGGTCGCGGAGGCGCGGTACATCGCGATGCTCATCTCCATCGAGGCGAAGGCCGCGCGGGCGGCGGCGAAGGCGGACAGCGCCTGCGACTGCGTGCCGAAGTCGGGCGAGGAGATGTCGGAGCGGAGGTTGCCCGCGGCGTCGAACACGTCGTTCTTGAGCGTCTGCATCGCCGACGTCGACTTCAGGAAGAGCGTCTCCATCTGGCCGCCGAGGTCGCCGTAGGCCTTCTGGACGGACGCGGCGTTCGAGGCGACGACGTCCTCGAGCGAAAGACGCGCGGTCTCGAGCGCGACTTCGGCGTTCCGGACCGAGGCTTCGAGGACGCGCAGGTCCTCGGCCGTGGCGCCGGCGGCGGCCTGCGCGTATCTCGCTTCGGCGGATGCGAGGGAGGCCAGGGCCTCGCGCCGCTGGATGGCGAGATCGGAGACCGAGAGGCTCAGGAGCGCCTGGCCTTCCTTCACGGCCTCGCCTTCCTTGACCGCGATCTTGGCGACGCGGCCGGAGCGCTTGAACGAAAGCGTGAGGTCTTCGATGGCGACGACCTTGCCCGTCTCGGAGACGACCTGGGAGACCGGTCCGCGGCGCGGCGAGACGGTCTCATAGTCGTCGCCCTTGGACGCGAAATACGACCGGGCGGCGAGCACGGAGGCGGCGGCGAACAGGATTCCGCCGATGACGAGGATTTTCGCGCGTGAGGTCATGGCTGGGGGATCATTCCTTGGAGGCTTCGGCGGGGCGGTGCAATCCGTGTCTCGGGATGAGGATGCGCGCGCCAGGCTTGAGGGCGTACGGCGGCTTCAGGCGGTTGGCGCGGACGATGTCCTGCCAGGTGACGTCGAACCGGTTGGAAAGCGTCACGACGGTGTCGTCGTATTCCACGACGTAGGCGAGCATGTTCGTCGGGACGCGGGTCTTCAGGAATTTCGGCAGGCGCATGACGGCGAGCGCGAGCGCGGTCGTGAGCGCGATAGCGGCGACGAAGATCGCGGCCTCGAGCAGCGGCAGGACCCAGAAGGCGTAGCTCTCGACCAGGGAGGCGTGCTGGCCGTCGTTCAGCACGAGCAGGACGCGGATCTGCCCCACGAGCGGGGCGTCGTCCCAGCGTACGGTCGCCGTCGCGGCGCCCTTGGGCGGGACGCTGAAGTCCTTGATGGCGATGGTCTCCGGCAGGGAAGCGTCGTAGACGTTGATGACCACGAGGCGGCCGCGCGTCGTGACGGCGCGTTCGGCGGCGTTGGCGACGTCGAACTCGAAGACGTGGTCGACGCCTTCGTTGTAATGCCGGACGGCGGCGACCGAGAGCGGAGTGGGTGTCTGCGCGAAGAGGGCCGGCGCGAAGCCGAAGAGGAGCGCGGCGGCCGCGATGACGCGTTTGAGGCGCATACGCGTGGAGTGTACCCCATTTCAGGGGGTGGCGGAAAGGCTGCCGGGCGTGATATACGTGGGCCGTGGGACCAGCTCTTGGAGGATGCCCATGAAGTCCTTTGCCTGCTTCCTCGCGTTCGTCATCGCCAGCACCGCCTTCATCGACGAGGCCGACGCCGGCCGAAAACGCAAGCGCCGGTCGCGCTGCGGCTCCGTCCCCTCCGCCCTGCGAGGCGGCGAGGCGGCGCAGATGCGCCACAACCGCTCGGCGGACGCGGACGACCTGTCGCGGCTCGAAGACCGCGGCGACCTGAAGCGGTTCATCGCGGCGGACCTCCTGGTCCCGATCGGCGATACCGCATCCTACTACCTCGACTCGGTCGGCGGCCACGACGCGAGCCACGCGGACCTCTACCGCTACGCGCGGCCCTGGACCAAGCGGTTCCTGGACCGCGAGCTCAAGACCGCCCACGACGCCTACGGCCACCGGGCCAAGGTCACCTCGCTCGTCCGCACGGGCTCCTATCAGCACAGCATCTGCCGCTCCGGCAACGGCGCCGCCATCTGCGGCGGCGACTGGTGGGAGCAGTCCCTGCACCTGACGGGCGCCACGGTCGACATCTCCAAGGAAGGGATGTCCTGCAAGACGCTGAGCTGGATGCGCAAGCGCCTCGTCCGGCTCCAGAAGCAGGGCCTCGTCGGCGCCATCGAGGAGCGCGGCGCCTTCCACGTCTTCGTGCGCAAGGCGTACGGCAAGGCGGCCACGAAGCCGAAGAAGGTGAAGAAGGCCAAGAAGCCGAAGCGGAAGAAGACGCGGAAGTCGCGCCGACGGACCCGATGAACGGGTCCTTTTATATTTGGTATACTGCGAGCATGAAGAACCCTCCGTCCCCGCTGATCCAGCGGGCTTTCGGCAAAGGCCGGAAACAGGGCGCCTACCGCGCCGCGGTCTTCGCCGCCATCGTCGTACCGACGCTCGCGATCATGTTCCTGAGCTTCTTCCTGCTCAAGGAGGCCCTTTCCGCCCGCGAAGCGGCCAGGCGGCAGACGGCCGTCGAACGCGACAAGCTTTTCGCGCACTCCCTCGCCCACGGCATCTCCATCTATATCGAATCCGCCCGCGACGCGGTCCTGGTCGCGGCCGAAGAAGCCAGGAGCCGCCCCAAGACCGCCGAAGGGATGCGCGCGCTGCTCGCCAACACCGTGGACCGCACCTCGGCCTTCTTCGCCGCCACGTACGCCGACGCCGCAAGCGTCGCCGTCCTCACCTACGACCCGAAGGGGCAGACGGACGCGGAGCGGTACCGGAGCGGCTTCGACCTGTCGGAGCGCGAATACGTGAAGAAGCTCACGGCGACGGGGCAGCCGGTCGTTTCCGACGCCATCACGTCGCTCGTCTCGCCGCAACCGACCGTCGCCATCGCGGCCCCGGTCTTCGGTCCGAACGGGGAGATCGACGGTTTCATCGCCGCGGGCGTGAGCCTCGCGCCGCTCTACGAGATGGCGCTCGCCGAACTCGGTCCTGAACGCGCCGTACCGGTCGTCATCGACGCGGCCGGACAGGTCATCGTCCATCCGGACCGGAAACTCGTGGAGTCGCACGCGAAGATGGACGGTCTTGAACCCGGACGACGCGCCTTGGCAGGCGAAGTAGGATTCATCGACGCGTTCACCGACACCGACGGCGTCGAACGCAGCGCCGCCTACGCCCCCGTACCGGGATTGGGCTGGGGCGTCTGGATCGCGCAAGAGACGCCGACGGGCGCCGCGACCTTCGTGCGCCAGGAGCTGAAGCGCACGGCGATCTTCTATGGCCTCATCCTGCTCATGAACGTCATCCTCGGTCTCGTCATCTGGCGCCTGCTGCGCGAGCTCTTCA
>Ga0209966_1000119_pt1 | contig 35102 bp, 32 predicted proteins | sample RhisoiCoNPM_FD_187575 | JGI IMG/M metagenome (GOLD analysis project Ga0209966, IMG submission 187575) | Arabidopsis thaliana rhizosphere microbial communities from the Joint Genome Institute, USA, that affect carbon cycling - Rhizosphere... | ecosystem: Host-associated > Plants > Roots >... | reverse complement strand
CGGCAGCCCGTAGTCCATGAACGAGGCGGTGAGGAGCTGGCCGTCCGCGTCGTAGACCACGTGCTCGCCCAGCACCTGGCCCAGTCCCTGCGCGATGCCGCCGTGGATCTGTCCCTCGACGATGGTCTCGTTCACGATGCGGCCGACGTCGTCCACCGCCGCGTAGCCGACCACCGCCACCGCGCCGGTGTCGGGGTCGATCTCGACCTCGGTGACGTGGCAGCCGTTGGGGAAGGTCATCTGCGGCGAGACGAACTTGGCGGTGCTGTCGAGCCCGTCCGCCAGGTCCGGCGGCAGCCCGGGCAGCGCGCGGGCGCGCGCGCCCAGGTCGAGCAGGCCGATCGCGCGATCGGTGCCCGTGACGCGGAAGCGGCCGGCCGCGAACTCCACGTCCGGCGCGGCGGCCTCGAAGTAGTGCGCAGCCACGCGGCGCCCTTTCTCGATGGCGACGTCGCACGCCATCGCGGCCGCGCTGCCCGCCATCATCATGGATCGGGAGGCCACGCTGGGCGTGCCCGCCGGCACCAGGTCGCTATCGCCCTGGACCAGGCGCACCGCGCCGGGATCGATGCCGAGCCGGCGAGCGATCACCGCCGGGAACGTCGAGAGATGGCCCTGGCCCATCGGCTGGGCGCCGGTATGCAGCGCCACCGTGCCGTCCGCCCGGAAGCGCAGGTCCACCGTCTCGTCCAGGATGCCGCCGGCGACCTCCAGGAAGCAGCAGAGGCCGATGCCGCGCAGGCGCCCGGCGCGCTCGGCGGCCGCGCGGCGCGCCGGGAAGCCGGCCCAGTCCGCCAGGTCCAGCGCGCGGTCCATCACCGTCTCGAACTCGCCGCTGTCGTACGTGGGCCCGTTGGGCGTCCGGTACGGCATGGCCGCGGGCGGGATGAAGTTCCGGCGGCGGAGCGCGACGCGGTCGCTGCCCATCGCGGCGGCGGCCTGATCGATCAGCCGCTCGATCAGGTAGAGCGCCTCGGGCCGGCCGGCGCCGCGATAGGGGCCGAGCGGCGCGGTATTGGTGAAGGCCAGCGTGACGTCGATGGCGATGGCCGGGATCCGGTACACGCTCGAGAGGCAGTTCTTGGTGTTGTTGGTGCCGAACACCGCCGCGAACGCCGAGACGTAGGCGCCGAGGCCGACGCGGGTGCGCACCCGCAGGCCGAGGAACCGGCCGGAGGCGTCCAGCGCCAGCTCGCCCTCGAGGATCCCGTCGCGGCCCGCGGTGTCGGCGAGGAAGCTCTCGATGCGGGTGGCCCGCCACTTCACCGGGCGGCCGACGCGGCGGGCCGCGAAGAGCAGCGCGGCATATTCGGGATAGGCCTGGACCTTCATGCCGAAGCCGCCGCCGACGTCGGGGGTGAGCACGCGCAGCCGGGCCGGGGGGATCTTGAAGACGCCTTCGGCCAGCAGCCGGCGCACGACCGCCACGCCCTGGGTGCTCGCGGTCAGCGTGTAGCGCTGCGCGGCCTCGTCCCACTGGCCGATCGCGGCCCGCGGCTCGAGCGCGGCGGGGGCCACGCGCGTATCGTCGAGGCGCACGCGCGCGACGTGGGCCGCGGCGGCGAAGGCCGCGGCCACGCCGGCGGCGTCGCCGTCGGTCCAGTCGAAGGCCACGTTGTCCGGCGCGTCCGGCCAGACCGGGTGCGCGGCGGGGGCGAGCGCGTGGTCCACGTCGGCGACCGCGGGCAGCGGATCCAGGTCGAGCACGACCGCGGCCGCCGCGTCGGCCGCCTGCTCGGGAGTCTCGGCCACCGCGAGGGCCACCGCCTCGCCGACGTGGCGCACGCGGTCCACCGCGAGCGGGGGGATGGGCGCGGCGGCGAGCGGCTTGCCGCCGCGGCCGGGGAACGACGCGGCGGGCGGGATGGCGCCGAGGCCGGCGGCCTGCAGATCGCTCCCGGTGAGCACGGCGAGGACGCCGGGCAGGGCGAGCGCGGGGGCGACGTCGATCGAGCGGATGCGGGCGTGGGCGACGGGCGCGCGGACGAAGGCGCCGTGGGCCTGCCCGGGAAGCGCGATGTCGTCGGTGAAGCGGCCCCGGCCGGTCAGGAGGGGACCGTCCTCGCTGCGCCGCCCGCCGGCGACGGCGCCGAAGCGCAGCGAGGATTCGGGACCGGTCAACTCGGAGCCGTCAGTTCCGGAACGACGGGTCGGTGCGATCCAGCCGGCGCAGCAGCCCCGGCCAGACGAGCTTGCCCTGGCCGCCATTCTTGCGCTGGTTGGCGGCCGCGTTGGCGTAGCCCTTGTCCATGACCTCCTTGGGCACGTTGATCAGCTCGCCGCCGCCCGACTGGGCGCGCACCTGGATCTGGCAGGAGGCCTCCAGGTAGTACATGTTCACGAAGGCGTCCGCGACCGTCTCGCCCACCGTCAGTAAGCCGTGGTTGCGGAGGATCAGGCAGCGGTTGTCGCCCAGATCGGCGACCAGGCGCGGCTTCTCGTCCTCGTCGAGCGCGGGGCCCTCGAAATCGTGGTAGCCGACGCTATTGAGCACGAAGAGCGAGTGCTGCGAGATCGGCAGCAGGCCGGCGCGCTGGGTGGAGACCGCGACCCCGTTCGGGGTGTGGGTATGCAGCACGCACTTGGCGTCGTGCCGGGCCCCGTGGATCGCGCTGTGGATGATGAAGCCGGCCGCGTTGACGGTGAACGGGGTGTCCTCGAGCTTTCGGCCCTGCTGGTCGATCTTCACGAGGCTCGACGCGGTGATCTCGTCGAAGAACAAGCCGTACGGGTTGATCAGGAACTGGTCCTCGGTGCCGGGCACCCGGGCCGAGATGTGGGTGAAGACCAGGTCCTCCCAGCCGTAGCGGGAGACCAGCCGGTAGGCGGCGGCCAGGTCCACGCGAACCGCCCACTCCTCCGGAGAGACCTTGCCCTGAAGCGACGGAATATCGAGCGCGCTGGGAGTCATGGGGATCCTTTCGCTCAGCGGAGATTGTAGAGCTTGACCACGTTGTCGTAGGTGATCTTGCGCTGCACGCGCTCGGGCAGGTTGCCGAGGTTCTTCTCGAGGTGCCGCCGCGAGTCCGGCCACACGCAGTCGGGGTGCGGGTAGTCCGCGCCCCAGATGATGTTGTCCTCGCCGATGAGCGGGATGATCGGCTCCAGGTACTGATCCTGTTGATAGGTCACGTAACCCTGGCGCCGGAAGTAGTCGCTGGGCTTCATCGAGAAGCCGAGACCGCGGGCGCGGTCCTCGTACTCGGTGTCGAAGCGGTCGAACACGTAGGGCAGCCACGTCACGCCCGACTCGCCGAGCACGAACTTGAAGTCGGGGTACTTCTCACAGGCCCCGGAGGTGATCAGCGAGACCAGCACCTCCATGGTGTCCAGCTGGAAGAGCGAGGAGCGCACCAGGCGCCACTGCAGCATGTACTGCTGCTCCATCGCGGGCGAGTCGGGGGCGCGCAGGGCCTTGAAGCCGGTCGAGTGGAACGCGATCGGGAAGTGGCACTCGGCGGCGGCCTCCCAGAGCGGATACCACTCGTGCTGGTAGAGCGGGATGCTCATGGACTTGAAGCCGAGATCGCCGCCCCGCAACCCCATCTTGGCGCAGCGCCGCACCTCGGCCGCGGCCACCTGCGGGTCGTTGCTGGGCACGATGGCGAGCGGGAAGATGCGGTTGGGATCCGACTTCCTGGCGAAGTCGGCGGCCCAGTCGTTGTAGATCGCGTTGGCCCACGCGCGGCGGTCGCCGCTGGCGATCATGTCGTTGATCATCAGACAGCCGTAGACCACCTCGGCGTCGAGGCCGTCGCGATCGAGATCGGCCAGCCGCAGCTCGGGAGTGGTGGGCCGGGGCCGGGCGCCGGCCCGGTGGTCCCACTCGAAGCCGCAGGCGGCCATCTCGTCGATGCGGGCGAAGGAGCCCGGCGTGCGCTTGAGGAAGCCGGGCCCGACGCCGTTCCACATGCCCTTGTCCTGCGCCTCCACGAACCAGTGGCAGCCGTCCTCCAGCTCCTCGACCCGCGGCACCAGCAGCTTCCACTTCGACGGCGCCTGCGACGACCAGAGGTCGGGGGGACAGTAGGTGAGGTCGATGTGGTTGTCGCCGGAGATCAGCCGCTCGAGCATGACACTCTCCTTGGCAGATGGGAGCTGCCTGGACGCCGTGATCCTACTCCTGAATCCCGCGCGAGAGCAAGGCGAACAGGGTCCTGTCGCGCCGGTTGCGCACGAGATCGAGCGGGCTCTTGCCGTCCCGGCTCCGGAGGGTCGGATTCGCTCCGTGGCGAAGCAGTTCTCACCCGCGCTTGAAGAACTGCACCGCGCGCTCGTGCTTCAAGGCCGCCGCGCGGGTCTTGAAGGTGCCGAGGTTGCGACGGTGTCCGGTGCGCGGGTCCTTCTTCCGGGAGTAGAGACGGTACCGGCCGGAGGGCAGCTTTCTGATCACGGGGCGACTCCTTCGAGCGGGTGGTCAGGGGGCGCGGTGCAAGTTACCGTTCTTCATGATCATCCGGATCGCGCTGGGGTCCTGCAGGATGGCGATGTCGGCGAGGGGGTCGCCGTCGACCAGGAGCAGGTCGGCGAGCGCGCCCGGCCGCACCACGCCCAGCTCCCCCGGCAGGCCCATGATCTCGCCGCCCTGCCGGGTGGCCGCCACGAGCGTCTCCATCGGCGAGAAGCCGAGGACCTTGACGAACAGCCAGAGATCGCGGGCGTACGTGCCGTGCGGGCTGAACGGGAATCCGTAGTCGCCGCCGGGCAGGACGCGGATGCCGCGTGCGCGCATCCGGGCGATGCTCTCCACCGACGCGGCCAGCTCCCGCTCGAACTCCCGCGCGCGCGCCGGCGTCACGCCCCACTGGCCGCTGGCCTGGCTGAGCGTGTAGGTGATGCCGAGCGCCGGGGCTACGAAGACGCGGCCGCGCGCGGCTTCCAGGGCGTCCAGCGCGGCCTCGTCGCAGTAGTTCGCGTGGTAGATGATCTCGACGCCGTGCCGGACCGCCATCCGCACGGCGTCGCCGCTGCGGCAGTGGGCGCAGACCCGGAGCCCGCGGGACCGGGCCACCTCCATCGCCGCCTCGACTTCGGCTGCCGTCATCGGGGTCAGCTCCGACGACCACGCGGAGGTGCCCAGATCGCCGGAGAGGTTGAGCTTGAGCAGGTCCACGCCCTCGCGCGCGAGCAGGCGGCACGCCCGGCGCATGGCGTCGGGCCCGTCCACGATCCAGCAGAACGTGGGTGTCTCGTGGTGCGGCAGGTGGAGCAGGTTGGTGTCGCCGAGGCCGCCGGTGACCGTGATCTCGGGGCCGTTGGCGAGCAGCCGCGGGCCGGGAATGCGGCCGGCCTCGATCTCGCGCTTGACCACCACGTCCAGGCGCGGCTTGGCCGCGGCGGCGGAGAGCGCGCTGGTGTAGCCGGCGTCGAGCATCGTGCGCGCGTTGCGGACGGTGGCGAGCACGTGCTCCTCCACGGGCAGGCGCGTGAGATCGTGGCTGCTCACGTCGGCGAAGCTCAGATGGGCGTGAGGCTCCACGAGGCCGGGCATGAGGGTCGCCCCCCGTCCGTCGATGGCCGGCTCTCCCGGTCGCGCGGCCAGCGGTGTCGGCGAGACCTCCGCGATCCGGTCGCCCTCGATGCGCACCGAGCCCGCGAAGGGTTCGCGGCCCGTCCCGTCCAGGATCCGCACGCCGGTGATCAGTCGGCTCGTCATGATCGCGGATTCTAGCACCGCCTCGGCGCGCTCGCGGCCGCGGGATCGCGATGGCACCCGACTTGCTCTATTCCCACGGTCAAGGAGGGCCGACCCGATGGCCAGCTACATGATGACCTGCACGCACTGCGGTTACGAAGTCATGTTCCGCACCGAGCCCGACGCGAAAACCGAAGGGGTGCGGCACCTCCGCGCGTTTCCGACCCACGGCGTCAAGGTGACGCCGAGCGAGGACGCGCTGATCCGGGAAGCAGAAAGACTTACACGGTAATTGCCGCCATCTCTCCCTGGCCCGGAGAGACCAGGACGGGCGTGTAAGAGGACGGCCGGTGAGTAAGCGGTAGCGGATCCCGGCTCCGGGTCGAGCGGGCGCTCGTGGCGACACGGGCGCCCGTTCTGCGTCGGCCCGTCGGATCTGCTGACCCGCTGGATCTAGAGATACTGACCGGGATCGCGCGGGACGATATCGCCGCCCGGCCCGGGGGGCAGGCCGCGATGGCGCCGCATCTCCTCGATCTCGGCGCGGGCCTGCATGTGCTGGGTCCAGAGCGCGGCCTGGATGCCCTGGAACAGTCCCTCGAGCCAGCCCACCAGCTGCGCCTGGGCGAGCCGGATCTCCGATTCGCTCGGGCTGTCGCCCAGCGGGAGCACCAGCGTCTCCAGCTCGTCCTGCAGCTCCTTCGACACGCCTTCCTTCAGCGCGGCCACCGCGCGCCCGTAGATGTCGCGCAGACGCTTGCGCCCGGCCTCGTCGGGGGTGGACTGCCGGACGTCCTGCAGCAGCTCGCGGATCATGGCGGCGATGCGGATCAGCTTGGCCGGCTGCTCGACCGCCGGCCCCTGGGCCGGCGGCAGCATCATCGGCAGCTGCTGCGGCTCCGGCTCCGGCGCGGGCGTCGGCTCCGGCTCGTGATCGGACGAGCGGATCGGCATGCTACGCCTTCCGGGTGGGCCGCTCGGCCACCGGCAAGCCCTTCTTCTTCCACTCGGTGAAGCCGCCTTCCATCTCCACCACGTTCTCGAGGCCCATCTGCTGGGCCACATCGGCGGCCAGGGCGGAGCGCCACGCCCCGTTGCAGTAGAAGACGAATTGCTTGTCGCCCGCGAAGATGTCCTTGTGATAGGGGCTGTCGGGGTCGATCCAGAACTCGAGCATCCCGCGCGGGCAGTGGAAGGCACCCGGCACCATGCCCTCCCGCTCCAGCTCGCGGACGTCCCGCAGGTCGACGAAGACCACCTCGTCGCGGCCGAGCCGCCCCTTGGCCTCCTCCGGAGTGATCGACGTGATGCGGGACTTCGCCTCGTCCACCATCTGCTTGTATCCCTTGCGCGACGCCTTCATGGGTGCCGTCTCCTCGATCAGACTTCCAGGTTTTCCTTCCGCACCGCCTCGTTGGCGGCCAGGGCCGCGGGCGTGCCTCCGAACACGATACGCCCGTGACCCATCACGTACACGCGGTGCGAGATCGTGAGCGCGATGGTGAGCTTCTGCTCGACCAGGAGGATGGACACGCCCCGACGGGCGATCTCGTCGAGGAAGCGGCCCACCTGGGCCACCAGCATCGGGGCCAATCCCTCGGTGGGCTCGTCGATGATGGCCAGCTCGGGATCGCCCATGAGGGTGCGCCCCATCGCCAGCATCTGCTGCTCACCCCCCGACAGCACGCCGGCCAGGTTGGACTGCCGCTCCCGGAGGTGGGGGAACAGCGCGAACATGTCGTCGAACGACCAGCGGCCGAATCGTCCCGCGCGCTTGAGGCCCAGCTCGAGGTTTTGCCGAACGGTGAGGGTGGGGAAGACCTGGCGGTCCTCCGGCACGTAGCCGATCCCGGCGTGCGCGATCTGATCGGGGCGCAGCCCGGCCAGGCTCTTGCCCTTCCACAGCACCTCGCCGACCGGCTCGACCAGCCCCATGATCGCCTTGCAGGTGGTGGAGCGGCCGACGCCGTTGCGGCCGAGCAGGCTCACGATCTCGCCCGCGCGCACCTCCAGGTTCACGCCCTGGAGGATGTGGCTCTTGCCGTAGTACGCGTGGAGATCGCGAACCGCCAGCATCAAGCGATCTCCGCGGGCGCGCCCAGATACGCGTCCTGCACCGCGCGGCTGGCCCGGATCTCGGCGGGCGGGCCGGAGGCGATGACCTGTCCGTAGACCAGCACCGTGACCACGTCGGCGAGGTCGAACACCACGCTCATGTCGTGCTCGACCATGACGAGCGTCTTGCCCGCGGTGACCCGGCGGATCAGGGCGACCGCGTGGTCGGCCTCGCTCCGGCTCATGCCCGCGGTGGGCTCGTCGAGCAGGATGGTGTCGGCGCCGCCCGCGATGGTGATGCCGATCTCGAGCGCGCGCTGCTCGGCGTAGGAGAGGAGCCCGGCCGGCACGTCGCGCCGCGATTCGAGGTTCACGTCGGCGAGCAGGCGGGCCGCGTGCTCGTTCAGCGCGCGCTCGCCGCCCAGCAGGTGCCAGAACGAGTAGCGGTAGCCGCGCGACCACAGGAGCCCGCAGCGGATGTTCTCGAAGACGGTCATGCGCGCGAAGATCGACGTCACCTGGAAGCTGCGGGAGAGGCCGAGCCGGTTGATCCGGTGCGGCTCGAGTGAGTCGATGCGCCGCCCGCTCAGCTCGATCGTGCCCGAGGACACCGGGAACCGCCCGCTGATCAGGTTGAACAGCGTGGTCTTGCCCGCCCCATTGGGGCCGATGATGGCGTGGCGCGTGCCGCGCGCCACGTCGAGGCTCACCCCCATGATGACCGCGGTCGGGCCGAAGCTCTTGTGCACGTCGGTGAGCCGCAGCGCGGGCGCGGTCACGGCCGGCTCTCCCCGGCCTTGATCTCCTCGGTGACCGCGGTCCAGGCGCGGCCGAAGCTCCGCGCCGCGTGCCGCAGCCACCAGCCGCCGCCCGCGAGCAGGACCAGGACGGTCAGCCACGGGCCCCAGTGGCGCGGATCGACGGTGACGCCGGCCAGGGCGAGGGTCTTGCCCTGCGCGGCGCCGATGGTGAGGAACGAGCACAGCTCCACCGCCAGCACGAAGCCGACCGCGACCAGCAGGCCCGGGCCGATGAGGCGCAGGTACGGCCCGGCGAGCCGGCCGAGCCGCCCGGCGCGCGCGATCGGCTGGTGCATGAGCACGAGGCCGGCGATGCCGCCCGGCGCGAAGGTGACCATCAGGATGAAGAGCACGCCCGCGTAGACCAGCCACGAGTTGGAGAGCAGGCTCACCCAGCTCTGGAGCAGCACGATCAGCACCGCGCCGATCACCGGCCCCCCGAAGGCGCCGACGCCGCCGATGTAGGTCATGAGCAGCGCGTTGGCGGACATGGCCCCGCCCACCGTGTCGTACGTCACGATCTCGTAGGTCAGCGTGTACAGCGCCCCCGCGATGCCCGCGAAGAAGCCGGAGAGGGAGAACTGGACGAAGCGCACCATGCGCGGGTCGTAGCCCACGAACTGGGCGCGCTCGAAGTTGTCCCGGCACGCATTGGCCATGCGCCCGACCGGGGTGCGCGTGAGCAGGAGCATCAGGGCCACCGCGATCGCGGTCCACGCCACGATCAGGTAGTAGACCTGGATCGGGGCGGCATAGGCGAGACCGAAGAGGCTGTGGCCGATCATGCGGTTGGTGCTGACGCCGCCCTCGCCCCCGAAGAAGGTCTGGAACATGAGCGCGCACGCGGTGACCAGCTCGCCGATGCCGAGCGTGATCATGGCGAACGCGGTGGCGCGCTGCTTGGTCGCGAAGTAGCCCAGCCCGATGGCGAAGGCGAGCCCGCCGAGCCCGCCGACCAGCGGGGTGATCTCCAGCGGCAGCCAGAGCGGGCCGCTCCGGGCCGCGGTGAGGGTGTGGGCGGTGACGTAGCCGCCGAGGCCGAGAAAGACCGCGTGGCCGAACGAGAGGAGCCCGGCCTGGCCCATCTGCATGTTGTAGCTGAGCGCGAAGATGATCATGATGCCCATCTGGCTGAGCATCGCGACCATGAACCCGGAGTGGCGTCCCGCCGCCCAGTTGTAGAAGAGCCACGGCACCAGCACCGCCACCGCGAGGGTGAGCAGCCACGGCCACTGCCGGGCCAGCCGCCCGGCCGGCCGCTCCGCGGCGATCGGACGGGCCGCGGGGTGGGCGAGCGGCTCGCTCATGTGTCGCGCGTGCCCATGAGCCCGCGCGGCTTCACCAGCAGCACGAGGATGAGCATGAGATAGGGCAGCAGCGCGCCCACGCGGGGCAGCGGGATCGTCAGGAACTCGGCGAGTGGGGTGGCCGCGGTCACGTGCAGTCCGACGCGCGCGAGCAGATCCGCGAACGACACGTCCAGCACCACCGCGAAGGTCTGCACGAGCCCCATGATCAGCGAGGCGATGAAGCAGCCGGCGAGGGAACCCAGGCCGCCGAACACCACCACCACGAAGACGATCGGGCCCATGGTGATGGCCATGGACGGCTCGGTCACCAGGAAGTTGCCGCCGATGACCCCGGCCAGCCCGGCCAGGGCCGAGCCGCCCGCGAACACGATGGTGAACACGCGCGGCACGTTGTGCCCGAGGGCGCCGACCATGTCGGGATGGGTGAGCGCGGCCTGGATGACGAGGCCGATGCGGGTGCGGGTGAGCAGCAGCCAGATGGCCACGAACATCAGGGCCGAGATCAAGAGCATGAATCCGCGGTAGGCGTGGAAGTTCGAGCCGTAGATGCGGAACAGCGGGTGGTCCAGCACCGCGGGCACCCGGTACGGCACCGGCAGCAGGCCCCACGCCATCTGCACGCCCTTCTCGATGATGAAGGCCAGCCCGAAGGTGAAGAGCAATTCCGCGATGTGGCCGTTCTTGTGCACGCGCCGTAGCGCGTACATCTCGATGATCGCGCCGAGCAGGCCGCACAGGACGGGGGCGAGGACCAGGGCGGGCCAGAACCCGGTGATCCGGCTGATCGAGTACGCGAAGTAGGCGCCCAGCATGTACATGCTGGCGTGGGCGAAGTTGAGCACGCCCATCATCGAGAAGATCAGGGTGAGGCCGCTCGCCAGCATGAACAGCAACATGCCGTAGACGAGGCCGTTGAGCAGCGAGACGATCAGGACTTCCATCTAGTAGAGCCGTTTCCCCACCTGCACCCTCGCCCCCTCACCCTGCCCTCTCCCCGCAGGGGAGAGGGTGGGCGAGAGGGGAGAGGGCGGGGTGAGGGGCGGTTGTCCGCGGTCCGGTTACGACGTCGGCCGCTTCATGTTGCAGGTGTTGGGCTGATCGAGGTCCTTGGGCAGCACCGTGGTCTCGGTCTTCCAGCCGAGGCCGGTCTTCTCGGAGTCGTACTTCACGCCCTTGGTGAACACGCCCACGAAGTACTCGCTCAGGATCTGGTGGTCGGCCTTCCGCATCGTCACCTGATGCCCGAGCATGTCGGTGATGGTGAGGCCTTCCATCGCGGCCGCGAACTTCACCGGGTCCGCCGAGCCGGCCTTGTTCATGGCCGCCTGGAGGAACTCGAAGATCGTCCGGAAGCCGGCCGCGTAGAAGTCGAAGTCGTGCTGGGAGCGGAACTGCCTGGTCCAGCCCTCGGTGTCGGCCTTGCCGGTCTCGACCGCGATGTTCTCGTGGAAGGGCATGACCGAGCGCACCTTGCCGTTGCCGGCGGGCCCGATCGCGGTGGCGCCGCCGCCCAGATGGGCGTACATCGTGTAGTAGCGGATGTCGAGGCCCGCGTCCATGCCCGCCTTGATCAGGAGCGTCATGTCCGGTCCCCAGTTGCCGGTGAGCAGGGCCTGCGCCCCGGAGGCCTTGATCTTGGTGATGTACGGCGAGAAGTCCTTCACCTTGCCGAGGGGGATCAGCTCGTCACCGACCACCTTCACGTCGGGCCTCAGCTTGCCGAGGAAGGTCTTCACGTCCCGCTGCACCGACTGGCCGAAGAGGTAGTCCTGGTTGAGCAGGTAGACCCGGGTCACGTCCTTGGGGAGGGCCCGCACCATGGTCTCGGCCTTCATCCCCACGTGCGCGTCCATGCGGAAGTGCCAGTAGCTGCACTTCTCGTTGGTCAGCTCGGTGGCCACCGCCCCGCAGTTGACGTAGACGATGCGGTTGGTCGGGTTCCGCTCGTTGTGCTTGTCCACCCCCTCGATGAGGGCGGCCGCGATGTTGGAGCCCGAGCACTGCATGATCACCGGGATGTTCTGGTCGGTCGCCGCCTTGAGCGCCAGCAGGGCTTCCGAGGGCTGCGACTTGTTGTCGAAGGAGACCAGCTCGAACTTCCGGCCGAGCGCGCCGCCGCGCCCGTTGATGTAGTCGATGATGTACTTGAACTGCTGCAGGTTCTGGTCGCCCACCTGGGCGAACGGACCCGAGAGGGGATCGGTGTACATGATCTTGATCGTGCCCTGCGCGTCGGCCGGCGCGGCCGAGAGCACGAGGGCGAGAGCCAGGAGCGTCGAGACGATGCGATTGAGCCGGTCGAGCATGGGACCTCCTCTGTGAGTGGCGCCGGCCGCGCGGCAGGCGCGCCGGACGCGCTGTCGTCCATGTGTCGGGCACGGCGAGGGTATCCCGCCCGGTGGTGGAAGTCAAAGAAGCAGTAGGATAGCGCCCATGCTCAACGTGCTCGTGACCATGCGCTTCGATCGGACCCAGCTCGACCGGCTCCGGGCGGTGTCCCCGGAGGTCTCGGTATCGCAGGCCGACGCCGACACCGCCGACTATTCCAAGGTGGACGTGCTCTACGCGGGCGCCCCGCCGCGCGATCTCGCTCGCGCCCCCGCGCTCCGGTGGGTGCAGCTGCACATGGCCGGCGTCAACGCGCTGGCCGACCACCCGCTCTACACGCAGACCGCGCTGCCGCTGACCACCACCAGCGGCGTGCACGCGGCCACCATCGCGGAGTACGCGGTGACCATGCTGCTGGCCCTCGCCCACCGCGTGCCCCGCATGGTGGAATGGCAGCAGCGCGGCGGCTGGCCGCCCGACGAGCGGCGCTGGGAGCTGTTCGTGCCCGCCGAGGTGCGCGGCGCCACCCTCGGCATCATCGGCTACGGCAGCATCGGGCGCGAGCTGGCGCGCATCGCGAAGGCGGCCTTCGGCATGACGGTGCTGGCCCTCAAGCGCGATCCGTCACGTCGCGCCGACGACGGGTACCGCCTGCCCGGCACCGGGGATCCGGAAGGGCGGCTGCCCGACGAATGGCTCGGCCACCGTCAGCTCGACGCGCTGCTGGCCGGCTCGGACGCGGTGGTGCTGTGCGCGCCGCTCACCGACGAGACGCGCGGGATGATGGGAGAGCGCGCCTTCGCCCGCATGAAGCCCTCGGCGTACTTCATCAACGTGGGCCGCGGGGCGAGCGTGGACGAGGCCGCCCTGGCCTCCGCCCTCCGGGAGCGGCGCATCGCCGGCGCGGCGGTGGACGTGTTCGCCGAGGAGCCGCCGCCCGCGGGCCATCCGCTCTATGCCCTCGACAACGTCATCGTCTCCCCGCACGTTTCCGGCTTCCTGCCGAGCTACGACGAGAAGTGCTCGGTGCTCTTCGCCGAGAACCTGCGGCGGTATCTGGAGGGGCAACCGCTGCTGAACCTGGTGGATCGGGGTCGCGGCTACTAGAAACCACCTGGCCCATGGTGCACTGGCGCGGCGCCTTGTCCGGGCGCCAGCGCAGGAAGCGGGTGGCGTGACGGAAGCGGTCGCCGCTCCAGTGGTCGTAGCTCACCTCCACGACCAGGCGCGGGGCCAGCGGCGTCCATTCCCCCGATCGCTCGCTGCTCCACCGGCTGGGCCCGCCCGGCGCGCGCCCGGTGAAGCCCGGCTCCTCGACGAGCGGCCGGAGCTTGGCCAGCAGCGCCTTGCGGGCCTCGGTCGGGAAGCCCGAGGTGAACCCCACGTGATGGAGCAGGCCGTCGGCATCGTAGAGCCCCAGCAGCAGCGAGCCGACCGCCGTCGACTTCGACGCGTAGCGGAAGCCGCCCACCACGCAGTCGGCGGTCCGGCGCCGCTTGATCTTCTGCATGCCGGTGCGCTCGCCGGTCTGATACGACAGGTCGACCCGCTTGGCCACGATGCCGTCGAGCGTGGGCCCCGCGGTATCGAGCCACCCGCGGGCCTGGGCCGCGTCCTCGGTGGCCGGGGACAGCCGCAGCCCGTCCCGGCCGGCCAGATGCTTCGCCGCGAAGGCCTCGAGCCTCGGGCGGCGCTCTCGGAGCGGCCGATCCACGAGGGACCGGCCGGCCGCATCCACCAGCAGATCGAACACGATGAGCACGGCCGGGCGCTCGCGCGACAACCGGTCGATGCGGCTCGCCGCGGGGTGGATGCGCTGCAGGAGATCGTCGAACGACAGGTGGCCATCCACCGGGATCACCAGCTCGCCGTCGAGCACGAAGGTATGCGCGGAGAGCGCGCGCAGGTGCGCGACGACCTCCGGGAAGTAGCGCGCGAGCGGCTGGCCGCTCTTGGACTGCAGCTCGATCCGGTCGCCGTCGCGGAAGGCCAGGCAGCGGAAGCCGTCCCACTTGGGCTCGTACTGCCAGCCGGGGCCGGTGGGGATCTCGTCGACGACCCGCGCCTCCATCGGGGCGTACGGCGGACGCAGCGGGAGGCTCACAGCAGCCGCTCCAGCCGGAAGCGGCCGCTGCGCGCCAGCATCGGCGCGAACAGGTCGCGGTGGCGGGCCACGCGGGCGGCCATGTTGTCCATCCGGAAGTCCTCGATGCGCACGCCGCGCTCGACCTCGCGCCAGGTCAGCGGCGCGGACACCGGCGCGCGCGGGCGGGGGCGCACCGAATAGGCCGACGCCAGCGTGCGGCCCCACGCGTTCTGGTTGTAGTCGACCAGCACGCGGCCGACCGGCCGTCTCGCCACGCGATACTCCGCGGTGATGAGCGCCGGCCGCGCCGCGGCCAGCGCCTGCGCGATGGCCTTGGCCACCCCCCAGACCTGCTTCTGGGTCGGGCCGCGCACGATCGGCACGTAGACGTGGATGCCACGGGAGCCGGTGGTCTTGGGATGGCTCGGCATCTGAAGGCCGTCGAGGGCCTCGCGCAGGACCAGGGCGCTCTGCCGCACCTGCTCGAAGTCCGCGCCCTTCACCGGATCCAGATCGAAGTGCACGTAGTCGGGACGGTCGGTGTCGTCGCACCGCGCGTACCACTGGTTCAGGTCGATGCAGCCCAGGTTGACCACCCAGAGGAGCGAGGCCACGTCCTGCACCATCGGGAAGTCGATCACGCTCCCGGAGGCGTGCTCGATCGAGCACGTCTCGATCCAGTCGGGCCGCGGCGACGGCGCCCGCTTCATGAAGAAGAACGGCCCGCCGGCGCCGTTGGGATAGCGCTTCATCACCATCGCGCGGTCGCGCAGGTGGGGCAGCAGCACCGGCGCGATGTCGGCGTAGTACTGCAGCAGGTCGCGCTTGGTGAGGCCCTCCTCCGGCCAGAACGGCTTGCGGAGGTTCGTCAGCGTCACCGTGCGGCCGCCGACCCGCACCTGCAGCGTGTCGACGTCGCGGGGCAGCCGCGGCGCGGCCGACGCGGGTGCCCCGCGGGACGCGCGGCGGCGAGCGGGCGCGCGCGGGCTCATCGCGGCGGCCCGAGCCGGGCCGGCCGGGGCCCGCGTCGCACCGCGCCGGCCACCGGCACGTAGCGCAATTCCCGCCCGGCCCGCACGCAGCGCAGGAGCAGGCCGCCCCGGCTCATGTCACCGCGGCCGACGAACTCGGCGGGGAAGCAGAGCCGGTCGCCGAAGGTCTCGGCGAGCGGATCGACGTACTTCGCGGTGGCGACGCTGCCCAGGAGCACCACCTCGCAGGCCGCGTCGAGCATCTCGGCGAGAGCCCGCGCGTCGCGACGCAGCGGACCGTGGTAGCGCGCGTCGGCGGCGGCGATGTCCACCCGCGCGAAGCGCCGCAGCCGCTCGAGGTCGGTGGGCTCGTCGTGGAGCCGCAGGCCCTCGCTGGGCGTGATCACGTAGACGCCGGGCAGACCCGACGGCGGCGTGGCGAAGGCCTCGGCGTAGGCCAGCTTGCCGCGGAAGTACAGGCCGCTGAGGAACGAGAACACCTCGCCGAGCGGGGCGCCCGGGGCGCGGCGCACGCGCCGGGCCAGGTCGAAGCTGGCGCCGTCCCGGAAGAGGAGCTGCGCGCGCTCGCCGCCGCAATGGGCGGGGGACAGCAGGAAGACCCGGCGGCGCCGGCTCATCGGCCGGTCCGCTGCCGCCGCGCCGCGGCGCGGGGCCGGCCCCGCGGCGAGACCGCGCGGAGGAAGCCGTCGGCGTCGAGCGTGTTGAGGACCTCGGAGCGACGCACCCAGCCGCGCCGGGCCATCGCCACGCCGTAGCGCACGTTGTGCAGCTCGCCGGTGGCGTGGGCGTCGGTGGAGATCACGAACGGGATCGCGCGCTCGCGGGCCGCGCGCACCCAGCGGGGCGGCAGGTCGAGCCGGTGCGGGTCGCCGTTGATCTCGATCGCGGCCCGCGACTCCGCGATGGCGTCCAGGATCTCCTCCACGCGCGCCTCGATCGGCGGCCGCGAGTTGATCAGCCGGCCCAGGGCGTGCCCCCAGATCTTGAAGCACGGGTGGCGCATCGCCCGGACGATCCGCGCGGTCATCCGGTCGGCGTCCATCCGGTAGCGGGCGTGGATGCTCGCGACGATCACGTCGAGCTGCTCGAGGATCGCGTCCGGATAGTCGAGGCCGCCGTCGGCCAGGATGTCGGACTCGGTGCCGCGGAGCAGCCGCACCGACACCGTCTCCTGCACCCGCGCGATCTCGTCCCACTGGGCGCGGAGCCGGTCGACGTCGAGGCCGTTGGCGTAGAACGCAGTCGGCGAGTGGTCGGTGATCGTGAGATAGCCGACGCCGAGGGCGTCCGCGGCGTGGGCCATCTGCTCCACCGTGTGACGTCCGTCGGAGTAGACGGTGTGGCAGTGCACGAGCCCCTGGATATCGTCGCGCGTCACCAGGTCGGTGGGCAGCGTCCCGGCGCGCGCCGCCTCCACCTCGCCCGCGCCCTCGCGCACCTCGGGTGGAAGGTAGGGCAGGCCGAGCCGCCGGTAGAGCTGGGCCTCGTCGGTGCCGGGCGCGCGCGCCAGGTCGACGTGGCGCTCGCGGGCCAGCGGCTCGAGATCGCGCAGATGCGCGGCGGACCCGGTGGCCGCGAGCAGCGTCGCGGCCCACCGATCCGGCGCGGTGACGTGCAGCTCCAGCGGGAGACCGGTCACCAGCATGGCGCGGGCGAGGTGGCCGTCCCGCGTGCCGGGCGAGACCAGCAGCGGCGAGGCCAGCGCCGCATCGAGCGTGGCCTCCGGCCGGCGCGAGGCGAGCACGATCACGAGGCGGTCCACCGTCTCGGTCGAGCGCCGCAGGTCCCCGGCCACCTCGGCCGCGGTCACGCCCGGCACCGTGCGCAGATGGGCGAGCACGCGGTCGGCCACGTCGAGGGCCTGCGAGAGCAGGACCCGCGCGGCCGGGCGCTCGGGCGGCGGCGCGCCCGATTCCAGCGCGAGAATGCTGTCGAGGATGCGCCGCTCCGTCTTCACGCCCATGCCCTTCACGGTGCGCACGCGCCCGGCCTCGCAGGCCGCGCGCAGCTCCGCGATGGTCTCGACGCCCAGGGCCTGGTGGAGGGCGCGGATCTTCTTGAGGCCCAGGTTGGGGATGCGGCTCAGCTCGCGGGCGCCCCCGGGCAGTGCGCCACGCACCTGCTCGAGCGCCGACGACCGGCCGCTTCGCGCCAGGTCGCCGATCACCACGGCCAGGCCGCGGCCGATGCCGGCCAGGGTGGTCAGCCGGCCCTCGGCGAGCAGGCGCCCGAAGTCGCCATCGCTCAGGGCCTCGAGGACCCTGGCCCCGCGCTGATAGGCCCGTGCCCGGAACGGCTCCTCGCCGGTGAGGGCGAGCAGGTCGGCGGTCTCACCGAGCGCCCGTGCGATCCCGAGACGATCCATCGATTTCAATTGGAGCAAGCCACGTGCCGACGCGCAACGGATCGCGACAGGGTCTTCGGATCGCCTCGCGAGCGCGCTCGGCCGGGACGTTCCTACGCGGTAAAGCCGGGAGGGTGCCGGTCAGCGACGACGCCGGCCCGCGTGCCGGCTGGCCGCCTCCATCAGGCGGCTGTCCAGCTCCTCGTGGGTCAGCGCGTGCGACTTCAGGTGATTGACGAGCGCGACCTCGATGACCTCGTGAACCGAGGACGCGGTCTGGACGGCGTGGAGCTTCGCCCACTGGATCAGCCGGGGATCCAGGCGCACCGACACCCTCACCGGATCCGGCGACTCCTGGGGCGCGGTTCGCAGCTTGCGGCGCTTCGGCTTGGCGGCCTGTCGCTTCGTCCTGGCCATGCGGGCCTCCTGGCGTGCGTGTCTGCCGTCAGCGGGTGTCTGCCGGACCGAGGGCTCCGGAGTGCACCGCCCGGATCTCCACCATAGCGCCGTCGGCCAGGGCGAGCATCGCGAGCGCGCCGGCGGCGATCTCGCCGCGGGCGCCGTTGCCGGGCAGCAGCGCGGCCACCCATGCGCGCAGCGGCGCGCCGCGCGGGTTGACCAGCTCGACGATCGCCCCCGGCGACACCCCGAGGCGCGCCGCGGTGGCCGTGTCGAGACGCACGAGGCGGCCGCGGTCGGCATCGAGATCGCCCACCGGGCTCAGCCGGATCCGCGGGCGAGCTGCTCGGCGGGCCTCGCGCGTCGCGCGGGTGGCCGCCCCGTCCACCGCGCCGCCGCGCCAGATCACCCCGTACTCCCGCGCGGCGGCCGCCGGCGTCACGTAGCCTTCCGCGAGGTCGGCCGCCACGCGGGCCGGGTCGCGATCGAGCGGATCGCCGAAGCCGCCGCCGCCGGAGCTTTCCATCAGGACGACGTCGTCGCGCTCCAGCGGGAAACCGCCGACCTTGCCGGGCAGGGGCGAGGGCTGCATCGGGCGCTCGCCGCGCCGCACCCAGAAGCGATTGGTCGCGCCGGCGGCGCCGCCGCAGACCCCGAACGGCGGCAGCACCGCCTTCTCCGCGAGCACCGAGAGGCGGCTGCCGTCCACCAGCACCCGCACCTCGCGCGTCAGCCCGAGGCCGCCGCGCCAGCGGCCGGGGCCTCCCGAGTCTTCGCGGAGCGCGGTGCGCTCGATGCGCACCGGGTAGATCTGCTCGACGGCCTCGATGGGCTGCAGCGTGGTCATGTCGCTCTCGGTCCACGTGCGCACCGAGTTGCTGCCGTCGCCGCCGTCGAACCCGCCGGTGCCGCCCGCCGGATACTCGTAGAAGATGAAGGTCTCGCCGGTGCGCGGATCCGGGCCGCCGACGTAGCAGTGGTTGCCGCCGCCCTTGAGGTCGCCGGTCACGCGGCCGTCCAGGGCCTGGGCCAGCGCGCCCATGACCGCGGTCTCCACGCAGTACTTCACCTCGACCATGCCGCCGCACGGGGCGGGCGGCGCCGCGTTGACGATCGACCGGTAGGGGGTCAGGACGGTGAGCGGCCGGAACGCCCCGGAGTTGACGTCGGTGCCGGGATCGAGGAACGCCTTGAGGATGGTGAACGCGCCGGTCGGCGCCATCGCGGGGCCGACGTTGGTCGGCGCGGCGGTCTGCGGCGAGGTGCCGGCGAGATCCACCGTGATGCTCTCGCCCGTCACCGTCACGCGGGCGCGAATGGTCAAGGGCTCGAGCCGGGTGCGCCCGCTCTCGAGGTGCGACTCGTAGGCGTACTCGCCGTCGGGCAGGGCGGCGATGGCGCGGCGCATGCGCTGCTCGGCGCGGTCCATCAGTTCGGCGACCGCCGCGCGCACCACCGGGGCGCCGTAGCGGGCGGCCAGGGCCTCGACCCGCTCGGCCGCCTTGCGACAGGTGCCGATCATGGCGTCGAAGTCGCCCTTCCGCTCCCGCGGGCCGCGCATGTTGGCGAAGATGAGGTCGAGCGCGGCCTGATTCGGCGTCCCGCGGTCCACGATGCGGATGGGCGGGATGCGCACGCCCTCCTGGAAGATCTCGGTCGCGTCGCCGGTGAGGCTGCCCGGGCTCATGCCGCCCACGTCGCCCCAGTGCGCGCGCACCACCGGGAAGACGAAGAGCCGCCCGTCCGCGAAGAGCGGGTAGAGCATGGCCACGTCGTTGAGGTGGGTGCCGCCGGTGTAGGGGTCGTTGTGCAGGAAGATGTCGCCGGGATGGATGTCGTCGCCGAACTTCTCCCGCACCGCCTTCATCGACCAGCCGATCGGCACGATGTGGAGCGGATGGTCCTGGCCCTTGGACATCGAGACGATCTGCGCGTCGCCGTCCAGCAGCACGCAGGAGAAGTCCTCGCCCTCGTACAGGATGGACGAGTACGCGGTGCGGACCAGGGTCACGCGCATCTCGCGCACGATCGACGAGAACGTCTCGCGCAGCACCTCCAGCGTGATCGGATCCACCGCCCCCGCCAGACTCATCTCGCCCCTCCTCCCTCTCCCCTCCGGGGAGAGGGCAGGGTGAGGAACATCAAGTTCCCGTGCCCATCCACCACGCCCCGCCAGCCCGGCGGCACCACCGTCGTCGCCCCGAACTCCTCGACGATCGCCGGCCCCATCACGGCGGCGTCCCCGGGCAGCCGGTCGCGCTCCCACACCGGGCAGTCGTGGGGGCGCCCGTGGAACCACACCGGCCGCCGCTCGATGCGCGCGGCGTCGAGCCCGGAGCCCGAGGCCGCGCGACGCTCCGGCGCCGGCTTGGGCACGAGCCCGTAGGCGGTGAGCCGCGCGTTGACCAGCTCGATGGCGGCCGCCTCATTCGCGTGCCCGTAGGTCTCCCGGTGCTGGCGGTGAAAGCGCGCCTCGATCTCGTCGACCGGCGCGAGTGCGCCGTCGGCCGGTGTCTCGCCGAGCGCCAGCGTGAGCTCGAAGGCCTGTCCCCGGTAGCGCAGGTCGAGCGACCGCAGGAGGCGCTGCTGCTCGGGCGCGAAGCCCTCGCGCTCCAGCTGCCGCCGGGCCGCCGTCTCCATCTCGGCGAAGGCGGCGGTCAGGGCGGGCAGCCGCTCGCCCAGGAGACCGACGCGGGTCCGGACGTCGTCGTGCTTGATGTCGGCGGCGAGCAGGCCGAGGGCCGAGAAGTTGCCGGGGTGCCGCGGGACCAGGACGCGCGGGATGCCGATCTCCTCGGCCATGGCCAGCGCGTGCATGGGCCCGGCGCCGCCGAAGGCGATCAGGGTGAAGTCGCGCGGATCGTGGCCGCGCTGGATCGAGATCTCGCGGATCGCCGAGGTCATCCGCGCGACCGCGATGGTCACGATGCCCTCGGCGAGGGCCTCGACCCCGAGCGGGCGCTGCAGGCGCGCGGCCAGCGCGGCCACCGACGCGCGCGCCCGCCCCGCGTCGATCACGATGCTGCCGCCCAGTCGCCGCGTCGGGCCGATGCGGCCCAGCACCACGTTGGCGTCGGTGACGGTGGGCTCGGTGCCGCCCAGACCGTAGGCGGCGGGGCCGGGCGCGGCGCCGGCGCTGCGTGGCCCGACCGCGAGGCTGCCGTCGACCTCGAGCCAGGCGATGGAGCCGCCGCCGGCGCCGACGGTGTGCATGTCGATCTGCGAGACCTTCACCGGGAAGGCGCCCACCATCGCGTCGGCGGTGGTCAGCGGCTGCAGGTCGCGGACCAGGCACACGTCGGTAGAAGTCCCGCCCATGTCGTAGGTGATGAAGTCGCGGATGCCGGCCGCCGCTCCCACGAAGCAGGCCTGGCTCACCCCGCCCGCCGGACCCGAGAAGATGGTCTTGATGGGCAGGCGGCGCGCGGTGTCGGTCGTCATCATGCCGCCGCTCGAGGCGACGGTCAGCACGCCGTGCACGTAGCCGGTGGCGAGCAAGCGCTCCTCCAGCGACGTGAGATAGCCCTCCATCAGCGGCTGCAGGTAGGCGTTGAGCACGGTGGTGGAGAAGCGCTCGAACTCGCGGTACTCGGCGACCACGTCGGCCGAGCAGGAGACGGGGAGGCCGGGGGCGCGGCCCTTCACCGCGTCGGCCACCGCGTGCTCGTGCGCGGGATTGAGATAGGCGTGGAGCAGGCACACCGCGATGGCCTCGGCGGGGGCGGCGACCGCGGCGTTCAGCGCGCGCTCGATGGAGCCGCGGTCGAGCGGGACGAGCACCGCGCCGTCGGGGCCCAGGCGCTCGATCACCTCGAACCGGTCTCGGCGCTCGACCACCGGCTTCGGCCGCACGAAGGTGGGAATGAAGAGGGCCGGGATGTTGCGCTTGGTGCGCCCGATCTCGATCAGGTCGCGGAACCCCGCGGTGGTGAGCAGGGCGACGCGCGCGCCGCGGCGCTCGAGCACCGCGTTGGTGCCCACGGTGGTGCCGTGCACGAGGCGGCGCACGTCCGCGCTGGCGATGCGGAGCGCCTGCAGGCCCTCGAGCACCGCGGCCGCCTCGTTGCGGGGCCGCGACGGCACCTTGGTCACCACCGCGCGCCCGGTGGCCTCGTCCACCGCGGTGAGGTCGGTGAAGGTGCCGCCCACGTCGATGCCCACGATGTACACGGCTCAGAGTCCCGCCGCGTCGAGCACGACGCGCGCCGCCGCCACCAGCGAGGGCGCGCGGTCGGCGATGTGGGCCATGCGCGGATCGGTGGATTCGCCCCGCACCCAGCGCCGGTGCAGCTGCACGACCACTACCACCGTCTTCCAGAGCGCGAAGGCCTCCCACCAGCGCGCGGCGGCCGGATCCGCGCCGGTGCGGGCCGCGTAGCGGTCGGTGATCTCGGCGCGGGTCGGCAGGCCGATGCGGGCCAGCCCCGGCCGGGTGCCGCGCTGGGTGGCCGCCGTGTCGCTCGGGTCGGGCCAGTAGTTGAGCAGGGTGCCGAGGTCCACCAGCGGGTCGCCGAGGGTCGTCATGTCCCAGTCGAAGATGGAGGTCACGCGGTCGGGGTTCTCCGCGGCGAACTGACAGTTGTCGAGCTTGAGATCGTTGTGGACGATCGACACGCGGCGGGGCAACGGCTTGCCGCGGGCCAGCCGCTCGTGGATGCGCTCCATGTCCTCGCCCGCGTCCTCGGGCCGCGCGAGCGCCCAGCGCTTCGCCCAGCCGTCGAGTTGCCGGTCCACGAAGCCGTCGGGGCGGCCCAGGTCGGCGAGGCCGCAGGCGGCGGGGTCGACCGCGTGCAGGTCAACCATGGCGTCCACCAGCGCGAAGCCGACGCGGCGGCCGACGTCGCGGTGACCGCGCAGCGGCGACGGCACCGTGTCGCGGATCACCTGGCCGCGCCGCCGCTCCATGACGAGGAAATCGGCGCCCAGCACCGCGGGATCGTCCCCGAAGAGATAGGCGCGCGGGGCCCGGTCGAAGTGCCGCCAGAGCCGCGAGAGCACCTTGAACTCGCGCTTCATGTCGTGGGCGCCCGGGGCGATCTGGCCGAACGGCGGGCGGCGCAGCACCAGCTCGTGATCGCCGATCCGCAGCAGGTAGGTGAGGTTGGCGCTGCCGTTCGGGAACTGCAGCACCTCGATGGGACCGCGCGCCTCGGGCAGCGCCCCGGCCAGTCGCGGCCGCAGCCAGGACTCGAGCGCGCCCCAGTCGAGCGCCTCGCCGGCGCGGACCGGGGCGATCTCCACCGGATCGTCCGATGCGCGGGCGTCGGGAGCGGGCGCGCCGGCCCCGACGGCCGCGCGCGAGGAGCGGCCGGTCAGGCCGCGCCTCCGTGCACGCCGAGCACGGCGCCGGTGGTGAAGCTGGACGCGCTCGAGGCGAAGTAGAGCGCGGCGCCCACGATCTCGTCCGGATCGCCCCCACGGCCGAGCGGCATCGTCTGCTTCGCCCGCAGCCGGAAGGCCTCGAGGTCCCACGCCTTGGAGATGTCGGTGAGGAACGGTCCCGGCATGATGCAGTTCACCCGCACAGCCGGGCCGAAGGCGCGCGCGAAGCCTTCGGTCATGGCGTTCACCGCCGCCTTCGCCGCCGCGTACGGGATGACGCCGGCGGTGGGCCGCACCGCCGCGGTGCTGGAGACCATGATGATCGAGCCGCCCGCGCCCGCGGCCATGCGCGCGCCGACCAGCGCGGTGAGGCGGAACGGCCCCTTGAGGTTGACGTCGATGACCTTGTCCCAGAGATCCTCGCTCACGTGCTCGACGCGATCGTAGATCGGCGACATCCCCGCGTTGTTGACGAGCACGTCCACGCGGCCGAACTCGGCGTAGGCGGCCTCGGCGAGGGCCTCCACCTGGCCCCAGTGCCCGACGTGGCAGGCCACCGGGAGGGCGCGACGGCCGGTGGCCGCCTGTACCTCCTTCGCGGTGGCCTCGCACGAGGCGAGCTTGCGGCTGGCGATCACCACGTCGGCGCCGGCCTCGGCGAAGGCCAGCACCATGGCGCGGCCGAGCCCGCGGCTTCCTCCGGTGACCAGCGCGACCTTGCCGCCCAGGTCGAAGAGGCGGCTCAGCATCCGAGCCGCTCGGCCAGCTCCACGAAGTCGCCCGCGACGATGTCGAACGGCTGCGCGGGCTCGGGCTCGGAGGCGCCGCGGCCGGGCCCGAACTCGAGCGGGCGCGGCACGTAGGCGGTGCGGAGGCCGCAGCGGGCGGCCGCGGCGAGATCGTTGGGATGCGCGGCGACCATGAGGCACTGCTCCGGGGCCAGGCCCAGGGCCTCGGCGCTGCGCAGATACGCTTCGGGCATCGGCTTGTAGGCGCGCGCCACCTCGGCGCCGAGGATCGTGTCCCACGGCAGACCGGCGCGCTTGGCCATGTTCACCATCAGCGCGATGTTGCCGTTGGAGAGCGTGGCCAGCACGTAGTGGCGCTTCAACCGGGTGAGCCCGGCCACCGCGTCCGGCCACGGGTCGAGCCGATGCCACGCGTGGTTGAACTGGTCGACCTCGGCGGGCGAGACGTCCGTGATCTTGAACTCGGCGAGGAGGCGGACCAGGCTCTCGCGGTGGAGATCGTCGAGCTTCACCCACGGTCGGCGGCCGCTGCGCACCTCTTCCATGGCGGGCTGGTAGAGGCCGCGCCAGGCGTCGGCGAACTTCGCCCAGTCCACGTCCAGGCCGCGCGCCGTTCCGAAGGCCTCGCCCTCGCGGGTGATGCTGCTCCGCCAGTCCACGACCGTGCCGAACACGTCGAAGGTCAGCGCGCCGACCGAGGCGGGATCCATGGCAGGTTCCTCCGTCGCGCATGCTACGACGGCCGGGACGGGCAAGGCAAGCCGCGGGCCCCGCCGCCGGCGTGATATGGTCGCGGCGCGGCTCAACTCAACCGACGGAGGCGACGATGCTCGCGATCTGGGTGAAGGTGCGGATCAAGCCGGCGATGCGGGAGAAGTTCCTCAAGGCCATCGAGCACGACGCGCTGGGCTCGGAGCGGGACGAGCCGGGCTGCCTGCGGTTCAACGTGCTGCAGGACGAGAAGGACGAGAACACCTACTACTTCTACGAGGTCTACAAGGACCAGGCCGCGCTGGAGGCTCACCGCAACACCCCCCACTACGCGGTCTGGCGCGGAGTCGCCGACGTGCTCGAAGGCCCCACCGAGCCCACCCGCTGCAAGCCGCTGTTCCCGTCCGCCCGCACCTACTGGGGGAAGGCGTAGCGCCGGCGACGGTCGGCAGGCCGCGTGAGGCGGCTAGCGCTGGCCGATCGCGCGGTTCGCGACTTCGACGGTCTTTTTCTCGACGTCGAAGCGGTTCGTCTCCTGGGTCTCGACGTCGCCGCCGGTGACGCGGATGAAGAAGGTGTCGTCGCCGAACTCGATGGAGTGGATGTCGCCGACCGCGAAGGCGGCGGCATGCCCGGGCTCGTTCAGGAACTCGCGCTGCACCGTGAGATCCGCGTAGCCGGCCCGGCTGCCGTCGTCGAGGCGGCGCCAGCGGCGCATGCGGGTGGCATTGCGGTAGTTGCCGTAGACGACCCAGCACGGGCCGTGATCGTGCACCGAGGACTTGCCCGCCTTCGGGCGGCCGTGCACGAGCACGTGCACGTCGGTGTCGGGATCGTGGCCGATCGTGGTGCGCTCGGTGTAGGGGACCGGGTCGCCCAGGTGCTTGGTGAGCAGCTCCGGATTGTGCAGGAGCTTCTCGAGGTGGTCGCGGATCTCGGCCAGGCCGGCCGGAATGCCCTTGCTCTTGATGGTGGCCCGGGTGTCGGCGAGGAACTGGTCGAGGGAGTACGTCGTCTCACTGGCCATGGTGAGCCTCCTTTGGCGTTCGGTGGGTAGTGTACACTAGCATCCCGTGTCCGGTCCGATCGCTCCCTCCAGCCTGCGTCGTGACGCCCGCGTCATCGGTCTCATCGGGATGGCTCACTTCTTCAGCCACTTCTTTCAGCTCTCGCTGCCGCCGCTCTTTCCGGTGCTGAAGGAGGTCTTCGGCGTGCCCTACCTGGCCCTGGGTGCGGCCATGAGTCTGTTCTACGCCTCGTCCGGCGTCGGGCAGACGCTGTCCGGCTTCCTGGTGGACCGGGTCGGGGCGCTGCGGGTGCTCCTGGGCGGCATGGCCCTGCTGTCGCTGTCCATCGCCCTGGCCGGCGTCGCGCCGTCGTACTGGATGCTGCTGCCGGTGGCGCTGCTGGCCGGCCTCGGCAACAGTGTCTTCCATCCCGCCGATTACTCGATCCTCAACGCTTCGGTGGAGCCGCGCCGGATCGGCCGCGGCTACAGCGTGCACGCCATCTCGGGCAACCTGGGCTACGCGGTGGCCCCCGGCGCGGTCGTCGGCCTCACCGCGCACTTCGGCTGGCGGGCCGCGCTGGTGGGCGTTGGCCTGGCCGGCCTCGTCGTCGTGCTGGTGCTGGCCGCGCAGCGCCGGGCCTTCGGCGTCCTGGGCCCGGCGCCGCGCGGCCCCGGGAGCGTGGTCGGCGACGTGCGCATGCTGCTGACCGCGCCGATCCTGGCCGCCTTCGCCTACTTCGCGCTGATCGCCACCGCGGTGATCGGCGTGCAGATCTTCGGCGTCACCACGCTGATGCGCATGTACGACACGCCGCTGGCCGAGGCCACCGCGGCCCTCACCGCGTTCCTGGTGGGCGGCGCGGCCGGCATCCTGGCCGGCGGGGTGCTGGCCGACCGCGTCCGCCGTCACGACGTGGTCGCCGCGACCGGTCTCCTCGTCGCGGCCGGCTTGATGATCGTGCTCGCGACCGGCGCGGTCCCGGCCGCCCTCCTCCCGCTGCTCCTCGGCGTCACCGGCTGCTGCTACGGCGTCACCGGACCCGCCCGCGACATGCTGGTGCGCGCGGCCACCCCGCCGGGCGCCTCCGGCAAGGTGTTCGGCTTCGCCTATTCCGGGCTCGACCTGGGCTCCTGCCTCACCCCGCTGGCCTTCGGCTGGCTGCTGGACCACGCCGACCCGCGGCTGCTCTTCCTGGCCGTCGCGCTGCTGATGGTCTGCACCATCGCCACCGTCGTCCAGGTTCGCCGCACCGCCCAGCCCGCCGCCGTCTCCGCCTGAGCGCCGCGCGCTTTCCGCGGGCGAGAGCGCGGGCACGCGCCGGGCCGCGCTCGCCCGCCGTGGGAAGCTGGAAACCGGAGGCGATCGTGGTCGAGATCCGCATCGGCATCTCCGGATGGCGGTACGCGCCGTGGCGAGGCACGTTCTACCCGCGCGGCTGGCCGCAGCGGCGTGAGCTGGAGTACGCGGCCCGGCACGTCAACTCGGTCGAGCTGAACGGCTCGTTCTATTCGCTGCAGCGGCCCGAGTACTTCGCGGCGTGGTACGACGCGGTCCCGCCCGGCTTCCGCTTCGCGGTGAAGGGCGGCCGCTTCATCACCCACATGAAGCGGCTCATCGGCGTCGAGACGCCGCTCGCCAATTTCTTCGCGTCGGGCGTCCTCCGGCTGCGCGACAAGCTCGGCCCGATCCTCTGGCAGCTGCCGCCGACCCAGCCGTTCGACGAGGCGCGGCTCGACGCGTTCTTCCGGCTGCTGCCGCGCGATACGCGCGCGGCGGCCGCGCTGGCCCGACGGCACGATCGTCGGGTGCCGCGGGTGTGGCTGCGAACGGACGCGCGGCGGCCGGTGCGTCACGCCCTGGAGGTGCGCCACGCGTCGTTCCGGGACGCGCGCCTGGTCGCGCTGCTGCGACGACACCGGATCGGCCTGGTCGTCGCCGACACCGCGGGGCGCTGGCCGTTCATGGAGGACGTCACCGCCGACTTCGTCTACGCGCGCCTGCACGGTGACTCCGAGCTGTACGTCAGCGGCTACACCGACGAGGCCCTCGCGGTCTGGGCCCAGCGGGTGCGCGCGTGGGCCGCGGGCGAGACCCCGCGTGGGGCCGCCCTGACCGCACCGCCCGCGCCGCCGCGGGCCGCCGGGCGCGACGTCTTCGTCTACTTCGACAACGACGCGAAGGTGCGCGCGCCGTTCGACGCCACCGCGCTGGCCGCGCGGCTCGGCCTGGGTGAGCGGCTCGTCTTCCCGGAGCGCGCCCGCCGCGCGCGAGGAGCACCGCGGGCGCGACGCCCCGGGGGTACCATGCGATCAGGAGGACGCGCGTCGTGAAGGAGACGATCGATTCGTCGGGCGTGCCCATCCGGGTGTGGGAGCCGAGCGGGCATCCGCTCGAGCCCCTGGTGCTGCAGCAGGCGCGCCAGGTGGCGAGCTTGCCGATCACCGAGGCGGTGTGCCTCATGCCGGACGCGCACTTCGGCATCGGCGGCCCGGTGGGCGGTGTCATCGCCACGCGCGGCGCGGTCGTGCCCGCGCTGGTCGGCGTCGACATCGGCTGCGGCATGATCGCCACCCGCACCGATCTGACCGCATCCATGCTGGAGGGTCGCCACGCCGCGGTGCGCGCGGGCATCGAGGCGGGCGTGCCGGTCGGCGGGCCGGGAGTCAAGGGCTCGTGGGAGGAGCGGCGCGGCACCCCCGCGGCGGTGCAGCGTGAGTGGGACACGCTCGATCGACGGTTCGAGCGGATCCTCGGCAAGCATCCGCGCATCAAGGCCAGCCCGGCGCGCGCCCAGCTCGGCACGCTCGGCGGCGGCAACCATTTCATCGAGGTCTGTCTCGACGAGAGCCGGGCGGTGTGGCTCATGGTGCACTCGGGCTCGCGCGGCGTCGGCAACCGCATCGGGACGTACTTCGCCCAGCGCGCACGCGATCAGGCGCACGTCCTGAAGCGCCGGCTTCCCGACGGGGCGCTGGCCTGGCTCGACGAGGGCACCCCGCTCTTCGACGACTACGTCGAGGCGGTGGGGTGGGCGCAGGACTACGCGCGGGTCAACCGGCGGCTCATGCTCGCGGCGGTGGTCGCCGCGGTCTCGGCGGTGGTGGACCGGCCGCTCGCCCCCGGGGTCGAGACGGTGGACTGCCATCACAACTACATCGAGCCGCGCGACGGAGCGCGCGACGCCGGGCGCTACGTCACCCGCAAGGGCGCGGTGAGCGCCCGCGCGGGGGAAGCGGGGATCATCCCGGGCTCGATGGGCGCCCGCTCGTTCATCGTGCGCGGCCGCGGCAACCCCGCCTCCTACGAGTCGTGCTCCCACGGCGCCGGCCGCCGCATGAGCCGCGGGGAAGCCCGGCGCGTGTTTTCTCTCGATGACCACGCGCGCGCCACCGCGGGCATCGAGTGCCGCAAGGACGCGGGCGTGCTCGACGAGACGCCCGGCGCCTACAAGGACATCGACGCGGTGATGGCGGCCCAGTCGGATTTGGTGGAGGTGGTGACCGCCCTGCGCCAGGTGGTCACGGTCAAGGGCTGACGATGGCCGAGGACGGCGGCGCGGCGCTCCGGGAGTACCGACGCAAGCGCCGGTTCGCGCGCACTCCGGAGCCGCGCGGCGAGGTCGCGCCGGAGCCCCGCGGGGGCGAGCGCGTGTTCGTGGTGCAGAAGCACGCCGCCTCGCGTCTGCACTACGACTTCCGGCTCGAGCTGGAGGGCGTGCTGAAGAGCTGGGCGGTGCCCAAGGGGCCGAGCCTCGATCCGGCCGACAAGCGGCTGGCCATGCACGTGGAGGATCACCCGCTCGAGTACGGGGGCTTCGAGGGGGTGATCCCGAAGGGCGAGTACGGCGGCGGCACCGTGATGCTGTGGGACCGCGGCACGTGGCGGCCGGAGGGCGATCCGCATCGGGCCTACCGGGCGGGCAACCTGAAGTTCACGCTGGAGGGCGAGAAGCTGCGCGGCGGCTGGGCGCTGGTGCGCATCCGCGATCGCCGGACGGCGCGCGACGAGGGGCGCAGCTGGCTCCTCATCAAGCACGACGACGCCGAGGCGAAGCCGACCGCGCGGTATCGCGTCGTCGAGGCGCGACCCGACAGCGTGGCCACCGGCCGCACGCTGGACGCGATCGCGGCGGCACGGGACCGCGTCTGGCACTCCAACCGCTCGGGCGACGGCGGCGGGGAGCGGGCGTCTCCGGTCGAGGTGCGCGGGGCGCGCGCCGCGACGTTGCCGCGATTCGTGCCGCCTCAGCTCGCCACCCCCGTGAAGCGGCCCCCGGCCGGCGACGCGTGGCTGCACGAGATGAAGTTCGACGGCTATCGCATCCTGGCGCGTCTCGACGCGGGACGCGTGACGCTGGTGAGCCGGAACGGCCGCGAGTGGACCGACCAGTTCCCGAGCGTGGTGGACAGCCTGCGCGGCCTGCCCGCCCGGGCGGCGCTGCTCGACGGCGAGGTCGCGGTGGTGACGCCCGACGGACGGACGAGCTTCCAGGCCCTGCAGAACTACATGAACGGCGGGCACCGCGACGCACTCGTCTACATGCTCTTCGACCTGCTGCACCTGGACGGGCAGGATCTCACCGGCGCGCGCCTCGAGGACCGCAAGGCGGCGCTGGCGCGGCTGCTCGGTCCGCGCGGTGAGGAGCCGGGCGGGCTACGCTACAGCGATCACGTGGTCGGCTCGGGAGCCGAGTTCTTCGCCGAGGCCTGCCGGCTCGGACTGGAGGGCGTGGTGTCCAAGCGGCGAGACGCGCCGTATCGCAGCACGCGCGGCGCGGACTGGGTCAAGGCCAAGTGCGTGAAGCGGCAGGAGGTCGTCATCGGCGGCTACACCGATCCCGAGGGGTCGCGACTCGGCATCGGCGCGCTGCTCGCCGGAGTCTACGAGGGCGGCCGGCTCGTGTACGTCGGCAAGGTCGGGACCGGGTTCACCGCCCGCACCCTGCAGATGCTCCACAAGCGCCTGAAGCCGCTCGAGCGGCCGGCGTCTCCGTTCGCGACGCGGCCGACCGGGATCGGGCGCCCGCACTGGGTCGAGCCCCGGCTGGTGGCCGAGGTGGCCTTCGGCGAGTGGACCGCCGACGGCCGGATGCGCCATCCGTCCTTCCAGGGGCTGCGCGAGGACAAGCCGGCGGACCAGGTGGTGCGCGAGCAACCGGTGGCCGCGGCGACGGGGATCGCCTCGACCGCCGAGCCGGCGGAGTCGGCGGCGGCGCCGCCGGCGTCGCGCGGCCGGCGCGCGCGCCGGCCCGCCTCGTCTGCCGACTCGCATCCGCGCCCGACAGAGAAGGTCGGCGCGGGCGATCCGGTGGTCGCGGGCGTGCGCCTCACCCACGCCGACCGCGTGCTCTATCCGGCGCAGGGCACCACCAAGCTCGACCTCGCCCGCTTCTACGAGGCCATCGCGGAGTGGATCCTGCCGCACCTGGTCGATCGGCCCACGACCCTGGTGCGCTGTCCGGAAGGTGCGCACCGGCCGTGCTTCTATCAGAAGCACACCGGCTACTGGGCCCCGGACACGCTGCGCCGGGTGGCGATCGAGGAGAAGAAGAAGACGGGCGAATACCTCGTGGTCGACGACCTGCCCGGCCTGATCGGCCTGGTGCAGATCGGTATCCTGGAGATCCACACCTGGAGCTCGACGGTGCGCGATCTGGAGCGGCCGGACCGCGTGGTCTTCGATCTCGACCCGGGGCCCGACGTGCCGTGGGCGCGGGTGATCGACGGCGCCCGCACGGTGCGGCGCCGTCTGCAGGCGCTGGGGCTCGAGGGATTCGTGAAGACCACCGGCGGCAAGGGGCTGCACGTGGTGGCCCCGCTCACGCCGGGCGCCGGGTGGAAGGAGGTGGCGGCCTTCGCGCGCCGAGTCGCCGAGGCGATCGTGCGCGAGGAGCCGCGCCGCTACGTCGCCCAGATGGCCCGCTCCGCGCGCGGCGGCAAGATCTTCATCGACTACCTGCGAAACGTCCGCGGCGCGACCAGCGTGGCCGCGTATTCGACCCGGGCGAAGCCCGCCGCGCCGGTCTCCGTCCCGCTCGGGTGGGACGAGCTGTCGCCGCGGCGCCGGTCGGATCACTACACCATCGTCACCGTGCCGCGTCGTCTGGCCGGGCTGCGGTCGGATCCGTGGCGGGAGTACGCCTCGCGGCGGCGGCCGCTGCCGCCGCCGGATGGGCCGGCGCGGGCGCGCTAGAACCAGCGCGCCTTGTCCACCACGTTCCGCAGTGGGTGACCCGCCAGGAAGCGGCGGCAGTTGTCGAGCAGGATGTCGCATCGCCGATCGTCGAGGTAGGGACCGTAGCCCGCGGTGTGCGGAGTGATCAGGACGTTGGGCGTCGTCCACAGCGGGTGCTCGGCGGGCAGGGGCTCCTGCTCGAACACGTCCAGCGCGGCGCCCGCGATCTCCCCGGAGCGCAGCGCGGCCACCAGGTCGTCGAGCCGCGTGGTCATGCCGCGCCCGATGTTGATGAAGAACGCCGACCGCTTCATCCGCTGGAACCGGCCGCGATGCATGAAGCCTTCCGTCTGCGGGGTGTGCGGCACCGTGAGGATCACGAAGTCGGCCTCGGGCAGGAGCCCGTCGAGGGCGTCCGGGCCGTCCAGCTTGACCACCCCGGGCGGCGCGTCGCGGCGGCGCGCGTCGACGCCGATGACCCGCATGCCGAAGGCCTCGCAGAGGCGCGCGGCCTCGCTGCCGATGCCGCCGACGCCCACGATCAGCGCGGTGGCCTCCGGCAGATGGACGACGCCGGTGTCGAGGGGCGCCGGCTTCCACTGACGCGCTAGCTGCTGCGGCACGTAGTAGTGCAGGCCGCGGGCGAACGCGAGCACGAAGGCCATGATGTGGGCGCCGATGTGGTCGTTGTAGATCTCGCGAAAATTGGTGATGACCACCGGGTGGGCGATCAGGTCGGCATAGTAGAAGCCGGCCGGCGGCGCGGCCTGGGGCGCCTGCAGCCACCGCAGCTGCTGCGCCTTGGCCAGCAGCCCGGGCGTGATCGTGCCGAAGGCGGCCTCGGCGCGGCCGATCTCGCGCGCGGCGTGCGCCTCCTCCTCCGCCACCACCACCGAGAGGTCCGGCAACGCGGCGGCCACGCGGGCCGCCCACTGGCGCGTGGTCTCCGTCTGCGGTGGAAGCATCAGGAGGGTCGTCATGGCCCACACGTTAGCACCGTCATCGGGGATCGGGCGGCCGGGTTTGGAGGGAAATCCGCGGGGGCGCTACGATCTCAGGTGATGGCGAGCCGGATCGGGGTGCTGGGCTGGGTGACCGGCGTGGTCTCGACGGTGCTGGGCGCGCTGGCGTTCGGCGCGGTGCTGTGCCTGTGGTTCCCCGCGGTGCTGACGACTCCCGCGCTGCGCGACGTCTATCCGATGGAGATCGTCCGCACCACCATCAAGATCGCGCTCGGGGTGGGCTTCGCTCTCGGGGTGGTGAGCGTGCTGACCAAGCGTCGGAAGGCGCTCGGCCTCACCGGGGCGGGCTTCGCGCTGCTGGCCACGCTCATGGGCGGCTCCGAGGTCGCGGTGGCCACCCCGGTGCCGCGCGGCCACCACGTCGGCCTCGACTGGTTCCTGCTCGACCTGTTCCTGCTCTCGGCCATCTTCGTGCCGATCGAGCTGCTCTTCGGGCGACTGCGGGAGCAGCCGATTTTCCGGGAAGGCTGGCGCACCGACCTCTGGCACTTCGGCATCAGCCATTTGCTGGTGCAGCTGACCGTGTTCCTCACCATGGCGCCGGCCGCGATCTTCTTCCGGTGGGCGGTGGCGCCCGAGGTGCAGGCCGCGGTCGCCGCGCAGCCCTACGCGCTGCAGTTCGTGGAGGTCCTGCTGGTGGCCGACCTGAGCCAGTACACCGTGCACCGCCTCTTCCACTCGGTGCCGTGGCTCTGGCGGTTCCACGAGATCCACCACTCGAGCCGCACCATGGACTGGCTGGCCGGCTCGCGCCTGCACCTCGTCGACATCGTGGTCACCCGCGGGCTCAGCTTCGTGCCGCTCTACGTGCTGGGCTTCGCGCAGCCGCCGGTGTTCGCCTACGTGCTCTTCGTGTCGTTCCAGGCCGTGCTCATCCACGCCAACGTGGGCTGGCGCTTCGGGCCGCTGCGCTGGGTGCTGGCCACTCCGCAGTATCACCACTGGCACCACGCGGTCGAGCCGGTGGACGTCAACTTCGCGGTGCACCTGCCGGTCATCGACGCGATCTTCGGGACGCTGCACCTGCCCGGCGATCGCTGGCCGGCGGCGTACGGGCTCGCCGGCCGGCCGGTGCCCGACGGCTACTGGGCGCAGCTCCTCTTCCCGTTCCGCCATAGATCGTGAAGCGGGGGCGGAAGACGGGGCGGATCAGGTAGGGGTTGGCCCCCGGCTCCTAGAGGCGGCCGACGTCGCCGGCGCGCAGCGCGGCGCGCTCCGGCTCGCTGAGCGCGTGGCCCGCCATCTCCTCGTCGCTCACGCGCTCGCGCATCTGGTGCTGCCGCGCGATGTCGGTCAGCAGCTCGTTGAGCGCGTAGGAGACCGCGGGAGTCACGGGTGGACCCCCACGGTGGCGCAGCCGGTGATCCACTCCTCCACCGGCTCGTAGGCCAGCAGCTCCGCCCTTCCAGCCGGGCACCGCGCCCATCAGGGCGATCCAGTTCCGGATCTCCTGGCCGCCGTTGCCGCCGTCGCGCTCGATGTCGCTCGAGGTCAACCGAGTGAGAGGCACGGTATCTCCGCGGGTGATGTGATCGAGCACGCGGTGTCCCAGTCGGGATTGATGCGCCCGGTCTCGAGCGTGCCCACCCCAGTGCGAGAGCCCGCCGGTGGCCACGAGCGCGATCCGCTCCGGGGAGGCCCGGCCGCGGATGCAGTCGCCCACGAAGGCGTCGACCTCGCGGCAGCGCCGCGGCGAGGGCAGGGGCGGCGCCGCGCAGTTGGTGTACACGGTGACGATCGGCACGTCGCCCGCCGGCATCAGGAACGACAGCGGCGCCGACAATTCGTCCCAGCTCTCGATCTCGTAGGCGTACACGAAGTCGATGCCCGCCTCGAGCCCGGCCTACGCGGCTGCCACGATCTCCGCCATGTCGGCCTCCGGGCGGGCGCGGGGCCAGCGGCTCGATGCGCTCGTCTCCTAGTGCAGCGACCCGTCCGGGGAAAGCGCCCGGCGTCGTCGCCCGCATCAGAAGCGGCTGGCCCGAAGGGTCTCCGGCGCGAAGCGGGCGAACGCCAGCGCCACCACGGTGAGGAGCGCCGCGGTGGCGGCCAGCGCGGCATCCGCCCCGGCGAGGTCCGCGACCAGGCCCAGCACGATGGGGCCGACCACGTAGCCCAGATCCGCGAGCATGCGGTAGGTGCTGAGTGCGGCCGCGTTCATGCCG
>Ga0209966_1000118_pt1 | contig 35137 bp, 35 predicted proteins | sample RhisoiCoNPM_FD_187575 | JGI IMG/M metagenome (GOLD analysis project Ga0209966, IMG submission 187575) | Arabidopsis thaliana rhizosphere microbial communities from the Joint Genome Institute, USA, that affect carbon cycling - Rhizosphere... | ecosystem: Host-associated > Plants > Roots >... | reverse complement strand
CCATGGGCCTCACGCTGCCGCAGACCTACCGCTACGTGCTGCTGCCGATGGCCTTCCGCATCGTCATCCCGCCGCTGACCAGCGAAAGCATGAACATCATCAAGAACTCGTCGGTGGCGTTCGCGGTGTCGATCGCCGAGCTGACGATGTTCGCGATGCAGGCGCAGGAGGAGACCTCGCGCGGCGTCGAGGTCTACCTGGCCGTGACGGGCCTGTACTTCGTCTCCGCCTTCGCGATCAACCGCGTGATGATGTTCGTCGAGGAGCGCATCAGGGTCCCCGGCATGGCGGCGGGAGGCAAGTGATGCTGAACCTCGACTTCTCCTTCCTGGACTGGGGCGTCGTCTCCGGCTTCATCCTCAAGGGCCTGATCTTCTCGTTCCAGCTGACGCTGATCGCGATGATCGGCGGCATCCTCATCGGCACGCTGCTGGCGCTGATGCGGCTGTCGGGCAAGCCCTGGCTGGTGATCCCGGCGGCGGCCTACGTGAACACGCTGCGCTCGATCCCGCTGGTGATGGTGATCCTGTGGTTCTTCCTGCTGATCCCGCTCCTGATCGGCCGGCCGATGGGCGCCGAGCTGTCGGCCATCATCACCTTCACGGTGTTCGAGGCCGCCTATTACTCGGAGATCATGCGTGCCGGCATCCAGAGCGTGCCCAAGGGGCAGGTCTTCGCCGGCTATGCGGTGGGCATGACCTACGCGCAGAGCATGAAGCTGGTCGTGCTGCCGCAGGCCTTCCGCAACATGCTGCCGGTGCTGATGACGCAGACCATCATCCTGTTCCAGGACACCTCGCTGGTCTACGCGATCGGCGCCTACGACCTGCTCAAGGGCTTCGAGGTCGCCGGCAAGAACTTCAACCGCCCGGTCGAGACCTACCTGGTCGCGGCTGTCGTCTATTTCGTCATCTGCTTCAGCCTGTCGATGCTCGTGCGCCGGCTGCAGAAGAAGATCGCCATCATCCGCTGAGGAGCCGCGCGTGATCGACATCAAGAACGTCAGCAAGTGGTACGGCAGCTTTCAGGTGCTGACCGACTGCACGACGAACGTCAAGAAGGGTGAGGTGGTGGTGGTGTGCGGTCCGTCGGGCTCGGGCAAGAGCACGCTGATCAAGACCGTCAACGCGCTCGAGCCCTTCCAGAAGGGCGACATCGTGGTCGACGGCATCAGCATCGCCGACCCCAAGACCAACCTGCCCAAGCTGCGCAGCCGCGTCGGCATGGTGTTCCAGCACTTCGAGCTGTTCCCGCACCTGTCGGTGACCGAGAACCTGACGATCGCGCAGATCAAGGTGCTGGGCCGCAGCCCCGACGAGGCCAAGACGCGCGGGCTGAAGATGCTCGAGCGCGTCGGTCTGATCGCCCACAAGGACAAGTTCCCGGGTCAGCTGTCCGGCGGCCAGCAGCAGCGCGTGGCGATCGCCCGCGCGCTGAGCATGGACCCGATCGTGATGCTGTTCGACGAGCCGACCTCGGCGCTCGACCCCGAGATGGTCGGCGAGGTGCTCGACGTGATGGTCAAGCTGGCGCAGGAAGGCATGACGATGATGGTCGTCACGCACGAGATGGGCTTCGCGCGCAAGGTCAGCCACCGCGTCATCTTCATGGACGCCGGCAAGATCGTCGAGGACTGCCGCAAGGAAGACTTCTTCGGCGCGCCCGAGGCGCGCTCGCCGCGCGCGCGCGACTTCCTGTCGAAGATCCTGCAGCACTGACGGGGACCCCGGCGGACTGGCCGACAATCCGGCGCATGTCTGCCGCGCCGTTCTCACTCACGCTCACCCGCCCCGACGACTGGCACCTGCACGTCCGCGACGGCGCCGCGCTGGCCGCCGTGCTGCCCGCCAGTGCCCGCCAGTTCGCCCGCGCCATCGTGATGCCCAACCTGCGCCCGCCGGTCACGACGACCGCGCAGGCGCTGGCCTACCGCGAGCGCATCCTCGCGGCCCGTCCTGCAGGCTCGGACTTCGAGCCGCTGATGACGCTCTACCTGACCGACAACACCGCGCCCGACGAGATCCGCCGCGCCAAGGCGGCCGGCATCGTCGCGCTGAAGTACTACCCGGCGGGGGCCACCACCAACAGCGATGCCGGCGTCACCGACCTGCGCAAGACCCACGCCACGCTCGAGGCGATGCAGCGCGAGGGTCTGCTGCTGCTGGTGCACGGCGAGGTCACCGATCCCGAGGTCGACCTGTTCGACCGCGAGGCCGTGTTCATCGACCGCCAGCTGATCCCGCTGCGGCGCGACTTCCCGGCGCTCAAGATCGTGTTCGAGCACATCACCACGCGCGAGGGCGCGCAGTACGTGCTCGCCGCCGAGGGGCCGCTCGGCGCGACCGTCACGCCCCAGCACCTGCTCTACAACCGCAACGCGATCTTCACCGGCGGGCTGCAGCCGCATTTCTACTGCCTGCCGGTGCTCAAGGCCGAGGAGCATCGCCGCGCGCTGGTGGCGGCCGCCACCTCGGGCAGCCCACGCTTTTTCCTCGGCACCGACAGCGCGCCGCATGCCGCCCACCTGAAGGAGCATGCCGGCGGCCATGCCGGCTGCTACACCGCGCTGACGGCGCTCGAGCTCTACGCCGAGGCCTTCGAAGCGGCCGGCGCGCTCGATCGGCTGGAGGGCTTCGCGAGCTTCCACGGCGCCGACTTCTACGGTCTGCCGCGCAACACCGGCACGGTGACGCTGCGGCGCGAGCCGTGGACCGTACCCGCCGTCCTGCCCTTCGGCGAGGCCGAGATCAAGCCGCTGCGCGGCGGCGAGACGCTGGCCTGGCGGCTGGCCGACTGACTGAAACGGAACCCCGATGCCCCAGACCTTCAAGCGCACCGCGCTGCTGATCGATGCCGACAACGTCTCGACCGATGTCGTCGCCCAGGTGCTCGAGCGCCTGAGCGCAGGCGCGCATGTGCTGCAGCACCGGCGCGCCTACGGCAGCGTGCAGAAGGCCGGCGAGTTCGCCGAGTTCTGCCGTGACCATGCGATCCGCTTCCTGCCCAGCACCTTCGCCGGCCCGAACGCGACCGACATCGCGCTGGCGATCGACGCCGTCGAGCTGGTGCTGCGTCAGCCGCTCGACGAGGTGGTGCTCGTGTCCTCGGACATGGACTACTCGCCGCTGATCGTGCGCCTGCGCGAACTCGGTTGCCGCGTCACCGGCTATGGCCAGCACGGCAAGTCCGGCAGCGACATCGCGCGCGACTACGAGCGGGTCTACGACGCCTTCGAGGTGATCGGGCCCGCGGCCGTGCGTCGCCCACGCGCCGCGGCCGCGCCCAAGACCGCGGCGAAACAGCGACCCACGGCGCCGGCGAAGGCCGCCGCCCCGGCCAAGCGCGCGCCGGCCAAGGCACCGAAGCCGGTCGCGCCGCCGGCATTGCCGGCCGAAGTCGAGGCCGTGCTGGCGGCCTGCCCGGCGCTGCGCCAGGGCGCGACGATGCAGCTCAACGCCGCCGGCCAGGCGCTGCAGGAAAGCGGCCTGCTGTCGCGCAGCGGCCGGCCGTCGGCGCTGTTCAAGCGGCTCGGCAGCCACTTCGAGATGCTGCCGCCGGGCAAGCCGGCGCAGGTGCGTTTCGTCGGCGGGCGCTGACCCGGCCCGTTCCGGAGCCGCCGACGATAATCGGCGCGTGAAGCGGACCAGACCGCCGCTGGTGCAAGCACGGAAACGTGGCACTGGAGGAAGGTCCGGACTGCACAGGGCAGCGCAGCAGCTAACGGCTGTCCGCCGGGGCCGCAAGGCCGAAGGCGAGGATCAGAGCAACAGAGACGAGTCCCCTGGGGGCCGCGGTGCAGGCGCAAGCCGGCGCCACGAGCACCAAGGGGGGTGAAACGGGCAATCTCTGCGCGCAGCAACACCAAATAGGCCGGCATCGATGTGGCCCGCGGAGCCGGCGGGTAGGTGGCACCGAGCCGTTCCCGCGAGGGGCGGCCCAGAGGAATGGCGGTCACGGACGCGGCGTCGCAAGGCGCAGCGGCCGCACAGAATCCGGCCTATCGGTCCGCTTCACACTTAATCTTCAGCCGGCGCTCGCCAGCCGCTCGACGACGCGCCGGCGCACTGCCTGGGCGTCGCCGTCGCGCATCAGGGCCTGGTCGGCGGCGTTGGCGCGTTCGAGCAGCACGGTCTCCTGCTGTGTATCGCCGAGCGCCGCCAGGTTGACGCGCAGCAGCTGGCCGACCGCGCGCGCCGGCGCGCCGCCCTTGCCGTCGCCCGTGCCGAACACGAAGTCGCCGTAGCCGCCGTAGGGCCGGCCCGGCTCGGCCGGATGCCAGCCACGCCAGGCGTAGAAGATGCGCCGCTCGGCCGGGGTGGCGCAGGCGGCGCTGCTTTCCCACTGCGCCGAGCGGCTGCCCTGGGCGTCGTAGGTCGAACCCTTCAGGCGCACCGTCAGGCCGCCGTCGGCGGGCTCGATCTCGACCCAGCTCAGCGCGTTCAGCGTCACCGGCGTGATGTGCTGCCACCACAGGCCGCCGACCTGCCGGGCGAAGTCGCGTTGCCGCTGCAGCAGCGCAGCGTCGGTCTCGGCGCCGTCGCCGCCGAGCAGCGCCTGCGGCTTGCGCCACGCGAACACCGCCACCACCGCGACCAGCAGCAGGGTGACGCCGAGCATCGCGACCATCGCCTCGCGCCGGCCGGTGCCGTCGGCGCCGAGCGCGATCGCGCCGAGCACCGCCTCGACCACCAGCACCACGAGCACGAAGAAGCCCAGCGGCGAGCGCACCGCGGCGATGATGCCGGCGCGTTCGCCGCCGGCGCTGGGCGGGGAGGATCGGGCCATCGCGGACTCCGGGCTCGGAAGGGGACCGCGTCATTGTGGTCGGCCCTTGCGCGGCGCCGCAAGCGGGGCGCGGCTACACTGCGCCGCTTCCCCGGCGGGCTGTCCCACAAGGACGCGCGCGCCCGATCCGACGCGATGAACCCCGACGCCGACAAACTCTGGACTGCCCCGCGCTGGGCGCTTGCGGTATTGCTCGCCTGCCTGGGCATGCTCGGGCCCTTCGCGATCGATACCTATCTGCCGGCCTTCAGCGGCATCGCCGCGGCGGTGGACGCGACGCCGCTGCAGATGCAGCAGACGCTGTCGGTCTACCTGATCGGCTTCGCGGTGATGAGCCTGTTCCACGGCGCGCTGTCCGACAGCTTCGGGCGCCGGCCGGTGGTGCTGTGGGGCGTGGCGATCTTCACGCTCGCCTCGGTCGGCTGCGCGCTGGCGCAGACGATCGGCCAGTTGGTGTTCTTCCGCCTGCTGCAGGGCCTCTCCACCGGTGCGGGCATCGTCGTCTCGCGCGCCGTCATCCGCGACATGTTCCCGCCGGCCGACGCGCAGCGCGTGATGTCGCAGGTGACGCTGTTCTTCGGCGTCGCGCCGGCGATCGCGCCGATCATCGGCGGCTTCCTCTACGTGCATGCCGACTGGCACGCGATCTTCTGGCTGCTCGCCCTCCTGGGCGCGGCGCTGTGGTTCGCCAACTGGAAGCTGCTGCCCGAGACGCTGCATGCCAGCGCGCGCCAGCCCTTCCACCCGCGCCACCTGCTGGCCGGCTACTGGCAGCTCGGCGGCAGTGCCAAGTTCGTGCTGCTCGCATTGGCCAGCGGCATCCCGTTCAACGGCATGTTCCTCTACGTGCTGTCGTCGCCGGTGTTCGTCGGCGAGCACCTCGGGCTCGGGCCGACGCAGTTCTTCTGGTTCTTCCTGTGCACCATCGGCGGCATCATGGGCGGCGCCTGGTGGAGCGGCCGGCTGGCCGGCAGGCTGCCGCCGCAGCGGCAGATCCGGCGCGGCTTTCGCGTCATGGTGACGGTGTCGCTGGTCAACGTGGCGGCCAATGCGCTGTTCGCGCCGCAGGCCTGGTGGGCGCTGCCACTGATCGGGCTGTTCTCGTTCGGCTGGGCGCTGATGGTGCCGGTGGTCACACTGATGGTGCTGGACCTGGTGCCCGAGCGTCGCGGCATGGCCTCGTCGCTGCAGAGCTTCATCGCCGCGGCGGCCAACGCGCTGGTCGCCGGCCTGCTGGCGCCGCTGGTGATGCACTCGCCGCTGGCGCTGGCGGTCGCGTCGCTGGGGCTGATGGGCATCGGCCTGGTGTCCTGGCTGTGGGTGAAGCCGCGGCTGCGGCCGGCGCTGGCCTGAGGCTGCAGCGGCTCAAGCGGCGCCACCCGGCGCCGATATCGCAGGGGTCGGGCCGGTTGGCGCCGTCCGCGCCGCCCGCCCTGGAGACCGCCATGTCACGCCTGACCTTCGCCTGTCCGTGGATCGCCGCGCTGCTCGCGGCCACTGCCGGCGCCGCGGTGGCCGGCGCGCCGACACCGCCGCCGGCGGCGCCCGCCGTCACGCCGGAGCCGCTGGTGCTGCTGCCCGATCTGCGCCAGCGCATCGACGAGCGCCTCGCCCGCGTGCGCGCGGCGCGCGCCGGAACCACGGCGCCACCGGCGACCGCTCTCGCCAAGGCCGGCGCTGCCGGCGAGGCCCGTGCCGAGGGCCCGGCCGCTGGCGGTTCCGCGCCGGTCGCCGCCGCGCCGCGCACCGAGCGGCAGGCCCGGTCGCGCGCCTGGTCCTACGAGGGCGAGTCCGGGCCGCAGGCCTGGGCCCGGCTCGACCCGGCCCACGCGACCTGCGCCAGCGGCAAGCGGCAGAGCCCGATCGACCTCCGCGACGGCATCGCGGTGGACCTGGAGGCGATCGCCTTCGACTACCGCCCCGGTGCCTTCCGCGTGATCGACAACGGCCACACGGTGCAGGTCAACGTCGCGCCGGGCAACCACCTCACGGTCGGTGGTCGACGCTACGCGCTGCAGCAGTTCCACTTCCACCGGCCGAGCGAGGAGCGCATCGCCGGGCGGCAGTTCGCGATGGTCGTGCACCTCGAGCACCGCAGCGCCGATGGCCGGCTGGCGATCGTCGCGGTGCTGCTCGACGAAGGCCCGGCGCAGCCGGCGGTGCAGCTGGTGTGGAACCACCTGCCGCTCGAGAAGCACGAGGAGCAGGCCGCGCCGGTGCCGCTCGACCCCACGGCCCTGCTGCCCGAGGACCGGCGCTACTACACCTACATGGGCTCGCTGACGACGCCGCCGTGCACCGAGGGCGTGCTGTGGCTGGTGATGAAGCAGCCCGGCACGCTGTCGGCCAAGCAGGAAGCCATCTTCGCGCGGCTGTACCCGATGAACGCACGGCCGCTGCAAGCGGCCGCGGGCCGGCTGGTCAAGGAGTCCGAATAGCGCGACCGGCTTGCGCTACGCTGCGCGTCGGAGGAAGACGATGCGCTACGAGCACCTGATGCAGGTCACCGACCCGACGGACCCGCGCGTGCCGCCGATGAGCCGCGCCGAGCTGTGGCGCGGGCTGATGCGGCGCGTCGAGTCGCCGCAGGACTTCCCGCTCGGCCCCGACGACTGCCGCGCCCGCCCCGGCGCCGATGCCGGCGAGCGCGAGCGCACGATCCACTTCGGTCACCTGCGCTTCGACGACCACGTGCGGCTCGAGCCCGAGCAGCGCATCACCTTCACGCCGGTGGTGCGCGAGGGCGCGGCGCCGGTCGCGCTGACGATCACGCTCGAGGAGCCGAGCCCCGGCCTGCTGTGCCTGCGCTTCGTCTACGAGGTCGGCGGTGAGCCGAGCGACGAGGACCGCGCGCTGCAGCGCTGGCGCGAGCAGGCCTGGCTGGAGATGGACCGCGACATGCTGCGCACGCTGCGCGAGTGGCAGGGAGCCGGCACGCTCTGAGCGCGGCGCCGCTGCTTCAGCCGTCGCCGGCGTCGATCAGTCCGGTGCGCACCGCCAGCCGCACCAGCGCCGGCACGTCGGCGACGCCGAGCTTGTGCATCAGCCGGCTGCGGTAGGTGTCCACGGTCTTCGGCGACAGGTGCAGCGCTTCGCCGATCAATGCACTGGACTGGCCGCGCACGACCATCGCGACGATCTGCCGCTCGCGCGGCGACAGCACGTCGAGCGGATCGCCGCCCGGCGCGGTGAGCGCGGTCGCGGCCAGTTCGGCGACTTCGGCGCCGAGGTGGCGCCGCCCCTGGGCCACCGCCTCGATCGCCCGCAGCAGTTCGCCCGACGACGAGCCCTTGAGCACATAGCCGGCGGCGCCCAGGCGCATCGCCTCGGCGACGTGGCGCGGCTGCGCCGACATCGTCAGCACGATCGTGCGCACCGCGTGGTGGCGGCGGTGCAGCTCGGACAGCAGCTCGAACCCGGAGCGCTCGCCGAGGCTGAGGTCGAGCAGCAGCAGCTCGGGCGGATCGCGCAGCAGGGCGCCGAGCGCTTCGGTCGGGTCGGCCGACTCGCCGGCGATGCGGTGCCCGGCGGCCTCCAGCACTGCGCGCAGGCCTTCGCGCAGCAGCGCATGGTCGTCGACGAGGTAGATGCTGCTCATGACTCGCTGTCCTCCCACAGCAGACGCACGGTGGTGCCTTCGTCCGGCGGCGCCAGTACCTCGAAGTGCGCGCCGATCGCCAGCGCGCGCTCGCGCATGCCGACCAGCCCGAGGTGGCCCGGCCGCCCGCCGGCGAACTCGGGCGCGAGGCCGCGGCCGTCGTCGTCGACCTCCAGCAGCAGGCGCCGCGCGTCGCCCTCGATGGCCACGCGCACCAGCGCCGCACCGGCGTGCAGCAGCGCGTTGCCGATCGCCTCGCGCGCGATCATGAAGGCGGCGTACTCGACGTCGCCCGGCCAGCGTTGTGCCGCCAGTGCCGGGGCGACGTCGAGCAGCAGTTCGACGCCCTCGGGCAGCGGGCGCCGCGCGCGCAGCTCGTTGTCGAGCGCCGCGGCCAGGCCCTGCTCGTCGAGCAGCGGCGGGCGCAGCTCGGCGAGCACCTGCCGCACCTCGCGGATCGCCTGCGCGACCAGCGCGTCGAGCCGCTCGCGCGCCGCACCGCCGGCCGGCAGCGCGTCCAGGCCGAGGCGGATCGCCGCCAGCGTCTGGCCGAGCTGGTCGTGCAGCGACTGGGCGATCAGCCGCGTCGTCGTCTTTTCCTGCGCCATCAGGCGCTGGGTCAGCGCGGTCAGCTCGAGCTGGTAGCGCATCAGCGACTGCTCGGTGCGCACGCGCTCGGTGACGTCGCGCAGGATCGCGGTGAGCACCTGACGGTCGTTGACCTGCGCCTGCGAGATCGAAGCCTCGAGTTCGACCAGCGTGCCGTCGGCGCGCAGTCCCTGCACGCGGCCGGCGCCCATGCTGCGCCGCGTGACCTTGGAGGCCGCGAAGGCGGCGAGGTCGGTGCCATGGCGCTCGCGCCGGCCGGGCGGCAGCAGCGCGTCGAGGTTCTCGCCGATCACGTCCTGCGCCGTCCGGCCGAAGATGCGCTCGGCCGCCGGGTTGAACAGCTCGATGCGGCCGTGCACGTCGGTGCTGATCACGGCGTCGCTGGCCGACTGGATCACCGCGGCGAGCCGCACCTCGCTCTCGTGGCGCAGCTTGTCGGCCGCGCGCCGCGCGGACAGGTCGCGCGTGATCTGCGCATAGCCCGTCGGCGGCGTGGCGGGCTCGCCGAGCCGGTAGACGATCACGTCGCCCCAGAAGCGCGAGCCGTCGCGGCGCCGGCACCAGCCCTCGAACTCGACGCGGCCGTCGCGCGCGGCCAGCTCCAGCGTGCGCGCGGCGGCGGATGCGCGGTCGGCAGCGTCGTAGAACAGCCCGTGCTCGCGGCCCAGCACCTCGTCGGCGCGGTAGCCGGTCAGGCGCTCGGCGCCGGCATTGAAGCTGAGCACGTGGCCGGCCGGATCGAGCAGCACGAGCGCATAGTCGACCGCGGCATCGGTGAGCAAGGTCAGGCGGTGCTCGAGCGCGCTGGCCTCGGCGCGCGCGGCGCGCTCGGCACTGACGTCGATCACCTGCGCGAGAACGCCGAGGTGCTCGCCGTCGGCGCCATGGATCTTGTCGAGTCGCCATTCGCCCCAGGCCAGCGTGCCGTCGCGGCGCTGCACCGCCGCGGCGAACTCGAAGGGCCCGCGCTCCTCGGCGACGCGCTCGAGCACGCGCTGGTACCCGTCGCCGGCGCGCGGCTCGCCGAGCAGCTCGCGCGTGCGGCGGCCGAGCGCGTCGTCGGCGGACCAGCCGAACATGGCCTCGCAGGCCGGGTTCCAGTACAGCACGCGGTCCGCCGGGCTGACCAGGTAGACCGGCGTGGCGAGCTGGTCGAGGATGGCGCGCAGGCGTTGCGCATCGCCGACGACGCGGCCGAGCACCTCCTCGGCGGTCTGCGGCGCGCCGTCAGCGGGCGTCGTCGGGCGGCCGCGCAGCTGCTCGGCCAGCGCGTCGAGGTAGGCCGTCAGGCCGCGCGCACGCTGCAGGCCCTCGGCGCTCGCGAAGCGCTCGGTCACGGCGTCGAGCAGTCCGGCATAGGGCTGCGCCATCCTGCGCGACAGCAGCCACCCGCCCAGACCCAGTCCCAGCGCCACCAGCAGGCCGCCGACGACGAGATTGCGCTGCAGTGCCGTCAGCGGCGCCAGCGCCTCGGCGTGGTCCTGCACCGCGACGACGCGCCAGCCGAGCGCGAGCGGGCCGTCCGGTGGGGCGAGCGGGCGCGCGGCGACGAGTTGTCGGGTGCCGCCGTCGCGCAGTTCGAACACCCGCGTCGGCGGCGACGCGCCGGCCAGCGCGGCGACCAGCGCCTGCGTCAGCGTCGGCGACAGCGCGCCGAGCAGCACCTCGCCGTCTCGCGACAGCACCGCGGTGCGCAGACCGGCCGGCGCCGGCTCGGGGCGCTGCTGCAGCCGCAGCGCATCGAACCAGTGGGCGTCGACGTGGGCTGCCAGCACGGCCTGGGTGCGGCCGTCGGCGTCGCGGATCGGTGCCGCGACGTCGATCAGCCGCGGCACGCCGCCGCCCGGCGCCGGTGCCAGCAGCGGCGCAAGCGCCACCGCCGGGTGCACGTCGCCCAGCCAGGGCGCGCCCAGCCCTTCGCGGAACACCGGCCGGGACGCGATCGACTCGCCCTGCAACAGCCCACCGGTGGCGGCGATCACCATGCCGCTGGCGTCGGCCACGCCCAGCCAGGCGTAGCCGGCGGTGTGCTGCTGCAGCCACTCGAGCTCCTGGCGCATGCGCGGTGGCGAGCCGCCGTGCTGCAGCGCGGTATGGCGGGCGAGCAGCTGCACCTCGCCGGCGCGGCGGCTCAGCGCGCGCGAATAGACGTCCGCCAGCGCCGACGCGGCGAGCGCCACTTCGCTGCGGGCGCGGTCCTCGAGGTAGCCGGCGAACAGCCGGTCAGCGAGCGCCGCGACCGCGGCCACCATCAGCAGTGCCACCGCCGCCGGCACCAGCGACAGCTTCCAGGGAAGGGGCAGGGGAGCGGGCTTCAACGGTGCAGGGGCGCGGCGGATGCAGCCCACGCAGTTTAGGCCGCACCGCCGCGGCCGCGACGGCCCCGCGCGCCGACTCAGGGCTCGACGCTGTCGATCACCAGGGTCATCGGCGCGCCACCGGCCGCCGGCACCGGCGCGGCGAGCAGGTCGCCGGGGCGCGGCATCGCGTCGCCGGACTTCGACACGCGCGCGCCGACGACGACCTCGGCGAAGTTCGACAGCTTGAGCTCCGGCGACATCGCCAGGCTGTCGTCGAGCGTGAATTCCAGCGGCAGCTCGGCGGCGCGGTGGCGGCGGATCGCCAGCGGCATGCGCGGCCCGGTGGCGGCGCGCGCGAAGATGAAAACGGTGTCGTCAGGCGCGACGCGCGCCGCGAGCGCTGGCGCCAGGCTGACGCGGCCGCGGATCGCCGCCGGCGCGGCGGCCATGGCCGGCGCCGAGGCGGCGCCGGAACGGGTGCGCGCTTCGGCCAGGCTGGCGTCGATCGTCGCGGCCAGCTCGCTGCCGGCCGGCACGTTGACGCGCGCGCGGGTCCAGTAGTCGTTGGCCGCGGGCCAATCCTGGCGGTCGAAGGCGGCGCTGCCGGCCAGGATCAGGGCCTTGAGGTTGTTGGGGTCGAGCTTGAGCGCCTGCTCGACGAGCGCGAGCGGCTCGCCGGCCAGGCTGCGGTCCTGCTTCATCGCCAGCGTATCGGCGCGGTCGGCGTAGAACTGGGCCTCCTGCGGCGCCAGCGCGATCGCGCGCTGCCAGGCGCGGTCGGCGTCGTCGAAGCGCTGCATCGCGCCGTAGCTGCGCGCCAGCAGCACCCAGCCCTCGAGCTCGTTGGGCTGGCCGGCCATGGTCTCCATGCGCTTCGCGAGCTGCTCGACCATCGCCACCACGTCGGCCTCGCTGACCGAGGCGGCGGCCGCCGGCGCCTCGGCGCGCGGCGCCAGCGCGTCGCGGTTGCCGAGCGCCGCGTACAGCACGATCGCCACCAGCGGCAGCAGCAGGCCGAGGGCCAGCGCGGTCTTCGGCGCGCGGCCACCGTCGGCCGCGGCGGCGGCAGGCGACAGGCCTTCCTCGTCGAGCGCGCGGCGCTCGATCTCGGCGCGGGCGGCGGCATGGGCCGGCGCGTCGAGCGTGCCGGCGGCGCGCTCGGCGTCGAGTGCGGCCAGCTGCTCGCGCAGGATGTCGAGGTTGGCGCGCTCGCGCTCGGCCGGGGCGTCGGCGCGTGGCGCTGCGCCGCGCAGCAGCGCGGGCAGCACGAGGCCGAGCGCCAGGGCCAGCAGGGCGCCGGCAGCGATCCAGAACGGGGTCATCGGGGGTCTTCGGCGAGCAGGTCGCGGGCGCGCCGGGCGTCGTCGGCGCTCAGCGTGGCCGACGCCGCGCGGCGCCGGCGGATGTTGATCACGAGCACCGCGGCGGCGACGCCCAGCAGCGCGAAGGGGCCGACCCACAGCGCGACCGTGGTGGCCTTCAGCGGCGGGCGGTAGAGCACAAAGTCGCCGTAGCGCTCGGTCATGAAGTCGAGGATCTGGCGCTCGGACTGGCCGGCGGCGAGCTTCTGGCGGATCTGCTTGCGCAGGTCGACCGCGAGGTCGGCCTGCGAGGCCGCGATGGTCTCGTTCTGGCACACGAGGCAGCGCAGCTCCTCGGCGACGGCGTAGACGCGCGCCTCGAGCGCCGGGTCATCGGCCAGCGGCGCGGCCTGCGCGGGGGCCGACGCGCCCTGCGCCCAGGCCGGCGCGGCGGTGAGCAGCGCCAGCGCGAGGATCAGCTCACGCACCTTCCTTCTCCAGCTTGGCGACGAGCGGCAGGATCTCGTCGCGCAGCGCCTCGGGCGTGACCGGCCCGATGTGCTTGTGGCGGATCACGCCGTACTTGTCGATCACGAAGGTCTCGGGCACGCCGTAGACGCCGTAGTCGATGCCGACCAGGCCCTCGGTGTCGGCGACCGAGAGCTTGTACGGGTCGCCATGCTGCTTCAGCCAGGCCAGCGCGTCGGCGCGCTGGTCCTTGTAGTTCAGGCCGATCAGCGGCACCGTGCCCTGCCTGGCCAGGTCGACCAGCAGCGGGTGCTCGATGCGGCAGGCCACGCACCACGAGGCCCAGACGTTGAACAGCCACACCCGGCCGCGCAGATCCGCCGGCGAGAGCTTGGCCGCCGTGTCCGCCAGCTGCGGCAGGCTGAACATCGGCGCCGGCTTGTCGACCAGCGGTGAAGGCACTTCGCGAGGATCGCGGTTCAGACCGATCGCGAGGAAGCCGGCGAGGATCAGGAAGATCGCCAGCGGCAGCAGCGCGCGCCTCATGCCGTGGCCGCTCCGCCCGGCAGCGCCGCTGCGCTGCGCCTCGCGCGGTAGCGCCGGTCGGCCACCGCGAGGAAACCGCCCGCGCCCATCAGCACGCAGCCGATCCAGATCCAGTTGACGAAGGGCTTGTGGTGCAGCCGCACGGCCCAGGCGGTGGCGCTGACCGGCTCGCCGAGCGAGGTGTAGAGGTCGCGCGTCAGGCCGCGGTGGATCGAACCTTCGGTCATCGCCATGCGCGTCACGTCGTAGAGCCGCCGCTCCGGGTGCAGCACGGTGACCGGGCGGCCTTGTGCGTCGGTCACCGTCAGGTCGGCGCGGCGCGCGGTGTAGTTGGGCCCGCGCAGCTCGCGCACGCCGTCGAGCCGGAACTGGTAGCCGCCGACGCTGGCGGTCTGGCCCGGCTCCATGCGCACGTCGGTCTCGCTCTCATAACCCATCACCAGCGTGACGCCGACGATGAACACCGCGACCCCCAGGTGCGCGAGCAGCATGCCGTACCACGACAGCGGCTGGCGCGCCAGCGCCTCGGCCGTGCCGCGCTGGCTCTCGCGCACGCGCTGCACGACGTGGGTGACGGTGCTGGCGGCGATCCAGGCCGCGAGCAGCAGGCCGAAGCCGATCATCGGCGTCCACTTGCCGAGCAGCAGCGGCGCGACGACGGCGGCGACGAAGCTCACCGCCGCGGCCCACTTCAGCTGCACCGCGATCTCGGGCAGGCGCGCCTCGCGCCAGCGCGCGATCGGACCGATGCCGAGCAGGAACATCGCCGGCGCCATCAGCGGCACGAACACCGCCTCGAAGTAGGGCGGGCCGACCGAGATCTTGCCCATGTTCAGCGCGTCCAGCAGCAACGGGTAGATCGTGCCCAGCAGCACCGCACCGGCGGCCACCACCAGCAGCACGTTGTTGGCCAGCAGCGCCGATTCGCGCGACACCAGCTCGAAGCTGCCGCCCAACCCGACCTTGGGCGCGCGCCAGGCGAACAGCGTCAGCGAGCCGCCGATCACGATGACGAGGAAGCCGAGGATGAAGAGGCCGCGCGCCGGGTCGGTGGCGAACGCATGCACCGAGCTCAGCACGCCCGAGCGGACGATGAAGGTGCCGAGCAGCGACAGCGAGAACGTCATGATCGCCAGCAGCGCGGTCCACATCTTGAAGCCGCCGCGCTTCTCGGTGACCGCCAGCGAGTGGATCAGCGCGGTGCCGACCAGCCAGGGCATGAAGGAGGCGTTCTCGACCGGGTCCCAGAACCACCAGCCACCCCAGCCCAGCTCGTAATAGGCCCAGAAGCTGCCGAGCGCGATACCCAGCGTCAGGAAGCACCAGGCCACCGTGGTCCAGGGCCGCGACCAGCGTGCCCAGGCGGTGTCGAGCCGCCCGGCCAGCAGCGCCGCGACCGCGAAGGCGAACGCGACGACGAAGCCGACGTAGCCCATGTAGAGCAGCGGCGGGTGGAAGATCATCCCCGGGTCCTGCAGCAGCGGGTTCAGGTCCTTGCCGTCGATAGCTCCGGGCAGCAGGCGCTCGAAGGGGTTGGAGGTGAACAGCGTGAAGGCCAGGAAGCCGCTGGAGATCAGCCCCATCACGCCGAGCACGCGCGCGACCGTCCTGTCGTCGAGGCTGCGCGAGAAGGCCGCGACGGCCAGCGTCCAGCCGGCGAGGATCAGCGCCCACAGCAGGATCGAGCCCTCGTGGTTGCCCCAGACCGCGGTGACGCGGTAGTACAGCGGCAGGTTCGAGTTGGAGTGGTTGGCCGCCAGCAGCACAGAGAAGTCGTTGGTGACGAAGGCCTGCGTCAGACAGCCGTAGGCCACCGCGACCAGCAGGAACTGCGCCGCCGCGGCCGGGCGCGCGACGCGCATCCAGGCCGCGTGGCCGGTGGCGGCGCCGGCCAGCGGCAGCAGGCCGAGCGCCAGCGCGACGGCGAGCGCCAGCGCCAGCGCGAAGTGGCCGATCTCCGGGATCACGGCCTGGCTCCCGGGCCGCCGGGGCCGTGCGGCGCGCTCGGCAACTGGCCCTTGCGCGCCTGCTCGAGCGCTTCGGCCGCCTCCGGCGGCATGTAGTTCTCGTCGTGCTTGGCGAGCACCTGCTCGGCGCGGAACACACCGTCGGTGCCGAGCTTGCCCTGTGCGACCACGCCCTTGCCTTCCTTGAACAGATCCGGCAGCAGCCCGGTATAGGTGACCGGCACGGTCTTGGCCATGTCGGTGACGACGAAGCGCACCGTCAGGCCGCTGGCGTCGCGCTGCACGCTGCCTTCCTCGACCAGACCGCCGACGCGAAAGCTGCGGTCGATCGGCGCCTCCTTGGCCGCCACCTGCGTGGGGCTGAAGAAGAACACGAGGTTGCTCTGGAAGGCGTTGAGCACCAGCGCGGCCACGACGCCCAGCGTCGCGACGCCGCCGCCGATCGCGAGCGCCCGTTTGGTTCTCGGTTTCATTCGAAGCTGTCCTTGCGTTCCAGTGCGCGCCGGCGCAGGGCCAGCGCCACCAGCTCGCCGGCGACGACGAGCGCGGTCACGCCGAACGAGCCCCAGACATAGAGCCCGTAGCCACCCATCGCGAAGAAGTCCGCCGCGCTGGTCCAGTTCATGGCGTGGCCAATGCTTCCTGGGCCCAGGCGGCATGCCGCTCGCGCTCGACGATCAGCACGCGCACCCGCATCAGCGCCACCGCGATGCAGTAGGCCCAGGCCGCCAGCGCCATCAGCAGCATGCCGGTCAGCATGGTGGTCGCCATGCTCGGCGCGCGCGTCAGGCTGACCGACGCGCCCTGGTGCAGCGTGTTCCACCACTGCACCGAGAAATAGATGATCGGCACGTTGACCGCACCGACGATCGCCAGCACCGCCGCCGCGCGGTCGGCGCGGCGGGTGTCCTCGATGGCGGCGTGCAGCGACATGTAGCCTATGTAGAGAAACAGCAGGATGAGTTCCGAAGTCAGTCGCGCGTCCCACACCCACCAGGCGCCCCAGGTCGGCTTGCCCCACAGCGCGCCGGTCCATAGCGCGACGAAGGTCATCAGCGCGCCGGTCGGTGCCAGCGCCAGCGCCAGCATCGACGCCAGCCGCGCGTTGAAGATCAGCCCGACGGCCGCCCAGAAGGCCATCGCCAGGTAGACGACCATCGACATCCAGGCCGCCGGGACGTGGATGAAGATCACGCGGTAGACCTCGCCCTGGGTCGCGTCGGTCGGCGCGACGAAGAAGCCGATGTACAGCCCGGCGAGCGCCAGCAGCGCCGCCGCCGCCATGAACCATGGCGCCAGCCGTCCGGCGAGCGGGTGGAAGCGCTGCGGCGCGGCGTAATAGAACCAGTTGATGTCGGCGAGCGGCATGGTGGGTACGGCAAGCGGCCGCGGCGGCCGCCAACCCGTGATTATCCCCGGCGGCTATTCGACGGCGATCCGCAGGGCCACCGCCGCCGCCCAGGGGGCCAGGAACAGGCCCGCCGCCAGCATCGCGCCGAGCAGCGAGTAGTGGCCGCCCACCGCCAGCCCGGCCTGCACCGCGTCGACCGCGCCGGCACCGAAGATCAGCACCGGCACGTACAGCGGCAGCACCAGCAGCGACAGCAGCACGCCGCCGCCGCGCACGCCGACCGTCAGCGCCGCGCCGATCGCGCCGACCAGGCTCAGGAGCGGCGTGCCCAGCAGCAGCCCGGCCAGCAAGGCGAGCGTCGCGTCGCCGGACAACCCGTACTGCAGCGCCAGCAGCGGCGAGACCAGCGCCAGCAGCGCGCCGCTGCTCAGCCAGTGCGCGGCGGTCTTGGCCAGCACCGCCAGCGGCAGCGGCACCGAGGACAGCAGCAGCTGCTCGAGCGTGCCGTCGTGGAAGTCGTCGTTGAAGAGCCGCGCCAGCGACAGCATCGACGCCAGCAGCGCCGCGACCCATACGACGCCGGCGCCCATGCGCGCCAGCAGCGCCGGCTCGGGGCCGACGCCGATCGGGAACAGGCTCGCGACGATGACGAAGAAGAACAGCGCGGCGAAGGTGTCGGCGCGGCGCCGTAGCGCGACGCGCAGGTCGCGCTGCACGACGGCGGCCAGGGCCGGGCCGATGCCGCCGCTCACAGCGCCAGCACCTGCTGCCGGGCCGCGTCGTCGAGCGCGACGGCCTGGTGGCTGGTCAGCACGACGATGCCGCCGGCCGCCAGCCGCTCGCGGATCAGCCCGAGCAGCCAGTCGACCGCGCCGACGTCGAGCGCATTGAAGGGCTCGTCCAGCACCCACAGCCCGGGGGGCGCCGGCAGCGCCAGCCGGGCGAGCGCGACGCGCTTGCGCTGGCCCTGCGACAGCACCCGCGACGGCAGCCGCTCGCGGCCCTTCAGCCCGGCGGCGGCCAGCGCGTCGGCGGCCTCGCGCGGCGTGATGCCGCGCCCGCCCAGCGTGGCGGCGGCCTGCAGGTTCTCGAGCGGGCTGAGTTCGTCCTTCAGCGCCGCGGCATGGCCGACGTAGACCAGCTCGCGGTGGTATTCCTCGCCGAGCGCGGCGATCGCCTGGCCGCGCCAGCGCACCTCGCCGGCCGCCGGAGCGACCAGACCGCAGAGCATGCGCAGCAGCGTCGTCTTGCCGGCGCCGTTGGCGCCCTGCACGCGCAGCAGGCCGCCGGGCGGGACCGCGGCACCGATGCCGGCGAACAGCCGCCGGCCGCCGCGCACGGCGGCCAGGTCACGCAGGTCGAGCATGGCGGGCGGGCGCTTCCATCGGCCGCGGCAGTGTAAGCGTCGGCCTGTTGTGACCTGCCGTGCATGAATGGGACCGGAGTGGGGGGTATAAGCTGCGCGGCTTTCGCTGATCCCCCTCGACACCATGTCCAACACCCTCCAGCAACTGCTCGCCGCGGGCGCCGATGCCGCCCCCGCGATCCGTGCGCCCGGCCGCCCGGCGCTGACCCACGCCGGCCTGCGCGCCCTCGTCGGGCGCACGCTCGCGAGCCTGAACGCCCTCGGCGCCGGCCGCAACGACCGCGTCGCGATCGTGCTCGCCAACGGCCCCGAGATGGCAACCTGCTTCCTGGCCTGCGCGTCGGGTACCACCAGCGCGCCGTTGAATCCGGCCTACCGCGCCGACGAGTTCGAGTTCTACCTGTCGGACCTGAACGCCAAGCTGCTCATCGTCGAGCAGACCAGCACCAGCCCGGCGATCGAGGTCGCGAAGAAGCTCGGTGTGCGCGTCGTCGACCTGATCGTCGATGCGGGCGCGCCGGCCGGCGAGTTCCGGCTGCAGGCGCGCGATGGTGCGGCGTCGACCCCGACGGCCTCCGGCGGCTGGAGCGCGGCGTCCGACGTCGGCATGGTGCTGCACACCTCGGGCACGACCTCGCGGCCGAAGATCGTGCCGCTCGCGGTCGGCAACCTGTTCGCGTCGGCCTCGAACATCCGCGCCACGCTGCAGTTCACGGCCGCCGACACCGGCCTGAACATCATGCCGCTGTTCCACATCCACGGCCTGATCGCCGGCGTGCTGGCGCCGATCTCGGCCGGCTCCTGCGTGTTCTGCACGCCGGGCTTCAACGCGCTGAAGTTCTTCGCCTGGATGGACGAGGCCAAGCCCAGCTGGTACACGGCCGTGCCGACCATGCACCAGGCGATCGTGCAGCGCGCCAAGGGCAATGCCGACGTGATCGCGCGCAACCCGCTGCGTTTCCTGCGCTCGTCGTCCTCGTCGATGCCGCCGCAGGTGATCAAGGAGCTGGAGGAGATCTTCCACGCCCCGCTGATCGAGGCCTACGGCATGACCGAGGCGACCCACCAGATGGCCAGCAACCCGCTGCCGCCGCGCGCCCGCAAGCCGGGCACCGTGGGCGTGGCCGCCGGACCGGAGATCGCGATCATGCTGGAAGGGCAACTGCTGGCCGCCGGCGAAACCGGCGAGATCGTGATCCGCGGCGCCAACGTCACCGCCGGCTACGAGAACAACCCGAAGGCCAATGCCGAGGGCTTCGAGGCCGGGTGGTTCCGCACCGGCGACCAGGGCGTCATGGACGCCGAGGGCTACATCAGCATCACCGGGCGCCTGAAGGAGATCATCAACCGCGGCGGCGAGAAGGTCAGCCCGCGCGAGGTCGACGAGATCCTGATGGACCACCCGGCGGTCGGCCAGGTGGTGTGCTTCGGCATGCCCCACCCGAAGCTCGGCGAGGAAGTCGCCGCGGTCGTGGTGCTCAAGGAGGGCCAGGCCGTGACCGAGCGCGAGCTGCAGGATTTCGTCGGCCAGCGCGCGGCCGACTACAAGGTGCCGAAGAAGATCCTCTTCATGGAGGAGATCCCGAAGGGCGCAACCGGCAAGCTCCAGCGTATCGGGCTGGCGCAGAAGCTCGGGCTGGGTTGAGGGGCTCGGGTGGAAACCCGTACGTAGCGGCTTCAGGGTTTCTTCATCGAGGGTGCAGCAACTCTGAATGGCCGTGAACCACGGGCTTGTCTAGAGTCGACGACCGTCCCGTACCAGCGGGATATGCAGGCAGTAACGGACCGAGGGCACACCGACCCGCGGCCAACCAAGGACAGGAGACACGATGAGCGCGAACCGACACAAGCTGAAGTTGATGGCGACGGCGGCGGCCCTGGCGTCCGCCCTGTGGAGCCCGATGGCGGCGGCCTGGGAGCCGAGCAAGCCGATCGAGTTCGTCGTGCCGGCCGGCACCGGCGGCGGCGCCGACCAGATGGCCCGCTTCATCCAGGGCGTGACGGCCAAGAACAACCTGACCAAGCAGCCGATCGTCGTCGTCAACAAGTCCGGCGGCGCGGGCGCCGAGGGCTTCCTCGACGTCAAGGGCGACAAGGGCAACCCGCACAAGATCATCATCACGCTGAGCAACCTGTTCACCACGCCGCTGGCGACCGGGGTGCCCTTCAACTGGCGCGACATGACGCCGGTGGCGATGCTGGCGCTCGACCAGTTCGTGCTGTGGGTCAACGCCGATTCGCCGCACAAGACCGCCAAGGAGTACTTCGAAGCCGTCAAGGCCGGCCCGGACCGCAGCTTCAAGATGGCCGGCACCGGCTCCAAGCAGGAAGACCAGATCATCACCGTGCTGGTCGAGAAGGCGGCGGGCAAGAAGATCACCTATGTGCCCTTCAAGGGCGGTGGCGACGTGGCGGTGCAGCTGGTCGGCAACCATGTGAGCTCGACCGTCAACAACCCGATCGAGGCCGAGAGCCACTGGCGCGCCGGCAAGCTGCGCGCGCTGTGCGTGTTCGACAAGCAGGCCATGCCCTACAAGACCAAGCTGACTGCGACCCAGTCCTGGGGCGACCTGCCGACCTGCAGCTCGGCCGGCCTGCCGGTCGACTACGTGATGCTGCGCGGCATCTTCATGGCCCCCGGTGTCAGCCAGGAGCAGGTGGACTTCTACATCGACCTGTTCAAGAAGGTGCGTGCGACGCCGGAGTGGAAGGAGTTCATGGAGAAGGGCGCCTTCAACCAGACCTTCATGACCGGCCAGGACTACTTCAACTGGCTGGGCAAGACCGAGCAGATGCACCGCGTGCTGATGAAGGAAGCCGGCTTCATCGCCCAGTGACAACCACCCCCGTTGCGGCTGCGCCGCTCCCCCTCTAGGGGGCGCCGCTGGCGGACCGGCGGAGCCGGACCCGCGGCGGCCGCTGGGCTGATGCGCTCCCTGTGGCGCTGTTGAACCGACACCTATGAACTCAGAATCGTCCGACCGTGGCGTGGCGACGCGCTGGCCCGAGGTGGCCGTGGCCGCCTTCCTGCTGGCACTGGCCTGCCTGGTGATCGCCGACAGCCTGCGCGTCGGCATCGGCTGGGCCGACGACGGCCCGCGCTCGGGCTACTTCCCCTTCTACATCGGGCTGATGCTGGCCGGCTCCAGCGGCTGGGTGCTGGTCAAGGCCCTGGTGTCCTGGCACAAGGCGAGCCCGGTGTTCGCCGAGCGCGAGCAGCTCGCGCTGGTGCTGGCGATGCTGGTGCCGATGACGGTCTACGTCGGCGCGATCTGGGTGCTCGGCATCTACCTGGCCTCGTTCGCGCTGATCGGCTACTTCATGCGCCGGCACGGCAAGTTCGGCTGGGCCTTGTCGGGCGCCGTCGCGGCCGGCGTGCCGCTGGCCTTCTTCCTCGTCTTCGAGCGCTGGTTCCTGGTGCCGCTGCCGAAGGGCCCTCTCGAAAATCTGCTCGGACTCTGAGCATGGAAGAAATCAACAACCTGATGCATGGCTTCGCCGTCGCCCTGACGGCCAAGAACATGCTGTTCATGCTGGTCGGCATCACGCTGGGCGTGCTGATCGGCGTGCTGCCCGGGCTGGGCGGCGCCAACGGCATCGCGATCCTGCTGCCGCTGACCTTCAGCATGGACCCCACCTCGGCGATCATCATGCTGAGCTGCATCTACTGGGGCGCCCTGTTCGGCGGGGCGATCACGTCGATCCTGTTCAACATCCCCGGCGAGCCCTGGAGCGTGGCCACGACCTTCGACGGCTACCCGATGGCCCAGCAGGGCAAGGCGGCGCAGGCGCTGACGGCGGCCTTCACCTCGAGCTTCGTCGGCGCGCTGATCGCGGTGATCGTGATCACCTTCCTGGCGCCGCTGCTCGCGAAGTTCGCACTGAAGTTCGGCCCGGCGGAGTTCTTCTCGGTCTACCTGCTGACCTTCTGCAGCTTCGTCGGCATGAGCAAGGAGCCGGCGGCCAAGGTGATCGCGGCCATGATGCTCGGCTTCGCGCTGGCCTGCGTGGGCCTGGACAACGTCACCGGCCAGCTGCGCATGACCTTCGGCAGCACCGAGCTGCTCAAGGGCTTCGACTTCCTGATCGCGGTGATCGGCCTGTTCGGCATCGGCGAGATCCTGCTGACGATGGAGGAGGGCCTGGCCTTCAAGGGCAAGAGCGCCAAGATCAGCCCGCGCGTCGTGCTCGAGACCTGGGCCGGCCTGTGGCGCTACTGGAAGACCTTCGTGCGCTCCACCGCCATTGGCTGCTGGATGGGCATCACGCCGGGTGGCGCGACGCCGGCGTCCTTCATGAGCTACGGCGTGGCGCAGCGCATGTCGAAGAACCCGCAGGGCTTCGGCAAGGGCGAGATCGAGGGCGTGGTCGCCCCCGAGACCGCCGCGCACGCGGCCGGCACCTCGGCGCTGCTGCCGATGCTCACGCTCGGCGTGCCCGGCTCGCCGACCGCCGCGGTGCTGCTCGGCGGCCTGCTGATCTGGGGCCTGCAGCCCGGTCCGATGCTGTTCGTCGAGCAGAAGGACTTCGTCTGGGGCCTGATCGCGTCGATGTACCTCGGCAACATCGTCGGCCTGATCGTCGTGCTGACCACGGTGCCGTGGTGGGCGGCGATCCTGCGGATTCCGTTCTCGATCATCGCGCCGGTCATCATCGTGGTGTGCGCGATCGGCGCGTACACGGTCAACAACTCGATGTTCGACGTGGTCATGATGCTGGTGTTCGGCGTGTTCGGCTACCTGTTCAAGAAGCTCAAGTACCCGCTGGCGCCGCTGGTGCTGGCGCTGGTGCTGGGCAAGGGCGCGGAGTCGAGCTTCCGGCAGGCGATGCTGCTGTCCGAGGGCAGCCTGAGCATCTTCTGGTCGAACGCGCTGGTGGGCAGCATCGCGACGCTGGCGGTCGTGCTGCTGCTGTGGCCGGTGTGGGGCGCGATGAAGGCCTGGGCCAAGGCGCGCGAGCACCGCGCGAGCGCGGCATGAAGATCGCGATCGTCGGCGCCGGCGCGATCGGCGGCTACCTGGGTGCGAAGCTCGCGATCGCCGGCGAGGACGTGACCTTCATCGCCCGCAACAAGAACCTCGCGGCGATCAACGCCAAGGGTTTCCGACTGATCCTCGAAGACGGCTCCGAGCAGCATGCCCCCACCGCGAAGGCGGTGCAGGACATGGCCGAGGCCGGGCCGCAGGACGCGGTGCTGCTGACCGTGAAGGCGCACCAGGTCAAGGACCTGCTGCCCGGCCTGCGCGCGCTGTTCGGGCCGCAGACCGTCGTCGTCACGATGATCAACGGCGTGCCCTGGTGGTATTTCCACAAGCTGGCCGGCCCCTACGAGGGACGGCAGCTGGAAAGCGTCGACCCGGGCGGCCTGCTGGCGCGGCACATCGAGCCCGAGCGCGTGATCGGCAGCATCGTCTACCCGGCGGCCGAGCTCGTGGAGCCGGGCGTCGTCAAGGTGATCGAGGGCAACCGCTTCACCCTCGGCGAACCCGACGGCCAGCGCACGCCGCGCATCGAGGCGCTGTCGCAGGCGATGATCCGCGCCGGCTTCAAGAGCCCCGTCAGCAAGGACATCCGCAGCGAGATCTGGGTCAAGCTGTGGGGCAACCTGAGCTTCAACCCGATCAGCGCGCTGACGCATGCGACGCTGGAGGGCATCTGCCGCGACCCGCAGGGCCGCGAACTGGCCGCGCAGATGATGCGCGAGGCCCAGGCGGTCGGCGAGAAGCTCGGCGTCGTGTTCAAGGTCTCGCTCGACCAGCGCATCGCCGGTGCCGAGGCCGTCGGCGCCCACAAGACCTCGATGCTGCAGGACGTCGAGCATGGACGCGCGCTCGAACTCGAGGCACTGGTCGGCAGCGTGGTCGAGCTTGGCAGGATCACCGGGACGCCGACGCCGACGATCGCGGCGATCTATGCCGCGGCGGGGCTGCTGGATCGCACGCTGGGGGCGGCGGGCGGGCGGCTGCGGCTGGAGGCGCGCGGCTAGGGCGTGGTGTGGCAAGGGCACGCCGCCAGCCGTGCGATGCGTGCTGTCAGCAAGAGGCCTGATCAGGCACCGTGCCATCCCATGCTGGGATGGGGCATGCCGCTCGCGAGGGCCGTGGTGAAACCCGAGCAGCCTTACTCGAGCGACCCGGCCGCATCCCCGAACGCCAGCGCCGCGACATCCTCGCCGCGCATCAAGCTCCCGTCGTCCGCCCACAGCGCGACCCGCGCCGCGCCCACGGCCGCCTCGGCCATCGCGCGCACCCGTCGCAGCGCCGCCGCCTCGTTCGGCTGGCACGCATGGCCGCCGCCGTCACGCGAGAAGCCGGCTTCCGAAAAGCCCATGATCCGCGCCGCCGCCTCGGGCCGGCCCTCGAGGGCCGCGCTCAGCGCGAGGTAGGCCGACACGTCGGGTTCGATCTCGAAGGCCCGCGCCCGTCCCCAGGCCTGCCGCAGCAGCGGCCGGGCCTCGTCGGCGCGGTCGAGCGTCAGCAATGCGGCACCGAGGTTGAGCCGGGTGTAGGCGAGGTCGTGCTCGTCGCGCGTGCCGCGCAGCTGCGGCAGCAGCGTGCGGCCGACGTGCAGCGCGGCTTCGACGTCGCCGCAGGAGAGTTCGGCGTCGATCAGGTTGGCCATGACCCGGTGGGTGTCGCCGCCGGCCGCGGCGAGCAGGCGCAGCTCGTGCCGCACATGCAGCCGGTGTTCCAGGCGCGCCTGTGGGCCGGGACAGGCCTGGGATGCATGGCAGGCGGCGTTGGCGCCGACGACCAGGCGCTGCGGGGGCCAGTCCGGGTCCTCGAGGGCGCGCAGTTCGGTCATCACGTCGGCCGCCCGCGACCAGTCGCCCGCGCGCGCGGCGACGTTGGCGCTGCAGGCCAGCGCCTGGTAGAGCGCGAAGTGATCGGGCTCGTCGCGGGCGAGCGCGCGCGCCAGGGCGACGAGCTGTTCGGCGGTCGCACGCGCGTGCTGTGGCCGGCTGTAGGTGCAGGCCAGGCAGGCCGCGACGAGCGCGCGGCGCCGCAGCCGCGGTGCGGCGTCGGGCGCCTCGGCAACCAGCCGTTCGCAGGCGCCGGCGAGCGCCAGCCGCTCGGCGCGCAGCGAGGTCGGCGTGGCGAGCAGCAGCGTCGCGCCGATCGCCATCGCGCGCTCGGCCTCGTGGGTGGCGCGCGCCCAGGCGAAGGCCTCGCGGGCGTTGTCGGCGTCCTGGGCCAGCGCGGCGAGCCAGTCGCGTTCGCCGATGCGGCTGCCATAGCGCTCGTCCCACTGCGCGTCGAAGTAGGCGGCGATGGCCTCGGCATGGCGCCGTCGCAGCGCATCGAGCTCGCCGGCCTCGGCCAGGCGCTCGAGCGCGTAGGCGCGCGGCGATTCCAGCAGCCGGTAGCGCGGCGCGAGGTCGTCCTCGCCGAGCACGGCGACCAGCGAGCGGTCGACCAGCACCGTCAGGCTGTCGAGCACCTCCCACGTGTCGAGCGCCGCGTCGGCGACCACCTGCTGGATCGACTCGAGCGAGGCACTGCCGGCGAACACCGCGAGCCGCCGGAACACCTGCTGCTCGCGCGGCTCGAGCAGGCCGTGGCTCCACTCCAGCGCGGCGCGCAGCGTCTGCTGGCGCGCCGGGGCCGAGCGGTTGCGGCTGGTCGTGAGCACCTTCAGCCGGTCCTGCATCGAGCTGGCGAGCCGCTGCACGCCCAGCACCGGCGCGCGCGCCGCGGCCAGCTCGATCGCCAGCGCCAGGCCGTCGAGGGCGCGGCACAGCTCGATCACGGCCGGCGCGTTGGCGTCGGTCAGCGCGAAGCGCGCATCGGCGGCGCAGGCGCGCTCGACGAACAGCGCGACCGCGCTGAACTCGAGCGCCTTGGCCGCCGGCAGCGGCCCCTGCGGCACGGCGAGCGGCCCGATGCGGTAGATGCGCTCGGCCGCCAGCCCGAGCGGCGCCTGGCTCGTGACGACGAAGCGCAGCCCCGGCGCCGCGTCGAGCAGCGCTTCGACCGCAGGCGCGACGGCTTCGAGCAGGTGCTCGGCGTTGTCGAGGGCGACCAGCATGGAGAGCGGCGCGAGCGTCGTGCTCAGCGCGGCCAGCGGCTGGCCCTCGCCCAGCCGCACGGCCAGCGCGGCGGCGATCGTCGCCGGCAGCGCCCCGCCATCGGTCACGTTCGCCAGTTCGACCCAGCACACACCGTGCGGGTAGGTGTCGCGGCGCGTGTCCAGCAGATGCTGGGCGAGCAGCGTCTTGCCGATGCCGCCGGCGCCGACGACCGTGACCAATGCATGCTGGTCGACCAGCGCGCCGAGGGCCGCCAGGTCCTCGGTGCGGCCGCGCAGCGCGGTCAGGTGGCGCGGCAGGTTGGTGCGGCTCGGCGGCAGCGTCGCCGCGTTGGCGGCCTGGGACATCGGGGCGCCGCGCGGCGTCAGGGTTTCGGGCCGCGCGGTGAATCGGTAGCCGCGGCCGGGGATGGTCGCGATCACCTCGCCGCCCAGCACCTTGCGCAGCGCGCTCACCTGCGCGGCGATGTTGTTCTCCTCGACCACCACGCCGGGCCAGACCTGGTCGAGCAGCTGCTGCTTGGTCAGCAGTTCGCCGGGGTGGCTGGCGAGCTCGAGCAGCACGTCCATCGCGCGGGCGCCCAGCGGCGCGGGCTGGCCGTCGACCAGCAGGCGGCGTTCGAGCGGCTGCAGCTCGAAGCGGCCGAAACGCATCGGCAGGGAGGTGGGCAGGGCGCTCACGGACATCACTCCTCGGCCCGTCGTCGCAGGGCTGGCCGCAGTGTGCTCCCGGCGTGGCGTGCCGGTATGAAACGTTATGAAGCGGCGGCGCTGGAGGACGGGCCAGAACGCTTCATCGCGCCTTCAAGACTTTGCCGGGGCGCTCGCCGAAAGTGGAGACATCGCAAGCCGCCCAACACCGCAAGGAGCGCACCATGAACGTCACCACTGCCTGCCATCAGACTCCCGCCCCCCAGCTGCCGCGCTCGACCCGGCTCGGTGCGGCCCTCGCCAGCGTGCTGATCACCACCACCCTGCTGGGCAGCGTGGTCGTCGGCCTCACCGCGATGGCCGACGAGGCGACGGCGATCGCGGCCCGGCCGGCCGCCGCCGCCCGGACCTGATCAGCTGTCGCGGCTGACCGGGGTCCCGGTGCCGTCGACATCGGCCGTCAGCGTCATCAGGATGTCCGCATACCAGGCGCAGTTGAGCCCGAGCGATTCGTCCTGGCGCTCGCGGTTGCCCATGTCCAGGCGCGCCGAGTGCACGCCCAGCAGCTTCCATGGCAAGGGGTGCTCCGGCGTCGCGGGCCCGGGTCCGCGCATCACCACCGGCGCGCCGCTGGTGCCGCGGTGGGTGCGGGCATCGGTGAGGAAATAGCCCTGGCCCTGGAAGCGCAGCCCGAAGGACGACGCGATCACGGCCTGCCGCACCACGGGCAGGTGGTGCAGCGTGTCGTGGAAGCCGAGCGGGAAGCCGACGATCAGCAGCGCGCTGCCGACCTCGATCTCGGCGAGCGAATCCTGCAGGTGGGCCGGCGTGTAGGCGTGCAGCACGCAGGTGGGCGGCAGCGCCGCCTGCTCGAGCTCGATCACCGCCACGTCGATCTCGCTGGCGGCGTCCTTGCCCTGGCGCCAGACGCCGCGGCGCTCGCGGTACAGCGGCACCGAGAAGCCGACCGACCGCGTGAGGTTGGCGCGGTCGATGTGCAGCTCGATCTCGATGCGGTCCGGCGCGTGGCCGCTCGGTTCGTCGAACAGCACATGCCGGCTGGTGACGAGGAAGAGCCGCTCGTCGCGGCGGAAGAAGAAACCGCTGGCGCCGGTCAGCGCCCTGCTGCCGGCAAACGTGCCGATGCGGGTGGCCGCGAGCAGCAGCGGCTCGATGGCCGGCATGGCATCGGCGCTGGAATCCTTCACGTCGGTCGCGCTGGTCATGGCGTGGTGGTATGGTCCGTGGCATGCCCCGCCGCGCGCGCCCCGCCGCACCGCCGTCGTCCGCAAGTCTGCGCCGCGAACTGCTGCGCGACGCCCTGCTGGCGACGGTGGAGCTGCTGAAGCGCCGGCGCGCCTGCGAGATCGACGAAGGCTACATCGACGACTACGTGGCGCTGAACTGGCTCGAATGGAGCGGCGGCGCGCTCGGGCTCACGACGACCGGGCAGAACATCTGCCTGCAGCTCAAGGCGCGTTCCTGACGCGCCCCGCGCGCCGCGCAGCAAGTCGCGCTCAGCCATAGACATTGGCCAGCGTGCCGATGCCGTCGATCTCGACCTCGACCGCGCTGCCCGGCTTCATCGGCAGCACCCCGAGCGAGGTGCCGCAGAGGATCACGTCGCCGGGTTCGAGCACCAGGTCCTGAGAGATCCGCGACACCAGCTCGGCCGGCGCGAAGATCATGTCTGCCAGCGCGTAGTTCTGGCGCTCGCGGCCGGCGGCGCGGGTGCGCAGCGTCGCCGCAGCGGGGTCGAACACCGTCTCGATCACCGGGCCGAACGCGCCGAATCCCGGGAAGCTCTTGGCGCGCGTCCACTGCGGGAAGGCCGGATCGCGGTTCAGCAGCTCGATCGCGGTCACGTCGTTGGCGCAGGTGTAGCCGAAGATGTGCGCGGCGGCCTCTTCCGGCGCGACGCGGTGCGCGCGCCGGCCGATCACGACCGCCAGCTCGCCCTCGTAGGCCACGCGGCCGACCTCGGCCGGCGGCGCCGGGATCGGCGCGCGGTGCGCGCACCAGCTGCCCGGTGCCTTCAGGAAGTACAGCGGCTCGGCGGGCACGGCCCAGCCGTTCTTGTCGGCCAGCGCGCGGAAGTTGTTCCACAGCCCGATCATGGTGCGTGGATCGCAGGGCGTGAGCCAGTCGATCGTGTCAATCGCCAGCCGCTCACCGGTGGGGCGCTTGCTGCCGAACAGGCTGCCCTCGTGCACGAGCACCGCGTCGCCGTCGAGGCAGCCGAAGCCGACCGTGCCGCCATGCCGGAACCGCAACCACTTCATGTCGTCTCCTCGTCGGCCATCGCACGCCGTGACCGGATTGTGGCGGGCACCGCGGCGCTTCACGCGGCCGTCATCGCGACAGCGCACAGTGGTCACATGAACCTCCCCGCACCGGCCACCGTCGACCTCGTCTACTTCAACGCCGGCGGCGGCCACCGCGCGACGGCGCTGGCGCTGCAGGAGTCGATCGCCCAGCTCGGCTGGCCGTGGACGGTGCGGCTGGTCAACCTGTTCGAGCTGCTCGACCCGAACGACGCCTTCCGTCGCGTGACCGGCTTCGCGCCTGAGGCGGTCTACAACCAGCGTCTGGCGCGCGGCTGGACGCTGGGGCTGGGGCAGGAGCTCAAGCTGCTGCAGGCGGCGATCCGCTACGCCCACCCGGCGCTCGTGCGGCTGCTGCGCCAGCACTGGGCCGCGAGCGAGCCGGACCTGGTGGTTTCGCTGGTGCCGAACTTCAACCGCGCGATGGGCGAGGCGGTCGCCGAAGCGCTGCCCGGCGTGGCCTATGTGACGGTGCTGACCGACCTGGCCGACCACCCGCCGGGCTTCTGGATCGAGCCCGGCATCGCCCAGCATGTGGTCTGCGGCACGCCGCAGGCGCTGGCGCAGGCGCGCGCAGCGGGGCTGCCGGCGTCGCACGTCCACGCGAGCTCCGGGATGATCCTGAGGCCGGCCTTCTACGCGCCGCGGCTCGCCGACCGCGCGGCGGAGCGTGTTCGCCTCGGGCTCGATGCCGACCGGCCGACCGGGCTGGTGATGTTCGGCGGCCAGGGCTCGAAGGCGATGCTCGGCATCGCACAGGCGCTGCACGACACCCAGCTCGTGCTGGTGTGCGGCCACAACGACAGGCTGGCGGCACGCCTGCGCGCGCTGCCGGCCGCGGCGCCGCGGCTCGTGGTCGGCTTCACCAAGGACATTCCCTTCCACATGCAGCTCGCCGACTTCTTCATCGGCAAGCCGGGGCCGGGCAGCGTCAGCGAGGCGGTGCAGCAGGGCCTGCCGGTGATCGTGGTGCGCAACGCCTGGACGATGCCGCAGGAGCGCTACAACGCGCAGTGGATCAGGGACAACGGGCTGGGCCTGGTGCTGCCGAGCTTCAAGGGCGTCGGCGCAGCGGCGGCGGCGCTGGTGGCCGGGCTCGACGGCTACCGCGAGGCGCTGGCGCGCATCGACAACCGCGCGGTGCTCGAGGTGCCGCAGATCCTGGCGCGCATCCTCGCGGACGCGCAGAACCCGGCCGACGCACCGCGGGAGTGGGCCCTGAGCGACTGAGGCCGTCGCCGCGCGCCGATAATCGCGGCCATGAGGCTGCGCTTCACCAAGATGCAGGGCGCGGGCAACGACTTCGTCGTGCTCGACGCGACGCGCGCGCCGCTGTCGCTGAGCGCGTCGCAGTACCGGCGGCTGGCCGATCGGCGCTTCGGCGTCGGTGCCGACCAGATCCTGATCGTCGAGGCCTCGGTGGAGCCGGGCGTAGATTTCCGCTACCGCATCGTCAACGCCGACGGCGGCGAGGTCGAGCAGTGCGGCAACGGCGCGCGCTGCTTCGTGCGCTTCGTGCGCGAGGCCGGGCTGACCGACAAGGCCGCGATCCGCGTGCGCACCGCCTCGGGCGTGATCGAGCCGCGCTGGCTCGGCGACGGCCGGGTCGAGGTCGACATGGGCGCACCGCGCCTGGAGCCGACGGAGGTGCCGTTCGATGCCGCCGGGCTGGTGCCGCGCGAGGCGAACGGCGCGCCGCTGTGGACCATCGACGTCGCCGGCCGCGCCGTCGAGGTCGCGGTGGTGTCGATGGGCAACCCGCATGCGGTGGCCGACCTCGCGCAGTTCGGCGCCGACCCGCGCGACTGGGTCGCCGAGCTCGGCCCGGCGATCGAGCGCCACGCGCGCTTCCCGCAGCGTGTCAACGCCGGCTTCATGGCCGTGCTGGCGCGCGACCACATTCGCCTGCGCGTGTACGAGCGCGGCGTCGGCGAGACGCTCGCCTGCGGCACCGGCGCCTGCGCTGCGGTCGTCGCCGGCATCCGCGGCGGCGCGCTCGACGCGGCTCGTCCCGTCACCGTCGACACGCGCGGCGGCACGCTGCACATCACCTGGGCCGGACGGGCTGGCGCGCCGGTGCTGATGAGCGGCCCCGCGGAGCGCGTCTTCGACGGCGAAATCGACTTACCCGACTGACAAGCACATGAGCACCCAAGGCATCACCGAAGACGACATCGCCAACTACCTGCTGCACACGCCGGGCTTCTTCGAGCGCCACGCCGAGGTGCTGGCCAGCGTGCAGCTGACCAGCCCGCACGGCCAGCGCGCGGTGTCGCTGCAGGAGCGGCAGATGGAGATGCTGCGCGAGAAGAACCGCGGCCTCGAGCTGCGGTTGATGGAGATGCTGCGCCACGGGCAGGAGAACGTCGCGATCGCCGACAAGCTGCACCGCTGGACGCGCGCGATCATGCTGACCACCAACGCCGGCGAGCTGCCCGGCGTGCTGGTCGCCGAGCTGCAGCAGCAGTTCCTGATCCCGCAGGCCGGCATCCGCGTCTGGGGCGCGGCCGACGCCTTCCGCGTGCTGCCCTTTGCCCAAGCCGTCAGCGACGACCTGAAGAGCTTCGCGTCCAGCCTGACGCTGCCGTATTGCGGCGTCAATTCCGGCTTCGAGGCCGCGGGCTGGTTCGCCGATCCGGCGACGGTGGTGTCGCTGGCGCTGATCCCGCTGCGCCACGGCACGGCGACGCCGGCCTTCGGCATGCTGGTGCTCGGCTCGCCCGACCCGACGCGCTACAGCGCCGACATGGGCACCGAGTTCCTGATGCGCATCGGCGAGATCGCCAGCGCCGGCCTGCACCGGTTGCTGCCGGTGGCGTGATGGACGCGCCGGTGTTCGATCCGGACATCGAGCGCCACCTGACCCATCTGCGCGTCGAGCGCCGCCTCGCCGGGCGCACGCTGGCGAACTACGGCGAGGCCTTCGCGCGGCTGCAGCGCTACGCCGCCCAGGGCGGCGTGCCGCTGTGCGCCGTGCAGACCCACCATGTGCGGCGCTGGATCGCGGCGCTGCACGGCGAGGGCCTGGGGCCGCGCAGCATCGCCATCGCGCTGTCGGCCTGGCGCGGGTTGTACCGCTGGCTGGGCCGCGAGGGGCGGGTCGCGCAGAACCCGGTCGAGGGCGTGCGAGCGCCCAAGGCGCCGAAGCCGCTGCCCAAGGCGCTGCCGGTCGACCAGGCAGTGGCGCTGGCCGAGCACCGCGACGCCGAGGCCGATCCGCGGCTCGAGGCGCGCGACCGCTGCATCGTCGAGCTGCTCTACGGCTGCGGGTTGCGCGTCGCCGAACTCGTGGGCCTGGACCTGAGCCCGGCCGGCGGCGCGCGCGGCTGGATCGACCGCGACGCTGGCGAGGCCCATGTGCTCGGCAAGGGCAGCAAGCGCCGCAGCGTGCCGGTGGGCCGTGCCGCGCTGGCGGCGCTGGCCGACTGGCTGGCGCAGCGCGGCAGCGTCGCGCGGCCCGGCGAGCCGGCGCTGTTCGTCACGCGCACCGGGACACGCCTGACCGACTCGCAGGTGCGCACCCGGCTGCGCGCGCGCGCCGTCGCCGCCGGCCTGCCGACCTCGGTGCACCCGCACATGCTGCGCCACAGCTATGCCTCGCACCTGCTGCAGTCCAGCGGTGACCTGCGGGCGGTGCAGGAGCTGCTGGGCCACGCCAACATCACGACGACGCAGGTCTACACGCGGCTGGATTTCCAGCATCTGGCCAAGGCCTACGACGCGGCGCATCCGCGCGCGCGCAAGAAGTGAGACGCGCGCCGCGACAATCGCGGCCATGAAATCGATCCGTCTGCGTGCCGGCAAGGAGCGCTCGCTGCTGCGCCGCCATCCCTGGGTGTTCGAGGGCAGCATCGCCTCCGGCAAGGCCGATGCCGGCGAGACGGTGCGCGTCGACGCGGCCGACGGCGGCTTCCTCGCCTGGGGCGCCTGCAGCCCGGCGTCGGCGATCCGCGTGCGGGCCTGGAGCTTCGATCAGGCCGAGCGCATCGATGCCGCCTTCTTCGCGCGCCGCATCGCGCGCGCGGTGGCGATGCGCGAGCGGCTCGCGATCCCGAGCGACGCCTGCCGGCTGGTGCACGGCGAGGCCGACGGCCTGCCGGGGCTGGTGGTCGACCGCTATGGCGACACGCTGAGCGCTCAGTTCCTCGCCGCCGGCGCCGAGCGCTGGAAGCCGGTGATCGCCGACGCGCTGCTCGCCGCCACCGGCTGCACGCGGCTCTACGAGCGCTCGGATGCCAGCGTGCGCGGGCTCGAAGGCCTGGAGCACGCCACCGGCTGGCTGCGCGGCGAAGGCGAGACCGCGCTGACGATCCGCGAGCACGGCTGGCGGCTCACCGTCGACGTGGCCGAGGGCCACAAGACCGGCTACTACCTCGACCAGCGCGACAACCGCCGCCGCTTCGCCGAACTCGTGCGCCAGTTCGGCAGCAAGCGCGTGCTCAACTGCTACAGCTACACCGGCGGCTTCTCGGTCGCCGCGCTGGCGGGCGGCGCCGAGCAGGTGACGAGTGTCGATTCGTCGGGGCCGGCGCTGGAGCGCGCCGCCGCGCATGTGGCCTTGAACGGCTTCGATCCGGCGCGCCACGAGGCGCTCGACGCCGACGTCAACGCGACGCTGCGGCGCCTGCTCGACGCCGGCCAGCGCTTCGACGCGATCGTGCTCGACCCGCCGAAGTTCGCGCCGACCGCCGCCCATGCCGAGCGCGCCGCGCGTGCCTACAAGGACATCAACCGCCTGGCGCTGCTGCTGCTCGAGCCGGGCGGGCTGCTGCTGACCTTCTCCTGCTCGGGCGGCGTCGATGCGTCGCTGTTCCACAAGATCGTCGCCGGCGCCGGGCTCGACGCGGGCGTCGACGGCTACCTGCTCGAACGGCTGGAGGCCGCTCCCGACCACCCGACGACGATCAACTTCCCCGAGGGCGAGTACCTGAAGGGCCTGGCGATCCTGAAGCAGTAGTCAGTTGCGACCGCGCTTCCAGTAGCGCTCCATCTCCAGGTAGAGGAAGGAGCCGGACCAGCCGATCAGCAGCAGCCCGTTGAGCGTCTCGACGCCGGCCAGCAGCCGCACCGGGCCGGCCGGCACCACATCGCCGAAGCCCAGCGAGGTGTAGGTCTCGGCCGAGAAGTAGAAGGCGGTGGCCAGCTCGGGCTGCACGCTGCCGCCCAGCGCCCCATGGCCGGCCGAGATGATCAGCAGCCAGTAGCCCAGGCCGTAGAGCACGATCTCGATGCCGTGGGCGACGAAGCAGCCGAGCACCGCCGCCACGAGCTTGACGCGGCCGTGCCAGTGCAGCCTTTCGAGCAGACGCGTCAGCAGGCTCAGGGCCTCGTAGTGCATCAGGGTCGTCGCCACGATCAGCCCGACGCAGGCGAGGACGACCAGCGGCATCGACGCGCTCGCGCTCAGGCGTAGGGGTCGGGGAAGCCGAGCGCCTGCAGGATCGCGCTCTCGCGCGCCTCCATCACCCGCGCCTCGGCGACGCGCACATGGTCGTGGCCCTGGGCGTGCAGCGCGCCATGCACCAGCAGGTGGGCGTAATGCGCCTCCAGCGCGCGGCCCTGCTCGCGCGCCTCCTGTTCGATCACCGGCGCGCACAGCACCAGGTCGGCGACGACCAGCGGCTCGCGCTCGTAGTCGAAGGTCAGCACGTTGGTCGCGTAGCCCTTGCGGCGGTAGCCGTGGTTCAGCGCGCGGCCCTCGTCGGCGTCGACGATGCGCACGGTGAGCTGGGCCGGCGCGTCGAGCGCGGCGCGGAGCCAGCGCGCGACCTTGTGGCGCGGCAGCAGCGCGCGGTGGCTCGCGTCGGCGAACTGCAGCGACAGCGTCAGGGCAGGGCGGCTCA
>Ga0209966_1000117_pt1 | contig 35145 bp, 49 predicted proteins | sample RhisoiCoNPM_FD_187575 | JGI IMG/M metagenome (GOLD analysis project Ga0209966, IMG submission 187575) | Arabidopsis thaliana rhizosphere microbial communities from the Joint Genome Institute, USA, that affect carbon cycling - Rhizosphere... | ecosystem: Host-associated > Plants > Roots >... | reverse complement strand
TGATCGCGCCGATCGCGATGGAAGAGGGCCTGCGCTTCGCCATCCGCGAGGGCGGCCGCACCGTCGGCTCGGGCGTCGTGGCCAAGATCATCGAGTAAGGCGGAGACCATCATGCAAAAGCAAAAGATCCGCATCCGCCTGAAAGCCTTCGACTACAAGCTGATCGACCAGTCGGCCCTCGAAATCGTCGACACCGCCAAGCGCACCGGCGCCATCGTCAAGGGCCCGGTGCCCCTGCCGACGCGCATGCAGCGCTTCGACATCCTGCGCTCGCCGCACGTCAACAAGAGCTCGCGCGACCAGTTCGAGATCCGCACCCACCAGCGCCTGATGGACATCGTCGACCCGACCGACAAGACCGTCGACGCGCTGATGAAGCTGGACCTGCCGGCCGGCGTCGACGTCGAGATCAAGCTGCAGTAAGCGCCAAAGGGGCTCGCTCGCGAGCCCCGGCGGTTGCGGTTTAGGCTGCCACTGCTACAATCGCGAGCTTTTCCGCCGGGGCGTTCGCGTTCCGGCGCCATAGAGGCCGTTACGGCGGTCTCCGTGCAAATCAGCCCGGCCAATCGATGTCGGGCATTGGAGTAGAACCATGACGACAGCCAATCCGGGCCACCGCCTCGGTTTGCTGGGCCGCAAGGTGGGCATGATGCGCATCTTCACGGACGACGGCGATGCCGTGCCCGTGACCGTGCTCGACGTGTCCAACAATCGCGTCGCCCAGGTCAAGACCGTCGAGACCGACGGCTACAGCGCCATCCAGGTGGCGTTCGGTGCGCGCAAGGCCTCGCGCGTGACCAAGCCCGAAGCCGGGCACCTCGCCAAGGCGGGTGTCGAGGCAGGCGAGATCCTCCAGGAATTCCGCGTCGAAGCCGCGGTTGCCTCCGAGTACCAGCCGGGCGGCACGCTGCCCGTGAGCTTGTTCGCGGTCGGTCAGCTGGTCGACGTGCAGGGCACCTCGATCGGCAAGGGTTTCACCGGCACGATCAAGCGCCACAACTTCAGCTCGCAGCGCGCGTCGCACGGCAACAGCCGTTCGCACAACGTGCCGGGTTCGATCTCGATGGCGCAAGACCCGGGCCGTGTGTTCCCGGGCAAGAAGATGTCCGGTCACCTCGGCGACGTCACCGTGACGACCCAGAACCTCGACGTCGTGCGCGTCGACGAAGCCCGCCAGCTGCTGCTGGTGCGTGGCGCGGTCCCGGGTGCGAAGAACGGTTTCGTGACCGTGCGGCCGGCCGTCAAGGTCAAGGCCAAGAAGGGGGCGAACTGATGCAACTCGAGCTCCTCAACGACCAGGGCCAGGCCGCCTCGAAGGTCGACGCCCCGGACACCGTGTTCGGGCGCGACTACAACGAAGCGCTGATCCACCAGATCGTCGTCGCCTACCAGGCCAACGCGCGTCAAGGCACGCGGGCCCAGAAGGACCGGCAGATGGTCAAGCACTCGACCAAGAAGCCGTTCCGCCAGAAGGGCACCGGCCGCGCGCGCGCCGGCATGACCTCCTCGCCGCTGTGGCGTGGAGGCGGTCGCATCTTCCCGAACAGCCCGGACGAGAACTTCTCTCACAAGGTCAACAAGAAGATGTACCGCGCCGGCATGGCGTCGATCTTCTCGCAGCTGGCCCGTGAAGGCCGCCTGGCCGTGGTCGACTCGATCTCGGTCGAGGCGCCCAAGACCAAGCTGCTGGCCGCCAAGTTCAAGGCCATGGGTCTGGACTCGGTGCTGGTGATCGCCGACGAAGTCGACGAGAACCTGTTCCTCGCCTCGCGCAACCTCGCCAATGTGATGGTGGTCGAGCCGCGTTACGCCGATCCGCTGTCGCTGGTCTTCTACAAGAAGGTGCTGGTGACCAAGGGCGCGATCGACAAGCTGCAGGAGATGCTGGCATGAGCGCGCCGAAGTTCAACGAAGACCGCCTGATGCAGGTGCTGGTCTCGCCGATCGTGTCCGAGAAGGCCACGGCCGTTGCCGAGAAGAACAACCAGGTGCTGTTCAAGGTGCTGCAGGACGCGACCAAGCCCGAGATCAAGGCGGCCGTGGAGCTGCTGTTCAAGGTCGAGGTCGACAAGGTCTCGGTCGTCAACATCAAGGGCAAGACCAAGCGCTTCGGCAAGGGCACGGGCCGCCGCGACAACGTGCGCAAGGCCTATGTCTGTCTGAAGCAGGGCCAGGAGCTCAACTTCTCCGGGGAGGCCGCGTAATGGCCGTCGTCAAAGTCAAACCGACCTCGCCCGGCCGCCGTGCCGTGGTGAAGGTGGTGCACAAGCACCTGCACAAGGGCAAGCCCGAGGCGTCGCTGCTCGAGCCGCAGTTCCAGCACTCCGGCCGCAACAACAACGGCCACATCACGATCCGGCACAAGGGCGGTGGCCACAAGCACCACTACCGCGTGGTGGACTTCAAGCGGAACAAGGACGGCATCCCGGCGAAGGTCGAGCGCATCGAGTACGACCCGAACCGCACCGCCCACATCGCGCTGGTCTGCTATGCCGACGGTGAGCGTCGCTACATCATCGCGCCGCGCGGTCTGGAAGTGGGTTCGACCATCCTGAGCGGCGCCGAGGCGCCGATCAAGGCCGGCAACACGCTGCCGATCCGCAACATCCCGGTCGGCTCGATCATGCATTGCGTCGAGCTGCTGGCCGGCAAGGGCGCGCAGATCGCGCGTTCGGCCGGTACCTCGGTGACGCTGCTGGCGCGCGAAGGCACCTACGCGCAGGTTCGCATGCGCTCGGGTGAGGTGCGCCGCATCCACGTCGAGTGCCGTGCCACCATCGGCGAGGTCTCGAACGAAGAGCACAGCCTGCGGCAGTACGGCAAGGCCGGTGCGATCCGCTGGAAGGGCATCCGCCCGACCGTTCGTGGCGTCGCCATGAACCCGGTGGACCACCCGCACGGCGGCGGCGAAGGCCGCACCGGCGAGGGCCAGGTGCCGGTGTCGCCTTGGAACACGATGACCAAGGGCTACCGCACTCGCAGCAACAAGCGCACGCAGACGTTCATCGTCTCGCGTCGCAAGAAGTAAGGGGCGCCGCAGATGTCTCGCTCACTGAAGAAGGGTCCCTTCGTGGACCACCACCTGATTGCCAAGGTCGAGAAGGCCGTGGCGATCAAGGACAAGAAGCCGATCAAGACCTGGTCGCGTCGCTCGACGATCCTGCCCGATTTCATCGGCCTGACGATCGCCGTGCACAACGGCAAGCAGCATGTGCCCGTGTACGTGACCGACCAGATGGTCGGCCACAAGCTCGGCGAGTTCGCCCTGACCCGCACGTTCAAGGGTCACCCGGCGGACAAGAAGGCCAAGAAGTAAGGGGATGGCGATGGAAACCCGAGCAATCGTGCGCGGCGTCCGTCTGTCGGTGGACAAGGGTCGCCTCGTGGCCGACCTGATCCGCGGCAAGAAGGTCGACCAGGCGCTGAACATCCTGAACTTCACGCAGAAGAAGGCCGCGCTGATCATCAAGAAGGCGCTGGAGTCCGCGATCGCGAACGCCGAGCACAACGACGGCGCCGACATCGACGAGCTGAAGGTCAAGACGATCTACGTGGAGCAGGGCGCGACGCTGAAGCGCTTCGCCGCGCGGGCCAAGGGCCGCGGCAACCGCATCAGCAAGCCGACCTGCCACATCTTCGTGACCGTCGGGAACTGAGGAAGACCATGGGACAAAAGATTCATCCGGTCGGCTTCCGCCTTCCCGTCACGCGCAACTGGTCGTCGCGCTGGTACGCGTCGAGCCGCAACTTCGCCGGCATGCTGGCCGAGGACCTGAAGGTGCGCGAGTACCTGAAGGCCAAGCTGAAGAACGCGGCTGTCTCGCGCATCCTGATCGAGCGCCCCGCCAAGAACGCCCGCATCACGATCTACTCGGCGCGCCCGGGCGTGGTGATCGGCAAGAAGGGCGAGGACATCGAGAACCTCAAGGCCGCGCTGACCAAGCTGCTCGGCGTGCCGGTGGCGGTGAACATCGAGGAGGTGCGCAAGCCCGAGATCGATGCCCAGTTGATCGCCGACTCGATCACCCAGCAACTCGAGAAGCGCATCATGTTCCGCCGCGCGATGAAGCGTGCGATGCAGAACGCGATGCGCCTGGGTGCCCAGGGCATCAAGATCATGAGCGCCGGTCGCCTCAACGGCATCGAGATCGCTCGCACCGAGTGGTACCGCGAAGGCCGCGTGCCGCTGCACACGCTGCGCGCCGACATCGACTATGGCTTCTCGGAGGCCAAGACGACCTACGGCGTCATCGGCGTCAAGGTCTGGGTCTACCGCGGCGACCGACTTGCCAACGGCGAGGCGCCCGTGATCAAGACCGACGAGCGCGAAGAGCGTCGTGACCGTCGCGGCCCGCGTGGCGACCGTCCGGGCGGCGACCGCCGCCCGTCGCGCGACGGCGCCCGCGCCGGCGCGCCGCGCCCGCGCACCGATGTGGTCAACCCGACCGAGGGTGGCGACAAGCCGGCCGAGGCCGGTGCCGCCGCCGAGGCCCCGAAGGCTGCCGTGAAGCGCGTGCGCAAGGTCGCCGCGCCGGGCGCCGGCGAGGCGAAAGGAGAATAAGCATGCTGCAACCCTCACGCCGCAAGTTCCGCAAGGAACAGAAGGGCCGTAACACCGGCATCGCCACGCGCGGCGCCAACGTGTCGTTCGGCGACTTCGGACTGAAGGCCACCGAGCGCGGCCGCATCACCGCCCGTCAGATCGAAGCCGCGCGTCGCGCGATCTCGCGTCACGTCAAGCGCGGTGGCCGCATCTGGATCCGCATCTTCCCGGACAAGCCGATCTCGCAGAAGCCGGCTGAAGTCCGCATGGGCAACGGCAAGGGCAACCCCGAGTACTACGTGGCCGAGATCCAGCCCGGCAAGGTGCTCTACGAGATCAACGGCGTGCCCGAGGCGCTGGCCCGCGAGGCCTTCACGCTGGCCGCCGCCAAGTTGCCGCTGCGCTGCACCTTCGTGGCGCGCCAGATCGGCGCCTGAGGAGAACCCGATGAAAGCCTCTGAACTCCGCGCCAAGGACGTTGCCGCCCTCGAGCAGGAAGTGAAGTCCCTGCTCAAGGCGCACTTCGGCCTGCGCATGCAAAAGGGTACGCAGCAGCTGTCGAATACCGCGACGCTGCGCCAGACCCGCCGCGACATTGCTCGTGCCAAGACCATCCTGGCCGAGAAGAAGAAGGGAGCCGCCCAATGACGACTCAAGAGACCGTCAAGAACACGCGCACCCTGGTCGGTCGCGTGGTCAGCGACCAGCGCTCGAAGACCATCACGGTCCTCGTCGAGCGCCGCGTCAAGCACGAGCTGTACGGCAAAATCGTCGCCCGTTCGCGCAAGTACCACGCCCACGACGAGAACAACGAGTACAAGCTCGGCGACGTGGTCGAGATTTCGGAGGGCCGCCCGGTCTCCAAGACCAAGGCCTGGTACGTGACCCGGCTGGTCGAGAAGGCCCAGGCCGTCTGACGCCTGCCGGCGTCAGGGGCTTGCAAAGACCCCGATGCCCGACGACCGGTCCGCTGGCATGCTGGCGACCGGTCGTTTCGCTTTCCAGTCAACCGTCCTCAGGAGACACCGATGCTGAAGGTTGGAGACAAGCTGCCTGCGGGTACGCTGCAGGAGTACATCGAGGTCGAGGGCGAGGGTTGCTCTCTGGGGCCGAACAGCTTCGAGATCGGCGCGCTGACGGCCGGCAAGACGATCGCCGTGTTCGCGCTGCCGGGGGCCTTCACGCCGACTTGCTCGGCGCAGCATGTGCCGGGCTATGTCGAGCATGCGGCGGACTTCCGGGCGGCCGGTGTCGACGAGATCTGGTGCATTTCGGTCAACGACGCGTTCGTGATGGGCGCCTGGGGCCGCGACCAGCGGACAGCCGGCAAGGTGCGCATGATGGCCGACGGCAGCGCCGAGTTTGCGAAGGCCACCGGCCTGACGCTGGACCTGACCGCGCGCGGCCTGGGCCTGCGCTCGCAGCGCTACTCGATGCTGGTGAAGGACGGCGTCGTCAGGACGCTCAACGTCGAAGGGCCGGGCAAGTTCGAGGTAAGCGACGCGGCCACGCTGCTGGCCCAGGCGCGCAGCCTCTGAGACGTTTGACAGTGCCGCGCAGATGATGGATACTGCGCGGCTTCGCCGAAGATCCGCTTGAGATCGCGGTGCCACCAGCTGACACGCTGGCGGGCCGAACGCTCCTGCAGATCCCGGTCTCGCCCTAAGCAGAAGGCGCCGCAAGGTGCCGGATGACGGGCCCAAGACTGACCGAGGGCGCCCATGGTGGGTGGCCTGCGGGACAAGTTGGGGACAGACAATGATTCAAATGCAATCGCGGCTCGATGTCGCGGACAACACGGGCGCGAAGAGCGTCATGTGCATCAAGGTGCTGGGCGGCTCCAAGCGCCGTTACGCCGGCATCGGCGACGTGATCAAGGTCTCCATCAAGGAGGCCGCGCCGCGTGGCCGCGTCAAGAAGGGCGAGGTCTACAGCGCCGTCGTCGTGCGTACCGCCAAGGGTGTGCGCCGCCAGGATGGCTCGCTGGTCAAGTTCGACGGCAACGCCGCTGTGTTGCTGAACGCCAAGCTCGAGCCGATCGGCACCCGCATCTTCGGCCCGGTGACGCGCGAGCTGCGCACCGAGCGCTTCATGAAGATCGTCTCCCTCGCTCCCGAGGTGCTCTGACATGAACAAGATTCGCAAGGGCGACCAGGTCATCGTGTTGACCGGTCGCGACAAGGGCAAGCGCGGCACCGTGGCATCGCGCGTCGATGTCGACCACCTGCTGGTCGACGGCGTCAATGTCGCCAAGAAGCACGTCAAGCCGAATCCGCTGAAGGGCACGACCGGCGGCATCGTCGACAAGACCATGCCCATCCATCAGTCGAACATCGCGATCTACAACGCAGCGACCGGCAAGGCCGATCGCGTCGGGATCAAGTTGCTGGCCGACGGCAAGAAGGTGCGCGTCTACAAGTCCAGCGGCGAAGAGATCAAGGCCTGAGGCCGAGGTAAGCAATGGCTCAACAACAAACCGCGCGCCTGCAAGAGGTCTACCGCCAGAAGGTGGTGCCCGAGCTGGTCAAGAAGTTCGGCTACAAGTCGGTGATGCAGGTTCCGCGCCTGACCAAGATCACGCTCAACATGGGCGTGAGCGAGGCGGTTTCGGACAAGAAGGTCATGGAGCATGCCGTCGGTGACCTGACCAAGATCGCCGGTCAAAAGCCCGTCGTCACCAAGTCGAAGAAGGCGATCGCCGGCTTCAAGATTCGCGACGGTGTGCCCATCGGCTGCATGGTCACGCTGCGCGGCGTGCGCATGTACGAATTCCTGGACCGCTTCGTCACGATCGCGCTGCCGCGCGTGCGCGACTTCCGCGGCATCTCGGGTCGCGCCTTCGATGGTCGCGGCAACTACAACATCGGGGTCAAGGAACAGATCATCTTCCCCGAGATCGAGTACGAGAAGATCGACGTGCTGCGCGGGATGAACATCAGCTTCACCACGACGGCCAAGACCGACGACGAATGCAAGGCGCTGCTCGCCGCATTCAAGTTCCCGTTCAAGAACTGAGGTGCCCAGTGGCCAAGATGTCCATCAAGCAGCGTGAGCTCAAGCGTGAAGAGCTGGTCGCCAAGTTCGCCAAGAAGTATGCCGAACTGAAGGCGCTTATCGCCGACCAGAGCAAGTCCGAGGAAGAGCGCTACGCCGCGCGCCTGGCGCTGCAGAAGCTGCCGCGCAACGCCTACCCGAGCCGCCTGCGCAACCGCTGCGAGCTCACCGGCCGCCCGCGCGGCACCTTCCGCACCTTCGGTCTGGCGCGCAACAAGATTCGTGAACTGGCGTTCAAGGGCGACATCCCTGGTGTCGTCAAGGCCAGCTGGTAAGCCGGCACGCGAACGTACAGGAGAGAACTTATGAGCATGAGTGATCCCATCGCCGACATGCTGACCCGCATCCGCAACGCGCAGATGGTGGAGAAGTCGGTCGTCGTGATGCCCGCGTCGAAGCTGAAGGTCGCGATCGCCCAGGTCCTGAAGGACGAGGGCTACATCGACGCCTATGCCGTCAAGGGCGAATCGGGCAAGAGCGAACTCGAGATCGGCCTGAAGTATTACGCCGGTCGCCCGGTGATCGAGCGCATCGAGCGTGTCAGCCGTCCCGGCCTGCGCATCTACAAGGGTCGCCACGAGATCCCGCAGGTCATGAACGGCCTCGGCGTCGCGATCGTGACGACGCCCAAGGGCGTGATGACGGACCGCAAGGCCCGCGCTGCCGGTATCGGCGGCGAGGTGCTGTGCTACGTCGCCTGACGCGAAGGAGCTGAAGAATGTCTCGCGTTGGAAAAATGCCGATCGCCGTGCCGCAGGGTGTGGACGTGGCGATCACCGCTGAGCAGATCAGCGTCAAGGGTTCGCTCGGTACGCTGGTGCGTCCGGTCAACCGGCTGGTCACGGTCAAGAACGAAGACGGTAAGCTGAGTTTCGTGCCGGCTGACGAGAGCGTCGCCGCGAACGCGATGAGCGGCACGGTGCGCGCGCTGGTGGCCAACATGGTCAACGGCGTCAGCAAGGGCTTCGAGCGCAAGCTGACGCTGGTCGGCGTGGGCTTCCGGGCCCAGGCGCAAGGCGCCAAGCTGAACCTGCAGATCGGCTTCTCGCATCCGGTGGTCAAGGACATGCCGTCCGGCATCACCGTGGCCTGCCCGACCCAGACCGAGATCGTCATCAAGGGTGCGGACCGCCAGGTGGTGGGCCAGATCGCCGCCGAGGTGCGTGCGATCCGTCCGCCCGAGCCCTACAAGGGCAAGGGCATCCGCTACGCCGAAGAGAAGGTCTCGCTCAAAGAGACCAAGAAGAAGTAAGGAGCCGCATGATGTTGAACCGCAAAGATCAGCGCCTGCGCCGCTCCAAGCAGACCCGTGCGCGCATCGCACTGCAGAACGTGGCGCGCCTGACGGTGTTCCGCTCGAACCTGCACATCTACGCCAGCGTCATCTCCGACGACGGCCAGAAGGTGCTCGCCACCGCGTCGACCGCCGAGAAGGGCCTGCGCGCCCAGCTTGGCGCCGCGGGCAAGGGTGGCAACACCGCCGCGGCGGCGATCGTCGGCAAGCTCATCGCCGAGAAGGCCAAGGCCGCCGGCATCGAGAAGGTCGCGTTCGACCGCTCGGGCTTCGCCTACCACGGTCGCGTGAAGGCGCTGGCCGAGGCGGCGCGCGAAGCCGGCCTGCAGTTCTGAGCCGACGCACGGCACACCGAAGGAATTCGAGATGGCAAAGTTTCAACCCCGCATCGCCGACGAAGGCCGCGACGACGGCCTGAAGGAAAAGATGATCCAGGTGAACCGCGTGACCAAGGTGGTCAAGGGCGGTCGGACCATGAGCTTCGCAGCGCTGACCGTGGTCGGCGACGGCGATGGCCGCGTCGGCATGGGCAAGGGCAAGGCCAAGGAAGTGCCGGTCGCCGTGACGAAGGCGATGGACGCGGCGCGCCGCAACATGGTCAAGGTCAGCCTGAAGAACGGCACCGTGCACCACAACGTGACCGGCGAGCATGGCGCGGCCAAGGTGCTGCTGGCTCCGGCCGTGGCCGGTACCGGCATCATCGCCGGCGGCCCGATGCGCGCGGTGTTCGAGGTCATGGGCATCACCGACATCGTCGCGAAGAGCCTGGGCACGTCGAACCCGTACAACATGGTGCGCGCCACCTTCGACGCGCTGCGCCGCTCGACGACGCCGGCCGAAGTCGCGGCCAAGCGCGGCAAGTCGGTCGAAGAGATCCTGAACTGAGCCGCAGGGGAAGACGATGACGGACAAGAAGACCCTGATGGTCAAGCTGGTGCGCAGCCCGATCGGCACCAAGACCGACCACCGCGACACCGTGCGCGGCCTCGGCCTGCGTCGGCTCAACAGCGTGCGCGTCCTCGAGGACACGCCCGCGGTGCGCGGCATGATCAACAAGGTGAGCTACCTGGTCCAGGTGCTCTGAGCCCTTGGGGAAGACGATGGAACTGAATACGCTGAAGCCCTCCGCGGGCGCCAAGAAGGCCCGCCGCCGCGTCGGTCGCGGCATCGGCTCGGGCCTGGGCAAGACCGCGGGTCGCGGTCACAAGGGCCAGAAGTCGCGCGCCGGCGGCTACCACAAGGTCGGCTTCGAGGGCGGCCAGATGCCGCTGCAGCGTCGCCTGCCCAAGCGCGGCTTCAAGTCGCTGACGCTCAAGTACAACGCCGAGATCACGCTGGCCGACCTGGAGAAGCTGGCCGCCGACGAGGTCGACGTGCCGACGCTCAAGCAAGCCGGCCTGGTCGGCGAACTGGCCAAGGTCGTCAAGGTCATCAAGTCGGGCGAGCTGAGCAAGAAGGTCGTGCTCAAGGGCGTCGGCGCGACCGCGGCCGCCAAGGCGGCGATCGAAGCCGCCGGCGGCTCGGTGGCCTGAGGCTCGCGGACCCCGTCTAGGACTCCTGCGTGGCAACCAACGCGAATCAACTGGCCAAGAGCGGCAAGTTCGGCGACCTGCGTCGCCGGCTCGTCTTCTTGCTGCTGGCGCTCGTGGTCTACCGCATCGGCGCGCACATCCCGGTGCCCGGCATCAACCCGGATCAGCTCTCGGCGCTGTTCGAGGGCCAGCAGGGCGGGATCCTGAGCCTGTTCAACATGTTCTCGGGCGGGGCGCTGTCGCGCTTCACCGTCTTCGCGCTGGGGATCATGCCGTACATCTCGGCATCGATCATCATGCAGCTGATGACGCACGTCGTGCCGACGCTCGAGGCGCTGAAGAAGGAAGGCGAGGCGGGCCGTCGCAAGATCACGCAGTACACGCGCTACGGCACGCTGGCGCTGGCGATCTTCCAGTCGATGGGCATCGCGCTCGCGCTGGAAGGTTCGGCCGGCCTGGTGATCAGCCCGGGCATGGGCTTTCGCCTGACCGCGGTGGTCAGCCTGGTGGCAGGCACGATGTTCCTGATGTGGCTCGGTGAGCAGATCACCGAGCGCGGTCTGGGCAACGGCATCTCGATCATCATCTTCGCCGGCATCGCCGCGGGGCTGCCGAGCGCGATCGGCGGGCTGTTCGAGTTGGTGCGCACCGGGGCGATGAGCATCATCGCGTCGCTGTTCATCATCACGCTGGTGATCGGCGTGACCTACCTGGTGGTGTTCGTCGAGCGTGGCCAGCGCAAGATCCTGGTGAACTACGCCAAGCGCCAGGTCGGCAACCGCGTGTACGGCGGGCAGTCGTCGCACCTGCCGCTGAAGATCAACATGTCGGGCGTGATCCCGCCGATCTTCGCGTCGTCGATCATCCTGCTGCCGGCGACGATCGTCAGCTGGTTCGCCACCGGCGACGGGCTGACGTGGCTGAAGGACATCGCCGCGCTGCTGTCGCCCGGTCAGCCGATCTACGTGATGCTGTATGCCGCGGCGATCGTGTTCTTCTGCTTCTTCTACACGGCGCTCGTGTTCAACAGCCGCGAGACCGCCGACAACCTGAAGAAGAGCGGCGCCTTCATCCCGGGGATCCGTCCGGGCGAGCAGACCGCCAAGCACATCGACCGCATCCTCGGCCGCTTGACGTTGGGCGGTGCCGTCTACATCACCGCGGTGTGCCTGCTGCCCGAGTTCCTGGTTCTGAAGTACAACGTGCCGTTCTATTTCGGCGGAACTTCGCTGCTGATCATCGTCGTCGTCACGATGGACTTTTGGGCGCAGGTGCAGAGCTACGTGATGAGCCAGCAGTACGAGTCGCTGTTGAAGAAGGCTAATTTCAAGGCCAGCTGAGCGGGAACGGTAGACGCATACATGGCCAAGGATGACGTCATCCAGATGCAGGGCGAGATTCTGGAGAACCTGCCCAATGCGACGTTTCGCGTGAAGCTGGAAAACGGGCATGTCGTGCTCGGTCATATTTCGGGAAAGATGCGCATGCACTACATACGCATCCTGCCCGGGGACAAGGTGACCGTGGAGCTGACGCCCTACGATTTGAGTCGTGCTCGCATCGTCTTCCGGGCGAAGTGAGTGGCAAGTAGAGACCCGGAAGAGCGCAAGAGGTCAAGGAGAAGATCATGAAGGTCGCCGCATCGGTCAAGAAGATGTGCCGCAATTGCAAGATCATCCGCCGCAAGGGCGTGGTGCGTGTGATCTGTACCGATCCGCGTCACAAGCAGCGCCAGGGCTGACCCGCGCGTTCGCGAAGCACAGAGTTAGAGGAACACCATGGCACGTATCGCTGGCATCAATATCCCGCCGCAGAAGCACGCCGAGATCGGCCTGACCGCGATCTACGGCATCGGCCGCACGACCGCGCAGAAGATCTGCGACGTCTGCGGCATCGAGCGCACCAAGAAGATCAAGGATCTGAGCGACACAGACCTCGAGAAGATTCGCGAGGAGATCGGCAAGATCACGATCGAGGGCGATCTGCGCCGCGAGACCACGATCAACATCAAGCGCCTGATGGACCTGGGCTGCTACCGCGGCATGCGCCACCGCCGCGGCCTGCCGATGCGCGGCCAGCGCACGCGCACCAACGCCCGCACCCGCAAGGGCCCGCGCAAGTCGGCCGCCGCGCTGAAGAAGTAAGCCGCCGCGCCACAGTCAAAGAGAGCACAGCATGGCCAAGTCCCCTGTCAACACCGCCGCCCAGCGCGTGCGCAAGAAGGTCCGCAAGAACATCGCGGACGGTGTGGCGCACGTCCACGCCTCGTTCAACAACACGATCATCACGATCACCGACCGCCAGGGCAACGCGCTGTCGTGGGCGTCGAGCGGCGGTCAGGGCTTCAAGGGCTCGCGCAAGTCGACCCCGTTCGCCGCGCAGGTGGCAGCGGAAGTCGCCGGTCGCGCTGCGCAGGACCAGGGCATCAAGAACCTCGAGGTCGAGATCAAGGGCCCCGGCCCCGGCCGCGAGTCCTCCGTGCGCGCACTGGCTTCGCTGGGCATCCGCATCGTGTCGATCTCCGACGTGACGCCGGTGCCGCACAACGGCTGCCGTCCGCAGAAGCGCCGCCGCATCTGACCCCCGAGCGCGGAGCGCGCTGAAGCGCGCTACAATACGCGTTTTCCCGCAGCCGGCCGGTACCGACAGGTGCCGCCGGCGGTTTTCGTTGAAGCCGCAAGGCTTCGCAAGCCCACCGTCCGAGCCCACAACAACACCCGCCGGACTCGCGCAGCATCTCGATGGCTGCGTCAGATTGACAAGGAAGCAACGTGGCACGTTACCTCGGTCCCAAGGCCAAACTGGCCCGCCGTGAAGGCACCGACCTTTTCCTGAAGAGCGCTCGCCGCCCGATCGGGGACAAGTCCAAGTTCGAAACCAAGCCGGGCCAGCACGGCCGCACCTCGGGTTCGCGCACGTCCGACTTCGGTCTGCAACTGCGCGAGAAGCAGAAGGTCAAGCGCATGTACGGCGTGCTCGAGCGCCAGTTCCGCCGCTACTTCGCCGAAGCCGAGCGCCGCAAGGGCAACACCGGCGCGAACCTGCTGCTGCTGCTCGAATCGCGCCTGGACAACGTCGTGTACCGCATGGGCTTCGCATCGACCCGTGCGGAAGCGCGCCAACTCGTGTCGCACAAGGCGATCACGGTCAACGGCGAAGTGCTGAACATTCCGTCGGCGCTGGTCAAGGCCGGTGACACCGTGGGCGTGCGCGAAAAGGCCAAGAAGCAGCTGCGTGTGACCGAGTCGGTCAAGCTGGCCGAATCGATCGGCATGCCGGGCTGGGTCGCAGTCGACGCCGCCAAGCTCGAAGGCGTCTTCAAGAAGACGCCGGATCGCGACGAGTTTGGCTCCGACATCAACGAGTCGCTGATCGTCGAGCTGTATTCGCGCTGATGCGCGGGCCGGGTGAGCGCGCGCCGGTGTCGGCGGCGCGCTACCCGGCGAAGTTTTTTATGGTCCGGGTGCCGCTGTTCCACCGAGCGGGCGGGTCCCGGTGCTCCATCAGCCTTATCGGTGTAACGAGCCGAGGGTAATGACAGGAAGACCTGATGCAAACCAATCTGCTGAAGCCGAAAGCCATCAACGTCGAGCCGCTGAGCGCCGCCAAGGGCGCCCACCGCGCCAAGGTCACGCTCGAGCCCTTCGAGCGCGGCTACGGCCACACGCTGGGCAATGCCCTGCGCCGCGTGCTGCTGTCGTCGATGGTCGGCTACGCGCCCACCGACGTGACGATCGCCAACGTGCTGCACGAGTACTCGGCGATCGACGGCGTGCAGGAAGACGTGGTCCACGTCATGCTGAACCTGAAGGGCGTCGTGTTCCGCCTGCACAACCGTGACGAGGTCACGCTGGTGCTGCGCAAGGAAGGCGAAGGTCCGGTCACCGCAGGCGACATCCAGACGCCGCACGACGTCGAGATCATCAATCCCGACCACGTGATCGCGCACCTGTCGCAGGGTGGCAAGCTCGACATGCAGATCAAGGTCGAGAAGGGCCGCGGCTACGTGCCGGGCACGATGCGCCGCTTCGGTGACGAGCCGACCAAGTCGATCGGCCGCATCGTCCTCGACGCCTCGTTCTCGCCGGTCAAGCGCGTCAGCTACACGGTCGAGAGCGCTCGCGTCGAGCAGCGCACCGACCTCGACAAGCTGGTGATGGAGATCGAGACCAACGGCGCGATCACGCCGGAAGAGGCGATCCGCGCCTCGGCCAAGATCCTGGTCGAGCAACTGGCGGTGTTCGCCCAGCTCGAGGGCCAGGTCGACACGCTGTTCGAGCCGTCGACAGCCAAGCGCGAGACCGCACAGTTCGACCCGATCCTGCTGCGCCCGGTCGACGAACTCGAGCTCACCGTGCGCTCGGCCAACTGCCTGAAGGCCGAGAACATCTACTACATCGGCGACCTGATCCAGCGCACCGAGACCGAGCTGCTGAAGACGCCGAACCTGGGCCGCAAGTCGCTCAACGAGATCAAGGAGGTGCTGGCCTCGCGTGGTCTCACGCTCGGCGGCCGGCTCGAGAACTGGCCGCCCCAGGGCCTGGACAAGCGTTAAGCCGAACAGAGCAACAGGGCCGCACGCGGCGGCCCGGTGCATCCGCCAGTACCTGATCCGGCTGGCGGTCATTAGCTAGTCAGAAAGCAAGTCGAAAGGACTTCACCATGCGCCACCGTCAAGGCCTCCGCAAGCTCAACCGCACTTCCGAGCATCGCCTCGCGATGCTGCGCAACATGGCCAACTCGCTGCTCACGCACGAGGCCATCAAGACCACCGTCCCCAAGGCCAAGGAACTGCGCCGCGTCGTCGAGCCGCTGATCACGCTGGCCAAGGAGCCGACGGTCGCGAACCGCCGTCTGGCCTTCGACCGCACGCGCGACCGCGACGTCGTCACCAAGCTGTTCAACGAACTGGGTCCGCGCTACAAGGCCCGCCCGGGCGGCTACACGCGCATCCTGAAGATGGGCTTCCGCGTCGGCGACAACGCGCCGATGGCCTACGTTGAGCTGGTCGATCGCCCCGAGCCGGCCGCGGCCGAAGCGCAGCCGGAGTGACGCGCGCCACGCCCGCCGTGGCGTGGAGTGCTTGCCCTCAAGGGCCGGTTCGCGCCGGCCCTTCGCCTTTGTGGCGCGGCCGCGCGCGGTAAGCTGACAGCCCGTGGCGCGACTGACGTCACGGTACCGCGCCCTCGACTCCGACGCTCCTCCGATGCTCCTGCTGCGCCATCTCGTGCTGCTGCTGACCTTCGCATGGTCAGGGTGGGCAGCCGCGGCCGACGACTTCCTGCCGCCGGAACAGGCCTTCCGCTTCGAGGCGCGCGCGCTGGATGCGCGCACCGTCGAGGTGGCCTTCGAGGTCGAGGACGGCTACTACCTGTACGGCGAGCAGTTCCGCTTCAAGCCCGACGGCGAAGGCGTCATGCTCGGCGTGCCGCAGCGACCGCCGGGCAAGATCAAGTACGACGAGACTTTCCAGAAGGACGTCGAGACCTATCGCGGCCGCATCGCGATCCGCCTGCCGGTGGAACGTGCGCCGGCCGCCTTCGTGCTGACCGTGATCAGCCAGGGCTGCGCCGACGCCGGCCTGTGCTACCCGCCGATGGAAAGCCGCGCCGAACTGCGGCTGGCCGGCTTTGGTGGCGACGGCGGTGTGCGCGTGCTGCCGGCGGAAGATGACCGGGGGCCGCGCGCCGCCGAGTCGCCGCGCGCAACGACTGCCGCTGCGGCAGGCAGCGGCGATGCGCAGATCGACGCGGCGCTGCGTGGCGGCCATTTCTGGGGCCTTGTCGGCGTGTTCTTCATTGCCGGTCTGCTGCTGTCGCTGACGCCCTGCGTACTGCCGATGCTGCCGATCCTGTCGTCGATCATCGTCGGCCCCTCCGGCAGTGCGCAGGTGACGCGTTCGCGCGGATTGCTGCTGGCGGCTGCGTACTCGCTCGGAATGGCGCTGCTCTACACGGGGCTCGGCGTCGCGGCGGGACTGGCCGGCGAGGGGCTGGCTGCATGGCTGCAGACGCCGTGGGTGCTCAGCGCTTTTGCCGGGCTGCTGGTCCTGCTGGCGTTGTCGATGTTCGGCTTCTACGACCTGCAATTGCCCAGCCGCTGGCGTGACAGCGTCGCGACCGCATCCAACCGCCTGCGCGGCGGGCACTTGGCAGGCGTGTTCGCGATGGGCGGGCTGTCGGCGCTCATCGTCAGCCCTTGCGTGGCCGCGCCGCTGGCCGGTGCGCTGCTCTACATCAGCCAGACGCGCGACGTCGTGATCGGCGGGGCGGCCCTGTTCACTCTCGCGGCCGGCATGAGCGTGCCGCTGCTGCTGGTCGGTGCGTCGGCCGGAGCGCTGCTGCCGAAATCCGGTCCGTGGATGGAGGGCGTCAAGCGGCTGTTCGGCGTGATGCTGCTGGTCGTGGCCTGGTGGACCCTGAGCCCCGTGCTGCCGCCGCCGGCGGCGTTGGCCGGCTGGGGACTGCTGCTGTTGGTCGCTGCAAGTTTCCTGGGAGCGTTCGACCGTCCGGCAGCGGCGGTGTCGGCGGGCCGCCGGCTCGGCCAGGCGGGCGGCGTCGCGCTGGCGGTGTTGGGGGCGGCGCAGTTGGTGGGCGCCGCGGGCGGCGCGCACGACCCACTGCAGCCGCTGGGCTTCGCGGTGCGGGCCGTGGCGCCATCGGCATCGACGCCCGCTGAAGGCGCGGTCAGCGCCGCCACGGGTCGCGACGGTGTCACGTTCCGCCGCATCGGCTCGGTCGCCGAACTCGACGGCGCGCTGCGGCAGGCCGGCAAGCCGGTCATGCTCGACTTCTACGCTGACTGGTGCGTGAGCTGCAAGGAGATGGAGCGCTTCACGTTCACGGATCCCTCGGTGCGCGCGCGTCTCGGCAAGGCCTTGCTGCTCCAGGCCGACGTGACGAAGAACACCGACGAGGACCGTGCGCTCCTCAAGCGATTCAATCTGTTCGGACCGCCGGGCATCATCTTCTTCGATGCCGCTGGCCGAGAGCTCGAGCGCGTACGCGTCATCGGGTTCCAGAACGCCGAACGTTTCGGCCGCAGTCTCGACGCGGCTGGGCTCTGACTGCTTCAGTCATGCTATAATTTTTGTCTCAGTCGCGGGGTGGAGCAGTCTGGTAGCTCGTTGGGCTCATAACCCAAAGGTCGCAGGTTCAAATCCTGTCCCCGCAACCAAATTCAAAGGACAAAGGCCCTCGCGATGAGGGCCTTTTTCGTTTCCGGCGCGGCGCGTGCCGTGCGCGGGTATCAGTGGATCAGGCGATCGCCGTCGTCGACGAAGAGTTCATCGAGGATCAAGGCATCGGGCTCTTCGCCCATGCTCCAGAAGACCATCAGCACGATGATCTTCAGGTCTTCGAGGGCCAGCGGGCCAGCAGGGATCGCCATCGCGCGGTCGACCACCATCTCGCGCATCGGGCCGCGCAGCACGCCAGCGGACTCGAGGAAGCTGACGAAGCCGATCGAGCTTTCGCCGAGATGCTCCTGCTCGGCCGCCGAATACACGCGCACCGCGCCGGGGCTCTGCTCGCCCACGCTGCCCTCGGACGCGCTGGCAAGTCCGTCCAGCCAGGTCAGTGCGTCCTGGATCTCCTCGTTCTCGAAACCGACCGCCGACAGCTTGCGCGTGAGCTGCCGGTGGTCTGGACAGGCATCGGGCCGCCAGTAGTTCTCGTAGAGGTAGACCAGCACGTCGAACATGGGATCACGATACCACAGGGGTTCCGGCGGCGAGGCAGGCCGGGGACGGCCAGCGCCTGCGCTTATCCCCGCACCACGCGCTGGAACAGCTGGCCGGGCAGCCGGGCGACCTCGCCCTGAAGCTCGAGCTCGAGCAAGCGCGCGCTCAGCATGGCTGGCGGCTCGCCGAGGCGCGCGCTCAGGGCGTCCAGCGTTACCGGGTCGTGGCCAAGGGCGGCCAGCAGCGGATCGCCGCGGCCGCTTGCCTCAGGCGGAGCAAGCGGTGCCGGTCCGGGCACGTCGAAGCGCAGTTCGTCGAGGACGTCTCGCGCGGCATCGACGAGCTTGGCGCCTTCCTTGATCAGTGCGTGGCAGCCGCGCGACTGCGGCGCGTGGATCGAGCCTGGGATCGCGAACACGTCGCGCCCGGCCTCGGCCGCGAGGCGGGCCGTGATCAAGGACCCGGACTGCAGCGCCGCCTCGACCACCAGGGTTCCGCGGCACAGCCCGGCGATCAGTCGATTGCGGCGCGGGAAGTTGGGCGCCAGCGGCGGCGTTCCAAGTGAGTACTCGCTCAGCAATAGACCATCGGTCGCGATGCGCCGAGCCAGATCCAGATGACGCTTCGGGTAGACGCGGTCGAGGCCGGTGCCGACGATCGCGATCGTCGATCCGGGCCCGGACAAGGCCCCCTCGTGAGCCGCTCCGTCGATGCCGAGCGCGAGGCCCGACACGACGGTCAGCCCGGCGCGACTGAACTCGGCGGCAAAGGCGCGAGCGTTCTCTCGGCCTTGCGGGGTCGGGTTGCGGCTGCCGACGACGGCGATGCTCGGCGCTGCCAGCAGGGCCAGCCGGCCGATCGCGTAGACGAGCAGCGGCGGGTCGGCCGTCTGCAGCCACGCGGCCGGGTAGGCGGGATCGCCGAGCGTCACGATCGACCGGTCGGCATCGCTGTCGAGCCAGCGCCAGGTGGCGTCGAGCTGCACCGTCAGCGCGTCGGGCGGACGACCGAGCGCATCGGCGCCCGCCGGGCCGAGCAGTTCGCGCCAGGCCGCGGGCGGCGCATCGAACACGGCCTGTGGGTCACCGAAGGCGGCGAGCAGCGTTCGGGCGCTCGCGAGGCCGATGTCGGGGGTCTCGAGCAGCCGCAGCCACGCGGCGAGCTCGTCGCGGGCCAAGCCGGCGGGGCTCACGGCCGCGCCCGCCCGCGGCTCAGGGCTCGGTGAAACGATCGCCGCGGGTCACCGGATCCTTGACGTCCAGGATCAGCGCGTAAGACATGCGGTCGAACACGCGGAACACGAACAGCGTGCCGTGCTTCTCGTCGGGCAGCCGCAGCGTCTGCGCCGGACCGGCGACCGTGGTGTCACGCGCCAGCGAGCCGGCGCGCCACAGCGCGAGCACATGGCCGCGCTCCAGTCCGTCGCGCTGGCCGCGGTTGAGCGACACGATCTGGTTCTGGCCGCCGTTGAGCGCCTCGCCGTACACGGACGCGATGCGCCCGGAGATCGGCGCCGCCGGGGAGCGGGGCACATAGGGATCGAAGTCGCGCACTTGCGCCGGCGCCAGCCGGTTGGCGACGTTCGCCTCGAGCTTGGCGGACGTGATCTGGAAGGTCGCCGGGACCGTCTCGCCGCGGGCATTGGTGCCGCCTTCGCGCACGTACTCGGCGGTCGCCACGTAGGTGCCTTCGTAGCCGAGCGTCTCGTTCGTGTCGGGGTCGGTCAGCGGGCGCGGCTGCTGGAAGACGCGCCACTCGCGCACGCCGCCGAGCTCGCCACGCACGTAGGCGAGGTCGCCCTTGCCGAGCAGCACGCGGCCCTCCTGCGCGGCGACGATGCGCGGCGCGCGCTCGAGTTCGTCGCTGTCGAAGATCACCGCGTCGTTCAGGAAACCTTCGATGAAGCGGATCGGCACCGAGCCGATCGGACCGGATGACGGGCCGGCGTCGCGCACCCGCGGCGAGAGCTTGTCGGTGCCGCTCGGCCCGCCGGCCACGCGCAGGCGGGCGCGGTCGCCGTCGCGCTCGAGCAGCAGCACCTGGCCGGGGTAGATCAGGTGCGGATTGCGGATCTGCTCGAGGTTCATGCCCCAGAGCTCGGGCCAGCGCCACGGGCGCTTCAGGTAGAGGGCGGAGATGTCCCAGAGCGTGTCGCCGCGCTTCACCGTGTAGGCGTCCGGTGCATTGGGCGCCAGTTCGGACAACGGCACGCCGGCCTGCGCCACCTGCTGGGCGGTGCTGCGTTGCTGCGGCGTGATCGGGAAATTGGGCTCTGCCGATCCAGCCGAAGCGGCCCCCGCGGCGAGCAGGACAGCAGCGACAATGCGAGCCATCTGGCGCAGGCGGAGGTCAGGGGAAGTCCGAGTCATGGGCGCTCTCTCCGGCGGCGCCGGTTCCGACCCACCCGGCGCTTCATGGTCTTTGCGAAGGCTTCTGCCGAGCCCGCAGGTTCGGCGAAAATCTTCACTTGATTTGGCAGATTCTGCCCATAAACCCTTGATGCCGCAATGAAACCGGCCGTATCCGCCGCTTGTCGCCGGTAGGGCTTCACGGCCTTGCGTTGCGCGTGATCCACAGTCAGCGATCTCCGGGTCGCCGTTCATCCACCGAGTTGTCCATGGCCCAGTTGCACATCCTGCGCTACCCCGATCCACGGCTGCACAAGGTCGCCCAGCCCGTCGCGGCGGTCGACGAGCGCATCCGGCAACTGGTGGCCGACATGCTCGAGACCATGTACGCCGCCCAGGGCATCGGGCTGGCGGCCACGCAGGTCGACGTGCACGAGCGCGTCATCGTCATCGACATCTCCGACGACCGCGACCAACCGCTCGTGCTGATCAACCCGGAACTGGTGGCGCGCAGCGCCGAGATGAAGCTCGGCGAGGAAGGCTGCCTGTCGGTGCCGCAGTTCTACGACGAGGTGCCGCGCCACGCCCGCGTCACGGTGCGCGCGCTCGATCGCGATGGGGTCTCGCGCGACATCGAGGCCGAGGGGCTGCTGTCGGTGTGCATCCAGCACGAGATGGATCATCTGCTCGGCAAGGTGTTCGTCGAGTACCTGTCGCCGCTGAAGCGCGAGCGCCTGCGCAGCAAGATGCTCAAGCGCGCGCGCGACGAGGCGCGCGCTTGAGGATTGCGTTCGCCGGCACGCCGGCCTTCGCGGCGGTGGCGCTGGAGAGGCTGCTCGCCGCCGGCTTCGACGTCCCCCTCGTGCTGACCCAGCCCGACCGCCCGGCCGGGCGCGGCATGAAGCTGCAGCCCTCGGCGGTCAAGGCGCTGGCCCAGGCGCGCGGGATCGCCGTTGCGCAGCCGCGCAGCCTGCGGCTCGATGGTCGCTGGCCGGACGAGGCCGGCGCGGCGCGCGCCGCGCTGGAGGCGGCGCGGCCCGAGGCGATGGTGGTCGCTGCCTACGGGCTGATCCTGCCGGCCTGGACGCTCGCCCTGCCGCCGCGCGGTTGCCTGAACATCCACGCCTCGCTGCTGCCGCGCTGGCGCGGCGCAGCGCCGATCCAGCGCGCGATCGAGGCCGGCGACACCGACACCGGCATCACCATCATGCAGATGGACGAAGGCCTGGACACCGGCGCGATGCTGCTCGTCGAGCGCGAACCGATCCGTGCCGACGACAGCACGGCCACGCTGCACGACCGCCTCGCCGCGCTCGGTGGCCGGTCGATCGTCGAGGCGCTGGAACTCGTCGCGTGCGGCGGGCTGGTCGCGCAGCCGCAGCCGGCCGAAGGCGTGACGTACGCGCACAAGATCGAGAAGGCCGAGGCGGCGATCGACTGGTCCCGACCGGCGACGGTGATCGAGCGCCGCGTGCGCGCCTTCGACCCCTTTCCCGGCGCCAGCTTCGTGCTCGACGGCGAGCCGGTGAAGCTCTGGCGCGCCGCGCTGGCCGAGACCGCAGGGTCGCCGGGCACCGTGCTCGATGCCGGCGCGGGCGTGCTGCGGGTGGCCTGCGGTGTGGGCGCGATCGACCTGCTGCAGCTGCAGCGCCCGGGTGGCCGCCGTGTCGGCGTGCGCGACTTCCTCGCCGGCCGCCCGCCGCTGCCGCCCGGCAGCGTGCTCGGCGCCGCCGCTTGAACTTCGCGGGTCTTCCCGCATCTATCGCGCTGCGCCTTCGGCGCGCATCGAAGGAAGTCCAGACCATGTTCAACCTGCTCAAGACCGCCGTACTGATGGCCGCCATCACGGCGCTGTTCGTCGCCATCGGCTCGGTGCTGGGCGGCCGCCAGGGCATGGCGATCGCGCTCGTCGTCGCGCTCGGCATGAACTTCTTCAGCTACTGGTTCAGCGACAAGCTGGTCCTGAAGATGTACCGCGCCCAGGAGGTCGACGCGACCAGCGCGCCGCAGTTCTATCGCATGGTGGCCGAACTGGCGCAGCGCGCCGAGCTGCCGATGCCCAAGGTCTACCTGATCCAGGAAGACGCGCCGAACGCCTTCGCGACCGGCCGCAATCCGCAGAACGCCGCGGTCGCGGCCACCACCGGCATCCTGCGCGTGCTGTCCGAGCGCGAGTTGCGCGGCGTGATGGCGCACGAGCTGGCGCACGTGAAGCACCGCGACATCCTGATCTCGACCATCAGCGCGACGATGGCCGGCGCGATCTCGATGCTGGCCAACTTCGCGATGTTCTTCGGCGGCCGCGACAGCGAGGGCCGGCCGGTCAACCCGATCGCCAGCATCGCGGTGATGCTGCTCGCGCCGCTGGCGGCCGGCCTGATCCAGATGGCGATCAGCCGCGCGCGCGAGTTCGAGGCCGACCGCGGCGGCGCCGAGATCTCCGGCGACCCGCAGGCCCTGGCCAGCGCGCTGCAGAAGATCCAGCACTACGCCCGCGGCACCCACCTCGAGGCGGCCGAGCGCCACCCCGAGACGGCGCAGATGATGATCATGAACCCGCTGTCCGGCGGCGGCCTGCGCGGGCTGTTCAGCACCCACCCGTCGACCGAGGAGCGCGTCGCGCGGCTGCTGGCGATGGCCGGCCGCTGAAGGGCGGACGCGGCGGCGGGCTCAAGTCGGCCGGGCGACGGCCGATAAGGCATCGAACCGCCTTGCCCGCCATGCGTCCAACCCTCCTGCTGCCCCTCGTCCTCGCCGCGCTGCTGTCCGGCTGCGAGTTGCTGGGCATCGAATCGCCCGAGAAGCTCGCCGCCGCCAAGGAAGCCGACGGCAAGGCCATCGGCAGCGCCTGCCGCCATGCCGGCCGCGCGATCGAGGACTGCTACCGCCTGAACGCCAAGGCGCAGCGCGCCGCGGTCTTCGCCGGCTGGCGCGAGATGGACGAATACATGCGCGAGAACAAGCTCGACGCCGTCGCGCCGACGCTCGCGCCGCCGGTTGGCAAGTCGGCCGAGCCGGAAGTGACGGCGGCGACCGACGAACCGCCGGCCGACGCCAAGCCGGCCGCCAAAGGCAAGGCGCACGGCGCCTGAGCGGCGTCCGCCGCTTTCCCGCGCTGCACCATGGCCGGGCGGCCGGTGGGACAATCGCCGGATGTCCAGCCTGTCGCTGCGCACCACGCTCGCCCACCCCGCCTACCGCGCCGGGCTGCGCGACATGGCCGGCGTCTCGCTCGGCATCGCCGCGTGGGGCCTGGTGACCGGCGTCGCGATGGTCAAGGGCGGCCTGCCGGTCTGGATGGCGCTGGCGATGACCTTCACCGTGTTTGCCGGCAGCGCCCAGCTGGCGGTGGTGCCGCTGATGGTGCTCGGCGCGCCGATGTGGGTGGTCTGGGCCACGGCCTTCTGCGTCAACCTGCGCTTCGTGATCTTCAGCGCGCAGTGGCGGCCCTATTTCATGCGCTTCCCGCTGCGGCTGCGGCTGGCCTTCGGCTACCTGGCCGGCGACATCAACTACGTGCTGTTCATGAAGCGCCATGCCGAGCCGCCGGCGGCGGGCGAGGCGCCCGAGGGGCAGATCGAGTACTTCTGCGGCTCGGTGACCGCCAACTACCTGGCCTGGCAGCTGCCGTCGCTGATCGGCATCGTGCTCGCGAACGCGGTGCCGACGCATTGGGGGCTGGGCTTCGCCGGCACGCTGGCGCTGCTTGGTCTGACCTACGCGCTGGTGTCCGACCGCGCGACGCTGCTGGCCGCCGTGGTGGCCGGCGCGGCGGCGGTGGCGGCCTTCGCGCTGCCGTTCAAGCTCTACATCGTCGTCGCGATCGCTGCGGCGGTGTGCGTCGGCCTGCTGATCGACGGCGGCGGCGATGCCGGCCGGCGCCTGAAGCGCGAGCTCGGCCGGCTCGGCTTCACGAGGTGCCCGGCATGAACATGGGCGCAGGCGAGTTCCTGCTGACGATCGCCGGGTTGACGGCCATCACCGTCGTCACGCGCTCGTTCTTCTTCCTGTCCGAGCGCGAGCTGGTGCTGCCCGACTGGGTCAAGCGCGGCCTGCGCTACGCGCCGCTGGCTGCGCTGGCGGCGGTGGTCGTGCCCGAGATCCTCATGAGTCACGGCCGGCTGGTGGCCGAGCCCTGGTTCGACGCGCGCTTCCACGCCGCCGCCGCGGCGACGGCCTACTACTTCTGGCGCCGCGGCATCCTCGGCACCATCCTGACCGGCATGGCGGTGCTGCTCGCGCTGCGGCTCGGGCTGGGCTGGTAGCGGCGCGCCCCGTCTTCGTACTGTCCTGGGAGTGAGTTCTTGAAGGTTCTGCGTTTCTCCGATCTGGTCGCGCAAGGCAAGGTGGCCGGCAAGCGCGTGTTCATCCGCGCCGACCTCAACGTGCCGCAGGACGATGCCGGCGAGATCACCGAGGACACCCGCATCCGCGCCTCGGTGCCCTGCATCCAGATGGCGCTGGACGCCGGCGCCGCGGTGATGGTCACCTCCCACCTGGGGCGCCCCACCGAGGGCGAGTTCAAGCCCGACGACTCGCTCGCGCCGGTGGCGCGGCGGCTCGCCAAGCTGCTCGACCGCAAGGTGCCGCTGCTGCGCGACTGGGTCGATGGCGTCGAGGTCGCGCCGGGCGAGCTGGTGCTGCTGGAGAACTGCCGCGTCAACCGGGGCGAGAAGAAGAACGACGAGGCGCTGGCCAGGAAGATGGCGGCGCTGTGCGACATCTTCGTGCACGACGCCTTCGGCACCGCGCATCGCGCCGAGGCCTCGACCTACGGCATCGCGCAGTTCGCGCCGATCGCCTGTGCCGGCCCGCTGCTGGCGGCCGAGATCGACGCGATCACCAAGGCGCTGAAGAACCCGAAGCGGCCGCTGGTCGCGATCGTCGCCGGATCCAAGGTCAGCACCAAGCTGAGCATCCTGAAGTCGCTGGCCGCCAACGTGGACCAGCTGATCGTCGGCGGCGGGATCGCCAACACCTTCATGCTCGCGGTCGGCCTGCCGATCGGCAAGTCGCTGGCCGAGCCGGACCTGGTCAGCGAAGCGAAGGCGATCATCGAAATGATGCGCGCGCGCGGCGCCGCGGTGCCGATCCCGGTCGACGTGGTGGTGGCCAACGAGTTCTCGGCGCTGGCCCGCGCCAACAAGGTGGCGGCCGCCGACGTGCGCGCCGACGACCTGATCCTCGACATCGGCCCGCGCACCGCCGCCGAACTGGCCGGCATCGTCGCGCGCGCCGGCACGGTGGTGTGGAACGGTCCGATGGGCGTGTTCGAGTACGACCAGTTCGCCGGTGGCACGCGCACGCTGGCCGCGGCGATCGCGCACTCGCCGGCCTTCAGCATCGCCGGCGGCGGCGACACGCTGGCGGCGATCGCCAAGTACGGCATCGAGAAGGACATCGGCTACATCTCCACCGGCGGCGGCGCCTTCCTCGAGGTGCTGGAGGGCAAAACCCTGCCGGCGTTCGCGATCCTGCAGGCGCGTGCCGCTGACTGACGTGGCCCGCGCCGATACTCGGCCGACCTCCCGAAAGAACAAGACCATGCAACGCGCCACCAAGATCGTCGCCACCCTCGGCCCCGCCTCGTCCACGCCGGACATCCTCGAGCGCATGATCCGCGCCGGCGTCGACGTGGTGCGGCTCAATTTCTCGCACGGCAAGGCGCAGGACCATATCGACCGCGCGACCCTGGTGCGCGAGGTGGCCCGCAAGGCCGGCAAGGAGGTCGCGATCATGGCCGACCTGCAGGGCCCGAAGATCCGTGTCGGCAAGTTCGCCGACGGCAAGGTGATGCTCGAGCCCGGCGCGCCCTTCGTGCTCGACGCTGCGCGCAGCGAGCCCGGCGACCTGCAGGGCGTGGGACTCGACTACAAGTCGCTGCCGCGCGACGTGAAGCCCGGCGACACGCTGCTGCTCAACGACGGCCTGATCGTGCTGACGGTCGACAAGGTGCTCGGCGACGCGGTGCACACCACCGTCAAGGTCGGCGGCGAGCTGTCCAACAACAAGGGCATCAACAAACAGGGCGGCGGGCTCACGGCGCCGGCGCTGACCGCCAAGGACATGGAGGACATCAAGACCGCGATGGCCTTCCAGTGCGAGTACCTCGCGGTCAGCTTCCCGAAGAATGCCACCGACATGGAACTGGCGCGCCAGCTCGCCAACGTGGCCGGCGAACCCTACCGGCACAAGCCGGCGCTGATCGCCAAGATCGAGCGCAGCGAGGCGGTGCCGGTGCTCGACGAGATCCTGCGCGCCAGCGACGGCATCATGGTGGCGCGCGGCGACCTGGCGGTGGAGGTCGGCAACGCCGCGGTGCCGGCGCTGCAGAAGAGGATGATCAAGCGGGCCCGCGAGCTCGACAAGGTCGTCATCACCGCCACGCAGATGATGGAGTCGATGATCGTCAACCCGGTGCCCACCCGCGCCGAGGTCAGCGATGTCGCCAACGCGGTGCTCGACGGCACCGACGCGGTGATGCTCAGTGCCGAGACGGCCGCCGGCAAGTACCCGGTCGAGACCATCGAGCAGATGGCCGCGATCGCCCAGGCTGCCGAGGCCGCCGAGGACGTGACGCTCGACGCCGACTTCACCCACCGCGCCTTCACCCGCATCGACCAGAGCATCGCGATGGGCGCGCTGTTCACCGCCCACCACCTGGGCTGCAAGGCGATCGTCGCGCTGACCGAGTCGGGCTCGACCGCGCTGTGGATGAGTCGCCACAAGATCCACGTGCCGATCTACGGCCTGACCTCGCAGGTGCAGAGCCAGCGCAAGATGGCGCTGTACCGCAACGTTCGGCCGCTGCTGATGCCGATGTATGCCGACCGCGACGAGGCGCTCGCCGAGGCCGAGGCGCTGCTGGTCGCCGGTGGCGTGCTGAAGACCGGCGACACCTACGCGATCACGGTCGGCGAGCCGATGGGCCATCCCGGTGGCACCAACATGCTCAAGGTGTGCCGGGTCGGCTGACACCCGTGTGCCGACGGCTCAGTCGATCCGCATCGACAGGCCCGTGGTGAAGAGGGCGTCGCCACGTTCGAGTCCGGCGCCCGGGGCGCTGTCGTAACGGTACGTAAAGCCGGCGGTCAGGCTGAAACGGCTGTTGATCGCGACCACCAGGTTGGACTCGAACTCGGCACGGTAGTCGCCGCTCTCGCGCAGGTTCGGCAGCAGCCTCAGTTTCTGTCGCAGCGACGTCGACGACGTGATCGCCGTGCTCGATTCCTCCGCCAGCAGCAACTCGGCACGGCCGTAGCGGCTGCGCAGCACGCCGTCCACTTCGGCGGCGGTGACGAAACGGTCGCGGGAGTAGCCGATGCCTCCCGACAGGTCCCAGAAGTCGCCGCCGAGCGGCAGCAGGTGATAGCCCAGACCCGCGGCCACCGAGCCCCGCCCCGCGAGGTTGGCCGGCCGGTCGCGCAGTGCATCCGCACTGCCGAAGCCGAACCAGCGCGGCGAGATGTCGCGGTTGTACTGGGTTGCGAGCGCGATGCGCTCACCGGTGGTCTCGCCGCCGGCGCGCGCATACAGCACGCGGCCGGCGAAAGTCCACTTGTCGACGACGGTCGCCCGCGCGCTGTCGGCGCTGAGGTTGAGGCTGCTGGCGTCGCTGTTGCCCGAGGCGATGCTGGCGCCGACGCCGAACAGGTGGCGCCATTGCCCGTCGGGCAGGATCGTCACCTGGGCGCAGGCGGGCGCTGCCGCCAGCAGGGCGGCGGCCAGCGCGGCGAACCGGGCGGCGTGAGGGGATCGTCGTGGCATCGCGATGAGGTGCCGGCGCGGCCGGGCACCGGAGGCACTTTAGGCAGCCCGCGCGAGCGCAGGCCGGGAGGCGCGATTTGCCCCACCCGTTGACTGCGACATCCCCCCGGTTCGACGGCATCGCGGCAAGGGGCGCTCGCTAAAATCTAAGTCTGCGTCGCGTGTCGCGTCGCCCCGATTCCCAGGAGAGCACGATGCCCCTCGTTTCCATGCGCCAGCTGCTCGACCACGCCGCCGAGCAGGGCTATGGCATCCCCGCGTTCAACGTCAACAACCTCGAGCAGGTCCAGGCGGTGATGGAAGCGGCCAAGGAGACCGGCGCGCCGGTGATCCTGCAGGCCAGCGCCGGCGCCCGCAAGTACGCCGGTGAATCGTTCATCAAGCACCTGATCCAGGCCGCGATCGAGGCCTACCCGACGATCCCGCTCGTGATGCACCAGGACCACGGCCAGAGCCCGGACGTGTGCCGCGGCGCGATCGACCTCGGCTTCAGCTCGGTGATGATGGACGGCTCGCTCGAGGCCGACGGCAAGACCATCGCCAGCTACGACTACAACGTCGACGTGACGCGCAAGGTGGTCGACATGGCACATGCGCTGGGCGTGACCGTCGAGGGCGAGCTCGGCTGCCTCGGCTCGCTCGAGACCATGAAGGGCGACAAGGAGGATGGCCACGGCACCGAGGCGACGATGACGCGCGAGCAGCTGCTGACCGACCCCGAGCAGGCCGCCGACTTCGTCAAGCGCACCCAGCTCGACGCGCTGGCGATCGCGATCGGCACCAGCCATGGCGCCTACAAGTTCACCCGCAAGCCCACCGGCGACATCCTGGCGATCGACCGCATCAAGGCGATCAACCGCCGCATCCCCAACACCCACCTGGTGATGCACGGGTCTTCGTCGGTGCCGCAGGAGCTGCTGGCGATCATCCGCCAGTACGGCGGCGCGATGAAGGAGACCTACGGCGTGCCGGTCTCCGAGATCCAGGAAGCGATCAAGTACGGCGTGCGCAAGATCAACATCGACACCGATATCCGCCTCGCGATGACCGGCGCGGTGCGCCAGTTCCTGGCCGAGCACCCGGAGAAGTTCGACGCCCGCGAATGGCTGAAGCCGGCGCGCGAGGCCGCCAAGCAGATCTGCAAACAGCGCTACCTCGAGTTCGGCTGCGAGGGCCAGGCGGCCAAGATCAAGCCCGAGTCGCTGGCGGTCGTTGCCGGCCAGTATGCGCGGGGGCGGCTCGCCCAGACGGTGAACTGAGCCGTTGGCGTGACGGATGACGGGCGCTGCAGGGCGCCCGTCGTCGTTTTCTGGCAGCGGTGCCCCTCTAGAATCCGCCTGCTGCCGGTGTGAAGTCGAGGCAGGCCTTTCTTCCAGCCGATGCCCATGACTGCCCAGCCCCTGCTCGAAAGCCGCCTGCGCTCGCTGCCGCTGATCGCCCGCGGCAAGGTGCGCGACAACTACGCGGTCGGCGACGACCGCCTGCTGATGGTCGCTTCCGACCGCCTCTCGGCTTTCGACGTCGTGATGGGCGAGCCCATTCCCGGCAAGGGCGAGCTGCTGACGCGGATGGCGCTGTTCTGGTTCGACCGTCTCGGCGCCATCGTACCGAACCACCTGACCGGCGAGGCCCCCGAGAGCGTCGTCGCCCCCGACGAGCGCGCGCAGATTGCCGGGCGCTCGATGCTGGTCAAGCGCCTGACGCCGCTGCCGGTCGAGGCGGTGGTGCGCGGCTACCTCGCCGGCTCGGGCTGGAAGGAGTACCAGGACAGCGGCTCGGTGTGCGGCGTCGCGTTGCCGCCAGGGCTGGGCAACGCCGCGCGGCTGCCGCAGCCGATCTTCACGCCGGCCACCAAGGCCGAGGCCGGCGCGCACGACGAGAACATCTCCTTCGCCCAGATGGCGGGCATCGTCGGGGCGCCGCTGGCCGAGCGGGTGCGCAGCGTGTCGATCGCGCTTTACGAGGCCGCGGCCGCGTATGCGCTGACGCGCGGCATCATCATCGCCGACACCAAGTTCGAGTTCGGCCTCGACGCCTCCGGCACGTTGACGCTGATGGACGAGGTGCTGACGCCCGATTCCTCGCGCTTCTGGCCCGCCGAGGGCTACGAGGCCGCGGTCCGCGAGGGCCGCAATCCGCCGAGCTACGACAAGCAGTTCGTGCGCGACTGGCTCGAGCAGGCGCGCGTCGACGGCGCGCCGTGGAACAAGCGCGCGCCCGCGCCGACGCTGCCGGCCGATGTGGTGCAGCGCACCGCCGACAAGTACCGCGAGGCGTGGCAACGCCTCACCGGCTGAGGCCTGCGCGATGCTCGCCCGGCTGCGCCAGCGCCTCGAGTCGGCCATCCCGCGCGCGACCAGCCGCGTCGTGGCCGGGCGGCTGCGCGGCGAGCTTGCCGGCCTGCTGGCGCGCCACGGCGAGCTCGACCGTGCGCGCGACGAGATCGCCAAGCTGCGCGCCGAGTTCCGCTTCGAGCCCGATGCCGGCGTGACCGCCTGGGTGTCGCTGGCCGAGGGCCTGCTCGACTACTACGAGGACCTCGACACCGGCTGTCGCGACCGCCTCCAGCGCGCCTACTCGCTGGCCAGCGCGGCGCAGATGCGTCCGCTGCAGGCGCTCAGCACGGCCTGGCTGGCGCTGCTCGACTACGTGCAGCACGACGTCGACTCGATGGCCCAGCGCCTGCGCCACGCCTTCGACCTGAGCACGCCCGACGACCACGGCGTGCGCGCGCGCGCCGGCCTCGTCGCGGCCCAGGGCTACCACTGGAGCGGCCACATGGAGCGCGCCCAGCCCTGGTACGACAGCGCGCGCCAGCATGCGCTGGCCGATGGCGACGAGGCGATGATGAGCGCGGTGCTCTACAACCGCTATGCGATCCAGATGAACCTGCAGCGCGAGGCCGAGGCCCAGCGCGTCGTCGACGTCGGCACCCAGCCCACGGCCGAGACGCTCGCCAAGCTCGCCAGCGACGCGCTGCGCGGCGCCGAGTCGACCGAGCGCTTCGACCAGATGGTCGGCGCCACCTCGCTGCACGTGCTGCACCCGCTGATGCGCGCGCAGCTGCTGACGATCCAGGGCCAGTTCGACGAGGCGCGCGGGCTGTTCGCGCAGCACTACGAGGTCGGACTGCAACAGGGCATGAAGTCGAAGGCGGCGCTGCTGCTCGCCGATCGCGCCTGGTGCGAGGTGCGCTGCGGCGAGGTGGGCAAGGGCCTCGGCCTGGCGCACGAGGCCGAGGCCGGCCTGGCGGCGCTCGGCGATGCCGACGACGACGCCGCGGCGCGCTGCCGGCTCGTGCAGGTCTACGAGGCCTGCGGCAGTGCGGACGACAAGGACCGCGCGATCGAGTTGCGCGAGGTGGCCGCGCGCCACTGGCGTGCGCACATCAGCCAGCAGTCGCGCTGGATCGAGCGGCTCGACCTCGCGCTGGGCAGCGGCGGGCCGCCGCCGCTCGTCACGGCCTAGGCGACCCTAGAACAGCACCATGCTCAGCTTGCGCCGGTAGCCGTCGAGCACCGGATCGCCGGCCACCGCGGCGGCCTTGCCGGCGATCTCCAGCGTGCCCTTGGCCTCGGCGGCCGCCGGCTTGGGCTGCGCCCGGGTCATCAGCTCGAGGATCGCGACGTAGAGCTTGCGCGCGCGCTGGTCGGCCCAGGCCTTGTCGCGCATCAGGATCTCGAGCAGCTCGTCCATCGCATCGGTGAAGCGCTGCGCGGCCATCAGCACCTGGGCGCGCTCGAAGCGCGCGTCGAAATCGCGCTTGGCCGCGGCGATCGCGGCATCGAGCGCGGCGAGCGGCCGTGCCGCGGCGGCGGCCTCGCAGGCCTCGATCCACAACCCGAGCGCGCTGGCGCGCGCGTCAACGATCGCCTTCGGCGCCAGCGGCTCCCAGACGCGCCGCGCGTCGGCACTGCGGCCGGCCTCGAGCAGGCGCTTCACGTAGTCGGCGCGGATCGCGTCGTCGTGCGGCGCGATCGCCAGCGCCTCGGCGAGCTTGGCGAGCGCGGCGTCGGTGTCGCCCTCGGCAGCGAGCTGCTCGGCCTCCTCGGCTTCCTCCTCGGCGGCCAGCTCGTCGGGGCTGGGCACATGCTTGTCGAGGAAGGCGCGGATCTGGGCCTCCGGCAGCGCACCGACGAAGCCGTCGACCGGCTGACCGCCGACGAACATGACGCAGAACGGGATCGACCGCACGCCGAAGGCCTGGCTGAGCTGGCCGGCGATCTCGGGCTGCGCGTCGCTGTCGAGCTTGGCGAGCGTGAAGCGGCCCGCGTAGGCCGTCTCCAACTTCTCGAGCAGCGGGCCGAGCTGCTTGCACGGGCCGCACCAGGGCGCCCAGATGTCGAGCAGCACCGGGGTGCGCATCGACGCGTGGATCAGCTCGGCTTCGAAGTTCTGGAGGGTGATGTCGATCATGTCGGATCAGGTGCGGCCGGCCGGTCGGAAACCAAGCGCCGCCTACAATTCGGGGTTTTCCGACCGGAGCGGCCGTGAGTGCAGCGCAACCCCTGATCGGCGTGGTGATGGGCTCCAGCAGCGACTGGGAGATCATGCAGCACGCGGCCGAGATTCTCGCCGAGTTCGGCGTGGCCTTCGAGGCGCAGGTGGTGTCAGCGCACCGCATGCCGGACGACATGTTCCGCTACGCCGAGGCGGCCCGCGGCCGCGGCTTGCGCGCGATCATCGCCGGCGCCGGCGGCGCCGCCCATCTCCCGGGCATGCTGGCCGCCAAGACCCCGCTGCCGGTGCTCGGCGTGCCGGTGCCTTCGAAGCATCTGCAGGGCGTCGACTCGCTGCACAGCATCGTCCAGATGCCCAAGGGCGTCCCGGTCGCCACCTTCGCGATCGGCGCGGCGGGCGCCGCCAACGCCGCGCTGTTCGCCGTCGCGCTGCTCGCCCATGACGACGCGGCGCTGCGCGAGCGGCTCGACGCCTTCCGTACCCGACAGACCGAGGCGGCGCGCGCGATGACGGCCGCACTCGGCAAGACCTGAACCTGCGTTCCCCGATGCCCCACTACAAGACCATCCTGCCGGCCGCCGCGGCCGCCGGCGCACAGGCCACGACGCTCGGCGTGATGGGCGGCGGCCAGCTCGGCCGCATGTTCGTGCATGCGGCGCAGCAGCTCGGCTACTTCACCGCGGTGCTCGATCCCGATGTCGCCAGCCCGGCCGGGCTGGTGTCGCATGTGCATGTGCAGACCGACTACCTCGACGAGCAGGGTCTGGCGCAGATGCTGCAGCGCTGCGCGGCGATCACGACCGAGTTCGAGAACGTCCCGGCCGGCGCGCTCTACACCCTCGGCGCGCACCTGCCGACGGCGCCCGACGCCGAGGCGGTGGCGGTCTGCCAGGACCGTGCGAAGGAGAAGCGCCACTTCGTCGACTGCGGCGTGCCCTGCGCGCCGCACGCGCTGATCCAGACCGAGGCCGACCTCGCCGCGGTGCCCGACGCGCTGCTGCCCGGGATCCTGAAGACCGTGCGGATGGGCTACGACGGCAAGGGTCAGGCGCGCGTGGCCGACCGCGCCGAACTGGCGGCGGCGTGGCAGGCGCTGCGGCAGGCCCCCTGCGTGCTCGAGCACAGGCTTGCGCTCGACCACGAGCTCAGCGTCGTGCTGGCGCGCAATGCCCATGGCGACGTCGTCACGCTGCCGCTGCAGCGCAACCTGCACCGCGACGGCGTGCTCGCCGTCACCGAGGCGCCGGCGCCCGGCGTGAGCGACGCGCTGGCCGCGCAGGCACTGGGCGCGGCGCGGCGCATCGCCGACGGCATGCACTATGTCGGCGTGCTGTGCGTCGAGTTCTTCGTGCTCGCGGATGGCACGCTGGTCGCCAACGAGATGGCGCCGCGGCCGCACAACTCGGGCCACCACAGCGTCGACAGCTGCGACGTCTCGCAGTTCGAGCTGCAGGTGCGCTGCATGACCGGGCTGCCCTTGCTGCAACCGCGCCAGCATTCGGCCGCGGTGATGCTGAACCTGCTCGGCGACCTGTGGTTCGACGCCGATGGCCGCGAGCGCACGCCCGACTGGACCGGCGTGCTCGCCATCGCCGGCGCCCACCTGCACCTGTATGGCAAGGCCAGCGCGCGCCCGGGGCGCAAGATGGGCCACCTGACCTTCACCGCGGCAACGCCCGAGGCCGCCCGCGCGGCCGCCCTGCAGGCGGCGGGGCGGCTGGGCATCGCGCCGTTCTGACACGGCGGTCATGCCCGTCCTCGACGGCCGCGCGCCCGAATCCGTCGCGACGGCGGCGCGCGCGCTCGCCGCGGGGCGGCTGGTCGCCTTCGCCACCGAGACGGTCTACGGCCTCGGCGCCCGCGCCGACGACGACGAGGCGGTCGCCGGCATCTTCGCCGCCAAGGGCCGGCCGGCCGACCACCCGCTGATCGTCCACGTGGCCGACGCGGCCGGCGCCGAGGCCTTCGCCGCCGAGCTGTCGCCGTTGGCGCGGCGGCTGATGGCGGCGTTCTGGCCCGGACCGCTGACGCTGATCGTGCCGCGGCGGCCCGGTGTCGCGCAGGCGGCCGCCGGCGGCCAGCCGACGATCGGCCTGCGCTGCCCCTCGCACCCGGTAGCGCGCGCGCTGCTGCAGGCCGCCGCCACCGAGGGCGTGCCGGGACTGGCGGCGCCGAGCGCCAACCGCTTCGGCCGCATCAGCCCGACGCGTGCCGACCACGTGGCGCGCGAGTTCGGCGACGAGCTCCTCGTGCTCGACGGCGGTGCCTGCGACGTGGGCATCGAGTCGGCGATCGTCGACGTCTCGCGGGGCCGCGCCGTGCTGCTGCGCCCCGGCGCACTGGCCCGCGAGCGCATCGCGGCGGCGGCCGGCGAACCCGTTCTCGACGCCGATGCCGCCGCGCCGCGCGCCGCCGGCACGCTGGCCTCGCACTACGCGCCGCGCGCGACGCTGCGGCTGATGCCG
>Ga0209966_1000116_pt1 | contig 35184 bp, 35 predicted proteins | sample RhisoiCoNPM_FD_187575 | JGI IMG/M metagenome (GOLD analysis project Ga0209966, IMG submission 187575) | Arabidopsis thaliana rhizosphere microbial communities from the Joint Genome Institute, USA, that affect carbon cycling - Rhizosphere... | ecosystem: Host-associated > Plants > Roots >... | reverse complement strand
CGAGGAATGCGAGCGCGAACGCGAGGTCATCAAGGAGGAGATCAACATGTACGAGGACAACCCGATGATGATGGCCGAGGAGCTGCTCGAACAGCTGGTCTACAAGGGCACGCTGGCGCGCCCGATCGCCGGCACGCACAAGACGATGGACGGCATCGGCCGCGCCATGCTCGTGAAATACCGCGACGCGCAGTACGCGCCGTCGAAGATGGTCGTCGCCGTGGCCGGCAAGATCGGCCCTGAAGTCCCGGCCCTGCTCGAGGCGACTTTCGGCAAGGTCCGCGAACCGAAGCGCAAGCCGCAGGCGTATCCGAAATCCTCGCTCCGCCGCGGCGGACCGCGCCTCGCCCTGAAATACAAGGAGACCGAGCAGGTCCAGTTCACGCTCGGCTTCCCGGGCTTCCCGTACGGCCATAAGAAGATGGCCGCGCTTTCGGTGCTTTCCACCATCCTGGGCGGCGGCATGTCCTCGCGGCTCTTCACCGAAGTCCGCGAGCGCCGCGGCCTGGCGTATTCGGTCCGCGCGAGCCTGAGCCCGTATCAGGACGTCGGCAACTTCGCCATCCAGGCCGGCCTCACCAAGGCCAAGATCGACGAAGGCATCGCCGTCATCCTCAAGGAGATCGGCAAGGCCGTGAAGTCCGGCGTCACCGCCGAGGAGCTCACGCGCGCCAAGGAATACATCAAGGGCAAGACCGTGCTGGGCCTCGAGGAATCCAGCGCGCTGGCGGAATTCTTCGCCAAGCAGGAGCTCCTCCAAAGGAAGATCATGACGCCGGAAGAGAGGCTCGCCCGCATCGATGCCGTGACGCGCGAGGACGTGAAAGCCGTCGCGCGCGAGGTCTTCCGCGCCCAGGACATGTCCGCCGCGCTGATCGGCCCCTTCAAGGACAAGAAGCGCTTCCTGAAGCTGCTCCGCATCCCCGCCTGACCTATGCGCAAGCTTTTCTTCGCCAACTGGAAGATGTACCTGAGCGACGAGGAGGCCGACGCGCTCGCCCGCGCCTACGCGGAAGGGGCGCTTTCGGCGTCGGTCGACGTGGCCGTCGCCCCCGGCTTCACCGCCCTCGAGCGCGTATCCCGCGCTTTGGCGGCTTCCAAGGTCGCGCTCGGCGCGCAGGACGCCTTCTGGAAGGATGAAGGCGCCTTCACCGGCGAAGTCGCGCCGAAACAGCTCGCCGCGCTCGGCGTGAAGTACGTCATCGTCGGCCACTCGGAGCGCCGCGCCATGGGCGAGACGGACGAGACGGTCGCCCGCAAGGCCGCCGCCGTCGCCGCCGACGGCATGACGCCGGTCGTCTGCGTCGGCGAACTGAAGGAGGAGCGCGAGGCGGGACGCCAGGAAGAGGTCGTCCGCGCCCAGCTCGTCGCCGTCCTCGCCGCCCTGCCGAAGGGCGCGGACTTCGTCGTCGCGTACGAGCCGCGCTGGGCGATCGGCACCGGCACGCCCTGCGAGCCCGCCGACGTCGCCGCCATGCACGCGGCGATCCGTTCGATCGTCGGCGCTGACGCCCCGATCCTCTACGGCGGCTCCGTCGATCCGAAGAACTTCAAGCCCTATCTCGCGCTTCAGGACGTCGACGGCCTCCTGGTCGGCGGCGCGTCCGCGCGTCCCGACGACGTCCGCGCCTTCTTCGAAGCGTTCGCTTCCTGATATGTGGAACATCATCGGCATCATCCTCGTCGCCGCCGGGGTCGCCCTCATCTGGAGCGTCCTGGTGAAGAAATTCCCCCAGCTCAAGCTCATCGACCTCTCGACCATGGCCAAGGAGCGCCACGCCGAGGTGAAGGCGCGCATCATGAAGGACCGCTTCGACCGCTCGCTCGGCGCGCTTTCGGACAAGACCGCGACCGTCACCGCCAAGGCGTCGGGCCGCGTGAAGGGCATGTACGAACGCGCCTACGACTCGCTCAAGAAGATGGAGGCCAGGATGGACGGCGGCAAGAAAGCCGCCGCGCGTCCCGCGCCGGCCGTGGACGCGGCCGTCGGACTCGAAGAGGCGCAGAAGGCCCTCCAGGACGAGCGCTACGAGGACGCGGAGCGGATGTACATCGAGCTTCTCAAGCGCGACGCCAAGCATATCGACGCGTACCGGGGCCTCGCCGAGCTCTACATCGACCAGAAGCTGTATGATCAGGCCGCCGAGACGCTGGAATTCCTCCTGCGCCTCACCGGCGACGACGACCGCGCGCTCGGGCGCCTCGGCCAGGTCGAGGCCTCGCGCGGGAACTTCCAGGAGGCCGAGGCGCGCTACCTGCGTTCCATCGAGCTTTCCGCCAACGCCACCGCCTACCGGGCTGACCTCGGCCGGGTCTATCTTGCGGCGGGGGAGGCCCGCAAATCCCAGGAGCAGTTCCGCATCGCCCTCCAGGCCGAACCGCACCACCCCAAGTATCTTGATTATTTCCTGGAGGCGAGTATACTCGTAGGCGACCCGGATTCGGCCCGGGAGGCCTTGGGCGCCCTTCAGGAAGTGAACCCCGAGAACGCCAAACTCGAGGACTTCCGCGCCAGGATCGATTCGATGCTCGAAAAAGCGTAGCAAAATCCACGCCGACGTAGCTCAGTTGGTAGAGCGCATCCATGGTAAGGATGAGGTCACCGGTTCAATCCCGGTCGTCGGCTCCAGGGCAGTTACTCAAGCGGTCAACGAGGGCAGACTGTAAATCTGCTGGCCTTGTGCCTTCCAAGGTTCGAATCCTTGACTGCCCACCACGCCGAGATAGCTCAACCGGCAGAGCAGCTGTTTTGTAAACAGCAGGTTGGAGGTTCGACTCCTCTTCTCGGCTCCAGCAATGAAACGTCGGGGGTCCCCTTGACGGCTGAAACCTTTTTACGCATACTACGCCCATCAAACGGAACCCCATATGTCCCAGGACAACCTCATCAAGCTGGAGTGCACCGAGTGCAAGCGCGTGAACTACCACTCCAAGAAGAACAAGAAGAAGCTCAAGGCCCGCCTTGAGATGAAGAAGCACTGCGAGTGGTGCAAGAAGCACACCTCGCACAAGGAGACCAAGTGAGCTCCTGAACCGCCCGAAAGGGCGGTTTTGCGTTGTCAAAATACATTGACAAAATCGTGTTTTCGTGCTATGCTGGTTCTCGTCAGAAGCTGAGCCTCAGCGGCAATCGTGCAGCTGAAACGCTCGCTTTTAGGGGCTTCAAGCCCCCCAACCCGCACATAGGAGATCGCATGCAGCTCATTACCACCCCGCCCGCCGCCGTCCTGGCCGTCCTCCTGATCGACCGCTCGACGTCGATGCGCCCGTTCTCGGATGACGTCCGGGCCGCCTTCAACGCGCACATCGCCGATCTTCAGGCATCGCCTCAGGCGCGCAGCATCATGATCGCCGTGGTCTCGTTCTGCGGCGCCGGCCTGAAGCTGGAGATCCCGCCGACGATGGCGATGGACGTCCTGCCGATGCGTCCCCTGGCCTTCGCCGGCGGCACGCCGCTCTACGCGTCGACGCGCATGGTCCTCTCCGAATTGCTCGGAATCGGGGACCCTGCGGTCAAGGTCGTCCTGAACGTCCTGACCGACGGCGACGATCGCGGCAGCCGCTACGACGACCTCATGGACCTCCAGGACAGCGTCGTCCCGGCCGCCCTCGCCCGAGGCTTCAAGCTCTCGGTCATCGGCTTCGGAGTCGACGGCGTCGACATCGCTCGCCGGATGGGTTTCATCCCCGGCCTGTCGGTCAACGTGGCTGGCACGCGGGAGGGGATGACCTCCACCTTCCAGACCATCACCAAGTCGATCCTCAACTGACCCTCTCGCTCGACGTCGCCGCTTCCCTCGGGGAGCGGCTGTTGTTTTTTACGGAGGAAATGCTAGGCTCGGCCCATGCGGAAAGAAGACACGCCTTCGTTCCTTTCGGACTTCCTCGCGCGCCGTTCCGCCCCGCTCCTGGACGCCTTCCGGAGCTGGTCGCGCGCGCACGCCCTGCTGCACGCGTCGTTCGCGCCCAAGGCCGACCATCTCAGCTACAAGTGCCGCGAGTTCCGCGAGTACGACGAGTTGCGGAGCCGCTTCGAGGAATACACGGACGGATGGAGCGGCTGCCGCTTCCTCCACCAGACGATCATCTCCGGACGGCGCGTGGCCGTCATCGGCCTGGTCGACCCCATCGCGACGCCCTTCGGCGGACTTCGCGTGCTGGAGCTCTCCGAGCCCAAGACGATGCGCGCGGAGCTGCAGGGCTTCGATCACGTCGAGATGTATCCGACCGTGGGGTCGCTCGATGACATGGCTGAGGCGCTCAACTCCATCCGGAATCGGACGCTCGCCTCGAGCCACATGCGCTCGTACTTCGTGAAGAAGGAGCGGCCGCATCATACGACCTGGGACGCGGCGATCGTCAGCCTCGCGCACGGCACCGACCACGTCCTGCGCCTCACCGACGGTCCGCTGGTCGAGAAGATCGGCATCGAGATGCGTTGAACGCCCGCGACGGGCGTTTTTCTTTTGCGGACGGAGGCGTATGCTGGAAGCATATGAAGGAAGCCCTGATCGCCGCCGCGCGCATCGCCGTCTTCCTGGCCGCCGCCTTCGCCGCCTCCTACGGCCTGCCGCGCCATTCCGGCCCCAGTTCGGCTTCGAGCGTCTTCAACACGCTCCTGCTGTTCTCGTTCCTGACCGGTTTCTTCATCAACCGCGCGCTCGAGCGCCGCAAGACGCTCCGGACCGCCGTCGAGACGGAGCTCTCCCGCCTGCGGCGGCTTTATAACTTCAGCGTCTCGGTCGACGACCGCGCCTGGGGCCGGGAGCTGCACGCGCGCCTGCTCACGTACCATCGCCGGCTGGCCGGAAACCTGTTCTCCTACCGCGAAGGCCGGGACGAGTACCGCCTCGTCGCGCAGTGGATCTATACGTTCGCGCCGGCGAGCGAGCGCGACCGCATCCTCTACCACGACCTGCTTTCGACCACGCGGGACATCGCGCTCGAGCGCCGGCCCCTTGAACGTTCGCTCGAAGGGGGACTGGCGGCGCAGAGCTGGGCGGTCATCCTGATGATCGCCGGTTCGGTCGTCACGCTCGTGATGATCAACCGCGGCAACGGCATGACGGAGTTCAGCGCCGGCCTGACGGCTGCGGGCATCCTGGCCGTGCTCGACCTGCTGCGGAGTACCGACCGCCTTTCGAAAGCGGAGATCGCCGCCCTGCAGGCGATGTACCGCGAGAACGTTCCGGAAACATGAAGAAGCCTCTCATCATCCTCTGCGCCCTGTTCCTGGCGGGCTGCGGCAGCCCGAAGGCGGCCGAGATCGACGTGCCGTTCACCGCGCAGGCGCCGCAAGGGGATTGGTCCCAGCCGTGGCAGGACGCCTGCGAGGAGACGTCCATCTACATGGTCGCCAGCTTCTACGCGGACGACCCGATCAAGCGCGAAGAAGCCGTGCAGCGGATCCGCGAGATCCTCAAGGTCAAGAACGAGACCATCAAGGTCAGCTACGACGAATCGCTGGAGACGATCGCCGCGCTGATCGACGAGCTCGGGATGCCGTGGACCACCGAACTGAAGGTCGATCCCACCGTCGAAGACTTGAAGCAGGAATTGGCCGCCGGACGGCCGGTCATCGTCCCGGTCTACGCTCCCGAGCTCGGGACCGCCTTGTACGCGGCCGAGTATCACGTCTTGGTCCTGACGGGCTATGACGACGAACTCGGCCAATTCATCGTGAACGATCCGGGGACGAAGTCCGGAGACGGCCTGCGCTTCGACCAGGAGGTCTTCATGGCCGCCATCCATGACCTCAACCCACGCGATAAGGACGCGGGTCGGAAGGCGGTCCTCTTCACGCGGCAGAAGGATTGGCGTGAGTGGTTCGAGAGCGCGACCCCCTAGGCCTTGCCAAAAGCTGAGTTTTACGCTATGATGGGCCGTTCAAGACCCATGATTTCCCACCGCCCCCATCCCGTCCTGTACGCCGTCATCGCCATGGTCGCGGTCTCCGCCGCCGTCGCGAACGTCGTGTCCGCCTTCTCCTCCGCTCCGTCGGGGGAGGTCGTGTTCGTCGCGTCTCCGGCTCCGGAGACGCTGGCCGCGACGGGGACGGCCGAGGAGCCCGAAGCGCCCGCCGTCGAGACGGTCAGGCTCATCGACATCCCTTCCGCCGAGACGCTCTTCCCGCCGATCGGCGACGCCGCCGCGCGCGTCACCAAGAAGCCGTTCGGCATCGAGATCCATCCGCAGACGTCCCCCGTGCCGGGCGACCGCTTCGACGGCTTCCACGTCGGCGTCGACTTCGAGACGTTCGCGGACGAGGCCGAGACGGACGTGCCGGTCTACGCCGCCTGCGAAGGGCCGCTGCTCTTCAAGCAGAGGGCCAGGGGCTACGGCGGCGTGGCCGTCCAGCGCTGCAACCTCGATGGCAAAGGCGTCGTCGTCATCTACGGCCACCTGCGGCTGGAGAGCGTCGCGCCCAGGGCCGGACAAGTCCTCCGCCCCGGAGAGCGCATCGCCGTGCTCGGCACGGGCCACTCCGAGGAGACCGACGGCGTGCGCAAGCACCTGCACTTCGGCATCCATGAGAGCGCCACCTCGACCGACATCCGCGGCTACGTGAAGACGGAAGCCGAGACCGGCGAATGGCTCGACGCGCTCGAATACATCGCCCCGTAAACAGAAAAGCCGCTCACGTCTCGTGAGCGGCTTTTATGGCAGGGGCTGTAGGAATCCTCGTCCCCCGGCCTGCGCGGCTCCCTTCGGTCGATCGCTTCGGCCTCCTCCCTCGCCCGCCGCGTCCGGAAAGCCAAGCAGTTGGCTTTCCGTCCGTCGGCTTCGATTCTCGTCTAAATGAAAAACCGTCGACAAAGTCGACGGTTTTTCATGGCAGGGGCTGTAGGAATCGAACCCACGACAAGGGTTTTGGAGACCCTTGTGATACCACTTCACCAAGCCCCCGGGCGCGCTTGGCACGTCCGGAGAGTATCACGAAACGCGACCCTTGGCAAGATTCCGCGGGTGTGCGACGATCGCGCCACGTTCATTCAGGAGATCGTCAATGGAGATGCGACCGCCTCTGCAAGCCCTGCTCCTCGCGCCCAACGTCGGCCTTTGGTCGGACGTCATCCTGGGCCGCCAGACCGGCACGATCCGCACCGGCCATCGCGCCTACGCGGCCGGGCTCGTCATGCTCTGCTGTCCGTGGGCGTCGGCCTGCGTGCAGGCCGAGATCGTGTCCGTGCGGCATTGCCGCATGGCGGACCTCACGCTCCAGGAACGCCGGGCCGCCGGCTTCAGGGGGCCGAAGTCCGCGGCGCTCGCCGGCATGCGCCGGCACTACGCGGACCTCACGATGGAGTCTCCCGTGACGTTCATCCTCTGGAAGGACGCCGACGGCACGCTCATCAAGCGACGTCAGATCATGATGGCCAAGAGCGACGAGGCCGACGAGCCGATCCTCGACGACGCACGCTGACCGCGCTTCCCAGAAGGCGCGGTTTTTCGTACGCTGGTGCGGTATGCGCCTCGTGCCTTCCGCCATCGTCGCCCTCATGGCCGCGATCCTCCTGCTGATCCCCCTCAGGACCTTCCTTTCGGCGCAGGACGCGATCTACCTCCTGCCCGAGGACGCGCCGGCGAGGCCCGTCGCCGTCGTCTTCGGCGCGGGGCTCCGGCGCGACGGCAAGCCGTCGGACGTCCTGCGCGACCGCCTGAGCGTCGCGGCGGAGCTGTGGCGGACCGGCAAGGCCAAGCGGATCCTCGTCTCCGGCGACAACCGCTTCGAGAACTACAATGAGCCGCAGGCGATGAACGACGCGCTGGTCGCGGATTTCGGCGTCGACCCCGGCGCGATCGCCATCGACTACGCCGGGCGCCGCACGTACGACACCTGCATCCGCGCGCAATCCATCTGGGGCGTCGAAGAGGCGATCCTGGTCAGCCAGAAATACCATCTGCCCCGCGCGATCTGGACGTGCGAGCGCCTCGGCGTGAAGAGCGTCGGCGTCTCCGCCAGCCTGCAGTCGTACGTGAAGGAGACGTCCTTCGTCCTGCGCGAGATCCCCGCCATCCTGCGCGCCTGGTGGGACGTGTACGTCCTTCCGCCGGAGCACGTCGAAGGGGAGTTCGAGGAAGACCTCGCTTCGTGACCATGGCCTGGCACGTCTATCTCCTGAAGTGCGCGGACGGCACGCTGTACGCCGGCGCCACCAACGACGTCTCGAAGCGCATCGCCGCGCACGCGGCCGGGAAGGGCGCGAAATACGTGCGCGGACGATGCCCGATCGCGCTCGTCTGGAAACGGCGCGTGAAGGACCGGAGCGCGGCGCTGCGATTGGAGGCGCGCGTCAAACGGATGACGCGGAAGGAGAAGCTGGCGCTCGCCGGCGCGGATTGACCGCGCGTCCGGCGGCGTGATACACGTGCCTGCGGAGGCATCGATGTCGAAGCTGATCGCGAACGCTCATTCCAGGGCCGACTGCTGGAATCCCCACTATCACGACGGCGACTTCAAGCCGAAGTCGGCCATGCGCTTCAAGCGCTGGTACATCAAGCAGTACCACGGCTCGGTCTTCCATGACCTCGAGCGCTTCACGGTCGCGCCGCTGTGCGTCTTCGGCGGCGGCACCGGCTGCGAGTACGCGCGCGAGGCGGCCTCGATGGGCGGCACCTACGCCGTCTGTCCGTCCTGCAAGACCGTCATCATGTGCGGCTATCTCGACGACAAGGGCCTCAATCCGCGCGCCTGCGGATGCGGCGCGGCGCTCGGGTTCAACGACTACTTCCAGCCGGTCGAACTGCGGAAGTCCGACGGCAAGAAGGCCGTCGATCCGTCCAAGGATCCTGCCGTGACGGTCGCCGAGCTCTGCGGCTATCAGGACGACGGCGTGCCGGCGTTCGCGCTCGCGGCCTGGATCGCCATCCTCGCCGCCAAGGACCTGTTGAAGACCGGCGCGTTCCTCGACGTCTCCAGCTTCGAGCTTCGGACCTCGGGCGTCGAGAGCGACCAGCTCCGCGAGGCGCTCCAACGGGAACGCTGGACCTGGATCGATCCCCGCACGCGGCACTGGAGCGTCAAGCTGAGCGACCGCGGCCGGAGCATGCTCGAGGCCAGGGGCATCAGGCCCGACGCGCGGGCGCGCAAGGAAATCGAACGTCTGCGAGGCCTGCTCGCCGACGACGACCGCGGCCGACTCAAGGCCGAAGCCGCCGCGGCTCTCGCCACGCTGTTCAATCGCTGACGCGCGCTTCCACAAACGCGCGTTTTTTGTTTAGATGGCGGCGACTATGGACGTCCGACTCGAGGCTTCGTGGAAGCGGCAGCTGAAGGAGGAATTCGAGAAGCCCTACTTCAAGGCGCTGGCGGAATTCGTGCGCGCCGCGTACGTGAGCGCGACGGTCTTCCCGCCGCCGAAATGCGTCTTCAACGCGCTCGACGCCGTCGCATTCGAGGACGTCCGCGTCGTCATCCTCGGCCAGGATCCGTACCACGGCCCCGGACAGGCGCACGGCTTGTGTTTTTCGGTGCCCGACGGGACGCCGAAGCCGCCCTCGCTCCAGAACATCTTCAAGGAGATCCATCAGGACCTCGGGCTGCCGATCCCGAAGTCCGGGAATCTGGAGCATTGGGCGGAGCAGGGCGTGCTGCTCCTCAACGCCACGCTGACCGTCGAATCCGGTCAGGCCGGTTCGCATCAAGGGAAGGGTTGGGAGGAATTCACGGACGCGATCGTCCGCAGGCTCTCCGAAGGGCGCGAAGGCCTCGTGTTCCTCCTCTGGGGCGCCTACGCGCAGAAGAAGGGCGCGCACATCGACCGCGCGAAGCATCTGGTGCTGACCGCGCCGCATCCGAGCCCGCTCTCGGCGCATAACGGATTCTTCGGCTGCCGGCATTTCAGCAAGACGAACGAATACCTGGTCTCCAAAGGCGGCGCGCCGATCGCGTGGGTGCGGGAAGCGCCTTCCGAGATCGACGTGCGCGAGGTACGCTGGTAGCGCATGCGCGACACGGCCACCATCGTCACGGGCGCGGGACGCGGCATCGGCCGCGCGGCCGCCTTGCGGTTGACGGCCGAAGGCCCGCTCGTCCTCGTCGGACGGACGAAGGCGCACTTGGACGCCGTCGCGAACGACGTGTTGGCGCGCGACGGCCGCGCCGTCGTCGTGGAGGGCGACGTGGCCGACCCCGGGACCGCGGAACGCGCCGTCGCGGCGGCGCGCGCCGAAGGCTGGACGGTCGGCGCGCTCGTCGCCTCCGCGGGCGTCGGCAAGGGCGGTCCGCTCCACGAGTTCCCCGCGGAAGACTGGAAACGGCTATTCGACGTCAACGTGCACGGCGCGTTCCATTTCGTCCGCGCCTGCCTGCCCGACATGCTCGCCGCCGGAACCGGAGCGATCTGCCTCGTCGCCAGCACGGCCGGCGTGAAGGGCTACGCGTACTCCGCCGGCTATGCCGCGACCAAGCACGCGCTCGTCGGCATGGCGCGTTCGATGGCGAAGGAATACGGGAAGAAGGGGATCGTCACCGTGCCGATCTGCCCCGGTTTCGTCGATACCGACATGACGCGGCGGACGATCGAAGGGCTCGTGAAGCATCGCGGACTCACCGAAGCGGAAGCGCGCGAGAAGATCGCGCGCGTGAATCCGCAGCGGCGCGTCATCCCGCCGGAGGAAGTCGCCGAAGCGATCGCGTTCGTCCTGTCCGGCAAGGTCCCCGCGTTGTCGGGCGAGCCGATGATCATCGGTGGAGGAGAATGATATGGAAGAGAAGCTTCAACGCCTCGTCGCCTGGATCCGCGCGACGGCCGCTCCGGCCAGAGGGCTTCTGATTCCCGTGTCCGGCGGCACCGACAGCGCGCTGGCGTTCTGGCTGTGCGCGCAGGCCTTCCCGGAAAAGGTGATGGCCGTCCACGTCGGGACGGAACTTCCGCACGGCGCCTGGTTCAGGATCTTCGGCCGCGTCGAACGGCTTCCGGGCGTCGTCGGCGAAGACGACATCGGGCGCTGGGCGCGGTTCCTCCGCCTCGCGATCGCGGGCGACCGCTGGCTCGTCGGCAGCCGAAATCGCACCGAGCACGAACTCGGGCAATTCAGTCTCGCCAGCCGCACGGCCTCCTACCTGCCGATTTCCGGCGTCTGGAAGAGCGACGTGCTCGCGCTCTGCCGGAAGATCGGCGCGCCCGAAGCGATGATCGCGCGCAGCCTCGAGCCGGATCCGGACTGCGGGCGGCCGGCGGAGCTTTCTGCCATCCCGTACGCCTCGATCGAGGCCTTCCTGAAGGAGAAGAACGGCGAAACGACGGTCGCCGCGCCGCTCGACGCGGCCCAGCGCGCGTATCTCGAAGCGGCGTACCGCGGGAACCGGTTCAAGCCGATGTTGCCGACCATGGGTCCGAAGCTGTAAGATGAAGGCGATATGGGATTCCGCTGCGTCCTGCACGGCAGTTTCCGGAAGCACTACGCGGAGATCGTGCGCGCCAAGCGCGTGTTCGAGGCCGCCGGTATCGAGGTGCTGGCGCCCAAAGACGAGGAGATCGCGGCCGTCGTGGACGGGTTCGCGCTGTTCGAGAGCGAGAAAGGGGCCGACCCGCGGATGGTCGAGCTCCTGTATCTGCATCATCTGAAGCGCTTGGGCGCGGACGGATTCAGCTATTTCGTGAATCCCGAAGGCTACATCGGCAAGAGCGCCTCGTACGAGCTCGGCATCGCGCAGGTCGCGAACGTGCCCTGCTTCTTCCTCGAGAAGATCGACGATCACCCGGCGTACGTCCACCGCAACGCGGTCTGGTCGCCGGAAGATCTCGCCGCGCACGTCGTCGAGAAGGGGAGCCTGCCCGCTCCCGCGGTCCATCCAAATGAGACAGCGATCCATCGCCTGTGGGAAGACCTGATGGTCCCCGGTTCCGTCGTCGCCGCCGGCGGCATCATCGAATACGACAATGGCCGTTCATCGGACGAGCGCGAGATCCTGCTCGTCAAGACGCACAAGTGGGGCGGCCGCTGGTCGGTCGTCGGCGGGAAGGTCCGCCGCAACGAGCGTCTGCTCGACGCGCTCGTCCGCGAAGTGAAGGAAGAGACCGGCCTCTCGGGCCGCCCGGGCGCGCATCTCGCCACGTTCGACCAGATCCGGAACTCCGGATACTACCAGGCGACCCAGCACGTCTTCGTCGACTACGTCGTCCGCGCCGATTCGAAGCGCGTCACGCTCAACGAGGAGGCGCAGGAGCATCTTTGGATCCCCGCGAAGGAAGCGCTCGCCTCGCTCGACATCGAACCCAACGCCCGCCATATCGTCGAACTGTACGCCGCGCGCGCGGCCTGAAAAGAAAACTATGCAGCTTGAACTCACCAAAGCCGAACTGGAACGCCTGCTCGAGATCGCGTATCTCGGGGAGGAAGTGCTGAACGGCCACCGGCCGGACGGCGAACGCAGCGCCGTCCACGACGGCGTGTTGGACAAGATCCACGAGCTCGCCGAAGAGGAGGGTCTCGGGTATCTCGTCGACCGCGGCGAGGACGGCGAGACCAAGCCTTCGCTGGCGCTCGAGACGCGCATGGAGGCCGGCGGCTGGCTCGCGGATTACGACGATTGCGTCTTCTGGGACGAGCTCGCGCTCCGTCTCGCCGAGCGCGACCTGCGCGCCGAGATCGGCACGCGCGCGTTCGACGACCTTCCCGCCGGGGAGCGCCGCGAGCGCGTCGACGCGATCGCGTTGGAGTACGACAAGGAGTTCGACAAGCGCGGCGTCGAACGCCTGCGTCTCGACCGGCCGCACCGCGCGCGCCGCGGCGACGCGCTGACGGAACGCCTCAAGAAGCTTTTCAAGGACAGCAAAGGCACATGAAACTCATCGAATTCGTGGGGATGCCGCGGAGCGGCAAGTCCACGCAGGCGGAACTCCTCCAGCGGGCCATCGAGGCGCGCGGCAAGACCGCGATCCTGCTCGGCGACCGCGAGCGGATGGCCCAGCTTTCGGTGCCTCCGCAGGAGTCGCTGGCCTTCGCGCTGGCGTTCTACGGCCAGCTGCTCGACGCCTGGTACAGGAACCTGGGGCAGGCGGACGTCCTGATCGTCGACCGCGGCTGGAGCGACGCGGCCGTCTGGGCCGACGTCTACCGCGCGCTGAAGACCGTCACCGACGCCGAGGCCGACGCCTTGGCCGAATGCTTCGCCCGCTTCGCGCGGCTGGCCACGGCCACGGTCCGCATGGACGTCTCGGCGGACGTTGCGCTCCAGCGCCATCGCGCGACGCTCCACGAGGAGGTCGACGACGTCGCCATGAATCCGGAATGGCTCGCGGCGCTTTCGGACGCCTACGCCCGGCGCCGTCCCGGCTTCACCAACGCGGTCGACGTCGACGGGACGCTGCCGCCCGAGGAGGCGCACGTGCGGATCATGGGCTTCCTGGAAGCGACCGGATCCATTTGACCCACCGTCATTTTCCTGGTAGCCTCCGTCCCATCGGAGGTGTTCTTTCGTATGTCGAGAGTCGAAATCGAGACCGATTGCGCCGTGTTCCTGAAGTCGATCATGACCTGGGACGGCCAGACGCCGGAGTTCAGGAGCGTGGTCGCCTCGGCGATCTTTCACGCGTTCCGTTGCCGCAGGTCCGAAACATTCACATCGGAAATGCGGACGGGATTGGAAGTCCCGACGTATGCCATCGCGCGCTGGGCGAGCGGGAGCCAGCCCGGCCCCAACATGTCGCGAGCGGCCGTCACCAAGATCGCGGAGCTGATTTCCCGGTATGACGCGGAGCATCGCGAAGAGAACGCACGCGACATCCGTGTCATGCGCGGCATCGGAAGCTTGCCCGACCACTGACCCTGCACCGAACGGCGCAGGGCTTTTTTATCGGCGTTTCTCGGCGACGATCGCCAGGAACATCGGGATCTCGACGCGCGCGGCGTTCTCGGCCTTCGCCTTCGGGCCGGAGTCGCTCGTCTTATGCGAGGACCACTCCTCCAGGTCGACGACGGCGAAGCCATGCTTCGCGAGCGCCTTCACGTAGGCCTGCAGGGGGCGATGGAACGAATGCGTGACGACGTCCGGCGCGGAGCCGGGGTGCGCCTGGACCGGCACGTCGTAGGCGCCGAGGTACTTGTCGACGCGGCGGTACTGCAGCTTGCGGTTCTCGTCCCAGCCCCAGCCGCTCTGCCGCAGCTGGCGGAAAGACGGATGGTTCATCACGATGACGAACGTCGCGCCGGGCTTCAGCGCCTTGGCTGCGTCGGCGAAGACCGGGCCGATTTCGTCGATGTTCTGGATCGCCAGGAGGCAGCTCGCGCCGTCGAAGCTCGCGGGGGGATATGCGGCGGCGAACTTCCGCGCGTCGGCCACGGCGTATTCGGCTCCTTGCGGCGCGCGTTTCTTGGCGCGCTCGATGAGCGACGGCGAGGCGTCGAAACCGAAGACCTTCACGCCGGGCTTGCGCGCGATCAGGCGCGTGAAAGCGCCTTCGCCGCAGGCGATGTCGAGGTAGCGCTTCCCGGGAGCGGGGGAGAGCAGGCGCTCGGCGCCCGGCAGGACGACCGCGTCCTGCACGGTGTCTTCCTTGTCCACGTGCTTCCCGTACCAGCGCGCGACGCCTTCCCAGCTCGTCCTGGGCATCCGGGACGGCGGCTTTTTTCCGAACGGCCTCTTTCCAATCATATGGAAGGAGCGTAGCATGGGCCTGCGATCTTTCCAAAGGAGCCATCATGTCCGCGACCGAAGCGGGTTTCCGCTATCCCGACATCGTCCGTGCCGGCATCCATCTCGTCCTCGACACGCCGGCGCAGGTCGAGATCCGCGTCGACCCTGACGGGGAACGCAAGGCGGATGAACGCCGGCGCCGCAACGAGGAATGGCGCGAAAGGCTTCGCGCTTCCGGCGAGCGGCCGATCGAGGAGGTCCACCCCGACCTCATCGCGCGCCTTCCCCCGCTCAAGACGATCCACCTTCAGTGGCTCGACACGGGATACGGGAAGGAGACGTGGCGAGACGTCGGCATCCATATCGACCTCGAGCGCAGACGGATCCATAACGGCGACTGCGTCCTCCTGGGCGGCGGCCATAAGGGTTCCGGCGCCCTCGGCGTCGTGCTCTTCGCCCTGCCGGTCCTCGTGACGATCTCGCCGTACCTGTACGTGCGATATCGTCAGTGGCGGCTGAAAGAGCGCAAGAACGGGATGTCGCGGCACGCCGTCTCCCTCATGGAGAAGCTGAAGGGACAGCTCGACGCCGAAACGGAGTCGCTCCTGCGCGAAGCGTTCCGGAACGACTGGGCGCACTGGCGCAAGATGTCGCGCGTCCTCAGCTTCCTGGAGGCGAGCGCCCTGCTGGACGCCTGCGACCTGACCGAACGCCGCCTCGAACCCGTCGCGGGCGACGCGCTCCGCAAGGAGCTCATCCAGGAGTTCGTCTGGCGCGACGTCGACGGCGACATGGTCGGCCACGTCCAGCTCGTCGGCGGGAAGCTGCACCACGGACGCTTCCTCGGTTCCGCGTTCGAAGAGCCCCAAGTCCTCATGCTCCTCAGCCGTTTCCGGAGCCGCCGCGTCGCGGCGGAAGACGAGGAATGACCCGGCGCCCGGCGCCGGTTTTTTCATTGACAAAATCCCGTTTCGGGAGTAGACCATCGCTGGGAGGAGAACCATGCGCCTGTTCATTTTGAGCTTGATTTCGCTCGTATTGACCGCCGGTGCGTGCGGCTCGGACGATTCCGAGGTCGTGCCGCCGGTCATCGTGGAGACGGAGGCCCAGCCGCCGCGGACCGTCCGCGTGCTGGTCGCGCCGTTCCAGGACCGCAACGCCCACGACGAGACGGCCTACGTCTCGATGGGACTCGCGGTCTTCGCCACGGCGCGCTTCGAGGAGCTTTCGCGCTCGCTCGATCCCAAGGCGGGATTGAAGCTCGAAGCGGTCGTCGGCCCGCACACCTATCCGGCGGAAGCCGCCAAGCTGCGCGCCGACCGGCGCGCGGCCACCGACGCGGCCGCCGCCTACGCGGAAGCCAAGCGGACCGGCGCGACCCACGTCCTGACCGGCAGCTATAGCGGCCGCGTCGAGAAGTGGACGCTGTCCGTCGAGCTCTACAAGGTGGGACCCGACGGGCTCATCAGCATCGGAACCTCCGAGGAGACGCGGAAGATCTTCGCGTGGTCCAAGGACGTGCCGAAGCCCGAGCGCGCCGGCGTCCAGTCGCCCGCGATCCACGGCATGTTCGGCGCGCAGCTCACGGCGCTCCTCGCCAAGGACGGCATCGTCCTTCCTGTCGAAGCCGCGAACGCGCTCGCCAAGCCGCAGTCGCCCGACATCGTCGCGTTCATCCGCCTTTCCGAGGCGTATCGCGCGCTGCTGCTCGGCGAAGGCGACGAGGCGATGAAGATCGCGCTCGACAAGGCCGAATCCGCCGTCCGCATCTGGCCCGACTATCAGATCGGCCTCCGGCTCTACGCCTGGCTGCTCTGGCAGCGCGGCAAGACCGTGGCGGCGCGCAAGCAGTTCGGCGAGGCGCTCGCCCGCGATCCCGGCGACATCCGCGCGCTCGTCGCGCTCGGACGCGTCGAGATCGCCGAAAAGCAATACCTCGCCGCGCGCGACGCCCTGCAGCTGGCCGTCAAGCTGCGTCCCGACGACGCCGTCATCCACTTCTGGCTCGGTGAAGCGCACGCGCGCCTCGGCGACGTCGCCGAAGCGATCGCGCGCTACGAACGCAGCCGCGAACTGGATCCCGCGAACCTCGACACGCACCGCGCGCTGGCCGGCCTCTACGCCGGACAGCGCCGCTACGCGGACGCCGCCAAGGAACTCGCCGCCGTCGTCGACGGGGAACCGGAGAATCTCGACGCCGCCTTCCTGTTCGCCGCCTGCCTGAGGGCCGCCGGCAAGCACGACGAGGCCGTCGAGGCGTACGCGCGGGCCTCGGCGCGCTTCCCCACGGAAGCGCGCCTGCACAAGTTCCGCGGCGACATCCTGTCGTTCCGGAACGATCCCGCCGCCGCAGCCTCCGCCTACGAGACGGCCCGCCGGCTCGCGCCGAAAGACGCGCGCTGGAGCGCCGAGGGCGACGTCCTTTCGACCTTCGATCTCGTCGAGAAGATCCGCCGCACGGACGGATCGCGCGCCGGGATGGAGCGCCTGCGCTCCGACTTCCAGCTCGCCGTCAGCGACGGCGTCTGGGATCTCGCCTGGAACCGGAAGGACGCCTGCGCGCCCGGACGGGCCGGCTCGTCGTTCCTCTTCGCCCGCGCCGCGGGCAGGGAGTACGACGCGACCGGCGGCGAACTGCAGCGCGCCGTCGACGCGGTGCGCGCCACGCTCAAGAACGGCGAAGGCGCCGCGCTGACGCCCGACGAGCTCGCGCTCGCCGAAGACCTGCTGCGCTACGAAAGCGGCGCGCGCCAGGACCTGCGCGAGATGCGCACGGGCTACGCCGGACTGAAAGCGTCGCTCGCGCGCCACGGCTGCGATCTCGACCCAGCGTCGGTCGGCGTCGCCGCCGTCGCCGACATCAAGGCGCGGAACGCGAAACGCGTCGTCGTCATGCCCGAACCGAAGCCGCGCGACAACGGCGGCATCTCGCCGGTCGTGCCGACGGACGCCCGCCGCGTCGTGAAGTTCTCGGTCGACAACAAGGCCAAGCGCGAGTACGTGCTCGTGCTCGACGGCAAGGAGCTCGAACACGCCATCGAGCCCGGCAAGCGCCAGACCTACGCCACCACGCTCGGCGCGCACGCGTTCTGCCTGCTCCCCAAGGGGCAAGCCGAGACGTGCGGGAAACCCGGCACGCCCGCGCGGAGCGCCGACTTCCACGAGGGCTGGAACGCCATCGTCCAGCAGGAACCTTGACCCCGGCCGCGTCCGGGGTCTTTTCATTGACAAAACGGGGACGTAGGCGTATACCAAGGGTGTTTTCAGGGCCGAAATGACCCTGAAAAACAAGGACTTTGGACAACTTCCACGGGGGAAGCGACCATCATGAAGAAGCTGAAGCGGTTCGTCGAAGAGGCCTTTCTCGCTGTCCGGGTACTCGTCGCCTTGGCGCTGATCGCGGCCTTGCCGACGATCACCTTCGCGACGGCGCGCCAATACGGCGCCGGCGTCCTCCTCTCCGGCGGCCTGGCCGTCGGATTGGTATTCGCCGTCCTGGCGATCTTGGGAGCGGCCAAGCTCTTCGCTTGGCTCGCCGGAAAGCTCGGAGGCTTCCTCTTGAAGCTCCGGGTCTTCCGCATCCTCGTCTGGAGCGCCTTCGGCGTCGGCGCGCTCGCGCTCGCCGGATGGAACCTCACGGCGTCGGGCGCCCTCGCCTGGCTCGGGCTCCTGTCCGAAGCGATCGCCGTCGCGGCGATCCTCGCCGCGGTGCGCCTCGCCGGACCTCCTTCCGCCCTGGAAGAGAGGATGCTGCGGCTGCGCATGCGGCTCGATCCGCGCTGGAACGGGCTCTTCCGCATCGCGCGGACGCTCGGCTGGGCGGCCGCCGTCCTGTGCATCGACCTGTGGCTCTACGCCTCGGTCGAGACCTGGCTCGGCGGCAACTGGATTTCCATCCCGTGGCTGTTCCTCGAGGATGTCCGCATCCCGCTCGCCTGGATCGCGCCGATGGTCTTCACCCTCGCCGCGGCCCTCGCCGGGACTCCGTACCTGCGCCGCGCGGCGCCTCGCCGGGTCTTCAAGATCACGAGGCCGTCGATCGAGCGCCAGGAACAGAGCAACAGGATCTTCGGGCGGACGCCGTACCTCTTCCTGGAACGCGTCCGTAAGGTGGTCACCGTCGTCATGCCGGACGGCCGCAAGGCCGAGATGGGGGAGCGCTTCGTGCTCGCCCGGGTCTGGTGGACGTCGGTCGGCTTCGTCACGATCCTGTCCGTCGCCGTGCTTACGGGCATGGCGGAGGACTTCATCGCCGACAAGCCGCAGGACCTTTCCGGCGTCGCCGCGTACCAGCCGGTCGCCTCGACGGTCGCCTACGACCGCCACGGGCACCGGATGTGCACGTTCACGCTCGAGAACCGGATCCACGTCGGCCTCAAGGACATCCCGCGGCACGTGCAGGACGCCTTCATCGCCGCCGAGGACCAGCGGTTCTGGGAGCATGACGGCGTCGATCCGATCGGGATCGCCCGCGCGGCGAAGTCCAACTTCACCGACGGCACGACCCAAGGAGCCTCGACGCTCGACCAGCAGGTGATCAAGCAGATCATCCTGAAGGACTCGACGAAGAGCTACGAGCGCAAGATCTCCGAGATCCTGCTCGCCGTGCGCCTCGAGAAGCAGATGGCCGCCAAGTACGGGAGCCGCGGGGCGAAGGAACAGATCCTCGAGGTCTACCTGAACCACGTCTACCTCGGCAAAGGGTTCTACGGCGTCGAAGCGGCCGCGCAAGGCTACTTCGGCAAGAGCGCCAAGGACCTTTCGCTGGCGGAGGCCGCCATCCTGGCCGGCCTTCCGAAGGCGCCCGCGCTCGATTCTCCGGACGGCCACTTCGACCGCGCCAAGGATCGCCAGCGCTACGTGCTCGGCCGCATGCTGGAACTCGGTTCCATCACGCGGCAGGAGCGCGACGACGCCGCTTCCGAGGAGATCGTCAACATCCGGCCGTCGCATCTGCTCAACGCCACGGCCGCTCCGTACGCCTGCGAGGAAGTCCGGCGCTTCGCCGAGAAGACCTACGGCTACGACGCGGTCTACAAGCGCGGGCTGATCATCGACACGACCTTCGACCTGGAGATCCAGGAGAAGGCCCAGGCGGCCGTCCGCTACGGCTTGCTCGATCTCGAGCGGCGCCTCGGCTTCGCCGGCCCGGAAGGGCATGACGACGACGCGGGCGCCTCATGCGAGCCGCCTGCCGAATGGGTGGCCGACAACGCCATCGAGCCGAACGCCCGCGTCATCGAGCGGAACGGCTCGGGAATGACGCTCTGCGTCCGAGGCAACCGCTTCGCGCTCCATCCCGACGACGCCCAACGCGTCGAAAAATGGGAAAAGGCGCAGAAGGGGCGCAAGCCGGTCCAAATCGGCGACCTCATGACCGTCCGTATCGAGACTCGTGAAGAGGCTCGGCGGGACGGAAAGACTCAGCCCGTGCGCTACGCGCTGACGGCCCGCCGCACCGGCGGTCCCGATGCGAAGGGCCGTCCTCAGCACGCGGCCCTGCAAGCCGCGCTCGTCGCCATCGATCCTTCCACCGGAGAGATCATCGCCATCGTGGGAGGATACGACTGGAGCGAGATCCAGTTCGACATCGCCACGCAGGCGCGCCGGCAGACCGGTTCGTCGATCAAGCCGTACATCTACCTCTCCGCCCTGATGAAGGGCGAGACGGTGGTCTCGACGGTCGTCGACGCGCCGATCTGCCTCTCCACCGCGTCCGGCTCCTGGTGCCCGACGAACTACACGGGACCCAACACCGTGCGCGCCTACTACGGCACCGTCGATCTCGTGACGGCGCTGGCGAAGTCGCTGAACTCGGTCTCCGTCCGGCTTCTCGTCGAAGTCGGGCTCGACAACGCCCTGGGCACGATCCGCGCGCTCGGGGTGCAGTCGAAGATCGAACGCGTCTTCCCGATCGCGGTCGGCTCGCCGGAGCTCACGCTCCTCGAGCATACCGCCGCGTACGCCTCCATCCTCGCCAACGGAAGGGCCCTGCCCGTCCAGCACGCGAGCGGCGCGCCCGGGCGCTTCGTCACGAAAGTGAGCGAGCGCCGCCGGCGCGCCGACGGCCAGGTCGAGGTGCACGTCCTCTACGAGGCGGGCCCCCAGCCGGTCCGTCAGGCGGTGCCCTCGGGCGACGCCTACGCCATGACGCATCTGATGAAGGGCGTGGTCGAATTCGGGACCGGCAAGCGCGCCAAGCACTTGCGCAGGCCCGTCGCCGGAAAGACCGGCACGACCAACGACTTCCGCGACGTCTGGTTCATGGGCGGCACGGCCGACCTGGCCGTGGGCGTGTGGGTCGGGCGCATGACGCCGGACCCTATCGCCAAGGAAGCCACGGGCGGTTCCGTCGCCTTGCCCATCTGGGAAGGCTTCATGGAAGCGGCGCATCCGGTCACGGACGCCGCCCCGGCCCGGGATTTCCCGATCCCCGACGACATCACGCTCATCGACCGCGACGAACGGCGCGAGGGCCTTCCCGTCCTCCTGCCGTTCCAGCGCGGAAAGATGCCGCAGACCTACCTGACCGCCCCCGCCGACGACTTCGGCAAAGGCGCATTCGACTGAGCCTCCCGGCCTTATCCGGGAGGCTTTTTACGTCAGGAGCATGTCATAAAGCATTGACAAAACGGCTATTTCCTGCTATCCTCGAGCGTGGTCTTTCGTTCGAACAACCCCCCACCAAGGAGCCCAGCGTGAAGCTCGACCATTCGAGTCCGATCCCGTACGTGATCGCCTTCGCCGCCCTCGTCGCCTGCGTGACGTTCGGCAAGATGGAAACGCGTCAGGAGGCCGCCAAGGCCCCCGTCGCGACCCGGCCCCAGCCGAGAAAGGAATCGAAGGTCCCGGTCCGCGCCGAGGCCGATCCGCAGACGGCTCCGCAGCCCGCGCCGCAGGCCGTTGGCCCGCAGCGCGTGGTGCTCATCACCGTCGACGGCTGGCACTCCAGACTGACCGAGTCCATGCCGGCCTGGAAGGAGATGGCCGCCGAGGGCGCCTGGACGCTCCGGGCGCTCGTTCCGAAAGGCGCGACGACCGTGATCTCCCACGCGGAGCTCTACACCGGCGCCGAGCCGAAGGTGAACGGCGTGACGCACGAGTTGGAGAACACCAACCCGCACACGCATGTCCACGGCTGGAAGTTCCGTTGGAAGCCCTTCATGAAGGTCGCCGACGACGGCACGGTCACGTACACGGTGAACGAGACGCTCTTCAGCGCGACGGAAGCCGCCGGCCACAAGGCGGTCGCCGTCGTGCAGAAAGGCAAGCTCGTCGGCATGCTCCGTCCGGACGGCAGCGAAGCCGGCATCAAGGTCGCCGGCGACGCGGCCCTGATCAAGACCGCCTGTGCCGCCGTCAACGACGACGGCACGCGGCTCGTCGTCCTGCATCTCAGCTCGCCCGACGGCGCCGGACACAACCATGGCTGGTTCTCGCCGCAGTACCTGCGCACGGGGGAGACCGTCTCCGACCAGCTCCGAGCCATCCGGAAGTGCATCGCCGAAAGCGGCAGCGTCGTCCCGACGACGCTGATCGTCACCTCCGATCACGGAGGCACGCCGGTGGACGTCTGCCAAGCGAAGCACCACAAGGACCGTTGCGGTCACGGCGCCAACGACGACGACAACCGGCGCGTGCCGTGGATCGCCGTCGGTCCGGGCATCAAGCCCGGGCATCAGATCGCGGCGGACATCCGCCTCGCCGACACCGCGCCCACGATCCTTCGCATCCTCGGTCTTCCGTCCTCCTCGATCTCGACGCTTACCGGCGTCTCCGTCGACGAGATCTTCGTCCGGCCGTAGCGCACACCCCGCGCTCCGGCCGTTTTTCTTTTCGTGATATACTGCGGGCGTACGAAATAAGGAGGAGATATGGTCCTTCCGGGTAGACAACGGGCCGGATTCGTCTTGATGCTGGTCGGCATCGCGGCGTTGTTGGTCTCCGGCGGCGCCTGGGCGCTGTTCGCGGGCTACGGTTTCGTGCTCCTCGACGCCGCGACCGGCGCGACCACCGAGATGCGCCACCTGAACGACCTCTTCATCCTGCAGAATGCCACCTGGCTCCTGGCCGCGCTCGTCGCCGTGTTCCTCTGCGCCGCGCTCGTCATCCTGTTCCTCACGGAACGCCGCCGCGACCGGAACGTCGCGGAGATCCTCGCGGCCCTGAAGGCGTATGCGGAGGGAGACTGGAGCCGCGTCCCGCACGTCCACGACGGCGACGTCGGGGACGATATCGCCAAGGCCGTCGCCGCGCTGGGGAAGTCCCGGCGGTCGGCCATGAAGGCCGAGGCCGGGCCGCGCTCCGAGGCCGAAGAGATCAAGTCGCGCTTCCTGGAGATCATCTCGCACCAGCTGCGCACGCCGCTCACCGCCGTGCGCTGGAACATCGAGAGCCTCCTGCGCGGCGAAGTCGGCGACCTCTCCAAGCGGCAGGAGGAGGTCCTGCGCATCACCGACAAGAACTACCAGAACATCCTGGTGATGATCTCCGACTGGGTCGAGGCGCTCGAGGTCGAGAAAGGCCTCCTGCATCTCAACCCCGAGCCGATCGACGTCGCCGAGTTCATCGAGAGCCTCGGCCACGAGTTCAAGAGCCAGGCCAAGCTCAAGAAGCTGGCGCTGCGCGTGACCGTCGCAGGCGAGCTGCCGATGATCTACGCCGACAAGCTCAAGCTGCACTACGTCTTCAGCAAGTTCCTGCACAACGCCATGAGCTACACGCACGAAGGCGGACGCGTCGCGCTGCGCGCCGCGCGCGACGGGAATTTCGTGCGCTTCGAGGTGCAGGACAGCGGCGTCGGCATCCCGCCGGACGAGCAGCAGAAGATCTTCAGCAAGTTCTTCCGCGCCTCCAACGCCAACCTGATGCAGCCGAACGCGTCGGGCGTCGGCCTGTTCGTCACCAAGACCCTGGTCGAGGCGCACGGAGGCTCGGTCGGATTCTCATCCGTCGAAGGCCGCGGCACCGTCTTCCACTTCACGATGCCCGTCTCCCAAACCCCGCAGAAAACGAAAAACGATGCACCGCCCCCTCGATCCCGCGCTCGAAAGCCTGCTGTTCCTGGCCGAAGCGGGCGGCGACGTCCCTGAAGCCGACCTGCACGGGCTCCGCTGGGACGAGGCCCGCGCCTCGGCGGAAGCGCTCGTCCAGCGCGCCTTCGTGCGCGGCGAACGCGCCGTGCGGATCGTGCACGGGAAGGGCGAAGGCCGCCTGCGCGACGCCCTGCACCGCTGGCTCGGATCGCATCCGCTGATCGCGGGCTTCCGCGACGCCGCCGGGGGAGGCTCGACGCTCGTCGCGCTGCATCCACGATGATTTCCGCACTATGCCTGAACAGCATTTCCGCAAAGCCTGGGTGGTGACGGTCGACATGGGCTACGGCCACGAGCGCGCTTCGCACGCGCTCACGGACCTGGCCTACGCCGACGTCATCGTCGCCAACAACTATCCGGGCATCCCGGAGTCGGACAAGAAGCTCTGGAAGCAGAGCCGGACGCTTTACGAGGCCTTCTCGCGCTTCAAGTCCTTCCCGATCGTCGGCCAGCTGGCCTGGGACATCTTCGACGGCTTCCAGGAGATCAAGTCGTTCTATCCTCGCCGCGACCTCTCGAAGCCGAGCCTCCAGCTCCTCCAGCTCTACTACCTGATCGAACGCAAGGGCCTCGGCCGCGATCTCGTCGAGACGCTCCGCAACAAGCGGAAGCTGCCGATGATCTGCACCTTCTTCCTGCCGGCCTTCGCCGCGGAGCATTTCGATTATCCGGAAGACATCTACCTCGTCACGACCGACGCCGACATCAGCCGCGCCTGGGTCGCCAAGGATCCCAAGCGCAGCCGCATCAAGTACTTCGCCTCCAACGGGCGCGTGGTCGAGCGGCTCAAGCTCTACGGCGTGCGGCCGGAGAACATCTTCCTGACGGGTTTCCCGCTCTCGAAGGACCTGATCGGCGGCGAGCGCGCCGAGACGATCATGCAGGACATGGGCGACCGCATCTGCCATCTCGACCCGAACGGCATCTTCTATTCGAAATACGAAGAGACGCTCAGGAGCGCCATCGGCGCCTCCAACTGCCGCCGGACGGCCATCCGGCCCCTGACCGTGACCTTCGCGGTCGGCGGCGCGGGCGCCCAGCGCGACCTCGGCCTGACGATCGCGGAAAGCCTCCGCGAGAAGATCCGGCGCGGCAAGGTCGTCCTCAACCTGGTCGCCGGCACGAAGAAGGACGTCGCGACGCATTTCAAGAAGCGCCTGATCGACCTCGGCCTCGGTTCGGACCTCGGCGAAGGCGTGCGCATCCAGTACTACCCGGACCGTCCGAGCTATTTCAAGAAATTCGACCAGCTCGTCCGCCACTCGGACGTCCTCTGGACCAAGCCGAGCGAGCTCTCCTTCTACACGGGCGTGGGCCTGCCGATCATCGCCGCGCCGCCCATCGGCTCGCAGGAGAAGTTCAATCTCGTCTGGCTCACCTCCGTCGGCGGAGGCACGGCCCAGCTCGATCCGCGCTACACCGACGAATGGCTGTTCGACTGGGCCGAGTCCGGCGGCCTCGCGCGCATGGCCTGGAACGGCTTCATCGAGGCGCCGACCCACGGGGCCTACCGCATCGAGGAGATCATCACGGGCCTGCCGGTCAAGCTCGAGAAGCTCCCGCTGATCGTCTGATATGCGCCGGCGCCGCCTCGCCATCCTGATCGCCATCGGCCTCGTCGCGGCGGCGGGGCTGGTCTTCTGGTACCGCGCCTCCCAGCCGCGCCGCGCCGCGCCGGCCGTCTTCGGCGTCACGTTCTCGACGAAATACGCGAGGGAGCTCGGACTCGACTGGAAGGCCGCCTATCTCGCGACGCTCGACGACCTCGGCGCGCGGCGGCTGCGCATCCCCGTGTACTGGGACGAGTCGGAGCCTGAGCGCGGGCGCCATGAATGGGCGGACGTCGACTGGATGCTCGACGAGGCGTCGGAACGCGGCGCGGACGTCATCCTCGCCGTCGGCCGCAAGACGCCGCGCTGGCCGGAATGCCACGTGCCCGGCTGGGCCGCGGGGCTCGGCGTCGAGGAACAGCAGGCGCGCGTGCTGGAATTCCTCGAGGCGGAGATCCGGCATTTCATGCCGCACCCGGCCGTGCGCGTCTGGCAGGTCGAGAACGAGCCGCTCTTCCACTTCGGCAAGTGCCCGCCGCCCGACCGCGCCTTCCTGAAGCGGGAGATCCTGCTCGTCCGCGGCATCGACACGCGCCCGATCATGGTGACCGATTCGGGCGAGCTGTCGACCTGGATCCGCACGGCGTCGCTGGGCGACATCCTGGGCATCAGCATGTACCGCCTGGTCTGGAACAAGTATCTCGGGGAGATCTACTGGCCCGTCTCGCCGCTGTATTACACCGACCGCATCAATCTCCTGAGCCCCGTCGTCAAGGACGTCATCATCAGCGAGCTGCAGGCCGAGCCGTGGTTCCGGGAACCGGTGGCGGAGACGCCGCTCGAGGAGCAGTTCGAACAGATGGATCCGGACCGCCTGCGCGGCAACGTGGATTTCGCCGTCTCGACCGGCGCGTCGGAGATCTATCTCTGGGGCGTCGAATGGTGGTATTGGCTCAGGCTGCAGGGGCACGACGGCCTTTGGCAGGCCGCGCGCGGCCTGATTTCGTGATACAATCGCCGCATATGGCCTTCTCAAGCCGCGTCGAACCGAGCGTCTGCGCCGACGGCGTCCTCGAGCCGATGCTCGACGCGTCGCCGTACGCGGTCGTGTACGCCGGCGCCGACGGACGCGTGCTCGCGGCCAACAAGGCGGTCGGCGTCTTCTTCGGTCTGGACCCTGACGCCATGGTCGGCAAGCAGGTCGCCGGACTCGCCGAAGCCTGGGCCCGCTCGTTCGCCGAGTTCATGAGCTTCCACGAGGTCATCGCCCATCCCATGGAAGACCACGAGGGCGAATTCCTCCGCGACGTCGAGATCGCCTCGCCGGCGCACCGTTTCGTCGAGATCGCCAGCGCGCCGGTGCGCAAGGCCGGCACCTACGCCGGACGGCTCTGGCTGATGCGCGACGTGACGCACGAGCGCGAGATCACCGAACTCAAGATCCAGTACGGCGGCCTGCGCAGCGCCGACGAGATCAAGTCGAAGTTCCTCACCGTCGCCTCGCACCAGCTTCGCACGCCGCTGAACTCCATCCGCTGGAACCTCGAACTGCTGCTCTCCGACGGCGCGCCGCTGCCGCCCGAGACCGCCGAGGCCTTGCGCTCCATCTACCGCAGCGTGACGACGAGCATCTCGATCGTGGACGACATGCTGCTGGCCGTCGACATCGAACAGCGCACCCTGCGCCTCGAGAAGAGCGCCGTCGACATCGCCGACGTCGTCGGCAAGGTCGTGCGCGACCTCGCGCGCAGCGCGGCCATGCGTTCGCAGACGCTCGCGTTCGCGGAGCCGAATCCGCATCCGGCGCCGCTCTTCGTCGACGCCGGCAAGATGGAGACGGTCTTCAGCCGCCTGATCGACAACGCCATCAAATACACCCCGGACGGAGGCCGCATCGGCGTCGAGATCCGCTCCGGCAAGGACGACGTCGCCATCAGCGTGCGCGACAGCGGCATCGGCATGCCGGAAAAGGAGCACGCGCGCCTCTTCGAGAGGTTCTACCGCTCGAAGAAGGCCATCGACGTCAATCCGAACGCCTCCGGCCTCGGCCTCTACATCACGAAATTCATCGTCGACGCGCACGACGGCAAGATCGAATGTCAGACCCGCGAAGGAGAGGGGTCGGTCTTCACCGTCACGCTTCCGCGCCGCACCGCCGTATGAATCCCGCCACTCGCGCCGCCGACGGCATCCGTTTCGGCTACGGCTTCGAGGCTGCCTGCTGGCTGCTCACCGTCGTGCTGGGCGTCCTCATCTTCGCGCTGCCGCGCGCCGCGGTTTCGGGGCGGACGCCGGCGCTGATCGTCGTCGTGGCCCTGCTCGCGGCCTCCAACATCGTCCTGCACCGGATCATGCCCGAATCGTCCGAGGGCGCGCTCCGGTTCCGGAAGGAAGACAAGGCTTTGACGGTCAGCCTGGCGATGGTGCTCCTGCTCTCGGCCTACCTCTACCTCATTCCCGACGCGGCCGGGACGCTGGCCTACCTGTATCTCATCCCGCTCTTCGCCTCGACGCTGGTCCTGCACGAGTACGTGCTCCTGGCGGAGGCGGCCTTCTCCCTGCTGGCCATGCTGTTCCTGCACGCGGCCGCCTGGGTCCGCGGACCGTTCTGGGACGGGGAATTCGTCCTCAGGATCGTGATCTTCGCGACGGCGTCGGCCTGCCTGGCCATCGTGACGCGCGTCCTGCGCCAGGCCTTCGAGAAGGCCGACCGGCTGTCCGGCGAGCTCTCGCGTCGCCTCGACCAGCTCCAGGTCATCAACATGCTGGTGCGCCTCAGCGAATTCACGACGCAGATCGACCGGCTGGCCTCGCGCACGGGCGAGATCATCGCCGACGCGATCGATACCGAACGCCACGCCATCTTCATCCTCGACCGCGACGGCGACGGGCTCAGGCGCGTGGGCGACGACGGCGGGACCGACCTGTACGATCGCGAGCTCATGTCCGTCGACGAGAACATGCAGGTGCTCCGCGGCGTGCTCGAGACGGGAGCGTCGCGCGTCTTCGACGGCGGGCCGGGCGGCGTCGAACGCTTCATCGGGAATTCCCGCATCCGCAACATGCTGGTCGTGCCGCTGCGCGTGCGCGACGCGTCGATCGGACTGCTCTGCCTCGTCAACCGCCGGCAGGACCGCTTCAGCGACGCCGACGTCGACTACTGCGAACTGCTGGCCGGATTCGTGGCGACGCTCGTGAACGCCGCCATGCTCTTCCAGAAGACGCTTGAGGAACGGCGGACCGTCGAACGGATGGCGAAGCTGATGGTCGGGCGCGAGATCAAGATGCGCGAGCTGAAAGGGCGCATCAGGCCCGCGGAAGAGCTATGAGCATCCGCCTGCGCACCGTCTGGATGGAGATCGCCGCGGGATTCCACCTGCTGTTCGCGGCCTCCGCGACGTTCGCGATTCCCGGCGGCCCGCGCCTCTTCGGCGTCGGTGCCGTCCCCGCGGAGTACGCGGCCACGCTGATGATCCTGGCCGCCTGCGCGGTCTTCCTGTTGCATCCCGCGCAGGCGTCGCGCAGGATCCGCCGCGGCCTCTTCCTGTTCGCCGGCGCGGCGGCCGCCCTGGGCGCGGCCTGGTTCGTCTCGTCCGGCCGGTTCGGGATCGCCGCGCTCCAGACGGGATACGCGCTGTGGCTCGTCGGCGCGGCCTTCCTGCCGTGGTGGGACCAGCGCATCACGGCGACCGACGAGAAGCCGCGCATGGCGTTCGGCTTCACGGCCGGCGCGGTCCTGTGCGCCATCGGCGCGCTCGCGTTCCTGCGCGGGGGCGCCCCGTGGCACGCGACGCTCGCCGCGGCCTGGTCGCTCGCCGCCGGCGCCGCGCTCGTCGCGGTCGAGGCGAAGGCGATCGTCGGGCGCCGCCTGCCGGCCATGATCGCGGCATCCGCGGCGTTCCTCTATCACGGCGCGGCCTCGTTCGCCGCCGGCGACGCGGGGACCGGCAGCGCGATGCTCGCCGTCTTCGCCATCCTCCTGTTCTCCGCCACGATCGGCGGCCGCCTGCCGGAAGCCGCCGACGACCTGGGCGGCACGACGCCGCGCCAGCGCGAGATCTACGCCTACGAGCGCGCCGGAGAGACGACCTTGTGGGTGCTCGCGGCGCTATCGGCCGTCTTCGTCAATTACGTCGCGTCCATCGACGCGCGCCTGTATTACGCCGCCGTCCTTTCGGTGGCCTTCGTGACGCAGTTCAGCTACCGGCTCCGTCCGGCCTCCGCCATCACGGAACGCCGGTATCTGCTGACGCTCGCGGCCGTCGTGGCCTCCTCGATCGCGCTCATCGCGGCCACCGGCGGCGCGCTGGGGCCGTTCATCTACCTGGCGTATCTCGCGGTCTTCGCCGGCACGGTCGTCATCCGCCCCGTCTGGTCGGTCGCCGTCGCGGGCATCTACGCCGCCTACGTCCTGGCGGACTACGCGCGGCACGTCTTCTCGGACCGCGCGTCGCTGCGGCCGGACGGACACGCCGCCAGCTACCTGTTCCTCGCGACGACGCTGCTGTTTACGGGCTTGTACACCGCCTGGACCGGCCGGCGGCGCGCGGCGACGGACGACGCGCTCCTCGCCGCCAACCGCCGCCTGGCCGAAGCGCTCCGCAACGCCGTCCGCGAACGCGAACGCTACGAACGGCAGGCGCAGGATCTCAAGAGCCTCAACGACGATCTTCTCGAGATGCGCTCCGCGCTCATGAACGTCCTGGAGGACGTCGAGGAGTCCAAGCGCCAGATCGAGCGCGAACGGAGGCGCGAAGTCGCCAGCTTCAAGGCGCTGGCGGAAGGCATCGTCGCGGCCGGCAAGGACGGCAGGATCTTCCTGTGCAACCCGACGGCCGCGAAGATCCTCGGCGTGCCTGAGGAGGCGGTCATCGGCCAGCCCATCGACCGGGTCCTGCGGCTGTTCCAGGAGGAAGGCCTCGTCCTGCAGACGCGGGCGTTCGAGGAGGCCTACGCCGGACGCACGGTGTCGTTCGGCGAACGGCTCCGCCTGACGCGCGGCGACGGGAGCCACGTGCCCGTCTCCGGCAACGTCGCGCCGTATCTCGACGAGGAGAACCGCACGGCCGGCATCGTCGCGGCCTTCCGCGACGTGACGGTCGAACGGGAGATCGACCGCCAGAAATCCGACTTCATCTCGATCGCCTCGCACCAGCTGCGCACGCCGCTGTCCGCCCTGCGCTGGTTCCTGGACCTGCTCCTGGCCGGAGACGCCGGGCCGCTCAAGCCCGTGCAGCGGGAATACCTCGGGGACATGTCGACCTCGGTCGCCCGCATGATCAAGCTGGTCGGCGACCTGCTCAACATCTCGAGGATCGAATCGGGACGCACCAAGCCCAATCCGGAGATGATCGAGACGCGCGCCTTCGTCGATTCGGTGGTCCGGGAGTTCACGCCGCTCATCCGCGAACGGGAAGTCGCGTTCACGTCCTCGGTCGCGAAGGACGCGGCGACGTTCCACGCCGATCCGAGCCTGGCGCGGCAGGCCGTCTCGAACATCCTCAGCAACGCCCTGAAGTACACCCCGGAGGGCGGCGCCGTCTCGCTCGACGTCAAGGCCGAAGGCGGAGAGACGCTTTTCCGGGTGAAGGACACGGGGCTGGGCATCCCCAAAAGCCAGCAATACCGCATCTTCGACAAGTTCTTCCGGGGCGAGAACGTGGTCGCCAAGGAGACGGTCGGCTCCGGCCTGGGCCTCTACGTGGTCAAGACCATCGCCGACCTGTCCGGCGGCCGCGTCTGGTTCGAGTCGTCGGAAAAGAAGGGGACGACGTTCACCTTGACCTTCCCGAACGCGCCCAAGGCCTTGCCCGTCGGGCCGACCGGCGGTACACTATCCGCATAAGAATCCCGTTTGACCTCCCACATGGCCAAGACCGTCTTGATCGTCGAGGACGAACAGAGCATGCAGCGGGCCCTCAAGAACAAGCTCGAGCACGCCGGCTACACGGTGCTCGCCGCCAACGACGGCGAGGGAGCCGTCGAAGCGCTCCGTTCCTCCAAACCCGACCTCGTCCTCCTCGACCTCATCATGCCGAAACTCGACGGCATCAGCGTCCTTCGGCAGATGAAAGGCGACGACGCCCTCCGCGCCGTGCCGGTCGTCATCCTCACGAACCTCAGCTCGGGCGACAAGGTCGCCGAAGCGATGCAGCTCGGCACGTTCGATTTCCTCGTGAAGGCGAACTATTCCCTGGACGACGTCCTGAAGAAGGTCAACGACCGCCTCGGCGGACCGTAGCCTACCCGCATGCCCTCGAAGAACGCGCCGAAAATCCTGGTCGTGGAGGACGAGACGTTCCTCGTCAAGATTTACGCCGTCAAGCTGAAGAAAGAAGGCTACGACGTCTCGATCGCCAACGACGGCGAACAGGCGGTGAAGCTGGCCGCCGACGTGAACCCGGACCTGATCCTGCTCGACCTGATCCTGCCGAAGATGAACGGCTTCGAGGCGCTGGAGAAGATGCGCGCGTCCGCCGTCAACAAGAGCACGCCGGTCATCGTCCTCTCGAACCTCGGCCAGGAAGAGGACATCAAGCGCGCCGAGGCGCTCGGAGCCGACGGCTACCTCGTCAAAGCCAACTTCTCGATCCAGGACATCGTCGCCAAGATCCGGGAGACGCTCGAAAAGAGGAAATAACCTCAGCGCCGCGAGGCGGCGCGCGGGCGCGGGAAGGAAGAAGGAGGACCCTGTGGCGATTTCCAACGACATCCTGAAGGAGGCGCTTCGCGAGTTCGAGATCCTGCCGGCCGACCGGCTCGAAGCCGCCTACCAGAGCGCCAACGACCGCGGAGAACCGCTGGCCGAATTTTTGGTCGAACGCAACATCGTCACCGACGAGAACATGGGCCGGCTGATGGCCGACATCTACCGCATCCCGTACGTCAACCTGCGCAACGAGGCGATTCCCGAGGACGTCCTGCGCCTCGTGCCCGTCGAGATGGTCAAGCGGAGCTGGGTCATGCCCTTCCGCCGCCTCGAGGACGGCGGCGTCGCCGTGGCCGTCAACGACCCGCTCAACATCGAGGCCATCGCGGCCGTGCGCAAGAAGCTCCGCGGCAAGGACGTCCAGCTGCATTACGCCACCCGGGGCGACATCGAGCTCGTGGCCGCCCGGTTCCGCAAGGACATCAAGGCCGTCTTCCAGGGCATCATCGCGGAGATCGAACGCAAGCTCTCCGAGAAGCCCGACCTCTCCGCCGAGGACGCGCTGAAGGAGCTCCCCATCGTCCAGATCGTCGACACGCTCCTGCTCTACGCCTACCAGGCGGGTTCGTCGGACATGCACATCGAGCCCCGCGAGAAGGAGGCGCTGGTGCGCTTCCGCATCGACGGCCTCATGCACGACATCGTCCGGTACCCGAAGTACATGCACGATCTCGTCGTCACGCGCCTCAAGATCATGGGCCGCCTGCGCACCGACGAGCATTTCGCGGCGCAGGACGGCAAGATCCGCACCGTGCTGGAAGGGGAGACCGTCGACATCCGCATCAACATCGTGCCGATCATCGAGGGGGAGAAGGTCGTGATGCGCCTCCTCACCGAGCGCGGCAAGCATTTCTATCTGGAGTCCATCGGCCTCTCGGACGCCGACGTGGAGAAGACCGTGCGGGCCATGAAGAAGCCCTTCGGCATGATCCTCTCGACCGGCCCGACCGGTTCGGGCAAGACCACGACGCTCTACGCCATCCTGAAGATCCTCAACACGCCGGAGGTGAACATCACCACCATCGAGGATCCGATCGAATACGACATCGCCGGCGTCAGCCAGATCCAGGTCAACCCCAAGACGGGCATCACCTTCGCGGCGGGGCTCCGCGCCATCGTCCGCCAGAACCCGGACATCATCATGGTCGGCGAGATCCGCGACGAGGAGACCGCCGGCATCGCGGTGAACTCGGCCATGACGGGCCACCTCGTGCTCTCCACCCTGCACACCAACAACGCGGCCACGACCCTGCCGCGCCTTTTGGAGATGAAGATCGAGCCGTTCCTCATCGCCTCGTCCATCAACCTCATCATGGCCCAGCGCCTCGTCCGGCGCATCTGTCCGAAGTGCCGGAAAAGCGGTACGATGAGCGAGAGCGAAGCGAAGGCGGCGGGCCTCTCCGAAGACCTTATCCGGCGGCTCTTCGGCAAGAAGAAGTCGCTGACGGTCTACAGCGGAGCGAAGTGCGAACTCTGCAGGCATACCGGCTACATCGGGCGCGTCGGCATCTTCGAGCTCATCGAGATGACCGAGCCGATCCGGAACCTGATCATGAACCGCGCCAACGCCGACGACATCGAACGCGAAGCCATCCGGCAGGGCATGACGACCATGCTCGAGGACGGCGTCCAGAAGGTCCTGAACGGCCTCACGACCGTCGAGGAGCTGCTCCGCACCATGCACGACTGACGTCCCGGTAACGGAGATCATGCGTTTCAAATACAGCGCCACCACGGCGCAGGGAAAAATAGAGAACGGGACCATCGAGGCGGGTTCCAGCATGGAAGCCGCGGAGCAGATCCGCTCCAGCGGCCTCTTGGTCGTCTCGCTCCGCCGCGACGCCGGCGGCACCTTCGCGAATCTCGTCGGCATCGGCTGGGTGCCGAACGTCGTCAAGGTGACCTTCGCCAAGCACATGTCGCTGATGATCAAGGCCGGCTTGCCGATCGACGAGGCCGTGCGCGTGCTGGCCGACCAGGCCCAGGGACGCTTCCGCAAGGCGCTGATGGGCGTCCTCGCCGCCGTCGAAGGCGGCCGCCAGCTGTCGGAAGGCTTCGCGCAGTATCCCAACATCTTCTCCGAGCTGTTCATCGCCACCGTGCGCGCCGGCGAATCGAGCGGCACCCTCGAACAGAGCCTCGATGACCTGGCCGTCCAGCTGAACAAGAGCTACGACCTCCAGCGCAAGATCCGCGGCGCGATGATCTACCCGGTCCTGGTGCTGGTCGCCGCGGCCGGCATCGGCATGGGTCTGTCGCTCTTCGTCCTGCCGCGCATCATCGGCCTCTTCGATTCCATCACCGTCGAGCTTCCGCTGGCCACGCGGATGATGATCGGCTTCTCGCGCTTCATGGTCGCGCACGGCGGGCCCTTCACGGCCGCCGTGATCGTGGGCGTCTTCGCGCTGGTCCAGTTCCTCGGCTGGAAGCCGATCCGCCCGTTCAGCCACGCCGTCCTGCTGAAGGCCCCCGTCTTCGGCTCGCTCGCGCGCAACTTCAACCTGGCGATGTTCTCCCGCACGATGGCGACCCTGCTCAAGTCCGGCATCACCATCGGCGACGCGTTCGAGATCACCTCGAACACGCTCAGGAACGCGCGGTACAAGCGCGCGCTGCTGCGCGTGAAGCAGGGGACCGAGACCGGCGTGCCGGCCTCGACCGTGCTCGAGGAGTTCCCGAAGCTCTTCCCTTCGATCGTCACGAGGATGCTCGCCGTCGGCGAGCGCAGCGGAAAGCTGGAGGAGACCTTCCAGTACCTCGCCGAGTTCTACGAGGACGAGGTCGACGTGACGACCAAGAACCTCTCGACGGTCCTCGAACCCATCCTGCTCATCTTCATCGGCCTGACCGTCGCGTACATCGCCATCGCCATCATCACGCCGATCTACAACTTCATCGGCAACATCGAACGCCTCTGACATGCGCGCAGGCTTCACGACGTTCGAACTCCTCGTGGTGATGGCGGTCTTCGGCGTCATCGTCGCCGTGACGACGATACCGCTGTATTCCCTGCAGACGCGCAACGCGCTGGAGGACGGATTGACCGGCGTCGTCGACGTCCTCCGCCGGAGGCCTGTAGTCATATCCGTGGAATCGCGCTTTGCCGTCCGCGTGGTGGAACCGGCCGCCTTCGAACAGCCGCGGCGTGCCCGGATGGTCCGTGCTCGGGCAGGGCCAGAAGACTCCGTGCTCCTTCTCGATCCGGTCGTAGGTGATCCCGTAGTAGTCGATCGGCCCGCCCTGCGACAC
>Ga0209966_1000115_pt1 | contig 35332 bp, 35 predicted proteins | sample RhisoiCoNPM_FD_187575 | JGI IMG/M metagenome (GOLD analysis project Ga0209966, IMG submission 187575) | Arabidopsis thaliana rhizosphere microbial communities from the Joint Genome Institute, USA, that affect carbon cycling - Rhizosphere... | ecosystem: Host-associated > Plants > Roots >... | reverse complement strand
TTGAAGCTGTTAGTGTCAGTGGTATAGCAACGCATGGAATCGAACATTCCGTAATAGGAATGGTTAGGATCAAAGGTGTCGGCCGGAGACGTGACATTCGCGGCAGTGATCTCCACTCCGTTATTGTCCGCAGCAACCAGGTCATCTCCGGATGCGCTATTGATTGTGACGTTTGCGGACAGTCTGCCGTCCGTTACCGTTCCGGCTTTAAACGAAAGCCAATAGCGGTGATTGGTGCCGCTATAGGCGGCTTCGAGGGTATAGTTCCCCATGTCCACGAGAAACAGGATGTTGGGGTTCACGGTCTGGTTCAAGAAGACTGGAAGGTTCGTGTAGTTGGACATCAGTTGCCCTGACACCACGGCAGGATTTCCCGCCCAAGCGAGAAAGCACAACCCCACAGCGGCGAGAACATGTTGAAGTCTCTGGAAGCATTCCCGTTTCATGGTGATCCTCCCCTGTTACTTTCAGGCGGCCTTATTGGCAGCCCTCATCGGGAGCCCGGAAAGTACTGCTTCTCCTTATGGTTGTTTCTGACAACCGTCACCGGTCAACGAACAGGCATAAATCGCGGAAATGCGACTTTCGGTTCCGGTCGCTACATTCGTTGCGAGGCAACTGATGCGAAAGTAGGCGTCCACGCCGTTTGAACCGGCGCCGACTCCTGCTCCGTCGTACGCGGCGAACTGTTGTTGACCGCTCCCCGCTCTCATCTTCACGTACAGGCGATCGATATCACCGGCGACTCGATACGGGCCGATGGTCCCCGGCATGACAAGATTCGGAACACCGCTCGCCTGATCGGTGTTGTTTTCAGGATTCCCAATGAGTTCGTTTTCCAAGACGGTTTTGTTCCCGTTGGGAATCGGCCCTGGCGGTGAACTATTATCAAGCAACGCTGCCGGGATCTGACTCCCATTTTCAGGAAGAAACACTTGCTGGATGATGTTCGCGCCCGTTCCCAGACAGGATTCTGCGGCATTGGCTGAAGCTTCCATCGTCCGCTGCAATCCCGCCATGGTATTTCCCAGTCCGCTCACCGTAATGGCGGCAATGCCAAGGACCGTCAACATCAAGAGCACCATCATGACCGTCAGCATGGCCATGCCTCGATCGTTCCCTAACAGAGCAGAGCGACCCAACCACGCATGTGTCGACACACCAGATTTACAAACCGACATTGCGAGTCTCCACGGTCCGCACGAGCATTCGGCGCCGGTGATTTGGATCAGCCGGCAACGTATGATCTCCTCCGGGCACCGCCATTGCCCCAGAACCCACAAAAGCCCTGTTCGTCTCTCCGAATCCCTGATCGTTTTTCGATTGTCTGGCGACCAGCGCGACTTGTACCAACTGGATTTTGTCAGGCGTCACCGGAGCGACGGTCCAGGGTACATTGCTGAGAAAGTCGGCTTGATCGAAGCTGTTAGACGCAGGCGGCTGATCGTCGATGATGCGATCCGGAATCCCGCCGTTGATAGCCGTCACGCAACCATCGCACGCATAGGCCAGTTGCAAATCTTCGATGCCTTCTGCAATTGCCGCTTCGGCATTGGGACCGGCCACGACTCCGGCCACGCCCCTGGTCAGACACGGCGTCACTCCTCCGCAGAGATTGCCGGGGTCCGGAGCGAATACCACTTGATAGCGGATGCATTGCAGTAAGTAGATGGGATCTTCGCTCTGAAACCACAACGGGGGAGGAATGGCGACATTGAGGGTGCTGGCCGACGCATCAAGTGCCGTAACCTGCGCCGTGGCCGATCCGCCGATGGAGATATAGGAGGTGTTCGCGACAAGCCCAGAGGTCACCATGTCGGCGACGGCGCCTGTTTGCAGGGTGATCTGAGTAGTCCCAGCGGTCGTCGTGGGATTTTTTAAGGTCCACCGATTCGAGCCGGTCGCTCGTGTCGTTGGTACCAGCAATTGCACCGAATCAGGACCGCTGTCGGCGCCGGTCGGAGTCTGATCGGCAGGAACGATAGCATTCGTGCAGGCCCCTATTGGCACGCCGGGGTTCCCAAAGCCCGCCAACTTCAGATCCCTGACGAGTAATTCCATTGCCACCCGCACGTTGTGCTGAGTGTCGACAATCTGCTCGTTGGCCCGTAAGGACTTGCTCGTCGTGGTCAAAATTGTAAAGGCGGCGGCCACGACGATAACGGCAACTGCCATGCCCACCATGACTTCAATCAGGGTGAATCCCGTCTGTTCGGAAGACCGACGCATCATGACGCGGTGCCAACCCATAGAATGTTCCCCTGTCATTCTGGAGCGACCACTCGATTGATGGTTAATGATCGTGCTCGCTTTACCGTGGAATCGCTCTTGAGCGAGCCCATCCATGAAATCGTCACCGTCACGTTCCGCTGCCCAAGGACAGCCGGCTCGATGATATTCGACACCGTCACCAAGCCTTGAATATTTTGCAGTTGAGTGCTGTCGACAAGCGTGTCCCACAACAGACAGTCACCTCGCGCCTGCGGCTGTGTCGTCGCATTAATGGTATTGCAATTGGTGGCGCTCTGCGTGTTAATGCCGTTGTAGCTAATGGCGTTTCGTCGGTTGAATTGAATCCGTTCCATCATGTCGGACGCCAAGGTTGTGATGCGCGTGAGTTCGCTCGAGTCGACGTTCTTGACAAACGCGATTCCTTGCATCGCCGACATGGCCAGCAGACCTGTGCCCAAGAGCACTGCTGCCAGCATCCCTTCCAGCAGCGAAAATCCTTGTTCGTTGCTATATCGCATGACGACTCGCATCACGGGCACGCAGTGCCGCTTGAATTGACCGACCACTGAACTTTCCCTGATGGAATAATCACCACAGAATATTGGCGTTGATACGTGTCACACACGCCTATGGTCTGTGTTCCTGTGCCTCCGGTTGTCCTCAGGCCCAATGAAGAAAAACTCACCGTGACCGGGCTCCCCACTACGGATGCGACACGTGTGTCGAACACTTTGTCCTTGATGATTGGGGCTCCCGACGAAGGCGCGACCGCCGAGATATGCACGGCTCCCCCGGTCGTCTGGACCGTCACGTCCACGCTTCGGTTGCGGTTCATTGCCGCCATCCGGGCGAGCATAAGCTGGGTGGCAATTTCTGATGTCGCCTGCCGGAGCTGAGATTGCACATTCCAACGAAGGAATTCGGGAACCGCCAACGCCACGGCGATCGTCAGAATGGCCACGACGATCATGATCTCGATCAACGTAAAACCGCTGTTCCGCCCGAACGCCTTCTGGTTCACAACGACAACCCCCTCTGTCCAGAAACGACTGCCCCTCCCAGTCAGAGCAAAGGACATGCCTTCGTGACCCTGGCGAAGCTTTGCGCAAGCTAATGATTTATAAAGAGGAAACTATTTATGGATGGCTGGAATTTTGCGTTCTTGGTCGATGGGCGACAATTTTTGGTTAAGAAACTACTACTTTGGGCTGCTCAGAAAAGAACGCAGATTTACGGTCGATGGACACGCAGTTTTCGTCTGGGAGGAGAGAGCATGAGTAAAGGGGCGTCGTAATCACGACGCCCCTTTTTTGAATGCCAATTCTTCTAGGGCATGAACCCACTCATGCCCCTGGAAGAGGTCCTGGAGGAGGAAGCACGACGACCGGACAGCCATCGCTTGTTCCCGGTGCGTACTCGGTCGGACATCGATCGTCGGCATCTGAAACGCCGTCCCGATCCCCATCGGGCGGAGGCAGCGGTGTCGAGACAACACCTTGCTTCGCAGCAGCATTGTCTCGCCCCTGTTGGCCATGTTCACCGGCGACACCATTCGCGCGGTCTAAACCTCTGACTTCGCCACCCTTATTCGACTTTGGAGAACAATGCGGGTCGCAGACCGCTTGTGCCGGCCCCGCCGTAAAGGCAGAAACGGCAAATGCGCCTGCGATCGCGAGAGCCAAACAACGTGCCATCATGTGATGCCTCCTTTTGCAGTCTTTCAGCACATCAGATGCCGAAAGAACGAAAGCGCTTCACGCGCATGTCCAGGCTCAGCAGGAGTCATGCCCAAAGAAGGATGTAAGAAATACAAGCGCCTATAGCGGGAAGGGGAAATTGAACAACGTAGGCCGTACCATTATTGGTCGTCGTGACCTAAAATCGCTATGCAGGCAATGCTTCCCTTTGGTGCCATTTTGCTGCATCGATACCGGCGGTTTTGTGTTTTAGTGCACCCACGCATCCTTCCTTACTTCGCCGCGACGGCGCGTACCTGCCGGTAGGTCGTCAGACCTTGGACGACTTTACGTATTCCATCCCCAAGCAGCGTCTGCATGCCGCTGTGAATGGCTGCGTTGAGCATGTCGGCGGTTCTGGCCCTTGATTGAATGAGCTGCTTAATCTCATTGGTTCCCACCAACAGTTCATGGAGAGGGACCCGGCCCTTAAACCCGGACCGGTGGCATTGCTCACACCCGCGGCCTCGCGACAGGAGAAGATGGTCGTATTCGGGCACCAATGCAGTTCCGGCCAATGCACATTGCCCCTCGCGCAATTCCTCATATTCTTCCCGGGATGGACGGTATGTTTCTCTGCACGCGGCGCAGATCCGCTTGCAGAGCCTCGTCGCCAAGACGCCGAGCATGGCGTCGGCGAAGTTGAACGGATCGCAGCCAAGGTCGAGAAGCCTGATCACGGTTTCCACAGCGCTATTGGTGTGCAGCGTACTGAAGACCAGATGGCCGGTGAGCGACGCTTCAATCGCAATGTCGGCGGTTTCCTTGTCCCGCATTTCGCCGATCATAATGACGTCCGGATCCGCCCGCAGAAAAGCCCGCATCGCTGTCGCAAAATCCAGTCCGATCTTTTGGTGGATTTGAAGCTGGCGAAGCCCTTCCTGCGAGATCTCAATCGGGTCTTCGGCGGTCCAGATTTTCCGCTCCTCCGTGTTGATATGTTTTAAGATCGCATGCAGCAGCGTGGTTTTTCCCGACCCTGTCGGCCCCACGCAAAGAAAAATACCGTGCGGCTTCTCCGACAGCATTTTGATCGTCTGCAAGGTGCCCGGCAGGAACTCCATGGCTTCCAACGCCATCGGATCCTTGGCCGTGAGCAGGCGTAACACCGCGTCCTCATTGCCACCGGCGGTAGGCAGCGTGGCCACACGCAACTCGATGCTTCGCTGCCCGCCGAGTTTGAAGCGAATCTTTCCATCCTGTGGCTTGCGCCGTTCTGCAATATCGAGATTCGCCATGATCTTGATGCGTGAGACGAGGGCACGCCGATACGCGGCCGGAACCTTCGTGTAGGTAAAGCAGGTGCCGTCGACTCGGAATCGAATGTTCATGTCCTTCCTACCCATGCAAGGCTCAAGATGCAGGTCCGAGGCCCCCAGGCGATCAGCTTCAGTGATCAAATGACTGGTCAGCCGCACGATGAGGGAATCGTTTTCATCAACGGAAGCGGGGGAAAGATCGGGGACCGACTCGGCAGGGAGCTCTTCGACCAATTCAGTGAGCAGCGTTCCGATGGCTGAACCGCCCCCTGGCGCCGAGAGGGCGCCGAGAAACTGCTCAATATCGCGACGCAGTCCCACAGAATAGCGGATCGTCATTCCAGGAAATGTTCGCCTGACGTCCCACCCCTGTTCGAGGTCGTGAGGATCATGAGTCAGGACATCGAGCAATTGAGCTCGACGCGCGACCGGAAGCCACAGGTGCTTTTTCAGGTAATCATGATTGAGGGGGCGGACCAGATCGGTATCGATGACGGTCCGTTCGTCGAAGGGAAGGTATGGACATTGGTAATAGTCGCTGAGGATCGCGCCCAACACATCTTTCGGCACATGATGGCGGTCCAGAAGCAACGACTCGACATCCGTGGCGCTCCCCATCGCGCCCTCGAGCGACAGGTCAAGGTCGGCTTGAGCGACAATCCCACGGCAGACGAGCACATCGAGAACGTGTTGCTCCACGCAGCGGCGGGAGGCATTGACGGTCCGTCCGGCTTTTTTGCCTGCTGTCTCGCTTGGAAAGGCGCCGCTCGTCTCGCCGGCTGAGAGAGACAGACCTTGCATGGACACTCTCGTCAATATTTGACTTGCCAGGTGCCGGGTGCCCGGTAGACGACGGGAAGACCTCGAAAGAATCCCTTGCCGAAATCCGGGTTGTACCAGACCTCCAACAGCGGTGCAGAACTCCCCGTTGCCACGGTGCCAGCCGTGATGAGGGCTCCGTACATGCGGGTCTCTCGTTCAAGAGTGATTGCTCCGGCTGCATAGAGCAAACCGTTGAGATGAATTCCAGACAACGTCACTGGAATTCGGCTGCTGAGCGAGCTGGTCGCTTCTGGTGCAGGGCTCAAGACCGGCAGTGTACGTCCTGCACCGCTTGGCTTCAGCATGACGTGGCCCTGAACGACCAAGAGTGCTTCGATGTACTCGGTATCAAGAATCAACGTCCCCAGATTATCCGCCCGCGGAGCTTCGCCATCAATGGTGTCGATGAACACAAGGCCGTGTGATCGTCCTACCGCTGATGATGCCAAGGCGTCGGCCGACGAAAGTCCGGGGTCGGATTCGGCGCTTCCCAGGTGGTGGAGCCGCCCCTCTCGATCTAGACGGTAGTAGATTCCGTGACGCTGAGCGGTCTTCTTCAAGAGATCGTAATCCCAGTGATCAAGCCGCACGCCTGTCGTCGGCTGTTGATGCATGTGCACATTCGCAGGGACGCCGGCGCTCTCGCTTCCGGAGGGCGACAGCAGTGCCACGCTCCCACCGATCCAATAATCCACCCACCGGTCCTCGCGAATCCTGAGTGTCTCGTATGACTGACCGGTGACAGAGGCACCATCGCTTTTGACGATCAGATCGTGCATGTCATTCACCAGCAAGTCGCCCATTACCCGAACGTCGCCCCAATGCGCCAACATCTTTGACGCTGCAGCTCCTATGGTTCCCAGTCCCTGGCCGGTTTGAATCGCCGCTCGAATCGGAGGGATGTTCAATGCGCCGAGCTGGACTTTGATAGTGCTGGCCAAAGGTCTACGTCCTTTGGTTGAAGCCGTGACCTCCACCGTGCCAAGCAGCCCAGGTTGCGCGGGCGCATAGATTTTGAGCCTGTCGAGCCTCCCGATATCCGACAAGGCGCCGGTGAATCCCCCAGTCGAGCCGTTCAGGATCCAAGCATCGCTGTCACTCGACGCATCGAGCAGAACATCTGGTCGTTCACCTGTTCCCATGAACTGTGAGCGGCCGGCCGCGTCGAAGAAGGAGGGACCGTCTCCAGCATCCTGCCGCTTCATCAACGATCCGGCGAGCAACTCGGGGGCAGCGGACGGTTCGTGAAACCAGCTGACAATGAGATCGACCGCGCCTTCAGCCAAGTGCTGAGCCTGAGTTTGTTCTCTCATAGCCGAAATCCCAGGCGCGTCCTGGCCAACGATGTGCAGCAGACTGAGACTCAATAGCGCAAGCATGAGGATTAACATGAGAGCCGCGAGCAGCACATGGCCGTGTTGATCAGTCACCTGAGATAACCGAGTCATGATCGTCACCTCCTGAGCAGTTACGTCCCAAGACTGATCTCCCTTGTGTCCGTCACGGTCCGGCCGGGAAGCGCGATCTCGACCATGACGCGACGCACTGAAGCAGGATCCGTGGTTGGACGCCCTTGCGTGTCCCAAAACTGCAAGGTAAACCGCGAGATATTGCCCGCGATGACGCTGGCGCCTCCGTCGACCTGACGCAGCCATCTCAGACGCCCACCTTCGTCCGGCCGGCTGTAGTACCGGAGACGATTGATGACGATGACGGAAGCTCCGGACGGGATCGGCCTGGGCGCCGGCTCGACGAACGTCAACAGATTACGCTGTCCCGCGCGGGCTAACGTGAATTGCTCGCAGAGATCGTTCCAGCAGACGCGCACGAATTTATGATCCGGCCATCCCCGTCCGTCTTCGACCGCAAGAGCCGTCTGACCGACAGCCGCCGGCGTAGTCACATTGGTCATCAGTCCGCTGACGTTCGCCTGAAACTCGACGGTATCCGGACCGACGAGCGACAACGACCCAGACCCTGCCACACGAAGCTCCTGCTCGAAGAGGTCCAGCCCCAAGCGGACATCCTCTTGTTGCACGATCTGGATATGTTGCCGAGCGAATTCGCGCTGGAAATAGAGCAGTGCCTGGAGCGCGGCCCCGAGAACGACCAGACCGGCCGCCATGGCTGCAATGACTTCGATCAGGCTGAAGCCGCTCTCGTTGGTCATCCCGAATCGCTTCATGCTGGTCCTCGCCATGGTCTTGCCTCTCTCCTAATGGTTGCCCGCGAAGGCGGGATTCGCACGGAGTGTGGCGAGACGTACTTCGCGTTCGCCACCGCTTGCCCGATAGACGCCGCGCGCTTCGATGAGAATCGCGCCTGAATTGAACAGGCTTTCGGAATGGCGTGCGGCAACGGTCCAGACGACTGTCACGCCATGTTGCTCCAACATTGCCGAATAGATCCCATCTCCAGCCATCCGGTCTCCATCGGTCCCATCATCATGCATCGTCAGATCCGGTACACCGTCATGATCGAGATCCTCGGCGAGCAATTGTCCCCATGGTGCAGCGCGTTTGGCTTCCACCCTGGATTCCGCCATCGACAAGGCGCGGGCGGCGAAAACATCCTGTGCCAGGTACTTGTCGGCAACCTCAAATGCTCCCATTGCTCCCATCACGCTGACAGATACCAGGGCCATGGCCACCATCACCTCTGAAAAGGTCGCGCCTTTGACGTCGTCATGAAAGGTCGGGTTGATCATGAAATGACGACTCGACCCGTCAAACTGATCGTGACCGTAGTGCGGCGATGGTCCCGGTCGTGAATGACAATCGTGCTGGCGCTGGCCGAACGACCGCTGGGCTGGAAGAAGAGGTCAGGCCCGGCCGTAGGTTCGTCAATGACGATCCCTTTTTCCGCATAGCCATAGACATTCAACACGCCACCGGCATCCGCCTGACGAAGCGTCATCGTGTGCTCCGAAAGGTCGAACCGGATGAGAAGTCGCTCGCGCCTCGCCATCGCGAGATATCTGGCCATCCGCAGCGTTGACGCGATTTCAGCGGCGGCAGTCCGTCCCTGTAGTCCGATGTGGAAGCTCCTGTAGGTCGGAACCGCCATCGCAGCCACAATGCCCAGGATGGCCGCCACAATGACAAGTTCCGTGAGACCTTGTCCCGCACTCCCCATGACGCGTCGTTCTCTGTCCACGCCACGCTCAATTCCAAAACTTATGCCTGAGTGTTCAAAGGTATTCGTTGGCTTCATCATGGCGACATATTAAGGGAAAGAGGCACTTTGTGAATTCGTCGTGTACGTGACAGCAGAGATTGAAAGGAACTTCGGATACGCGGGGACGGTCAAACAGATACAGACCTCCGCGGGAAGTCAGGCGTGTAAACACTCGAAAGGAAGGTCAGCGGGCTAGAAGGAAGGGCTGAGTAAATTCTGATACCAATCCAGCAAGGGTTGGCCGTAAAACAGGGACACAACCGCTCCCAAGACGAGGAAAGGGCCGAAGGGAATATATTCGTCTCGTTTCATGACGCCGAACGCGATCAAACTGACACCGATGACTGAACCGGCGAGCGAACCGATCATGATCGTCAAGAGTGCCGGCTTCCAACCCAGGAACGCGCCAACCATTGCCAACAACTTGATATCGCCGCCGCCCATCCCTTCCTTGCCGAACAGGTACGGACTAGCCCAGGCAAGGGCCCAGAGAATCCCTCCACCTATGGCGACGCCGAGCAAGGCGTTGACGAGGCCGATCGGCAACACCGATGAGGCTGCGCCCAAGAGTCCAAGTAAGATTCCAGGGACCGTGACGACATTTGGAATGATCTTGTGGGTGAGGTCGGTGCCAGTCACAACCAGCAATGCCGAAAACAGGATGCCATAAAGAACGGCCATCCAGTTCGGGCCAAAGGTCGCGAGAATGATGACATAGCCGGCCGCATTTGCCGCCTCCACCACGGGATACCGCATCGAGATAGGAACGCGACACGATCGGCAACGCCCGAAAAGCCACAGGTAGCTCAGCAGCGGAATGTTGTCGTACCAGGCGATGGGCGCCTCGCAGGCTGGGCAGTGCGACCCGGGCCAGACGATGGATTCACCGCGGGGCAACCGGTAGATGCAGACGTTCAAAAAACTGCCGACCAAAGCTCCGAACGCTGCGGCGGCGGCATACCACCATCCGTCTATCATCTTGAGTGTCCATGACTTGCCCGTACAAATGAATCCGTACGGGCAATAATTGAATAAGTAATTACACTAGGGCCATTATGCATTGGTTTACATGACTTAGAGGACTTTTCTATAATTTCCAAGAGCGCTCCACCACAGTTCTCCGGGAGGCGCTGCCTGGCTTCAGTATAGGCGTAATTGATTTGCGATCAAAGGAGAACCAGAAACATGGCACGTCCCGCAAAATTGAAGTCCCGGGCCTCTCTAGCTGAGCTCGCGCCGCCGCCCCGTAAAAAGCGCCCGGAATCCTTGACGAGCCGAGAGCAGGAAATTCTGGAGTTGATTTGGGCTGGATTCAAAAACAAGGAAATCGGCCAACGGCTGAAAATCAGCGTCAAAACCGTCGAAGCGCACCGCGCCAACATGATGAAAAAAATGCGCGTCTCGAATACGGCGCAGTTGCTGAAGGCGGCCATTCAAGGGAATATGATCCGGGTCCGCTAACTTTCACCTCAGGGCTTAGCTGAGAGCTTTCGCTGCCGGACGCCCTCGAAGAGTGTCACGGCGACCGCAGCCGAGACGTTTAAGGATTCGACCTTCCCTGTCATCGGGATCCGGATCAGACCGTCACACTCCTGCGCGACCCCCCGACGGATGCCTCCACCTTCTCCCCCGAACACGAAGGCGATGGGTCCAGTCATATCGACAGTAGTGAAATCCCTCTGTGCCGCCGGCTCCACGCCGTACGTCCATAAGCCCGCCTCTTTCAACTCTTCAATCAGCCTGGACAGGTTGACCACCCGTGCGACCCGCATGTGCTCCAGCGCTCCTGCGGAGGTCTTGGCTACGATGGAGGTCAACCCGGCAGCCCGGCGTTCAGGAATACAAATGCCATGCACCCCAGCCGCCTCCGCGGTTCTGATGATGGCGCCGAGGTTCTGGGGATCTTCCACGCCGTCGAGAATCACGAGGAACGGCGGTTCGCCCTTCTGGCGTGCCAGGTGAAGAATGTCTTCCGTGCTGCTGTATGCCTTGGCCGCGACAACGGCGATGACCCCTTGATGATTGCCGCCGGGAACCAGGCGGTCGAAGGCTGGAGAAGGCTCAATATGCACGGGGATGCGTTGGGCTTTGGCCTGTTCCACGAGGTCAGTAAATTGCCGATCCGTCCGCAGGACGAGGAGACGTTGGAGCGGACGGCTGCCGGCTCGCAAGGCTTCGCGAACGGCATGCAACCCGTACAGCAGTTCTGGCCGGTTACCGCTTCCAGCGGCTGGTGCCGTCGGGCTTGTCCTCGATGATGATGCCCTGTGCCGCGAGTGATTTCCTGATCTCATCGGCCTTTGCGAAGTCCTTTTTCCTTCGTGCCTCAAGTCGCTCGGCAAGCTGTGATTCAATTTCTGTATCCGTTAATATGCTGGCCTTTCCTGCTGCCTTGGCAGATTCTCGAAAACCAACTGACGCGCTATCTGTAGCTACAACATCTTCGTGTACAGATATTTGCAATGGATTGAATTGCCACTGCTCAGGTTCCAATTGAAATAGGCCTAAAACGGCTCCGAATTCCCGAAAAGCAGCACGGGTCTGCTTACGACTTTCGTTCGACCATCGCTCAAGCCGTATGTTCACATTCGTCTTCATATTCTGTAGTACTGCAAGCGCCATCGGGGTATTGAGATCATCGTCAAGCTTCTGCCGATAGGCTAATCTGGCGCGGTCAATGATCGTTCTGGCCTCCTCATCCAACGTACCCTGTTCGTCTTCCCTCAGCCTCTTGAACAAATCATAGAAGCCATCAAGAGCGTTCTTCGCTTCATGCACACTCTGATCTGAGAAATCCAATGGGCCTCGATAATGAGTAGAAAGCAGGAAGTACCGAAGCATTTCTCCGACTACCGCTTCAGGCCACTGCTGCACTTCTTTCTCAAAAATATCCCTGATGGTAAAAAAATTCCCCAGGGACTTCGACATTTTTTCCTGATTGATCTGCACGAAGCCGTTGTGAATCCAATAATTGGCGAATTCCTTTCCCGTGGCACCACAGGATTGGGCGATCTCGTTTTCGTGATGCGGAAAAATCAGGTCCATGCCACCGCCATGGATGTCGAATGTTTCTCCGAGATGCGTGATCGACATGGCCGAACATTCGATATGCCATCCGGGGCGGCCTGCTCCCCAGGGGCTGGACCATGACGGTTCGCCAGGCTTGCTGCTCTTCCACAGGGCAAAATCCATCGGATGGCGTTTGCGCTCATCCACGTCGACCCGCGCACCGGCCTGGAGCTCTTCCAACTTGCGTTTCGAAAGGCGACCGTAGTCCTTATACTTGTCGACCTGGAAGTACACATCGCCGTCCATGGAATAGGCCAAACCCTTCTGGGTCAGCCTGTCCGTGAGCGCAATGATTTGGGCCATGTGCTCCGTGGCTTTCGGCTCTATGGACGCCGGCTTGATGCCCAACTTCCCCATGTCCTCGTAATAGGCGTCGATATATTTGCTCGTAATCACGTCGCAGGGGACGTGTTGTTCATTGGCCCGCCTGATGATCTTGTCATCGACGTCGGTGAAGTTCTTGACGAAGAGGACTTCGTACCCGCTGTACTCCAGATATCGGCGAAGCACATCGAAGACAAGCGCGCTTCGAGCATGGCCGATGTGACAATAGTCGTAAACCGTCACACCGCACACATACATTCGCACTCGCTTGGGCTCGATCGGTGTAAACGGTTCCTGTTTTCCGGTGAGCGTATTAAAGAGTGTCAACATCGTGTGTTACACATGAGGGGTAGCTGCGCGGCGAGGCCAATGTGACCACAGAAAGTATCCTATTGCCAGCACCAGCATGAGTCCGATCACGAGGTCGAATTGATGGAAATACTGCCGTAACTGATCCCATCGTTCTCCCATGGCGACTCCGACATAGGCCAGCGCATAGCACCAGGGAAGAGCGCCGATGAACGTAAAAATGACGAAGCGTGGAAAGTTCATCCTGGCAATGCCGGCTGGAAGCGAAATGAAGGTCCGCACCACCGGCAACAGACGGCTAAAAAAGACCGCGGCTTCTCCGTATTTTGCAAACCAGCGATCGGCCGTGTCGAGATCCCGGCTGGAGAGGAGCACATAAGGCCCATAGCGTTCGACGAACGGTCGTCCGCCCCAGACGCCGGCGTAATAGGCGACGATCGATCCGACGACATTGCCGACAGCGCCCGCCAGCGTGACGCCCAACATGGTGAACTGCCCGGTGGTCACCAGATAGCCGGAAAAGGGCATGATGATCTCGCTCGGCAACGGGATGCAGGCGCTTTCGATGGCCATCGTCACCAGGATACCGGTGTAGCCCAGCGTCGAAATCGTGCTGATCACGAACCGACTAAGGACTGTAATGACGGCTTCGATGAGACTCCCCATGGGTTATCGCCGCGTCCTGCGTGTCTTGGGGGCGCGACGCTGCGCTCGGATGGCCGACTCCCAGGTGCGCAACTGATCGAGTGCCCCATAGTTCGTGCTGTCGAGGTGCAGAGGAGTGAGGGAGACGGCCCCCTCCGCGATAGCTTCGTGGTCCGCGTCCTTGTTTCTGCTCCATGACACACGCGTCCCGGCGATCCAAAAGTAACTCCTGCCATGGGGGTCGACTTTTTCGATGATGGGGTTCTCGAATCGTCGACGGCTCAGACAGGTCACTCGTACGCCGGTCACGGTTTCGACGGTGCGGTTGGGAATATTGAGATTGACGAGCGTCTCTTCAGGAAGCCCCTGCCGGAGGATGAGTCTGGCGACGCGCACCGCGTAATGCGCCCCGGTCGCAAAGTGAAACTGGTCACGGCCTTCCTGGGAAACCGCCATGGAAGGGACTCCCAAAATCGTGCCTTCCACAGCGGCCGACACGGTGCCGGAATACAAGACGTCGTCACCGAGGTTCACACCCTTATTGATGCCCGAAACGAGAAGGTGCGGTCGTTTGGGCAGGATATTCAACAAGGCCAAATTGACACAGTCCACGGGGGTCCCATTCACGGCATAGACCTGCTTCTCGACCTGGTGGATTCTCAATGGCTTGTGCAAAGTGACTGCATGAGCGACTGCCGTACGTTCGCGGTCCGGCGCCACCACCCAGACGTCTCCGACGCGGCTCAAGGCCTTGGCGAGCGAGGTCAATCCCGCGGAGTGGATGCCGTCGTCATTGGTCACGAGGATGCGCGGGCGCGAGTCAGACATAAAAAAAGCTGCTCAGAGGCAGCTCCAAAAGAACGGACGGGATGCACTCATGACAGCACGGTTGTGAATTGGTCGGGGCGAGCCGATTTGAACGGCCGACCACTCGCACCCCAAGCGAGTACGCTACCGGGCTGCGCCACGCCCCGACGTGTTTGGTAATCCTGTGCTGCGACGCCCATTGTCGCCTCGCAGCCTTCTTGATTGCAACCGTTCGACACCGACCTCCATCAGGAATGCGACTCAAGAATTTTCAAAATGGCCTGCAAATTGCCCCGCAACTTCTGCGCCAACTCTTTGGGCTTGATGCGCTGACCCGTCACACGACCCCGACGGGTCCAATACCGTTTCACACCTTCGAGCGTATATCCTTCTTCGTACAGCATGCGTTTGATTTCCAACACCGTTTCGACATCTTTGCGCACATAGAGTCGCTGATTGCCACGACTTTTCTTAGGCTTCAGAAATGGGAATTGGGATTCCCAGAACCGGAGGACATAGGCGGGAAGCTTCGTCACCTGACTCACTTCGCCGATTTTGTAGAAAACTTTGCTGCCGAGCCGGGGTTCATTCCCCATGGACCGGTCCTCGTGGCGGGAGTTGTTCCGGGTGTGAAACTGTTACGAATTGACGTATTTCTTGAATACCTGACTCGGACGAAAGGTCACGACGCGGCGAGGCGTGATGCCGATTTCTTCACCGGTCCGTGGATTCCGGCCCTTCCTGGCGCCCTTGCTTCTCACGACAAAGTTCCCAAAACCGGCGATCTTGACGGAATCTCCCTTTTGTAACACGGCTTTCAGCATGTTCAGCACGAGCTCGACGATATCGGCAGCTTCATTCTTAGAAATTCCAACCTGCTTATAAATTTCATTCGCGATATCAGCCTTTCTCATGCTCTCCCCCCTTGCGCCACCAGTCTGTCTCGTCGAAGCGCCCGTCTCGCCGGGAGCCGGGAGACAGTTTTACCATAAGTTACGTGAGGTTAGATAGGCTGTCAAGGACTATTCTTGAGAGGAGATGCTGCGTGCTAGCGGTCTGATGCCAGAAGTTTGTACTCGATACTGTCGGCCAAGGCTTGCCAGCTGGCCTCCATGACGTTTTCAGAGACGCCCACGGTGCCCCATTTATCCTTGTGATCGCCGGATTCGATCAAGACCCGCACCTTGGACTCGGTCCCTCGATTCGCCGAGAGGACCCGGACCTTATAATCGAGAAGTTTGACTTCCTTCAGCTGAGGATAGAACTTTTCAAGAGCCTTGCGCAGGGCATGGTCGAGCGCACTCACCGGACCGGCACCTGTCGCAGCGGACTGTTCGACCACCTCTCCCACCTTGACCATGACGGTGGCTTCGGATCCAGAACGTCCATCCTCTTGTTTTTTCTCGACGATAACCTTGAACCCCAATAGCTGAAACGAAGGTTTATGGGTCCCCATTGCCTTCCGCATGAGCAGCTCAAAGGAGCCTTCGGCTCCTTCGAACTGATAGCCTTCGTTTTCCCGCTCCTTTAGAGTCGCCATCAATTCCTGGACTTTGGAATGGTCCTTGTCCAACTTGATCCCGTAGGCCTCGACCTTGTCGAGCAAGCCACTGCGGCCTGCGTTATCCGACACGAGCATCCGCTGGCGATTGCCCACGAGGGAAGGCACGACGTGCTCGTAGGTGGCAGGGTTCTTGAGCACCGCATGAATGTGGACTCCCCCCTTGTGCGCAAACGCGGAATCCCCGACGTAGGGCTGGTGCTTGTTGGGCATTAAGTTGGCGATTTCGGTGACGAAACCTGACACCTCCTTCAAATGGGTGAGCCGTTCACCCAGCGCGGGTCGTTTCATTTTCAACTGAAGATTCGGAATAATCGAACAAAGATTGGCATTGCCGCAGCGTTCACCGATTCCGTTGATCGTGCCCTGGACCTGCACTACTCCCATCTCGATGGCAACCAACGAATTCGCGACGGCCATTTCACAATCGTTGTGCGCGTGGATGCCGAGCGGCACCTTGCATTCCTTCTGCACGACCCCGCAGATGTTCTTGATTTCCCACGGCATCGTGCCGCCGTTCGTGTCGCAGAGAATGACGCGTTCGGCGCCGGCTTCCACGGCCCGCCTGATGGTCTCAAGCGCATACTCCGGGTTCGTCTTGTACCCGTCAAAGAAATGCTCCGCATCATAAAACACGCGGCGGTGTTTCGCTCGAAGATGTGCCACAGAATCGGTGATGAGATCGAGATTTGTATGAAGCGCGATGCCCAAGGCATCCGTCACGTGCAGCGACCAGCTTTTGCCGAACAGCGTGATGACCTTCGTCTCCGCCTGGAGCAGCGCCTGAATATTGGCATCTTTCTGCACGGAGTTGCTGGCCTTCCTCGTAGAGCCGAACGCCACGACGGTCGCCTGCTTCAAAGGTGTTTCCTTGATCATGCGGAAAAACTCGATGTCCCTCGGATTGGCACCGGGCCACCCGCCTTCGATGAACTGCACGCCAAGTTCGTCCAACCTCTGGGCGACCATGACCTTGTCGTCGGCGGAGAAACTGACGTCCTCGGCCTGGGCGCCATCGCGCAAGGTCGTATCGTAAATTTCCAAGGGGGCGGGCGTGGCAAGCGGAGCCTTCAAGGCCGCCTTGGCTGAGAGCTGGCGAGGGGGTTGTGACCGCCGTTTGGCCATGGCGGAGAGGGTAACAGGAGGAGGCGGAGCCTGTCGAGGGTCAAATCGGTTCGGCCGTCATCTGCCGGTCGGTGCACGGTCCAGCCCAAAGGCGGCATGGAGTGCGCGCATGGCCAATTCCATGTACTTTTCGTCGATGACACAGGAGATTTTGATTTCGGATGTGCTGATCATCATGATGTTGACGCCTTCATGGGACAGGACGTCGAACATCTTCGCGGCGACACCCGAATGTGACCGCATGCCAACGCCGACCAGTGAGACTTTCGCGATGGCCTCGGTCACGGAGACCGACTTGGCGCCGATGTCCTTCGCTGTATCCTGAATGATCGGCATCGCCTTGTTGACGTCAACACGCGGAATCGTAAAGGAGAAGTCGGTCAGGGATTCATGGCTGACGTTCTGAATGATCATGTCGACAAGAATGTTGGCCTTCGCGACAGGCCCCAACAGGCGTGCCGCAATGCCCGGCTTATCCGGAACGCCGACAAGGGTGATTTTCGCCTGATTACGGTCCCCGGTGATCCCGGAAACAGCGACGGCCTCCATGTCTGCGTCTTCGCGTTTCACGAGCGTCCCCTTTCCTTCCTTGAAACTGGAGTTGACCTCCAGCGGCACATTGTACTTCGCGGCGAACTCGACCGAGCGGCTCTGCAGCACCTTGGCTCCGAGACTAGCCATCTCGAGCATTTCTTCATATGCAATCTTGTCGATCCGCCTGGCGGTCGGAACGATGTTGGGATCGGTCGTATAGACCCCGTCCACGTCGGTAAAGATGACGCATCGATCGGCCTTTAAGGCCCCGGCCAACGCCACCGCGGTCAGATCGGATCCGCCGCGTCCCAACGTGGTGACGTCCGAGTGCTCGTTAATCCCTTGAAAGCCGGCCACGACCGGGACGACGCCTCTCTCCAGCGCATCGAGAATCCGTTCAGCGGCAACCCGGGTAATCCGCGCCTTGGTATGTGCGCTGTCGGTTATGATGCCGACCTGACGGCCGGTGAACGACCGTGCATCGACCCCGCGTCCGCGCAATTCCATGGCCAGCAACGAGATCGTGACCCGTTCGCCGGTCGAGAGCAGCATGTCCAGCTCGCGCTCATCAGGAAGCGCGGCGACCTCGTGGGCGAGCTTCAGCAAGCGATCCGTTTCACCGCTCATGGCGGACAGCACAACCACGACGCGGTTGCCTTCCTTGACGGCTTGCTCGACCCGATCGGCGACGCGATGAATCCGTTCGATGGATCCGACGGACGTGCCCCCATATTTTTGAACGATCAGCGCCATCGGTTAGGATCCTTTGGCGAACAGCCGCACGACGAACTTCGTGGCATCTCGCGGGGCGGCGGCCACGGCCTTCGCGTCGACTTCGGTAAACCGTCGGCCGGTGCTGGTAGCCGGCTTGGATGTACTATCATGGTAGGCATAGGGCCAGTGCGCTTGAGCCATGTTGCTTTGATGCACGCTGCCGGGATCGCTGACGGTCACCAGCCGGTAGGGGCCCAGTGCTGCCATGCCATCCAAAAACGGGCCGACAAATTCTCCGTCCACTGCCTCGATGGCACGCACCTTGGCTTTGACGTCCGGGTCGTACACCACCTCGTCAGGCAGCTCGACATGGACATAGGCGAAGTCTTTCTTCTTCAGTTCCTCGAGCGCGACCTTGGCATGCGCACGCAGATCGGCCAAGCGGAAGGCATCAACCGCGTCGAGGCCGGACACGAGGCCGAGCCCCCGGTGAACGTCGCCTGAGGAGACGACCACTCCCGGGACGCCGAATCGTTCCGACAGACTCGGTCTCGGGATGGCCCGCCCTTCGCCCCACAGCCATAAGCAGTTGGCGGGCTTCTGACCTGCTTGCAGCCGTTCCTCGTTCACTGGGTGGTCCCGCAGAATGAACAATGAGGCATCCATCAGTTTTCGCAGCATGTCGGCACCGTCGCCGGCCGGCAGCGAGTCGGCGATCGAACGGCCGACGAGTGTTTGCGGATCGACGCACATGGCTCGAGGCTTTCCGTTGACCCACACCATTAAGTGCCGGTGACCTGAGCCGGGGAAAAATTGAATGATCTCGGACCCAAGCTGCTCGTTGATGGCGTCGATCAGTTCGCGCGCCTCTTCGCTCGTGATCAAGCCAGCGGTCGCATCGTCCATGACGACATGCGGGCCGAGTTTCTTGAGCTCTGACGCCTTGCCCTTCGGGCCTAATGGACCTTGGGGTTTGAGGGTGACCATCGTGCACCGGTACACGACATCGTGTTCGCCGACCGTCACACCTAAGCTGGCTGCCTCCAACGGCCCAGGACCTTGATAATACTTCTTGGGTTCATACCCGAGGATTGATGTGCCGGTGAGACCGCTCCCATGACGCCCGTTGTCCAGCGCGACCGTGAGCAAGCCGAGTTCGCTTTGTTGAGCCAATCGATCAAGCTGGGGGGTGCAAGCGGCTTGAAGGGGCGTCTTGCCGGCTAGTTCCTGGCGGGGATGATCCGACATTCCCTCCGCGTGCAGAATCACATATTTCATCGACGGTACACTCGCATCTTCCCTTTAGACCTTCAGCAGACGAGCCACTTCCTCCGTTGTTGCCTTGACCGTCTTGGGTTTGACCGAGACGCCGATTGCCGTGTCGGCATCCTTCAATCCATGGCCTGTCAGAGTGCACACCACCGTCTCACCCTCGCGTAAACCGCCTTGACGGCTCAGTTTCATCACCCCTGCCACCGAGGCCGCCGATGCCGGTTCACAGAACACGCCTTCCGTACCGGCCACGGCCACATAGGCCTGGAGAATTTCCTCGTCGGTGACGGAGTCGATCGCCCCGGAGGACTCTTTCATTGCGTCAACAGCCGCCTGCCAGCTGGCGGGATTGCCGATCCGAATCGCCGTCGCAACGGTTTGTGGATCTTCCACCACGCGACCGAGCACGATTGGCGCCGCGCCGGCGGCCTGGAATCCCATCATACGGGGCAACCGCGTCGTTTGATTGGCCCCGCGGTACTCCTTATACCCCTTCCAATAGGCAGTAATGTTGCCGGCGTTTCCCACGGGCAGCACATGCACCGCTGGTGCATCGCCCAATTGATCGCATACTTCCATCGCCGCGGTTTTCTGCCCTTCAATGCGGAAGGGATTGATGGAATTGACGAGCTCGATATGATGCTCAGTGGACAGGGTTTTCACGATCGAGAGCGCTTGGTCGAAGTTTCCATCGATTTGAATGACTGTGGCCTGGTGCATCATCGCTTGCGACAGCTTCCCCATCGCGATCTTGCCGGCGGGGATCAGGACATAGACGGGCAGCCCGGCGCGGGCGCCATAGGCCGCCGCTGCCGCGGAGGTATTGCCGGTGGACGCACACATCACCGCTCGTGCGCCGTTTTCGACGGCCTTTGACATCGCCATGGTCATCCCACGGTCCTTGAACGACCCTGTGGGATTGGCGCCCTCGAATTTCAAATACAGGTCGATGCCGGGAGCGATTTTCTTGGCGAGTCTGGCCGCGCGAATCAGCGGAGTATTGCCTTCCCCCAGCGTGATGACTGGCGTGCTCTCGCTGACCGGGAGAAACTTTCGATACTCTTCGATGACGCCGCGCCAGCGATTCATGACCTTACTCGTCCTTGCCCTCGATCCGGATGAGGGTGGTCGGCTCGGACATAAAGGACATGCGATTGATCTGGCTGAGCGCCGTTTGAACATCACGCTCTCTCGCCGTATGGGTCTTGATGACGATCGGGACGGTCTGTCCTTCGCGCCTCCCTTTTTGCAGCATGGACGAAATACTGATGCCGTAGCGTCCAAGTTCACCCGCGATCTGCGCCAACACTCCCGGACGATCAATGACCATAAAGCGCAAGTAGTACAAGGAGCGTATTTCTTCCATCGGCCGCAAGCGCAGGGGACGCCGCTCTTCCGGCTGGAATGAGGCAGGAGGCACGCGACCCGCTCCGCCCTTGAGAAGATTACGGGCACCGGCGATGATGTCGCTGACCACTGCGCTGCCTGCCGCCAGGTCGCCGGCGCCCCGTCCGCTCAGGACGACGTCACCGACCGCGTCGCCGATCAATTGAATGGCGTTATACACGCCCTCGATTTTCGCCAGTGGCGACTCGGCCCCCAGCATCGTCGGATGGACGCGTGCTTCCACATCACCCTCGACGAGCTTCGCAATGCCCAACAGCTTAATGGTGTAATCAAACTCTCTCGCATAGGCCATGTCATGCTCGGTGATATGGGTAATGCCTTCGGTGTACAGGTCCTTGAAATTGACCGGCGTGCCGAATCCCAGATTCACCAGAATGGCCAGCTTGTGGGCACTGTCGGTCCCGGCCACATCGAACGTGGGATCAGCTTCGGCATAGCCGGCCTTCTGCGCCTCGACGAGCGTCTCGGCGAATCCCTTCCCTTCATTGGTCATCCGCGAGAGGATATAGTTCGAAGTCCCGTTGATGATTCCGTAAATGGACTGGATCGAATTGGCGGCCAGCCCTTCTTTGAGGGCGTGGATGACGGGAATGCCTCCCCCCACGCTTGCTTCAAATCCGAGATCGATACCCTTGCGGGACGCCGCGGCAAAAATTTCCTCGCCATGGAGCGCCAGCAACGCTTTGTTCGCCGTCACGACCGTTTTCCCGGCCGCGATGGCATCGAGGATCAGGCGTTTGGCAAAATCATACCCACCGACGAGTTCCACCACGATGTCAACGTTAGGGTCCGATAGGACCTGCTTGGCGTCATTGACAAGGACCCCTGGGGGCAAGGTGATTCCCCGATCTCGGGTAACGTCGAGATCGGCGACCCGCACAAGCTCGATGGGCACGCCCACGCGGCGTCGGATCAATCCGGCGTTCTCCAACAGAATTTTCACAACGCCGCTGCCGACCGTGCCGAAGCCGATCAGGCCGACGCCGACACGCGAAATCATTCTTCTTCCCCTTCAAGCTTCAAGGTTTTCCTAATTCCGCGAACAGCCTGGCGCGTCCGGTGCTCATTTTCAACCAGCGCAAAGCGTACATACTCGTCGCCGCCCTCACCAAACCCGATGCCAGGGGAGACGGCGACTTTGGCGTCTCGCAAGAGCAGCTTGGAAAACTCGAGAGACCCCATATGCCGATAGGGCAACGGAATCCTGGCCCACACGAACATCGTAGCCAGTGGTTTATTGACATTCCATCCGATACGATTCAGCCCACCCACGAGCACATCGCGGCGCTTTTGATAGCGCTGGACCGTTTCCTTGACACAATCTTGTGGCCCGTTGAGCGCGATGACGCTGGCGATCTGCAGAGGTTGAAAGATGCCGTAATCGAGGTAGCTTTTGATCTTGGCCAGTGCCCCCACTACTTCACGGTTCCCGACGCAGAAACCGACCCGCCAGCCCGGCATATTGTAGGCCTTGGACAATGTGTAGAACTCCACGCCGATATCTTTCGCCCCCGGCACTTGGAGAAAGCTCGGTGCCCGATAGCCGTCGAACACCAAGTCGGCATACGCCAGGTCGTGGATCACGATGACATGGTGCTCCTTGGCGAAGGCCACGATTTTTTTGAAGAACTCGAGATCGACAATGGCCGTCGTCGGATTGTGCGGAAAATTGATGACTAAAATTTTTGGCCGCGGGAACGTCTGCCGGTACACTCGCTGGAGGTCATCGAAAAAATCACTGTCCGGCCGCAACTCGATGCCTCGGACTTCTCCGCCTGCGATGACGAAGCTGTACATGTGAATGGGATAGGTCGGCGTGGGCGTGAGCACGACATCGCCAGGGCCGATCATCGCCAGGGACAGATGCGCCAGCCCTTCCTTGGAACCGATCGTCACAATGGCTTCGGTTTCCGGATCGAGGTCCACATCGTAGTTGCGCCGGTACCATGCGGCGATCGCGTGGCGCAGCTTGGTAATGCCTCGTGAGGCCGAATAGCGGTGATTTCTGCCCTTGCGAGCGGCTTCAATCATCTTCTCGACGATGTGGTTGGGCGTTGGCTGATCTGGGTTGCCCATTCCAAAATCGATGATGTCCTCGCCTCGATGCCGGGCTTCCAGCTTGAGGCTTTGGACTTGGGCGAAGACGTACGGGGGGAGCCGCTTCAATCGGTAAAAATTATCTGACAATCCCATGGCCGTTTGCTGTCGAACTCTTCAAGCGGGGAGGAAGAAATCGCCCTCACAGGTGCGATGGAGGCTTATTCTAATTGCGTGCATGCGACGGAGTCAAATTATCTTGTGATTCTGTGGGGTTCCGCACGGACATTGATTCACCGGGAACTCCCGAGTTCGCTCGCCGATCAACCGCGGTCCTAGCCTTGCCCCCTTCAACGGCTTTCTGTTACAACAGCGGCGTCCGCACGATCTTCGTTCAATCTCGACCCCCCGTCGCCAGAATCAACCGGAGGTTCTTTGTGGCCCGACTCGGTGTAAATGTCGATCACGTCGCTACACTGCGGCAAGCGCGTGGCGGAAACGATCCGGACCCTCTCGCCGCGGCGGTGTTGGTCGAGTTGGCCGGCGCAGACGGCATCGTCGTGCATCTGCGGGAGGATCGCCGGCACATCCAGGACCGCGACCTTCGCCTGCTCCGCGAACTGATCCGGACGAAGCTCGACATGGAAATGGCGGCGGACGAGACGATGGCTAAGATCGCACTGACAATCAAGCCGGATCTGGTCACACTTGTCCCGGAAAAGCGCCAGGAACTCACGACGGAGGGCGGGCTCGACGTCCCCGCTCATAAAGACCGCCTCCAGCAGGTCATCGGGATGCTGCATGACGGAGGAATTCCCGTGAGCCTGTTCATCGAGCCGGACCTCGGCCATATCAGAGCCGCGCATAAAATCTCCGCAGACTTCGTCGAGCTCCATACAGGCCGATATGCCAACGCGAAGCGATCAAAGGAAGCGGATACCGAGTTCGAAGCGATCACGCAGGCGGCGAAACTGGCATACAAGCTGGGACTGGGCGTCAATGCCGGCCATGGATTGAACTACCAAAACGTCAAGCGCTTGACCCATATCCCCGAGATCGTGGAATACAATATCGGGCACAGCATCATCGCACGTGCCGTCCTTGTCGGCCTCGATCAGGCTGTCCGTGAGATGAAAGCCCTGCTCAACTAGATCGAGCCCCCCGTCTCCTAGGCTGCGAGTGACCGGACGAGCCGCAGAATGAAGATCGTGACGGCAACGCAGATGCAGGCTCTAGACCGGCGCACCATTACGGAAACTCGGGTGCCGAGTCTGACGCTGATGGAGCGTGCCGGATCTGGAACCTCGGATTTTATCCGGGACCGGTTCGGTCCGCTTGCCGGCAAACGCGTCACGATTGTCTGCGGCAAGGGCAACAACGGCGGCGACGGATTGGTGGTCGCCAGGCTGTTGCGTCAGCATCGAGCGCGCGTCACCATGCTGTTAGTGGCACCGGCTGCGGATTTGAGCCGGGATGCCAAAGCCATGTATCGCCGCTGGCTCCGAGTCGGAGGCACTTCGGCGACTAAGTTCTTCAGATCTCCCGAACAGACGGAAGCGCTTCTCGCCGACAGTGAACTCATCGTTGATGCACTCCTTGGCACGGGCCTTTCGACGCCCGTCATTGGCCCGTATCGAGAGGCCATCCGTTTGATGAACGAGGCCGGCGGTCCCATTGTCTCCGTCGATATGCCGTCGGGCATCCATGCAGACGACGGAGCGTTGCTGGGATGCGCCGTCCGAGCCTCGGCGACGGTGACGTTCGGTCTGCCCAAACTCGGGCTCTACGTGGGTGCCGGCATTGATCACGCCGGCGTCATCCATGTCGTCGATATCGGGATTCCAGCGGCCTATGTGAATGAGATCGATGGCCGAACCTTCTTGATCACCGAAGATTTTGTCAAAACGGCTCTGCCTCCGCGTACAGCGTCCTCTCACAAAGGAACGTATGGTCATGCGGGAATTCTTGCGGGCTCGGCAGGCAAAACCGGAGCTGCCGCCCTCGCCGCGAAGGCGGCGCTTCGGATAGGCGCCGGCTTGGTGACCGTCGGCGTGCCGGCCAGCGTCAACGACATTCTCGAGGCCAAACTACTCGAGGTCATGACGGTGCCTCTTCCCGACACCAAGGCCCGCACGCTCGGTCGCGCCGGGTTTGACCGGATTCTCGGCTTCATCCAATCGAGAACGGCAGTGGCCATTGGTCCGGGGCTGTCGACCAATCCGGAAACGGTCGAGGTGGTGCAGTCCTTGATGAAACATCTTGACCGCCCGTCGGTGCTCGACGCCGATGCCCTCAATGCCTTGGCGAGTCGCGCGTCCTTGCTGACCGAATGCAAGACGCCACCCATCCTGACGCCACACCCGGGCGAGATGGCACGTTTGGAAGTCGGCGCGACGTCACAAAGCGTCAATGCCGACCGCCTCGGCACGGCCAGACGTTTTGCCCGAGAACGAGGCGTCTTTGTCGTCCTGAAGGGCGCCCGGACGGTGGTCGCAAGACCCGATGGCCTGCTCATGGTCTGCCCGACGGGCAACCCAGGAATGGCCACGGCGGGAACGGGAGATGTGCTCACCGGAATGCTCGTCGGCCTCCTCGCACAAGGCGTTCCGTCCTGGGAAGCAGCCTGTGCTGCGACCTATTTGCATGGTGCGGCAGGCGACCTGGCGGCTGGTCGACTGGGATTTGCCGGCATGATCGCCGGCGATCTCATTGAACAGATTCCCTATGCCATTCAAACGGTCGTCGGCTAAAAGACAAGCCCCGCCGGGTCGGGCGTTTCCCCGGGCTATTTTGCCAACGAATCGGGTCTGGCGCCGGTCGCTGCCCTCGTCGCGGCACACTGATCGGTTGGGCCGCACCATCGGCTCAGTGCTCGAGGGAGGAGAGTCCCTGGCGCTGTCAGGTGCCTTGGGAGCAGGCAAAACTGTGCTTGTCCGAGGCATTGCCGCAGGTCTCGGCGCACCCCCGGATGCGGTCAGCAGTCCAACCTTCGTGCTCCTGCATGAATACCGCGGTCGGCTTCCTCTAGCACATCTCGATCTGTACCGGCTCGGCTCGAGGAAGGAAGCGGAGACCATTGGACTCGAGGATTACCTCTCCGGAGCAACCGTCGTTGCGGTCGAATGGGCCGACAAGGCCCCCGGGATCCTGCCGGACGACCGCCTCGAAATGGAGTTGCGCCATCAGACGGTTCAGAGTAGAAGTATTCGATTCACGGCCACCGGACCGTCGTCTGTCGCGTTGTTGGCTCGAATCAAACACTCTACGATGCTTCGGAACAGACGTTCCCCCTCCCGGCGGCCCCGGCGCAAACTAAAAGGAAACTCTTCCCGATGATTCGTGTCATTCTTGTGGGCACGCTGCTGTTGTTGTGTCTGGCCTTTTTCCTCCAAAATCAGGAACAAGAAGTGACGCTCCGTTATTTCTTCGGATTGTTCGAGGCCTCAACACCGATCTACAAGCCGATCTTGGCGGGATTCGGCGTCGGCCTGCTGGTGTCTGTCATCCTGCTGTTCCCACCATGGGTGAAAGGCCGTATCGAGCTGCGCCGAAAAACTAAGGCTTTACAGGAAGCCGAAGTGGACCTGGAACGTCTCCGCCATTCGCTGGAGAAACTGACCGGCCGAACGGCACCGCCGGTGCCCGGAGACGTCCCTCTGAGAGAAAGCTCCGATGAGTGAGCACGATGATACGCCGCTGATGCGGCAGTACCGCGAGATCAAACGAGGCTACTCTGAAGCCATACTCTTCTTCCGCGTCGGCGATTTCTACGAAATGTTCTACGAGGACGCCGAAGCCGCCTCCAGATTGCTGTCCATTGCTCTGACGTCCCGCGACAGGTCAAGCCCCGATCCTGTTCCGCTGTGCGGCGTCCCCTATCATGCGGCCCAAGGCTACATTGCCAAATTGCTGAAAGCCGGACGTACCGTCGCCTTATGCGAGCAGGTGGAAGATCCCAAACTCGCGAAGGGACTTGTGCGACGCGAGGTCGTTCGTCTCTACACACCGGGGACACTCGTTGACACTGAATTTCTCGATCCCAGTGAATCCAGTTTCCTTGCCGCGGTCGCCCGCGTTGCGCGCAGAGGAGGCCGTCAATGCTGGGGGCTGGCAGCCCTCGAGGTCACGACAGGCGAATTTTGGGTGATGGAACACGAAGGCGCTGACCAGCTACTCATCGACGAGTTGACGCGGTTGCAACCGAGAGAATTGCTTTATGCGGATGACGATGAGACTGAGCGATGGCTTCGTTCACAGCTCCAAGGCGTCAGAATATGCGAGTGCGAGACCTCCTGGTTCGATTGGCAGGAAGCCTCCAAGGCGCTGACCAGGCACTTTGGCGTTCAATCCTTGGATGGATTCGGCTGCCATGGACTGACGGCGGCTCTGGGAGCTGCCGGTGCAGTCTGGCGGTATTTCCGCGAAACTCAGCCTGCTGCTGCACCGAACCATGTTCGCCTGCACCGACGCCAGAGCACCGAGGCTATGCATTTGGACAGCGCCACCATCCGGAATCTCGAGCTCGTACGTCCCCTGGCACAGGGAGAGAACGGCTCCGCCCGATTCCCTACTCTCCTTTCAGTGATCGATCGAACCAGTACTGCCATGGGCAGCCGTCTGCTTCGTGAGTGGTTGCTGAGACCGTTGATCGATGCTGACGCGCTGCGGGCGAGACTGGATGCGGTCGCCGAGCTTAAGGAACGCCTTGCGCAACGCGTGACGATCCGGACGGCACTCCGCACCATTCAGGACATTGCCCGTCTGAGCACCCGCCTGACATTGGGTCTCGCCGGCCCACGAGAGTTGCTAGCGTTGAAAGATTCCGTGAGCGCACTGCCGGAATTGCGCGAGCAGCTGGCACCTTGTCGTACTGCTCTGCTGGCCGCACAGCGCGATCAGTGGGATGACTGCCGAGATGTCTATGATCTGATTGAATCGGCCATCAGCCCAGACGCCCCCTTCGCCCTCCGTGAGGGCAACGTGATTCGAGAGGGGTATCACCCAGGAGTCGACGAGCTGCGCAAAGCCCGTGCGGAAGGAAAAGACTGGATGGCGTCGCTCGAATCCAAAGAGCGAGGACGCACAGGGATCGACTCATTGAAGATCCGTTACAACCAGGTGTTCGGCTATTACATCGAGGTCACCAAAGCCAATCTCTCGAAAGTGCCTGCCGACTTCATCCGAAAGCAAACCCTGGTGAATGCCGAGCGGTTCATGACCCAGGAGCTCAAGGAATTGGAAGAGCGCGTCACGGGCGCCGAGTCGAAGCTCCTGGCCTTGGAGGAGGATCTGTTTGTCCAGCTGCGACAGCGGATTGCCTGCCAGGGCTCGCGCCTGCACACGATGGCTCAGTCGCTCGCGCTGATCGATGTATTGGCCGGGCTAGCCGAAACGGCAGCACTGAATCGCTATGTCCGGCCCACGATCGATGAGTCGGGCCTCCTTCGCATTCTCGCCGGCCGCCACCCTGTCGTCGAACAGCTGAGCCCAGACCTGGCGTTCGTCCCCAACGACACGCTCATGGACGATGACCGAAACCGCTTGGTGATACTGACCGGACCAAACATGGCGGGCAAGAGCACGTACTTACGCCAGGTCGCACTTATCGTGCTGCTCGCCCAGATCGGCAGCTTCGTTCCCGCAACAGAGGCTCACGTCGGGCTCGTAGACCGTATTTTCACGCGAGTGGGGGCGTCCGACAATCTTGCTGCCGGGCAGAGCACGTTTATGGTCGAAATGACCGAAAGTGCGCAGATCCTCAACTGCGCCAGCAAGCGCAGCCTGATCCTTTTGGATGAAATCGGACGCGGAACGAGCACTTATGATGGATTGAGCATCGCATGGGCCATTGCCGAGTACATTCACGATCAGCAATACCTGGGTGCACGAACGCTGTTTGCCACGCATTATCACGAGATGACACAATTGGAATCCCTGCGGGACGGGATCCGCAATTATCGGGTTGCTGTGCAAGAACGCGATGGTGACGTGGTGTTTCTCAGGAAAATTGTGCCGGGCGGCGCTGACCGGAGCTATGGGATCCATGTCGCAAAACTGGCGGGCCTGCCTTCGTTGGTGATCACCCGCGCGCAGGAGGTGTTAGGGCAGTTAGAGCGCTCGAATACCGATCTGAAACCTCACGATGACCCCTCCCGTGTGACACTTCCGCAGCCCCATCCGTTCATCGATGAGGTCAGGCAAATCGATCTGTTCTCAATGACGCCGCTCGATGCGCTCAACCGCTTGGCGGATCTTCAAAAGCGCGCTGCCGATTCACGGTAGCGATTTTCATTGGAGCAAAAAAATAGGGCGGTAACTCCTACGAGCTACCGCCCCGTTCTTCACCCGACCTGCGGAATTATTTTCCGCCAGGGAGATTGTATTTCGCCGTCCACGGAATCAGGCCGCCGAGCGGCTTCTTGTCCGGAGTCAGGACGTCGTAGTGCATGGGCAGCGTGGCCCCGTCCGGAGTTTTGGGCGAGGTATTCAACTGCTGCTTGGCCGCATAGCATGACGCTTCCATTTCATTCTTTCCCGCACAGTCCTTGAGACGAAGCGCCGAAATGCTCATTGGCTTGCCAGGAGCGCCCGCAGTTTCAGGAAGTTTCTTGACCGAGCTAATCACGCGGTGATTCTGTTCCGTCTCGACCGCCGTGAACTCGATCAAGTCAGTCGTGCTGCCCGGAGGCACTTCCTTGGCCGCTGCCGGTCCGGCATGAACCCGCCCCATCTTCTTCAGCTCTTCCCAGGCGCCCTTGTCAGCGTAAAATTTCACGTTCTTCCCTGGATGTATCTTCTGCCAGAACAACCCACTTTCTGCGTTACCGCCGAACACGGCAATGTTAATCCACACGGCTTCATCATAGGGATCGAGGACGATCACACGACCCTGAAGGGTCGTTGGCTTGCTCATGTCCCCCCACTCGAAACGCTCCTGAAACGATTCGATCGCCATGGCGGTGGAGGCAATGGAAACCACCAGCGCAATGGCGGCCGCGAGGGCCCAGCCTTTCATATGAAACTTCATAATCGCATCCTCCTTCAACAGTATGAAAATATGAAATCTCGTCGAAGTTTAGTCACCCTTGATGACTTTGAAACCGGTGATCGTTCGGCCATCCAAGCTCACTTCCATCGCGACCAGTTCCTGGGAAGCCTTAATGATCTGGTCCATCAATGCCTTGTCCTTGACTGCGAGACGAACCGTCGTGGCGGCATGGTACCAACCGGCATACGGATTGTTCCTTTCCGTCCCGCCGGTAAAGCCCCAAGCGCAGCACACGAACAAAGGATCGGGCGGCTTCACATCAAGATCGGTGGAGGAACGGCCGGCAGGCGTCCCGGAGGCCGGTTCACCGGTGTTCCAGTATTGGATGCCGAAGAGGAGTTCGCCGTCTGGATTATCGGCCCATTGTGACCACACACGACCCTTGAGTGTCTTGGTCGCCGTCGCATCACTCTTGTACGACTGCTTTCCCCCAGCAATCTGATCAGCCGGGCCTGTTGGACCGGCCGGCGCATCCGCGGCGGCGGCAAACTCAGCCGTCACCAAGCCGAGCACAGAGAACACTGCAACTGCGGCTAGAAGTACGACCCTTTTCATACCAAATCCCTCCTTCATAAAAATGACCAACACAAAACTAATGAACGGGCTCATTTAAGGACGATAAATATGTGACGTGTAATGACGAGTCGGCGACAGGAGAGCAGACGTTTTGTCACCTCCTTATTCTGTAGCTCTCACGCCGAATTCGCCGGTGAAAGAGTCTTCCAGTGAAAACGCGGCCATGGTACTGAAAAATGTGAAAGCGAGTCAAGGAATTGTTTGCCCTGTGGATATCTTGAAAAAATAAACATTTTATTTTTAAAAACCAATGACTTGTAAGATAGCACTAGATACGGTGGCAGCGTCAGCTTTTCCTCGGATTTGGTGATCTATTAGAAATTTCTCATCTATACCCGTGAAGGGCTCGAGCGGAGAGAGGGCCTAATCCTGTGATTGCGAGAGGCGTCATACCGAAAAGTTCGTGTCCGACTGTCGAGACTTGATCGACGGTCACCCGATCGATGTGTGTCAACATTTGTTCAAGCGACGTGCGCTTGCCATAGATGAGCTCATCTTTGGCCAGCTTGCTCATCCGGCTGTGAGAACTCTCCAGGCTGAGCATCAAGCTGCCTTTCATTTGATTTTTTGCTCGGTCGAGTTCTCTGCGTTCAATGCCCTGCTTGCTGATGCGTGTAATCTCGCGGCACACGAGCTCGACCACGCGCTCGACTTCCTTCGGTCGGGTCGCCGCGTAAACGGTGATCGTGCCGATGTCCGAGTAGCCTGACAGAAACGAGTAGATTGAATAGGCGAGGCCGCGTTTTTCACGTATTTCCTGGAACAATCGCGAACTCATGCTTCCGCCGAGGACGCTGTTGAGTGCATAGGCGGCGTATCGGTCTCGATGTCCGGCGGCGATTCCTTTCAGCCCGACGCACAGATGCACCTGCTCCAAGGGTTTCTGCTTGACGAGGACGCCCCCATGAACTTCCGGCGGACGGCGCACCGGCCTGGAAAGGCCATTCAGCGGCTTCTTCTTGCCAAAAAATCGTGCGACCAGCCGCTCAACAGCCGTCTGCTCGAAATTGCCGGCGATGGCGATGACGATTTGGCCGGGATCGTAATGCGCATCGATGTAGCCCAAGAGATCCGGTCGCTTCAGGCTCTGAATCGTCGCTTCACGGCCTAAGATCGATCGGCCGAGCGGATGGCGTCCCAACACTTGACCGGTGTGCAGCTCCTGTACAAGGTCTTCCGGATCATCCTGCACCATGCGTATTTCCTCGAGAACGACCTGCTTCTCCTTTTCGACTTCCTTGGAGTCGAAACGCGAATGGTGAAACAAATCGGCCAGGAGTTCGAGGGCCTCCTTTAGCTGTTGGTCAAGAACTTTGACGTAGAAGGTCGTCGTCTCGCGGGTGGTGAAGGCATTCATCTCGCCGCCGAGGCCGTCAATTTCACGGGAAATCTCCGTGGCCGAACGCGAGCGCGTGCCCTTGAAGAACATATGTTCGATGAAATGGGAGTAGCCGGCCTGTGCGGGTTGTTCGTCACGGGATCCCGTATTGACCCAAATACCGACCGTGACGGACTTGAGCGTCGGAATGCGCTCAGTCACCACCCGCATGCCATTGTCCAGCACGAGCTTGCGGTACAAGATGCTTACCCGGAAGTCTGGTCTTTGGTGCCCGCGCCGGTGGGAGCCGGCATGGTTTCCTTGCGACTGAGCCGAATCTTTCCCTGACGGTCAATTTCCAGCACCTTCACGAGGATCTGATCTCCTTCCGACACTTCGTCAGCCACGGATTTGACGCGGTGATGCGCCAATTGGGAGATGTGGACGAGCCCATCGGTTCCCGGCAGCACCTCCACGAACGCACCGAAGTCCATAATTTTCCGCACGGTGCCAAGATAGGTCTTGCCGATCTCCACCTCTTCAACGATCCGGTTGATCATGTCCTTTGCTTTTTCCAGCGAGGCGTTGTCCACCGACGCAATCGTGACAATTCCGCTGTCTTCGATGTTGATCTTTACACCGCAATCCGCCTGAATGCCGCGGATCATTTTCCCGCCCGGGCCAATGACTTCGCGGATCTTGTCCTGCTTTACCTTCATGGTGAAAATCCGTGGGGCGAATGCCGACATATTGGTTCTCGGCGTTTCGAGAGCTTTCTGCATGCAGCTCAAAATGTGCAATCGGCCGGCCTTCGCCTGCTCCAGGGCCTGATGCATCAAGGTGGGGGTGATGCCTCCGATTTTAATGTCCATTTGCAGGGCGGTGACGCCGCGCTTGGTTCCACAGACCTTGAAATCCATATCGCCCAAATGATCTTCCAAGCCCAGAATATCGGACAAGATCATGACACGATCCTGTTCCTTGATCAGTCCCATCGCGATGCCGGCGACCGGCTCTTTGATCGGCACACCCGCATCCATCATCGCCAGGGTTCCACCGCAGACGGTCGCCATAGAAGACGAGCCGTTAGACTCAAGGATATCGGAGACGATGCGCAGCGTGTAGGGAAACTGGTCTTTGCTGGGGATCACCGGCTTCAGCGCACGCTCGGCCAGCGCTCCATGCCCGACTTCCCGACGGCCCGGCGAACGGAGCGGCCTGGCTTCACCCACGCTGAAGGGGGGAAAGTTGTAATGGAGCATGAAGGTCCGGGTGTATTCACCTTCCAAGGCGTCGATCCGTTGCTCATCATCCGTCGTGCCCAACGTCACGACGGCCAAGCTTTGCGTTTCTCCCCGGGTAAACAGGGCGGAGCCGTGAGTGCGCGGCAGCACGCCGACCTCCGAGGTGATCGGCCGAATATCCGCCGGCCCACGCCCGTCAGCACGTGACCCTTTCTCAAGAATCATGTTCCGGACTTCGGTGTACTCCAAGCCATGGAATACGACTTTGATATGGCGTTCTCGATTGGGGTCATCCGGCTGCTTGAGTTTTTCAATGGCATCCTTGAGGATCACGTCGAGCCGCTCTTGCCTCGCGGTCTTGTTGGGAATCATGATGGCGTCTCGAATGCCCTGTGCCGCGACGGCTTTCACCTGCGTCGCAAGGTCGGGAGCAATCTCTTCGGTGGCCACCGCACGCTTCGGTTTGTTACCGGATAACACGCGCAGCTCATTGATCTTGGCCACAATCTTCTTGATTTCGGCATGAGCGAGCTCGATCGCTTCGAGCATGGTCGCTTCGGGCAGCTCATTGGCTCCGGCTTCCACCATCATGACCGCGTCGGCAGTTCCGGCGACGACCAAATCCAGCTCGCTGCTCTTCAGCGTTTCGAGGTCAGGATTCACGACGAGTTGACCGTTGACCCGTCCGATCTTGATACCGGCGATGGGACCGAGAAATGGAATGTTGGAGACCGCAAGTGCGGCCGAAGCGGCAGTGATCCCGATGACATCCGAAGAGCCGGTCCTATCGGACGAGAGTACGGAGGCAATGACTTGCGTCTCGAAGTAATATCCCTCGGGGAATAACGGACGAAGCGGCCTGTCGATCAAGCGGCTGGTGAGCACTTCTTTTTCAGAGGGGCGTCCTTCTCGCTTGAAGTAGCCCCCTGGAATTTTTCCAGCAGCATAGGCTTTTTCCTGATAGTCGACGGTCAGCGGAAGGAAGTCTACTCCAGGTTTGGCGTTTTGAGACGCGACTGCCGTGGCAAGCACCACGGTGTCCCCGTACGATGCCCAGATTGAGCCGTCAGCTTGTTTGGCGACCCTGCCTGTTTCCAGTCTCAGGGTCCGCCCCGCGACGTCAAGTTCAACGTGTACCATCTATGGTCTCCTCATGTTGTGCCCCACAGATGCCCACAGAGATACGCTCGAGAGCCGCAGCGACGACGAGCGCATCCCAGTGTTCACCTGTGCGACGGTGGCCTGCTGTCGACGAGCGCGACAGCAGGATCTTTGATTACTTTCGAATGCCCAAGCGCTCGATGACCGCCCGGTAGCGGGCATCGTCGATATCACGGAGGTAGTCCAACAACCTCCGGCGGCGTCCCACGAGTTGCAGCAATCCGCGCCGCGAGTGGTGATCCTTCTTATGAAGCTTGAAGTGTTCGGTCAAATAGGTAATCCGGTTCGTCAACACGGCGATCTGAACCTCCGGTGACCCCGAATCAGTGTCATGCTGCCGATACCGTTTGATCAATTCGGCCTTCGCGTCCTTCAACAAAGCCATTTGGGATTCTCCTCTTCCATTTCTTTTCGTTCATTCCCACACTGTCGCGAATACTTTCTCTATCGCAATCCGATCAGGGTACGGCTCCGATGACCGACCAATGGCCAATAACCGTCCGCTCCCATTATGAATGCGCACGGCCATGTCCGCTTTCAGTGGCAGCCGACCGTCCTTCGCCGGCACGACGTCTGACCACATCACCGGCCCTCCATGGCACACACGATCTGCTGCCCGCGCGTCGATCACCACAACCGGCAGATCCCGCAACGCGTCATCGAGCGACCAGACGTGCTCCGCCAAAGCGCCAAGATGATGATTGCGGATAATCGCGTCGACAGTGAGAGCCCGGTTCAGCTTCAGCGGACCCACGCGGGTCCTTTCCAAGGTCCGAAGATGGGCACCGACTCCCAATGCCTTCCCGATATCGGCACACAGCGACCGAATGTATGTGCCCTTCGAGCACACCACCCGAAGTGCAACATCCTGGCCGTCGGCGACATCGAGTACATCTAATTCATGGATGATGACCATCCGGGCGTCTCGAGCAATCGTTTTGCCAGCACGAGCAGA